>Ga0335078_10019550_pt1 | contig 10072 bp, 15 predicted proteins | sample Lox_Sample_32_FD_206711 | JGI IMG/M metagenome (GOLD analysis project Ga0335078, IMG submission 206711) | Soil microbial communities from Loxahatchee National Wildlife Refuge, Florida, United States - Lox_Sample_3.2 | ecosystem: Environmental > Terrestrial > Soil > Wetlands | place: USA...
CACGTGCTCGGGAAGCTCGCGCTCCGACCACGAGAGCTCGAGATCCAGCGTCGAGTACAGCTCCTCCTGGGAGACGGCCATGGAGGAGGGACTTCGCTAGCCCGTGAGGAAGTCCTCGCGAAACGCGACGTCCTGCAGCTGCCCGAAGTGCGCGTAGGCCTCACGCGCGCCGTGTTCGTCGTCGGTCGAGGCGCGATACGCCGCCGCAAGGGGCTCGGGCGGGTACGTCGCCCCGCCGGGGCCGCGGTGCCCGACGGCGAGGACGAGCGCGGGCTCGTCTCCCGCGCCCACGACGACGTGGGCGACGTCGGGCGGACAGTTGAAGTAGTCCCACTGGCGAAGCGGCACCTCCTTGCCCTCCACGATCAGCACGCACTGGCCGCGCAGGACGAGGAATCCCTCCTGGTGCGGCTCCCGGTGGTAGATCGCCATCGGCGAGCCGGGAGGCAGGACGTTCAGATTGATCGCGAACTGCGGGAACTCGCCGCCGTCGGCGAAGTCGCAGTAGGCGCCCATCGCATTCTCGACCCAGCGCATCTCCCGCACGTTCTTCACCGACCAGTCGCTCATCCCGGGATCCTAGAAGGCGTCGCCGATCCTGCGCAGCTTCCCCTCGCGCACCGCGACGACGTCGAAGGCGACGTCGAGCCCCGCGAGCTCGGGACGCGCGGCGAGCCACCTCTCCGCGGCGCGGCGCACGCGGCGCTGCTTCTCGAGCGTCACCATCTCCGCGGGGTCTCCGAAGCGCGGCCCGCGCTTCTCCTTCACCTCGACGAAGCGCAGCTGCCGGCCGCGGCGCGCGACGAGGTCGATCTCGTTGCGGCCCGCCCAGACGTTCGCACCGAGGATGCGCCAGCCGCGCAGGCGGTACCACCGCGCCGCGCGGCGCTCGGCGCCGTTCATTCAGGCGCGCCCGTACCAGGTACCAGTCGTTCGCCCCTTGCTTCCGGTGCGCGAAAGACCGGTACCTGGTACGGGAGAACCTTGTAGCAGAGCGCCTGGAACGACAGGCGGTGCACCGCACAGGGGCCGCGCTCGCGCACGACCGCGGAGTGCCCGGGGGTGATGTACCCGACGTGCTGGGCGAACCCGTATGCGGGATAGAGCGCGTCGAGCCGGCGCATGAGCCGGTCGCGCGTCACCTTCGCGACGATCGAGGCGGCGGCGATCGCAGCGCTCTTCTCGTCGCCGTCCACGACCGCCGTGTGCTCCGGCGCGAGCGGGCCGAGCCGGAAGCCGTCGACGAGACACGCCTCCGCGGGCGGCGCGAGCGCCTGCAGCATCGCGCGCAGCCCGGCGAGGTTCGAGCGGTGCAATCCGTTGCGGTCGATGTCAGTCGCCGGGATCGCCCGCACGACCACCTTCTCCGCGCACGCGAGCACGGCGCGAAAGAGCTCCGCGCGCCGCTCCTCCGAACACTGCTTCGAGTCGTTGAGATACGCGAGCGGCCGCACCTTGTGCTCGCGCAACGCGCCGTAGTCGAGCAGCACCCCCGCGACGACGAGCGGCCCGGCGAGCGAGCCGCGCCCGGCCTCGTCGGCTCCGGCCACGAACCGTGCTCCGAGCTTCCGGTCGAACCGCAGGAGCTTCTGGCCGGTCCGCTTCATCAGCGGCCGAGCGTATCGGACTACTCGGGCGTCGCGACAGTCTCGGCTTCGGCCTCGGCCGTTTCCGGCTCTGCCTCGATCTCGGGAGCCTCGACCTCCTCGGGCTCCGTGTCCTCGACCACCGCCGCCGCCGCCTCGACCTGCGGGCCGCCGTAGCGGCGCTCGCGGACGCGGGCCTTCTTCCCGACGCGGCCGCGGAGGTAGTAGAGCTTGGCGCGGTTCACGTCGCCGACCGCGGCGACGTCGATCTTCTCGATCTTGGGCGAGTGGAGCGGGAACGTCCGCTCGACGCCGACGCCGAAGGACTGCTTGCGGACGGTGAACGTCTCGCGGGCGCCGGAGCCCTGCCGCTTGATGACGATCCCCTCGAACACCTGGACGCGGCGGCGCTGGCCCTCGATCACCTGGAAGTGGACGCGAACCGTGTCCCCGGCCTTGAAGCGGGGAACCTTGCGCAGCTGAGCGCGCTCGATGCTCTCGATGACCTTGCTCATGGCGGAGGCGGCCCGAAGGCCGGAGGGCAGGTTACCGGAAAGTCAGCCCTTATCGGGCGCGATGAGCGCCTTCAGGACGTCCTTGCCGCCCTGGAGGACCGGATCGCCGTGGGAGACGAGGATCCGCTCCACCGGGAGCTCGAGGATCGGCAGGAGCGAGCGCACGAGCTGCTTCGTCGTCGCCCCGTCGAGCCAGCTCTCGGGGCAGAGCCGGAGCGGCTCGGAGGTGGCGTGCGGCTTCGCCCCCGCGCCGAGGAGCACGTCGCCGACGACGAGCGCCTTCTGCTGGGGCAGCCAGTAGAGGACCTCGCCCTCGCGGGCGCACGGGAGCGCCTTGATCCCGCCCGGGAGCTCCGGGTCCTTCTCGAACGCGTCGGTGACGACGACCCCGCGGTTCTTCAGTCGCCGGACGCCGCGCGTCGGCGCCCAGACGTGTGCGGCCCTCAGCTCCCCCGCCGTCCGCGCGTGCCAGTGGACGGTGATGAGGACGTGCTCGGGCGAGCGCACTTCCGGCGGCGGGTCGATCGGGTCGATGAGCACGAGCCCGTCGGGCGTGTCCACCGCGACCGAGGCAACCTCCTGGCGCCACTCGGGGTGCCATGCCGCCCAGCGGCGCAGGCCGGGCGCCACCTGGTCGAGCTTGCTCATGGCCTCAACGAAAGCCGATCCGGCTCGGGGGCCAGTAGACGAACACCACGGTGCCGATCAGGTTCTTCCGCGGGACGGCCCCCCAGACCCGCGAATCGCACGACTCCGCTCTGTTGTCGCCCATGAAGAAGTAGTCGCCTGCCGGCACGTGCCAACTCTTGCCGAAGTTGGTGGTGTCTGCCAAACGTCTCGATGACTGGATGAAGGGCTCCTTGAGCTCGTAGAACGTACCGCCGTTCGGCGGCCGGATCCAGATGTTGCCCTTCTGGTCCTCCTTCACGGTCTCCCCCGGCAGCCCGATCAGCCGCTTCACGAACGTCCCGCCGGCCCCGCACTTCACGAGCGCGAGCGGCGGGGTGTGGAAGACGATGATCTGGTTCCGGTGCGGGCTCGCGAAGTCGAGGCAGATGCGGCACGCGAGGACGCGGTCGCTGAAGCTCGCCTCACAGCCCTCCGCCGGCTTCGCGCAATGGAGCGTCGGCTCCATCGACGAGGACGGGATCCGGTAGGGGTTGATCACCCAGGCCTTGAGCGCGAGCACGATGACGATCGCCCCGGCGATCGTCATCACCCAGTCCAGGGCCACCCGGTACGGACGGGGCAGGTTCGGGAGCAGGCGGCCGAGCGGGTCCCTCACCTGACATTCGCCTTCCGCCAGGCGTCGATCCGTCGGTGGTCGCCGGAGAGCAGGACGTCGGGGACGGTCCAGCCGCGGAACTCCGGCGGCCGGGTGTAGTGCGGGTACTCGAGGGCGCCGCCCAGCTCCTCGGAGAAGCTCTCGAGCTCGCCCGAGCCTTCCGCGAGCGCCCCCGGCAGCCGCCGCGCCACCGCGTCGAGGAGCACCATCGCCGCGAGGTCGCCGTTCGAGAGGACGTACGGGCCGATCGAGATCGCGTCACTGCACAGGTGCTGGACGATCCGGTCGTCGAAGCCCTCGAACCTCGCCGAGAGCAGCGTGATCGTCTCCTCGCCGGCGAGCTCCTCCACCGCCGCCTGCGTCAACTGGCGCCCCTGCGGCGTGAGGGCCACCACTCGATGGTCGGGGACGCCGCCGTACGCCGCGTCGAGCGCGGCCGCGACCACGTCCACGCGGAGGATCATGCCCGCGCCGCCGCCGTAGGGCTCGTCGTCGACCTGGCTGCCGCGGAGCGGGCTCGTGTCCCGGTAGTTGAGGAATCGCAGCTCGAGCCCGTCACCGAGGATGCCGGCGAGCGGCCTCTGCTCCGTGAGCCAGGCGAACGCATGGGGGACGAGGGTGAAGACGTCGACTCTCATACGGCATCGGCGAAGCCTCGCGCCACCACGATTCGCCCACCCTCGAGATCCACCGACCGCACGCAGGCTTCGACGAGCGGTAGGGACGCCCCCGTGTCCAGCTCGAGCACGTCGTTCGCAGGGTAGTCGACCACGTCGGCGACCATCCCGAGGAACCGGCCCCCCTCCTCCTCGACCCTGAGCCCGACGAGCTCGAAGGCGTAGTACTCGCCGTCCGGGAGAGGCGGGAGGCTCGCCCGCGGCACCGCGAGCTCGGCGCCGCGCTCGGCCGGCCGGTCGAGCCTGATCACCGGCCTCCCCGCGGATCCGTGGCGCGAGACGACCACCTTCGCCGGCTCGCCCCCGACGTGGAGCTCGGCCCCCGCCGCGAACACGCCCTTGCGCTCGCTCGCCCCCTCGACGAAGAACGCACCGTCGAGCCCGTGCGGCTTGCCGACGCGGCCGACCGGGACGAGGTCGGTCACACGGCGTGGGCCTCGACCCAGTCGAGCCAGTCCTCGTGGCTCGTCGCCGCGGGCGTCGCGCCTTCATAGCTCGTGCGACGGTGCTCGAGGTCGAGCATCCAGTAGGCGCCGGGCTCAGGCTCGTACGGGGCGCCGACGCTGCCGGAGTTGAGCACGCGCCTGCCGGCGATCGTGCGCTCGAACTGGACATGCGTGTGCCCGCACACGACGACCTCGGCATCGACGTCTGCGAAGAGGAACGCGATGCGCTCCTCCGGCGTCTGCGGGCCGAAGATGTCGACGTCGTTCCGCGGCGACGCGTGGCAGTAGAGGACGCCGTCGAGGAGGAGGGTCGGCGGCAGGCCGTGGAGAAACGCGATCTGCTCGTCCGTGAGCTGCGCGCGCGTGTCGTCGAGGGCGCCCGGAGGCGCAAGCCCGGGCTCGCCGGGCGTGAGCTCGCGGTCGCCGTTGCCGCGGATCCAGTGCACCCGCTCGCCGAGCGCGCGCAGCCGCTCGAGCGTCTCCGCCGCCTGGCCGCCGCCAGAGCAGATGTCCCCGCCGACGACGATCGCCGCCTCGTCCGGGATCTCGCCCAGCACGGCCTCGAGGCCGGCGAGGTTGCCGTGGATGTCGTAGAGGGTGGCGATCAACCGACGATCTCGAGCTGCAGGCGCCGGCCCGCGTGGGGCCCGCCGGCGCGCACGAGCGTCCGGAGGGCGCGGGCGAGACGACCCTGCCGGCCGATCACCTTCCCGACGTCGCCCTCGGCCACGTGCAGCCGGAGGACGAGCGAGCCGTCGTCGCCCTCGACCTGCTCGACGCGCACCGCGTCGGGCTCGTCGACGAGCCGGCGGGCCAGCTCCGCCACCAGCTCACCCATGGCTAGGAGATGCCCTTGGCCTTGAGCAGCTTCGCGACCGGCTCGGTCGGCTGCGCGCCCTTCTGGAGCCAGCCGCGCACCTTCTCCTCGTCCAGCTCGATGAGGGACGGGTCGGACTGCGGGTTGTACCGGCCGACGATCTCGATGAACTTGCCGTCGCGCGGCGAGCGCGTGTCGGCGGCGACGACGCGATAGATCGGGTTCTTCTTCGACCCGACCCGCGTCAACCTCAACTTCACTGCCATACGGTCACCTTCTCGCTTTCTTCTTTCGCTTGCTGGAGGACTTGCGCGTCGCGCTGGGCCGCGGCTTGCCGCCCATGCCCGCCGCCGGGAGCTGGGGCATCTTGCCCGACCCCATCATCTTCATCATCTTCGCCATCTGCTTGCGGGCCTCGATGAGCTGGTTCACCTGCGTCACCGCCGTTCCGCTGCCCGCGGCGATCCGCTTCCGGCGCGACCCGTCGATGACGCGGGGGAGGCGCCGCTCCTGCGGCGTCATCGAGAGGATGATCGCCTCGACCCGGGCGAGCTCCTTCTCGTTCACCTGGTCGAGCCCCTCGAGCTGCTTGCCCATCCCCGGGATCAGCTTGAGAACCCCCTGGAGCGGCCCCATGCGGCGCAGCATCTTGTAGCTCTTGAGGAAGTCGTCGAACGAGAACTCGCCCGCCATCATGCGGCGCTCGAGCTCCTCCTTCTCGTCGTCGGCGACCGCCGCCTCCGCGCGCTCGATGAGGGTCAGCACGTCGCCCATGCCGAGGATGCGCGACGCCATCCGGTCGGGATGGAACCACTCGAGCGCGTCGAGCTTCTCGCCGACGGACGCGAGCTTGATCGGACGGCCGGTGACCGCCTTCACCGACAGTGCGGCGCCGCCGCGCGCGTCGCCGTCGAGCTTCGTCATCACCACGCCGTCGAAGTCGATGCGCTCCTGGAACGCCTTCGCGACGTTCACGGCTTCCTGGCCGGTCATCGCGTCGAGGACGAGGAGGACGTTCGTCGGCTTCGCCTCACGGCGGACGGCCGCCAGCTCCTCCATGAGCGGCTCGTCGACGTGCAGCCGGCCGGCGGTGTCGAGGACGACCACGTCGCGGCCGTCGGCCCTCGCGCGCTCGATGCCGTCGTGCACCGCCTTCACCGGGTCGGTGCGCTCGTCCGCGTACACGGGGACCCCGGCCTGCGCGCCGAGCTGCACGAGCTGGTCGATCGCGGCCGGGCGCTGGAGGTCGGCGGCGACGAGGGCGGGCTTCCGCCCGTCCTTCCGGAGCAGGAGCGCGAGCTTTCCCGCCGCGGTCGTCTTCCCCGAGCCCTGGAGGCCGGCGAGAAGGATCGTCGTCGGCGGACGCGGACTGAACGCGAGCTGCGACGAGCCCGAGCCCATGAGCTCGGTGAGCTCCTCGTGGACGATCTTCACCACCTGCTGGCCCGGCGTCAGGCTCTTGGCGACGTCCTCTCCGAGCGCGCGTTCCCGCACCCGCGCAACGAACTGCCGCACGATCTCGAGGTTGACGTCCGCCTCGAGCAGGGCGAGCCGGACCTCGCGCATGGCGCGCGAGATCGCCTCGTCGTCGAGGACGCCGCGGCCACGAAGGTCGCCGAGGGCGCTCTGGAGCTTGTCGGAGAGGGCGTCGAACACCGGCCCGCAGGGTAGCCGTCAGCTCGAAACGAGGGCGCGCGCGTAGTCGAGCGGGTCGAACGGCCGCAGGTCGTCGAGCCGCTCGCCGACGCCGACGAGCTTCACCGGGAGGCCGAGCTCGTACGCGATCGGGATCGCGACCCCGCCCTTCGCGGAGCCGTCGAGCTTCGTCAGCGCGACCCCCGTCACTCCCACCGCCTCGTTGAAGAGTCGCGCCTGCTGCACGCCGTTCTGCCCGGTGGTCGCGTCGACGACGAGGAGGGTCTCCTGCGGCGCGCCGTCGAGCTTCCGCTCGATCACACGGCGCACCTTCACGAGCTCCTCCATGAGGTTCGTCTGCGTGTGCAGCCGCCCGGCCGTGTCCACGATCACGACGTCGCGGCCGCGTGCCTGCGCCGCCTCGATGGCGTCATAGGCGACGGCGGCGGGATCGGCCCCGCGCTCGGAGCCGACGAAGTCGGCGCCCGCGCGCTGAGCCCAGATCTCGAGCTGTTCCTCCGCCGCGGCGCGGAACGTGTCGGCCGCGGCAACGACGACCGAGCGTCCGTGCCGGGAGAGGGTGGACGCGAGCTTGCCGATCGTCGTCGTCTTCCCGGTGCCGTTCACGCCCACGACGAGGATCACCGCCGGGTCGTGGCGCACGTCGAGCGTCGGCGGCTCGCCGAAGAGCTGCGCGACCTCGTCCGCCAGCGCGCCGATGTCGCCGCGCTCCTCGAGCCGGCGCACGAGCTCCGCCGTCGCGGGGACGCCGACGTCCGCCTGCAGCAGCGCCTCCTCGAGCCGCTCCCACGAGAGATCGTCGCCCGGGTCGAACGCGGCGGCCTGCAACTGCTCCGTGAGCGCGCGCCGCGACTTCGACAGCGAGTCGCGCAGGCGCGAGAAGAGGCCCGCCCGCTCCGTCTCCGGCTCGGGCGCCGCCCCTTCCTCACCCAACAGCTCGGCCCAGCTTCTCGGCACTCGGCCAGCCTAGACGGCGCGCTGATACACACGGAGGGCGCGCGTCGCCAGCGCCGCACACACGATGAGGAGCGCGCCGAGCAGCCCCGCCCGCGTGCCGACGAGGCCCCAGTCGGACGACCCGGCGCGCGCCCCCACGACTGCCCAGTTGACGGGGTTGAACCGCGCGACGTCGTGGATCCACCCGGGCAGGAGGTTCGACGCCATCATCCCGGAGGAGAGGAACGTCGCCGGGAGGACGACGAACTGCACCGCGCCGATGACGGTCTCCTCCTGCCGAGCGACGAACGCAAGTGCATCCGAGAGGGCGGCGACGCTGCCGCCGAGCAGGATCGCGAGCGCGAACATCGCCGCGACGGTTCCGAAGGAGAAGTGCGCGCCGTCCGCGTACGCGACGCCGATGATCACGAGCGACTGCACGACGATCACGACCGCGCCGTACAGAAAGCCGGACGCGACGAGCGCGCCGCGCGTCATCGGCGAGACGAGGAACCGGTCGAGGATGCCGCGGTTCATCGCGTCGATGTAGCCCATCCCGTGCCAGCCGCCGGCGAACAGCGCGCTCATGACGAGCACGCCGGGCGTGAGGAAGTCGACGTAGGAGCCGCCGTGGAAGCCGGGAAGCTCGACGACGCGCTTGAACAGCGACCCGAACAGGAGCAGCCAAATGAGCGGCTGGATCACCGTGATCGCGACGAACCACGGCTGCCGCCAGAGAATGAACAGCTGCCGCCGCGTGAGCGCGAGCGTGTGACGGATTGCGAGTCTCATCTCTCCGCCTCCGCGAAGGTCCGGCCCGCGTGGCGCAGGTACACGTCGTCGAGCGACGGCCGCGAGACCGTCGCCGCGGCCACCGGCAGGCCGGCCGCCTCGAGCGCGGCGAGGACCGCGGGCACCGCCCGCGCTCCGGCGTCGGCGCGGGCGCGGAGGACGCGCCCGTCGATCGCCGGCTCGTGCACTCCCTCGATGCCGTCGATCGCCTGCAGCGCCCGCCCGTTGACGGACGCCGCGAGCTCGACCACGAGCGTGTCGCCACGGAGCTCGCTCTTGAGCTGCTCGGGCGTGCCGGCCGCGACCACCCGGCCGCGGTCGACGATCGCGAGCTGCGAAGCGAGCCGGTCGGCCTCTTCGAGGTAGTGCGTGGTGAGGAGGACGGTGACGCCGTCCTCGCGCGCGAGCCGCTCGATCTCGATCCACATCTCGGCGCGCGCCTCGGGGTCGAGGCCCGTCGTGGGCTCGTCGAGGAAGAGCACGCTCGGGTGGTTGATGAGCCCGATCGCGACGTCGAGCTTGCGCTGCATGCCGCCCGAGTAGGTCCGCACGAGGCGGTTCGCCGACTCCGTGAGGTCGAAGCGCTCGAGCAGCTCCGCGATGCGCGAGCGGAGCCCCCGCGACGGGATGCCGTAGAAGTCGCCCTGCAGCTGCAGGTTCTCGCGCCCGGTGGCATCCGGGTCGACGCCGTTGCGCTGGCCGACGACGCCGATCGTGCGCCGCACCGCCTCGGGGTGGCGGACGACGTCGTGGCCCGCGACGAGCGCCCGCCCTTCGTCGGGGACGGTGAGGGTGGTCAGAATCTTCACCGTCGTCGACTTCCCGGCCCCGTTCGGCCCCAGGAGGCCGAACACGGTGCCGCGCTCGACGGCGAAGCCGACGCCGTCCAGGGCCCGTACGCCCTTCGGATACGTCTTCACGAGCCCGTCGGTCGTGATCGCAAGGTCTTCCATCCGTCTTCCTTCCGGGGTAGCATTACTTTAGTCGGTAGTTATCTTAGTGATCGAGAGATTAGATTGTCAAGAGACGAGCTGCTGCTCGCGATCGTCGACGAGGTGCGGAAGGCCCAGGTGGCGACGGACGCCCTCGACCAGGCGGTCGCCGACCACTTCGGGATGAACCGGACGGATATGCGCGCGCTCGATGTCCTCGACCAGCGCGGACGGCTCACCGCGGGCGAGCTGGCGGAGGCGATGCACCTCACGAGCGGCGCGATCACGAGCGTGCTCGACCGCCTCGAGAAGGGCGGCTGGGCGAAGCGGGTACGCGACCCGGACGACCGCCGGCGCGTCCTCGTGGAGGCGGCGCCCTCCGTCAAGGCGATCGGCGAGGACATCTACGGGCCGATAGAGGACGCCGTCT
>Ga0335078_10019551_pt1 | contig 10072 bp, 5 predicted proteins | sample Lox_Sample_32_FD_206711 | JGI IMG/M metagenome (GOLD analysis project Ga0335078, IMG submission 206711) | Soil microbial communities from Loxahatchee National Wildlife Refuge, Florida, United States - Lox_Sample_3.2 | ecosystem: Environmental > Terrestrial > Soil > Wetlands | place: USA: Florida...
GAAGTCGCAGGAGGCTGGAGATTACCTGCAAGTTATTCTTGACCCGATGGTGGATCTCCTTCAGGAGCATCTCCTTCTCCCGCAGCGAAGCCCGAATCTGGTCCTCCTGCCGCTTGCGATCGGTAATATCGCGAATGTTGCACTGAATCACTTCCTTGCTGCCGGACTGGTAGGTGTTGCTGATGAACTCTACGTCTCGCCGATCGCCGGATTTACTTTCGAGCGGCAAGTCTTCGTACCGGACAAACCCGTCCTTCTGCAAGCTTCGAAAAGCGTCCTGAGACGCGGCCACGTCCCGGAGTGGACCGACTTCCCGGAGTGGACCGACTTCCCACAGTTTCTTTCCCAGAAGCTCGTTCCGGGTGTATCCCAACATCTTCAGCACGAACGGGTTCGCATCGGAGATGGTTCCGGTCTCGCGGTCGAGGAGCAGTACTCCGTCCTGCGCCGCTTCAAACAGCCGCCGGTAGCGGATTTCGGAAGCGCTCAAGGCCTCCTGCGCCTGCTTGCGCTCAGTGACGTCCTGTTTGATAGCAATGAAATTGGTGGTGACGCCACGCGAGCCTTGGACCGGCGTGATGGTCATCTCCTCGGTGTAAAAAGTGCCGTCTTTGCGCCGGTTGATGATTTCTCCCTGCCATGTTGCTCCGGAAAGAATCGTAGCCCACAGCTCCTCATAGAATCTCCGATCGTGCCTGCCTGACTTGAAGAAGCCAGGGTTTCGGCCCAGAGCCTCGGCGCGGCTGTAACCGGTGATTTTGGTGAAGGCGGGATTGACGTATTGAATGCTTGGCGTGAGGTCGGTGATTACGATGCCTTCCGCGGCCTGCTCGATCGCCGTCACCAGGCGCAGGTTCTCGGCCTCAGCCTGCTTGCGCTCGGTGATATCTTGTTTGATGGCGATGAAATTGGTGATCGCACCGCCGGGGTCGCGGACGGGTGCGATGGTCATGTCCTCCGAGTAAACAGTCCTGTCCCGGCGCCGGTTGATGATTTCCCCGTGCCATATCTTCCCTGCCAGAATGGTGTTCCACAGTTCCTTATAGAAGTTGGCGTCGTGTCTGCCCGACTTGAGGATGCGCGGGTTCTGGCCGAGGACTTCGGCGCGGGTGTAACCGGTCATCTTGGTGAAGGCGGGGTTGACGTATTGAATTTTCGGCTCGAGATCGGTGATGACGACGCCTTCCGCGGCCTGTTCGACGGCCGTCACCAGGCGCAGGTTCTCGGCCTCCGCCCGCTTGCGCTCGTTGATGACGTCGAATATCGCGACGAAGAACTCCTTCTCCGGACTGTAGGCTGAGATGGAAAACCACATCCCCAGTGCCTCGACGAAAACCTCAAACTTCTCGGGTATCCCGGTCAGGGCTACCCTGGCATAAGTCTCCAACAACTCTGGATCGGCCTCCCGAATGCCAGGAATGACCTCGGTAACCCTCTTTCCCACCACATCCTTCAGGCCGGTCAGGGTCTCGAACGCTTGGTTCACGGTTAGATAAATGAAGTCCCGCCCTTCGCCCTTCTCGAAAACCATCCGGCAATACGCCAGCCCTTCAGACATGTGCTCAAATAATCCGCGATACTGCATTTCGACCTTCCGGGCTTCGGCCTCCGCCTCCTGGGCCCGCTTGCGCTCGGTGACATCCAACTGGTTGGAGATAAAGTGGATAATCTCCCCCCGCGCGTCCCGCACCGGGGCGACGTGTAGTTCGTCGGTGTAGAGGCTTCCGTCTTTGCGCCGATTGATCATCTCCCCGTGCCAAGGCTTCCCGGCGAGAAGTGTGCTCCAGAAACCCTGGAAAAAACTGGCATCGTGCTGGCCGGACTTCAGCAGGCGAGGATTCGCACCCACCGCTTCCTCCCGGCTGTAACCAGTCTGCTTGGAGAACGTGGGATTAACGTATTGGATGGTTCCCTTGGGGTCGGTAATAATTATGGTCTCCGCGCACTGCTCGATGGCCGTCACCAGCCGCTTCCTCTCCTCTTCCGCCCGCTTGCGGTCCGTGATGTCGATCATCGTCCCCTCGATGACGGCGGCCTCGGTTGGGTTTCCGCCATTGAGGGTCACGTTGGTGAGCGCCACTACGGGTGTCCCATCCTTGCGCCGGAGGCAAAGTTCGATGCCGGTCAGCGCGCGTTCTTTCTCGAGACGAGCGATGAAGCCGGGCCGGTCTTCGGGTGTCCACCAGAGTTCCCAGGCCTGCTTCTTCATCAGCTCTTCGCGAGAGGTGTATCCCAGCATCCGGGCGCAGGCCTCGTTGGCATCCACGATGTGGCCATCGCCCACGGTGCGGAGCAAGGCCGCCATGTTGTGTTCAAAGAGCAACCGGTACCGCCGTTCCGAGGCCCGCAGCGCCTCCTCTGCCCGTTTGCGCTCGATTCCGTACCGCACGACGCGGGTAAGGGCCGTTCCGGAAATAGCTCCCTTCACCAGGTAGTCCTGCGCCCCCGTGCCGACCGCTTGCACTCCCACTTCTTCGTCACTCAGCCCCGTCAACACGATGATAGGGATTTCTGAGAACTGCGAGTGAATCCGGGAAAAGGTCTCGAGCCCCTTGCTGTCGGGCAGATTCAAGTCGAGGAGCACGGCGTCGGCGACCCGTGCGCTCAGTTTCTTCATCGCTGTGGATAAGCGGTCGGCGCGATCCACCGCAAATCCATCGCCACCCGCTTCCTTGAGCATCTCCAAAATCAGCCGGGCGTCCCCGGGGTTGTCCTCTATTAGTAGAACGCTTGTTTCCATAGGATTACCTAAGAGTCGAAAGTCAAAAGTCAAAAGCTAAAGAGCTTCTTCTTCCAACTTTCGACTTTCAACTTTCGACTTTCGACTTCTTCCCCGACAAAAGAACAGTCCAAAGTCAAAAGTCAAAAGTTCAAAAGTTAAGAGCCTCTTCGTTCCAACTTTCGACTTTTAACTTTCGACTTTCGACTTTCGACTTCTTCCCGACCCTCCCCTACCTCGGCGGCAGCCTCACGATACTTACCCAGAAATCCTCGATGGATTTCACCACGGTAATAAACCTCTCCAGATCCACCGGCTTCGAGACATAACAGTTGGCGTGGAGGTCGTACGTCTTCAGGATGTCTTCCTCGGCTCGGGAGCTGGTGAGAATCACCACCGGGATCCTCATCAGGTTCGGATCGGACTTGATTTCCGCCAGCACCTCGCGGCCATCCTTCCGGGGCAGGTTCAGGTCGAGAAAGATGAGGTCGGGCCGAACTGCTACCGCGTAGCGTCCTTCCCGTCGCAGGAAGGCCAGCGCCTCCTCGCCATCCGTCACTGCGAACAGATGGTTGAGTAACTTGGCTTCTTTCAGTGCCTCCTGAGCCAGCCGTACGTCGCCCAGATTGTCCTCTACTAGCAGGATTTCGATCGGTCGGATTGCTTCATCGACGGACATTGTTTCTCTCTCCTTTTCTAAAGAAGTTGAAAGTCGAAAGTCGAAAGTGAAAAACGGCGTCCTTCGACTCTTCGCTTCAACTTTTAACTTTCGACTTTGGAGTTTCGACTGCCATTTGGGCTTTCGACTGCTTTCAACGTGAAATAAAACGTCGCGCCTTGGCCGGGCTCAGACTCCACCCAGATGCGCCCTCCGTGCCGCTCGACGATTTTCTTGGCGATCGCCAGGCCGATGCCGGTGCCAGGGTATTCCGCCGCGGTGTGCAGGCGCTGGAACACGTGGAAAATCCGCTCGGCGTATTGAGGGTCGATTCCGATGCCGTTATCGCGTACCGAAAAGCGCCACTCGCCGTCTTTGTTTTGGGCGGCAACGTGAGCGCGAGGCGGGGCGGAACCGTGAAACTTGAGAGCGTTAGCGATCAGATTCTGAAACACCTGGCCCAGTTGAATTTCGTCGCCTGGTATGGTGGGGAGAGGGTCGTGGGTTACCAGCGCGCCCGTTTCCTCGATGGCCTTCCCCAAATTCATCAACGCCGCCTCCAGGGCGGCCTCACAGTTGGTAGGAGCAAATTCTCTGCCGCGCGTGCCCACGCGCGAGTAAGCCAGCAGGTCGTTAATGAGGATTTGCATGCGGCGCGCCCCGTCCACGGCGAAGCCGATGAACTCATCCGCATCCCCGTCCAGTTGGCCGCGATAACGTTTGGCCAGGAGTTGGGTGAAGCTGGCCACCATGCGCAGCGGCTCCTGGAGGTCGTGCGAGGCCACGTAGGCGAATCGCTCCAGCTCCGCATTGGAGCGCGCCAGCTCTTCTGTGCGCTTGGCGAGCGCTGCCTCGGCCTGCTTGCGCTCGGTAATGTCATGCGCAATGCTCGAAGCCCCAATGATCTTGCCCTCGGCGTTCCTGATGGGTGAAATGGTGAGAGAGACGTCGACCCTGGTTCCGTTCTTCCTGAGTCGCACGGTCTCGACGTGCTCAAGCAGCCCATCGTTTCGGATTGTCCGCAGAATCTCCTGCTGTTCGCCGGAACGCTCGGGAGGAATGATGATGGAAATCGACTGGCCCACCGCCTCTTCGGGGCTGTAACCGTAGAGCCGGTGGGCGCTGCGGTTCCAACTCGTGATGATCCCCTCCGGGGTCTTGCCGATAATGGCGTCGTTGGACCACTCGACGATGGCCGCCAGTTGGGACCGTGCCTCCTCGATCTGCTTGCGCTCGGTAATATCCTGGACCGTGCCCCGAAGCCCGGAGATCTGGCCGCCGGCGGCGCGCTCCGCCTCGCCGCGGGCAATGATCCAGCCTCTGGTGCCGTCGGCACGGATTACCTGCAAATCGAGCTCATAAGGGGTTCCGTTCTGTACCGCCTCTCCCAGAGCCGACTCCAGTCGCGCCCAGCTCTCAGGGGAGAAGAGTTGCGCTGATTGGCTGACGCTGGGCGCGCCACTCTCCGGATCGCGACCAAAGACGCGATGAATCTCTTCCGACCAGATCACGGTGTCAGCCTTCGGATTCCACGACCAACTGCCCAGGTGGGCTATGCGCTGAGCCTCCTGGAGTTCCGACGCGCTCCGGCGCAAAGCCTCCTCCGCGCGATGGCGCTCCGCCAACTCCTGCCGCAACTGGCGGTTCACGTCAGCCAGCTCCTCGGTGCGCTCTGCCACGCGATTCTCGAGCTGGGCTCTGGCTTCCTGGACCGCCGCCTCCGCCTGCTCGCTAGCCCTGAAACCCTGTCCAATCAGGAAGAGGGCGGCGGTGACGAGGACAATCGCCAGCGTGCTTCCGGCGAGAATCATCATTCTCGCCATCATGGCGGCGCGTTTCGCGCGGTCCTCCCGCTCCTGGAGGAGGGCGTGCTCGGTGGCCTCCATCTGGGCCAGTTCGCCGCGGATTTGTTCGCTGAGTTGCTCTCCTTCGCCACTCATGATGGCCCGTTGTGCCGCCGCGAAACCAAGGCTACGCCGCAGTTCGACGCGTTGACTCAACAGCGCCAGCCGATTGGCGATGATCGGCGCCAGTACGTCAAGGCGGCGTTGCTCCACGGCGTTATCCGCCGTAAGATGGCGCAGATCTCGCAGCGCGTCGTTCGCGTTTCGCAAGCCGGATTGGAAGGGGTCCAGGTACTCATGCTGGCCGGTGATCGCGTAGCCGCGCGCGCCGTCTTCCGCGTCGGTGACGGCGGAGAGCAGCACGCTCATCCTGGCAAGCACCTGGTAAGTGTGTTCTACTCGGGCGGTGTCCTGTCGCAACCTTACCACGGTGGGGTACGACACGGCCGCAATAGCGATCAGGCAGGTGAGCAGGAAGGCGAAGCCGACTCGCACCTTGCGCTCGGTGGAAATAAGGAGACCCCGCGCTTGTTCCCGTGCCCGTTCCGTCCCCGCGCGATGCAGCGCCTCGCTCATCACGCTGATCACGGCGCCCGTCAACGCCAAGGCGACCCACTTGAGGTTGTCGGCGGGACTGGAGACGCTCCAACTGCGGGTCGGCGCGAGGACGAAGTACACCGTGACCATCGTGGCGAATGCCGTGGTCACGAGGCCCGGAACCAGCCCCCCGATGTAAGCGCCGAAGATGATCGGAATGACGAACGCAATAACGGGCGTATTGGTGCTGGCCTCGGACCCCAGGGCTTGAATCACCAGGAGAACCGCCGCCGTGGTCACCACGCCCACGCCATAGGCCAGCCACAACGGCCGGTCACTACCGAACGCTGAGCGTCCGGGCCGCCCTGTAGTGGGCTCCGGCGTGGCCGCCGCGGCACTCGTGAACGCTATGGCCTGCGGGGCCATCTTGACTAGTAGGATCGCCATCGAAACGGAAGCAATCGCCGTGACGGCCTTAATGGACCCCGATAGCCAGTAGTCGGCATGCCACAGCGTCCAGATCTCCATGCCATGGGTGAGGCCGCACAAAACAAAAACCACCCCGAGATACCAGAAAATCCAGCGGAAGGGCATATCGCGGCGCCGCCGGGCGAAGTAGATCAGCGTGAAAGGAATGGATAGGTAAGCCGCAAAGATCAGCGCTTCCGACAGGACGTGCAGCCAGATCAGTCGCGGATTCCAGAGATAGCAGAATCCGTGTGGCATGAAACCTTCAGGGAAAAGAAGCTGCTTCACAATGTTCACCGCTGGGGTCCCCCCTTCCAGGCGCTTTCGCGCTCTGTGCTCCGATTGCCAAACTTCTTTGTGCCGGGCGAAGAATTGAAGAGCTCAACACAGAGTTCACGGAGCCTCGCCGAGGCCACGGAGAAGAAGCGTCTTGGGTGCTGCTCCCCGGTGCTCGGCGGACTCGTCATGCCCGCGCTCGGAAAAAACACTGGCCCCACACGAGATATCGGAGGACGAAGACTCAGTGCACTCTGTGGCCTCGGTAGTGAGGTCTTTTTCTTGGTGGCGGCCATCAACCGCGCCGTGATGGTCATCAATCGGCCCCTTGGCGGGCTGAACCGCTGTGGTTGGTCGCCCGCATGGCCACGACCACCCCCCCGATGCCGCCCTGCTTATTCAGAATCGGTGCCACCCGGCCTTCGATAGGAACGAATACGTCTTGAGCTGCAACCAGGGTGTGGTTCGACAACGCCACCGGGCTGTAGCTCCGTCGCACCGTGTCGATCAGTTCCTCGGCTCGCACTTGTTTTCCGGAGCTTACGAACCGAACCACCTCCCCGAGCTTGAGGCCTAGCGTTTCGCTGGGCTTGCGGCCGGTGAGCGTTTCTGCCTCAGCGTTCATGAAAACAACCCGGGAATCCTCGTCCGCGGCGACGATGGCCTCGCTGACGCAGCGGAGAGTAGCCTCCAGCCAAGCTTCGCTCTGCTTTAACTGCCGCTCGGTCTGGCAGCGATAGAGAGCCATTTCGATGGTGCTGCGGAGGGTACGCTCGTCGTAGGGCTTTACGATGTAGCCGAAAGGCTCCGTGATCTTCGCCCGCCGCAGGGTATCCTCATCGGTGTAGGCGGTGAGATAAACGGGAGGGACATCGAGCAAGTCGCGAATCTGCTCCGCCACCTCGATACCGTCCATGTCGCCTCTCAGCCGGATGTCCATCACCACCAGATCGGGACGAACCTCGGCCGCCTTTTTCAGAGCGTCCTGGCCTGAAGCAGCCACGGTGGGGACCGAATACCCCATGTTGATCAGCCGATGTTGCAGGTCCATGGCCACGATGCCTTCGTCTTCCACCACTAGAATCGTTGCTTTGGTCACAATCTTTTCCTCCTTGGGGAACAGTTTTCAGTAGTTCTTAGCGCTAGCTGTCAGCCATCAGCTATCAGCGTTCAGCCGCAAAGCGGACCGGCGTGGTCGCTGAAGGCTGAAAGCTGATAGCGGACGGCTGACAGCTAAATTAAGAAGGGGAGACTCAAGAACAAATCGGCCCGGTGCGCTGCACTACGCGCGCTTTGGCCGAGAGAATCCTGGAGAGAGGAATCGCTCGCACCTATACTATATGGTGACCTTTACTTCCTTGTCAAGGAAAATCTTTGCGGGAGTCTTACAGTTCTCAGTACTCAGTTTCCAGCTATCAGCCCTGCCTTTCACCTTCCCTCCCAACCCCAAGCTTGGACGTTCTCTTACTGAAAGCTGATGACTGAAAACTGAAAACCTAAAACTTGAGAACTGAGCTATAATCCTTGTTCACGCGGAGCCAAGCTTGCGATACCTGATCCTGAGCGACATTCACTCGAACGCCGAGGCCCTGGAAAAATGCCTGCAGACGGCCCAAGGCCGCTACGATGAAGTTCTGTGTCTGGGCGACCTCGTCGGTTACGGGCCCGATCCCAATGCTGTCGTCGACCGCATCCGCGACGCCGCCAGGATCATTCTCCGCGGCAACCACGACAAAGCGTGCTGCGGCCTAACCGGCGCCGAGGACTTCAATCCTCTGGCGCGCCTGGCCACTCTGTGGACGCGTGAGGAACTGACTCCGGAGCACGCGCAGTTCCTGCGGGACCTGCCGCCCGGTCCGGTGGATCTTGAAGATTTCGAGATGGTCCACGGCTCGGCCAGAGACGAAGATGAGTACCTCTTTGATGCGCGCGGCGCACTGGAGGCCCTGCGTGGCCAGCGCAAGCAGGCCGTCCTCTTTGGCCACACGCACTACCAGGGGGGATTCCGGCTCAACTCGAAGGGGCAACTCGAAGTCATCCACAACTCTTCTGATGACGACGGCTGTACGCTGACTTTGCCGCTCGAAGACGGCAGCCGCTACTTGATCAATCCCGGGTCCGTCGGCCAGCCGCGCGACGGAGACTGGCGGGCCGCGTTCGCCATCTTCGACGGCGATCAGCACCACGTCGAGTATTACCGCACGTCCTACGACTTGCCGGCCACCCAAGCGAAGATGCACAGCGCCGGCCTGCCGGAACCCCTCATCAAGCGGCTGGAAATCGGGCGTTAGAATTGCCGATTGCAGATTGACGATTGAGAAAAGTTGAAGGTCAAAGGTCGAAGCAAGTCTTCAGCTTTCGACCTTCAACCTTCGACGTTTAACCCTTCTTCTAGAAACTCACGTACTCCGGCGTGATCACGGGCGGCCCTTGATTCCACTCCATCGGCATATGTTCAAATGCCACCCTGAAGGCCCGGGTGTCACCTGGTTTGAGCGGTGGAGTCCGCTGGGTAATGGGATGCGCCGTCTCGCGCAGGACTACCTGCTCGAGGGTGTCGTGGAACTCGAGTTTCAGCGTGAGCCGGCGAACCGTTCTGGTCCCGTTGTTGGTCACTCGCGCGTCCAGGTAGGTCACGGTGCCGCCAAGAAAATTCTCGGCGGCAGTCATGTGCGGGTCGGCGGTACTGATCTGGGCGAGGTAGGCTTTCTCGTCCGCGCCCATGGGTGGGGGCAGGGAAGCGGCGGAACGCGAAACGTTGCGGCGCAGCAGCAACAACCCACCGATGATGACCGCAAGCAACGCCACGGCAATGGCAATCAGGATGGGAGTGGAGCGATCCTCGGTGGCCATAATGAAGTCGAAAGTCGAGAGTCCAACAAAGAATTGACGATTGCAGATTGCCGATTGACGATTGCAAGAGAAGAGTAGGCAAGCCGCACAGCCTTTTCCGCAAACCACACAATCCTCAAGGAGTCTTTCTTCCAATCGGCAATCGGCAATCGGCAATTCTACAAAGTGGCAAGGCCGTAGTTACCGCCGGCCCGTATCAAAGATGGGGTGTTACAGTGCATCAAGTTCCCGCCACCGTCAAACCTTCCACCAGAAGCGTCGGCGACGCCAGGGCGTGGCGAAACTCCAGGTCAGAGCCGATGGCGCTGACGTGGTTGAGCATCGCGGAGAGGTTCCCGGCAATCGTCACCTCTTCCACCGGATAGGTCAACTCGCCATTCTCGATCCATAAGCCGCCGGCGCCGCGAGAATAATCCCCGCTGACGATATTGACACCGAAGCCGATCAGGTCGGTGACATAAAATCCGTCTTTTACCGATCGGATGATCGCCGGGGAAGCCTCCGCGCCCGGTGCCAGGTAAAAGTTGTTGGGCCCGATTCCCGGCGGGCCCGCCACGCCGCGGGAGGCATTGCCGGTGGTGCGCAGATTGAGCTTGCGCGCCGCATAGCTGTTGAGCAGATAGTTGCGAAGAACGCCCTTTTCAATGATGGGCGTCACCGCCGGAGGAACGCCCTCGTCATCGAACGGCCGCGAGCCAAACCCGCCGGGTCGCAGCC
>Ga0335078_10019552_pt1 | contig 10071 bp, 10 predicted proteins | sample Lox_Sample_32_FD_206711 | JGI IMG/M metagenome (GOLD analysis project Ga0335078, IMG submission 206711) | Soil microbial communities from Loxahatchee National Wildlife Refuge, Florida, United States - Lox_Sample_3.2 | ecosystem: Environmental > Terrestrial > Soil > Wetlands | place: USA...
CCATCGAGGGGCCGGGAACGGTGACAAACAACATGGCGCTTTCAAAAACCGTGAACATGGGCGAGACGCGCAGCATGGAAATTCGCGCCACGATCAACAATGTATTCAATACCGTGCAATTCAACGGCGTCGATACAACGTACGGCGACCCAAAGTTTGGCGAAGTGACTTCGGCGGGGCAAACGCGGAATTTCCAGTTCATGGCGAGATTCAGGTTCTGAAAGATAGCAAGTTAGCCGCGATTCGCGCCAGTTAGCAAGTCAGCAGGTTAGCGAGCTAAGAGGTAGATGGGAAGGAACGAATGCCGATCTTCGGGAGAGAAGCGATGAGAAACGCGGCGCAGCGTACGAGCGCAATGCTTGCGATGCTGGCGCTGCTTGCTCCCGGTGTGCCGCCCCTCCCCGCACAGGACTCAAGCCAGAGCTCGACTCAGGTTTCGAATACTCCGCAGGGCGGATTTGTGTTGAAGGCTAACGCCGATCTGGTTCTGACAAACGTCGTCGCCCGCGACGCGAAAACCGGCGAAGTGGTCAAGGGCCTCAAGCAGAGCGACTTCAAGATCTACGAAAACGGCAAAGAGCAGACCATTGACTCTTTCGATTTTCAAAGCGTCGACATGGCGAAACCGTTAAATGAAGGCACCGTCAGCGGTCTGGCGGCAGGACCGGCGGGCAGTAAAGCCGTCGTAGTGGCCAAGCCGGAGGAACTGCGCGACCACCGGCTGATCGTGATGTTTTTCGATCTCACTTCGATGCAGCCAGAAGATCTGGAGCGCTGTGTTGAAGCCGCGCAGGATTTCATCAAGAACAAGATGCAGCCGGCCGATCTTGTCGCGCTGGTCTCATTCGGCGACACGCTTTCAGTCGACCAGGACTTTACCGCTGACAAGAATGCGCTGATCAACGAAGTCGGCGCGTACAACGGCACGGAAGGGCAGGGCTTCGCGCAGGGCGCAACCGCCAACTCGAATCAGGCAGAGGACACCACTGCTTATACACCCGACGAAAGCGAGTACAACGACCTGAACACCGACCGCGAGCTCTTTGCCCTTCGCGCAGTTTCGCAATCGCTCGCGAAGATCAATGTGAAGAAGTCGCTTCTTTACTTTTCCGGTGGCATCTCGCGCGACGGCATCGAGAACGAGGCTTCAATTCGCTCGGCGATCAACGCGGCCGTGCGTGCCGATTTGGCCATTTACAGCGTGGACACCCGAGGCCTGCAGGCGATCGGGCCGCTCGGCGACGCTTCCACGGGTAGCCTGCGCGGGCAGGGCGGCTTCAATGGCGGCGCGCTGCAGAATAACATGAACAGCAACTTTGCCTCGCAGGAAGTCATGTCGACGCTTTCCACCGAGACCGGCGGCACTGCTTTCTTTGACTCGAACGACTTTGCGCCGGCCTTTGCCAAAGTGCAGGCCGATAACTCGGCCTATTACGCCATCGGATTTCACTCGACGAATCCCGCGCGCGACGGCAAGTTTCGCAAGCTGACGGTAAAGATCGACAAGCCGGGTATCAAGCTGGAGTTCCGTCCCGGCTACTATGCGCCGGCCGACTTCAAGCACTCGGGCAAGGAAGATCGCGAACAGGAACTCGAAGACGAGCTCGCCAGCGACTTGCCGGCGACCGACATCGCGGTCTACATGGACGCGCTCTACTTCCGGCTCGACGAAAACCGCTTCTTCATGCCGGTTTCACTCGTCGTGCCCGGTTCGCAGATTCCGTTTGTGAAGGGCGGCGACAAAGACAAGGCGACGCTCGACGTCATCGGCTCCGTGATCGATGACAACAAGCGTCCTGTCGGACGCATCCGCGACACCGTAAAACTGAATCTCGATCCATCGCTGCAGGCGCGGCAGAAAAACATTCAGTACACGACGAGCTTCAACCTGCCGCCGGGTCACTACCAGTTGAAGTTTGTTGTTCGCGAAAACCAGACCGGACGCATGGGCAGCTTCATCGCTGACGTCACGCTGCCCGATCTGAAGAAGGCGCCTCTCAAAATGAGCTCGATCCTCCTGTCGTCGCAGCTGGAGCCGAGCAAGAAGCCAGGCAAGGAAATCGACCCGATGGTCCGCGACGGCCAGGAGTTCGTGCCCAACATCAGCCACGTCTTCCGTCAGGACCAGCACCTGTATCTGCTCTACGAAATCTACGATCCGGCGAAGGAAAAGGCGGCCGACAATGCGCCGAAAGGAACCAAGCCCGGAATCAGCCTGCTCAGCAGCCTCGAATTGATCCAGGGATCGACAAAGGTATACGAGACGCCCGTCGTGCAGGCAAAGGCGATTAACGTGGAAGGCCGCGACGCCGTATCAATTCAACTTGATGTGCCGCTCCAGGGGCTCAAACCCGGCTCGTACGTTTGCCAGCTGAATGTGGTCGACGACGCTGCCGGCAGCTTCGCGTTTCCGCGGTTCGCGGTACTGGTGCACCAACCGCCCGCCCCGCCGGCTGCGCCGGCAACGCCAAATGCGCCAACGCCCGTAGCGCCATCAACCGGCTCTGGCGGATCTTAAGATTGGGTGCCCCCGGTCCCTTGCATTTGCGGACCGGGGATCCCGGACTGCCTCTCTAACTCGCCGCACTCACCGTTTGATTAGTCTGATGATCGCCACCAGAATGATTGCACCACCCAAGGCAACCAGCGTGCTGTAGATGAATCCGCCGCTCGGATCGAGTCCAAGGTGTTTCGCAATGGCTCCCCCTGTAAAGGCGCCGGCGATGCCCAGAATAATGTCCACGAAGAATCCGTATCCCGAACCCTTCATGATTTTTCCAGTGAGCCAGCCTGCAACCAGACCGACAACAATCCATGCAATGAAACCCATACATCCCTCCTTGCTTCATTTGTCGCGCCGAGCCGGGTGTTGGGGAGGCTTCGATGCTCGCGAAACCGGGATGCCGCTCGTTGCGGGCCCAGTGCCTTTGATCAGACCCTAGATTTATACCATTCGCCAACGGTAAGGCGCCACGGGTTCGAAAAGGGAGCTACTCGGAGCTTTGCTGTTTGTGCCTTGGCGAATCGCTGTCGCGCCACGGGCAGTGACGGCAGCCCGACCCGCAGCAACTCCCACGCTTCAGGTGATAGGCTTCGGTGAACACCATCAAGCCGCCCTCCATGTAGTAGTCCTCAGGCTCGAGGGCAGGGTTAGCCTTGGGCGCGCTGTCAGGTTCGCGGTCCATAGTTGCATTCTCTCGCGAAGTGCTGCGCTCTCATGGGATGGCCCTGTTCGGTGGCGAATAAAATCGACTCATGGCCCCTACTCCGCAAGACCGCGCCCGCAAGATCAAAATCATTCTCTTCGACGTTGACGGCGTCCTTACCGACGGAACCATATGGTTGGTCCCCGGCCGACCTTCCGAGTCCATTTCCGAAACAATCCGGGGCAAAGAAGGCACCATCGGACATGCCGTTCACTCCGACACGATGACGGAAGCCAAGGGCTACAGCGCTCACGACGGCACTGCGATTTCGCTGGCGCGTATCGGCGGATTGAAATGCGGCGTCATCACCAAGCGCATCAGCGAGACCGTCGCCACGCGCTCCCGCGATCTGAAGCTCGAATTCGTCTACCAGGGCTGCGCCTTCAAAATGCAGGCCATTCGCGAAATCATCGCGAAAGAGGGCGTCACGCTCGATGAAATCTGCTACGTCGGCGACGACGTCATCGACCTGCCCGCCATGCGCGAGGTCGGTCTGGCCATAGCCGTGGCCAATGCCCGTTCACAGGTAAAGGCCGAAGCCCACTACGTGACGCCGAACGCGGGCGGCTATGGCGCCGGTCGCGATGCCGTCGAGTTTATCCTTGAAGCCAAGGGAATCCTCGACCAGTGCATCAGTGCCTACATCGACGAGCGCAACCCGATCCCGCCTTCGATGGATATTGGCAAAGGTGGGGCGGTCTAGCATAGAGCCCCTTACCAGATCGAAACAAAACTTCTGTCATCTTGCGCAATTGCTCGAACGTCGAACAATGTCAAAGGCTGGTTATTTCAAGTTTTTGAAGCAGCAAAACTGATTTGGAAGCATCATCTCGCAAACGCGCTGTTGTCCTGCTGAGCGGAGGTCTCGACTCGGCGACGGTCCTTGCCATCGCCCGGAGCCGGGGTTACGAGCTCTATGCGCTCTCCTTCTCTTACGGGCAGCGCCACTCCTGGGAGCTGGAGGCCGCGAAGCGCGTTGCGTTGTCGATGGGCGTCACCGATCACCGCATTGCCAGCATCGACCTGCGCATCTTTGGCGGGTCCGCGCTCACCGACGACATCGACGTACCCAAGGGCCGCGATCTCAGCCAGATGTCGGACGGCATTCCAATTACTTACGTGCCGGCCCGCAACACCATCTTTCTCTCGTTTGCTCTGGCCTGGGCTGAGGTTCTGGGCGCGAACAACATTTTCATTGGCGTAAATGTTCTCGACTACTCCGGCTACCCCGACTGCCGGCCGGAATTTGTTGCAGCCTTTGAAACAATGGCGAACCTGGCCACCAAGGCCGCCGTTGAAGGCTTCCAGAAATTCAAAATTCACACGCCGCTTATTGCGCTCACCAAGGCGCAAATCATTCGCCTGGGGCTGCAGTTGGGTGTCGATTACTCGATCACCAGCAGTTGCTATGACCCGACGGCCTCCGGAATTCCCTGCGGCCAGTGCGACGCGTGTGTGTTGCGCCAGAAAGGCTTCAGCGAAAACGGCATCCACGATCCGCTGCTCAAGGTGGCTCCGGGCCACTAGACGCCGGCTGCCTCTTCCCTCCCGTCATTTGACGAACATCACCCCGGCACGATGAGCTAGAAGCCAGGAGCGAGCAGCTGGAAGCTGCCTTTCATGTACGCGGTCAAGGAAATCTTCTATACATTGCAGGGTGAGGGCGCGCAGACGGGGCGCGCCGCGGTCTTCTGCCGTTTTGCCGGATGCAATCTCTGGTCGGGGCGCGAAGCGGATCGCGCTACTGCGATATGCCAGTTCTGCGACACGGATTTTGCGGATACCAACGGGCCCGGCGGCGGGAAGTTTGCATCCGCGGGCCTGCTTGCAGCGGCCATCGAGCAGCAATGGCCTGCCGCCAAGGCCCCTGGCAAACGATTCGTGGTGTGCACGGGTGGCGAGCCGCTACTGCAGCTGGACCGGCCGCTCATCGATGCGCTGCACGCGGCCGGATTCGAAGTCGCAGTAGAAACCAATGGCACGATTGCTGCGCCGGCGGGGGTCGATTGGATCTGTGTCAGTCCCAAGGCCGGCGCCGAACTCAAGCAGCGCAGCGGAAACGAACTGAAGCTCGTTTACCCGCAGCCCGGTGCTGAGCCATCGTCTTTTGCGACTTTGAAATTTCGCAACTTTTTCCTGCAGCCGATGGATGGGCCAGCTCGCGAAGCCAACACGCAAGCCGCCCTGCGCTACTGCCTTGAACATCCGCAATGGCGGCTAAGTTTGCAGACGCACAAGATGCTCGGCATCCCCTAAAGACGAAACCCCTCCGACGAATTTTCCACGGCATTTGCTATGGGAATTCTCCCGTATGGCAAGTTTCTGCCAGGCGCATGAGTTTGTCCACGCCGGCACGCAGCATTTCTGCAGCACGCAAACCCATGAATCACAAGGATCGTTGCGTGTGCTCAAATGCCCGTCAGCAAAACCGAACAACTTAACGAACAACGCATCGCATCAGAGTGCCGGAGGAGAAGGAGGTAGATGAGATGAGCAACAAGCTATCACGATTCGCAAGACTAGTTTTTGGTGTCAGTGCGGCGACGGTGACATTGTTGTGTCTCCCGTGTCCGGCGCACGCGCAATCTTCCGCTCCACAAGATCAACCTGCGTCCACGCAAGCACAGCCTTCGAACCCGCAGGACCGTCAGGCTGTCCAAAGCGACGACAATCGCAGAGACACGGATCGTCGAGATGTTTCGAATTTCGACCGGTTCCTGGATGATCATCGTGAAATTGCCGAACAGGTTCGCAAAGATCCGTCCCTGTTAGACAATCGAGACTTTGTGCAGAACCATCCAGCTCTGCAAACTTACCTCCAGCAGAACCCGGGAGTTCGCGACCAGATCAGGCAGGACCCGAACGCCTTCATGCGGCAGGAAGATGCCTACGACCGCGATTCGAATATGCGCGATCGTGACTTCGGTGGAGATCGCGATGCGAGAAACGTGGCGAACTTTGACCGCTTCCTCGACGGACACCGCGAAATCTCCGAACAGGTTCGCAAAGACCCGTCGCTCTTAGACAATCGAGATTTCGTCCGGGACCATCCGGCTCTGCAAACTTACCTCCAGGACAACCCGGGAGTTCGCGATCAGTTAAGACAGGACCCGAACGCCTTCATGCGGCAGGAAGATGCATACAACCGCGATTCGAACATGCGCGATCGTGACCCGAAGCATGATCATATGGCGGACTTCGGAGGATGGCTGGGCAACCATCCGGACATTCAGAAGGACGTGTCAAGAGATCCCAACTGTGTCAAAGACCACCGGTATGTCGAAAATCATGCTGAGCTGGATGCCTATCTGAATGCTCATCCCGATCTGCGCGCCGAGTTGATGGCCGATCCGCAAAACTTCGTTCACGGAGCGCAGCAGTATGGCCACGTTGGCCCCAGCGGCATTTCAGGAGGCGCGGGAGTGACCGGCCGCGGCGCGGGCACGACGGGCACCGGCACCGGCACGACTGGATCAATGACGGGAACTTCGACGAATCCGGCGACGACTCATGAGTCGCCGAAGCCGAATCAGTAACCAATCGGGAGGGGCGGCCATGGGAAGGCCAGTCAGACGGCCTTCCCTTTTGCCGCCAAACCGGGCGATAGGGCAGGTATTTGCTCAACGGGGATCCGCGGTCCTCCGCAAGATTCCCGGAGAGTGATTCGAGAATCGGTTTTGTGACAGGGGCACGGCTTTCGCGGTGCAACAAGAAAAACCGGAAAACCAGGGGCTCTATCCCCTGAAGAATATACGCAACAGGATCGTTATTCTTGAGACACCTCTACGCAAGCTGTTGCTCTGGCTCCGCACTCGCTCCACAGAAACGGAGGCATCATGAAGATCAAAAGTACATTCGTTTTTTCGCTCGCCATCATCCTGGCCGTCCCGCTCAGCGCGCACGACAAAAAGAAGAACGGCATCGAGAGAGGCATCCTCGAGAAAATGGATGCCGTGCCTTGCGGCGCGAAAGAGACAGGCCTGGCCGGCTTGGGCGCCCTGTGGGGATCCGCCGGCATTACGCATATCAACTCGAACGAAAAGCTGTGCCCGCAATACCTGCTGCGCACCGACGAAATGGACTACGAAATCCGGCCGCTCGATCTGAAACATGCCACGATTCTGCCAATCGGAAAAGAAGGCGAGTTCAAGATCAAGAAAAACGAGATGATTCTCACCATGACCGCGGGCTCCGACCAAAAGCCGCGGAATTATGAAGTCGTCTCGATGGATCCGGCAAATCCAGACAGCGGCGAAGCGGAATCGTCGAGCCCGTCTGCCGGCGACCGTTAGGCCATAACCTTGCTGCGGGCTGCGGCCGTCTCGGGGCGGGATGGCCGCCGTCCCTTCGCTCCCTCAGCTCCCTTGCTCCTTGCTTTTCCGCTCCTCAGCCACAGCTAGCCACCCGCGCCTGATCTTCTCAACCGGAATGCTCGAGAGATAGGGCTTGATGTCGAGCACCGGCGTGCCGTCAAGCATGTCCACTCCGCGCACGTGGAGCGTAGCCCCGTCGCGGCGCAGCAGTTCCACCACCGTCAGCCCGATCGGATTCGGCCGCCGCGGCGAGCGTGTCGAAAACACGCCGTGCTCGCGCCCTTCGTCGGTCGGCGGATGCGCAATCAGGTCAAAGCCATCGGCGCGATCGAACTCCCACAGCACGAATAGATGGGAGAATCCCTCAATATCCATCAGTCCGGAAGAAAACTCGCGCAACAGTTCGATGGAACCCTCCGCGTCGTGTTTTGCCCCCAATCCCTTCGGAATTGCCTTTGTGTCGCGATAAGGACTGCGAATAAATCCGACCGGCTGCGGCGTAAACATCTTCGTTCTCCTCTCGATCTCATCGTAAGCGCGGCGGCAACCGAATCGAAACAGCCGGAAGTGGAATCTCAATGCCGTGGCGGCCGGCTGTTGTTACTGGTCTTTCGGCACTGCGGCTCCGCTATCCTTGAGCCTGGGTCTCTTCCAGCAGTTCAACTTCTTCCCTGGAGGCAACAATCCATGCAGGCAGCCGTCGTCAACGTTCGCGGCCAGGCGCCCAAATACCAGGCATTCCCAGACCCCGAACCCCGCGAGGGTGAAGTGCTGGTTCAGGTGCGCGCCGCCGGCCTTCATCCCGTGGTTAAGGCGATTGCAAGTGGAGCGCACTATTCCGCCACTGAAACCGGCCCTGCAATTCCTGGCATCGACGCCGTAGGCACGCTCCAGGATGGCCGCCGCGTCTACTTCGGTCTGATCCGCAAGCCGTGGGGAACCATGGCAGAGCGCGCCGCTGCGCCTGGCAATAAGATGATTCCCGTTCCCGAAGGCCTCGACGATGTAACCGCCGCCGCTATCGCCAATCCCGGCATGTCTGCGTGGATGACGCTGAAGGAACGCGCCGGTCTCGTCGCCGGAGAAACCGTCCTCATCATGGGCGCCACCGGCGTCGCCGGCCAGCTCGCCATTCAGGTCGCGCGTTATCTCGGCGCCAGGCGCGTCATTGCTGCGGGTCGCAACGCCGACGCCCTTGCCAAGGCCGACGTCGACGCGATCATCGCCCTCGGTCAACCCGAAGATGCGATCCGCGACGCGCTGGCCGCCGAAGCCGCTCGCGGCATCGATGTCGTCGTCGACTACCTATGGGGCCACCCAACCGAACTTGTTCTTGAGGCCCTCGCCAAAGGATTCAAGCCTGAAGCCACGCAGCGCACGCGCTTCGTCGAAGTCGGCGCCAGCGCAGGCCCAACCATCACGCTTCCGGGCGCCACACTCCGTAGCATCGACCTCATTCTCATGGGCAGTGGATTCGGCGCCGCGTCGCTGGACCGCATCTTCGCCGCCATTCCCGTGCTCTTCGATCTTGCCGCCAAGGGCGTTCTTAAAATCGATGTACACCCTGTGCCCCTGTCTCAGGTCGAGGAGGCCTGGAACAGCGCCGAAAAGGGCCGCCGGATCGTCTTTACGGTGTAGTTGGCAGCATCGCAGGCCCAGAAAAGCCGTCCGACCTTCAAAATCGCCCCTTCCCGACGAAAATTTAGCGAACGTGACCGGGAACACTTTCATGGGTTCGGGTGTCTAATGACAATAGAGTGCACGGGATCACGGGCAACGTCGCCGGTGGCCCGCCTTCCGCGCACCTGGGCTGGCATCATGGTTCTTCGGGCAGAAAAGTAACACTGTCCGGGGTGACCGCAGACGATCTTCTGGCACCGGTCGGCACGAGTATCTGGCCCTCCGCTTCATGTCAGCAAGACCGCTTTTGCGGTAACGTGGGAGGACACTGAATTGCAGGCGGACCTCACCATGGGCAATATTGCCGCTGCGTTGACGCTTCAGAACGAAGAATCGGCTCTCGTGGAAGAATTGCGGGCCGGCTCTGAAGAGGCGTTTGCCTGGCTTATCGCGCACTATCGTCAGCCGGTTTTTTCGCTTCTCGCCCGCACGGTTCGCAATCGCGCCGACGCTGCCGATCTCACGCAGGAAGTTTTCGTCAAGGTCTTTCGCGGCATCAAGGGTTTTCACGGCGAGTCGTCATTGCGCACATGGATCTATCGCATCGCGCTGCGCGAGGCGTCGAATCAGCGCCGCTGGTGGTTGCGGCACGGGCAGCAGGAAGTTCCCATCGAGCAGGAAATTGCGCCGTCCGAGGGCAAAACGCCTGTTCGCATCGGTGATATGCTCGTCGATCCGTCGGAGTCGCCGTACGAAATTGCGCTGCACGGCGAAAACCGGGCGCGTTTGGAGGAGGCTCTGGGCCAGGTACCCGAGCCGTATCGCACCACGCTGATCCTGCGCGATATTGAAGGCTTTGTTTACGAAGAAGTGGCGGCCATGCAAGGCGTAAATCTGGGAACGGTAAAGTCACGGCTCGTGCGCGGGCGCGC
>Ga0335078_10019553_pt1 | contig 10071 bp, 6 predicted proteins | sample Lox_Sample_32_FD_206711 | JGI IMG/M metagenome (GOLD analysis project Ga0335078, IMG submission 206711) | Soil microbial communities from Loxahatchee National Wildlife Refuge, Florida, United States - Lox_Sample_3.2 | ecosystem: Environmental > Terrestrial > Soil > Wetlands | place: USA: Florida...
ACATGCCCCAGAAAAAGAGCGCCAACACGGCCGCGCGGGAGTTCGTCCCCGTCACCAGCATCAGCGGCAGGACCAAAACCGCGAGCACCAGATACCAGCGCGTCGGGCGCGGATCGTCGCGCACATACCGGTCGCCGATCCAACCGAAAACGTAATAGCTGATTCCCCAGCCCAGCGTGGGGATCCAAAGAACCTGGCCGAGTTCCAACTGCGTCATGCCCAGCACGCGGTTGAGATAGAGCGGGCTCAGCGTCAGGATCACTCCCAGCGGCGCACCGCCGAGTCCCATGCCCGCCACCAGCATCCAAAAACGCCGCTCGCGCAGATCGGGCCAGGTGAATTTTTCCGTTTTCCGCGAGGGAACCAGCCAGGGCGGACGCGCCAGCACCCACCAGAGCAGCAGCCAGAGTACACCTAAGCCTCCCGTCAACAAGAAAGCCGCGCGCCACCCAAAGGCCAGGAAAATCGGCGTGACGACCAGAGGCGTAACGATCGCTCCCAAAGTGGAACCGCTGTAGGCCACGGCCATGCCTCGGGACCGGCGATCGGCCGGCAGAGAATCCATCGCGGTACGCAAGGCTCCCGGATACGTGGCGCCTTCCCCTAACCCGAGCACCGTGCGCGCCAACGCGAAGCCGGCGAATCCCGCGACCCAGGCGTGCGACGCGCAGGCCGCGCTCCACAACGCCACCGCGATCAGCATCCCGATGCGCAGGCCGATCCGATCGAGGATCGAGCCCCACAACGGATTGGAGATGGTGTACGCGAAGGAAAACGCGGAGACCGCGGTCGCATAGGCCTGCACGCTCAAGTGCGTGTCCTGCAGGATCGCCGGCGAGAGCACGGCCAACGTCTGGCGGTCCACGTAGGAGAGCCAGGTGCAGAGGCTGATGGCCAACGATGCCACCCACATGCGCCAGCCGCGATTCTCCCCGTTCATCATGTTCGCCCGGTTGTGCGGCCAGTCTATCATGGTTGAGAGCGAACCCTTGGACATTGCTTCTTTGCAGGCATGGGTCGGACGGACGGAAACCCGCTCCGATGAGATCACCGCCGCGCCGATGGCGGCCCTATCCGCCACACTTGATCGCGACGACCCGCCGCCTCAGCCGGGCGACCCGCTGCCGCCGCTCTGGCACTGGTTGTATTTTCTGCCGGTGTACCGACAATCGGAGCTGGCGGCCGATGGCCACGCCAAGCTGGGAGGGTTCCTGCCGCCAGTGCCCCTGCCGCGCCGCATGTGGGCCGGCACCCGCGTCGAATTTCTTCATCCGCTGCGCGTCACCGAGACGGTCACGCGTGAATCGCGCATCGCCCGCGTGGAGCACAAACAGGGCCGCACCGGCTCCCTGGTGTTCGTCGAAGTGCACCACGAAATCCGGTCGTCTTTTGGGCCTGCGCTGCGGGAAGAGCACGATATCGTCTACCGCGATAGTCCGCGGCCTGGAGATCCCGCGCCGCCGCCCCCGCCGCCAGCCCCGGCGGACCACACTTGGGAACGAACCATCCACCCGGACGATGTACTGCTGTTTCGCTACTCGGCGCTCACCTTCAACGGCCACCGCATTCATTACGACCGGCGCTACGTTACGGAGGTGGAAGGCTACCCCGGCCTGGTTGTCCACGGCCCGCTGCAAGCAACGTTATTGGTGGATTTGCTGCGGCGTTCGCTACCGCAAGCCAGCGTCCAGCGTTTTACGTTCCGGGCGGTAAGCCCGCTATTCGACACCGCGCCATTCTCCGTGTGCGGGAAACTCGAAGCCGACGGGAGCACGGTGCAGCTTTGGGCCAAGAACTCGACCGGCGGCCTGGCGATGTCGGCGACCGCGACGATTTAAGAGCAGGTTGTGGGGTCGGGCCTTCCGGCCCGCCGCCGGGCTTCCGCCCGGCGTCGTGTGTAGACTACAGGCCACGCCGAGCGGAAGCTCGGCGGCAGGGCGGAAGCCCTGGCCCCACGAGCGTCTCTGCGGTGATCTAAATCCCCGCCCCGTCCGTGAGCCGCACATTGCTCGAACCGCTGTTCGCGAGCGCCGCGGTCAGTGCCTGCAGCATCGCGGCCGCGTCTTCAAAACGCGCGTGATCCAGCACGATCACTTGATCCGCGGGAATGCCCGCCGGAGGATTCCACGAAGGTCCCCGAACGATCGACACCAGCCCCACCAGGAAACTGGCCTGGACCGCGGGAGTCGGATCCGCCTCTTCGACCACGTGAACCAGGTAACCCTGATCGAACAGGTGCCTCTCCAGAAACCGCGCGCCTTCACTGTCTGCATTCAGCAACCGAATCACATACGGCCTGTGCCCGATCCGCGCCAGGCGTTCGGCCGGCGTTACGGGCCCCGAGTGGCGATACAGGTCGGGCCCGCTGATCATGCCGGCGGCCAGCGTCTCGTTGGTCAGCGAATCAATCAGAATGAAGCTGCCGGTAGCGCGGTTCTTGCGATACGCATCGAAGAAGAGGGGCCGCTGCGCTTCCACGCTCACCACACCAATTTCATTAAGGTGCAACTGGCTGGCGCGCTCGTGGCCCAGTGTATGGATGTCTACGCGATGCTGCAGCTCCCGCACCCGCGCCTGCACCATTTGCGTGCTGTGCTTCAGCAAATACGGCCGGTGCGGCTCCATGGGCTTCTCGTTCATCCAAACCATGGTCGCGGTGAACCGCCGGCCGCTGTGCGGTGGGTTGTCGGGGTGCACCAGCATATCGCCGCGACTGATATCCACCTCGTCCTCCAGGCACACGGTTACCGACATGGGCGCGAAGGCCTCTTCCAACTCGCCATCCCACGTCACGATCGATTTCACGCGGCTGGTGCGCCCCGATGGCAGGACCGTCACGGCATCGCCGCGGCGAATGGTCCCGGAAGCCACCTGCCCCGCGAACCCGCGGAAATCCAGATCGGGCCGGATCACGTATTGCACCGGGAAGCGCATGTCGGCCAGGTTGCGATCGCTCGCGATAGGCACGGTTTCGAGGAACTCCAACAGGCTCGGCCCCGCGTACCACGGCGTGCGGCCGCCGGCCTCCACCACGTTGTCGCCTTTCAATGCGCTGATGGGGATGAATTGCACGTCGCGAACCTTCAACTGCTCGGCGAAAGCGGTGAAATCGCTGCGAATGCCGGTGAACACATCCTCCCGGTAATCCACCAGATCCATCTTGTTGACGGCCACTACCAGGTGCGGAATGCCCAGCAGTGAGGCGATAAACGCATGCCGCCGCGATTGCGGCAGCACGCCATAGCGCGCGTCGATCAGGATGATCGCCAGGTTGGCGGTGGACGCGCCGGTGGCCATGTTGCGCGTGTACTGCTCGTGCCCCGGCGTATCGGCGATGATGAACTTCCGCCTGGGCGTGGCGAAATAGCGGTACGCTACGTCGATGGTGATGCCCTGCTCGCGCTCGGCCCGCAACCCGTCGGTCAGGAGCGAAAGATCCAGGCCGTCCGTGGTCAGGTTGCGCGTGGCTTTGCGCACGGAGGCCAACTGGTCCTCGTAGACGCCTTTCGAGTCGTATAGCAGGCGCCCGATCAGCGTCGACTTGCCATCGTCCACGCTGCCCGCAGTGGTGAACCGCAGCAACTCGGTTTGTGCGGTGGAAGCCACCCAGTCGGCCGCCGCCTGGTTTTCCGCGGGAGTCACCAGCATCAGAAGTAGCCCTCGCGCTTCTTCAGCTCCATCGAGCCTTCCTGGTCGTGGTCGATCACGCGGTTCTCCCGCTCCGACCGGCGGAACTGGATCATCTCTTCAATGATCTTCGGCAGCGAGTCGGCCTCCGAGCGAATTGCCCCGGTGCAGTAGGTGCAACCCAGCGAGCGCATGCGCGACATCACCATCTCCGTCTTCTCGCCCGGCCTTAGTTGCATGTTATGTTCGAGGGTGATGAGCGAATCGTCGCGCACCACCATCTCGCGCGGCTTGGCGTAATACATGGGCACGATGGGGATGTTTTCCAGGTAGATGTAATGCCAGACATCCAGCTCCGTCCAGTTGGAAAGCGGGAAAACCCGGATGCTTTCGCCTTTATCGATGCGGCTGTTGAAAAGGTTCCATAGCTCCGGCCGCTGGTTCTTGGGGTCCCATTGGCCGAACGAATCACGGAAGGAATAGACCCGTTCCTTGGCGCGCGATTTCTCCTCGTCGCGGCGAGCCCCGCCGAACGCCGCGTCGAATCCGCCTTGTTCCAGCGCGTCCAGCAGTGCCCTGGTCTTCAGCAGCGCGCAGCATTTCTGGGTGCCCAGGCGAAATGGGTTCGTTCCTTCTTCTATTGCTTTCGTATTGGTGTGGACGATCAGCTGGACCCCGATCTCGGCGCAGAACTTGTCCCGGAACTCAATCATTTCCTGGAACTTATAGGTCGTGTCGATATGCAGGAGGGGGAACGGGATCTTGCCCGGGAAGAAAGCCTTTTGCGCCAACCGGACCATGACCGAGGAATCTTTCCCGATGGAATACAGCATGACCGGCTTTTGGAACTCGGCCGCCACCTCGCGCATAATGTGGATGCTCTCCGCTTCGAGCGCGCGCAGATGGGTCAGGGTTTGTGGGGCGATCTTTGGTTCCACAGGCGTCGGGTATGCTAGAGACAGGATCTAACGATCTAACACCAGATTATAGATTACAATGGCAATCAGCATAAAGTCCATCGGCATTACGGTGATTGGCGCTCTGGCGGTACTGGCCCAATCCAGCAGCTCGATTTCCGCCGCCCGTATTCGCGAACACGATCGCTTCCTGGCCAGCGATTTACTGGAAGGCCGCGGCGTCGGAACGCGCGGCGGCGACCTCGCCACCGAGTACATTGCCACGCAATTCGCGCTGGCCGGGGCGCAGCCGGCGGGCGCCAACGGCAGTTACTTCCAGCCCGTACCCCTGGTGGGAGTTGACCCACAGCCGGACTCGGAGTTGACCGCGTCGGCCAACGGAAAAACCGTGCCGTTCCGCTACCTGGATGATTTCGTGGGCCTGAACGAGAGCCAGCAGCCGAACACTCAGTTCGAGGGCGACGCCATCTTCGTGGGCCATGGCATCGCCGCGCCGGAATGGAAGTGGGACGACTACAAAGGCGTGGACGTGCGCGGAAAGGTCGTCGTGCTGTTCACCAATGAGCCCACTTCGACCGATCCTAAGTTCTTCGAAGGCCGCGCGCTCACCTACTACGGCCGGTGGAGCTACAAGTATGAGGAAGCCACCCGGCGGGGCGCGGTGGCAGTTCTTATTCTCCACACCACCCCGACCGCCGGTTACGGCTGGAACGTGGTGCGCAGTTCCTGGGGACGCCAGAACTCGTTCCTCGCGCTGGCGCCCGGCCAGCATGCTCTGTCGCTCGCCGGCTGGGTCACGCGCGATGCGGGCCAGAAACTTCTCGCCCTCGCGGGAAAGAATTTCGACGAGTTACTCGCCGCGTCCGAATCGCGCGACTTCCAGCCGATCCCGCTCGGCATCCGGGTCCACGGCAACATCACCTCGAAGATTCGCAAAATCGATTCGCGCAACGTGGTCGCCATCGTGCCGGGCAGCGACCCGAAGCTAAAAGACGAGGCCGTGATCTTTAGCGCCCACTGGGATCATTTGGGCGTCGGCGAAGCCATCGATGGCGATTCGATTTACAACGGTGCCATCGACAACGCCACGGGATGCGCCATCCTGATCGAGTTGGCGCGCGCCTGGGCGGCGCTACCGCAGAAGCCGCGCCGCTCGGCACTGTTTCTTTCGGTCACCGGCGAGGAAGACGGGCTGCTGGGCTCCGCCTACTACGCGAGCCATCCGATCTTTCCGCCCGCCAAGACGGCCATCGATCTGAATTACGACGCCCTCTATCCCTGGGGCCGCGCCAAGGATGTGTTGATCGGCGGCGCCGAACGGACCAACATTTATCCGCTGGCGCAGTCCATCGCCCGGCGCATGGAACTGACGATTTCGCCCGATAGCGAACCGGAGCAGGGGCACTATTTCCGCTCCGATCATTTCTCATTTGCCCGCGCGGGCATACCAGCTTTCTCCATTGATCACGCGACCCAGTTCGCCGGCAAGCCCGCGGACTACTATCAGAAGTCCTGGCAAGAATTCAACCAGCAGCACTACCACCAGCCTTCGGACGAGTTCCACGCCGACTGGGATTTCACCGCGCTCGAACAGGCCGCCGAGTTCGGCTTCCGCTTGGGCAACGATATCGCGAATCAAGACAAGCTTCCCGACTGGCGCGCGGGCGACGAATTCCACAGATAGGGCGCGCAAGCAACGGTGGGCTCTGCCGGCGTTAATTGAGTCTCAGCACATCCGAGTTCCAGAGCGGCATTGGTATCCTGGCCGGCCCTAACATGGGGCGAAGAGCAACTGCGTCACTCCTCCATCTCTTCGGAAAACTCAAATCCCTTCTCCGCAATGTGGGTCACCAGCGTCTCGGAATCGCGCCCGTGCAGACGGAAAATCTGCCGCACCAGGTCGCATACACCCTCGTAGCCACGCTCGAAAAAAACTACGATGGACGGGCCCGCGCCGCTCAAGGCGCATCCCAGAAGTCCGGGTGCGCGCAGTTTGAGGATTTCGTCCAGGCCGGGTACGAGCGGCACCCGATACGGTTGGTGGTAGCGGTCTTCGAGCGCCGTCGGAAATGCCGCGATCGATCCGGTGGCCAGCGCCGCCACCAGTAAGGCGGAGCGCTGGACATTGAACACGGCGTCCTCCTTGCTGTAACAGGTGGGCAGCACGGATCGCGACATGGTGGTCGGCAGATCGAAATCGGGCACCACGATGCCCACGCCGAAGCGCTGGGGCAAATCCAGTCGAACGGCTCGCGCCACCCCGCCGGAATCGATTGCGCTGGCCACGATCGAACCCAGGATGCACGCGGCGACATTATCGGGATGCCCTTCCAGGCGCGCGGCCTCGTCCAACACGCGCAAGGGCTTCCAGTTGAGCTCCAACAAACGGTCGGCGATGACAACGCCCGCAGTCAATGCTGCGGCGCTCGACCCCATTCCCTTGCCTAGTGGGATCTCGTTGTGGATTTCCAGTTCGATGGGAGGCATCTCGGTCCGGTGACTCCGGGCCACGGCCACCGCCGTCTGCCAGATCAGATTATCGCGATCGAGGGAGATGCGGTCCTGGTCCCGGCCATTAGCACAGATGCGAAGCGTCTCGCTCTTGCGAAAGCGGCATGTCAGGTACACGCCTAAGGCGAGACCGAGTGCATCGAACCCGGGCCCCAGGTTGGCGCTCGAGGCCGGGACCCGGACGGTAAACCATGGCATCGATTGAAATTCTACCGTACCGCCAGAGCTAACTTCAGTTAGGACTCGCGTTCGACACCGCTCCATTGAAGACGCGTTGGTGGGGTCGGCCCTTCCGGGCCGCCGCCGAGCTTCCGCTCGGCGCGCCGGCTGGAAAGCCGGCAGGCCTGCCCCACGAACGCCTTCATCGCTATTGGTGGCCCGCAGGGCCATGCGGACACTCCCTCTCCGGCTGCGGTTCTGCGGAGACCGGTACCTCCATCGCCCGCTTTTGCCGACGAACTGATGACTCAGGGCACTAGTTTTTCGCGCGCGCGGTGTAGTGAAAATCAGCCAGGCGCTGTCTTTCATTTAGGAACGAGTGACAACAACACGAGCGGGCAGTTTGTCCCAGCAGCGGGTCGAGCGGACACACCGAACCGTGTAGGACCTCCCACAGGCGTTCGAATCTTTCGGACGGTGTTCTGGAGATAGATATGCTCATGCGCTCCCTAGCTTTTCTTACGCCACTTAGTTTCATTTGAGATTCCCATGCACCTGGCAGAAGCCGACGTCGAACTTGCGACGAAGAAAGTCCGTCTCCTTCGGCGCTTTTGGGACGAGCACATTCTGCCGCGAAAAGCCACGATCCGGTGGTCGTCCTTCCTGCTGCTTGCGACGGTGGTGTTCTATTGGCGCATCCTGCTGACCCGCCAATTCTCCCTGCTCACGGAATCGGAGGGAGTGGCCCAAGCCTATGCCTGGCTGACGTTCTGGGTCTCCTCGATCCGCCACGGCGTCCTGCCGCTGTGGGACCCTTACACGCTGGCGGGGCATAGCTTCGTTGGCGAGATGCAAACCGCGGCGTTCTATCCTCTGCACTTGCTGCTGGCGTTGTTTCCTCTGAACCACAAGGGCGTCCTCTCACCCGCTCTGTATCATGCATGGTTTGCCTTCGCTCATTTTCTGGGTGCGTGTTTTTTGTTCGCCCTCGCTCGCGAATTGAGGCTAAGCCGCTTTGCTGCGTTTCTGGCGGGGATTTGTTTTTCCTTCGGAGGATTCGTCGCTCGCGTGACGTGGCCGCACATGTTGGAGAGCAGTATTTGGCTGCCGCTGCTCTGCTTGTTCCTGTTGCGCGCGCTGCGGGCGCCGGACACGCCGAAGGCCATCCGCAATGCCGCGGTGGCTGGTCTTACGCTTGGCTTATCGGTTCTCGCCGGCGGGATGCATGTGGTCATCTTGCAACTCCTGATCGTCGTGCCGACAGGCGCCTACTTTGCGGCTACCGAGGTGTCGCGGCCCTGGCGCCGGGCGGCCTTGGTGATCGCCACCCTCGGCGCCGTAGGCTTCGCGGCGGGAGCCGTGCAGCTCCTACCTTCCATGGAGTACAGCGCCCGGGCGTTGCGGTTTCTAAACGTGCAGGCTTTACCCGCGAATCAGAAAATACCGTACCAGGATCTGGCGGACGAACTGTGGCCGCAGGGCGTTCTCGCGCTGCTGATTCCCTTTGCGTTTAATGGACACCTAGGCGCCCGGGAAGTGATCAATCCTTATCTCGGCGTTTTCCCGCTCCTGCTGGCAATCATCGGGATCTGGCGGAATTGGACCCATCGTTGGGTACGTTTTCTATCAGGCTTGGCCCTGGCGGCATTGCTATTTTCGCTGGGTGCCTTTTCGCTTCTCCATGGCCTGCTCTACGCCGTCGTGCCGCGGTTGTGGATGGCACGGGAGGCTGATCGGGCCGTTTACCTGGTGGATTTCGCGCTGGCGATCCTGGTGGGTTTCGGCGCCGACACTCTTCTTTCGCAAGCCCTTCGGCCGCCAGCGGCGACCAACTTGAATCGCATCTTGACCGGAATCGTGATCACCGCGGCGGCGATGCTGTTCGTGCCGGCGCTGTATGGGAGGCCGGAGATCAACCTCTGGATTACGTTCTCCATTCTGCTGATCTTCCTGTCGTACGCTCTGTTCCGATACATCATGCGGGGGAATACCGGCCGGACGGCGCAAATCCTGATTGCGGCACTGACTCTGTTCGACCTGAGCGCCTTCGACTGGACCGCGCGCAATCTGCTCGAGGTTTCCCGTACCGGCGTCAACCATCTGGACCGCCTTCTGAGTACGCGCGGCGCCGCGTCGTTTCTGAAGTCCAGAGGGGGCGAGCCGTTTCGAGTGGAACTGGCAACCGACCCGAAACCCAACATCGGAGACGCGTTCGCCATCCCGACTACCGCCGCGACCGGAGTTACGTTGCCCTTCGAGTCGGTCTGGTTGCAAAACCAGCCCAAGCTGTTGAACACTCGCTATCGGCTGATGCCGGTCTCGACCCGGCTGCCGGGCGCGGTATATCAGGATGCGGCCTGGAAGGTCTACGAAGAGGCGGAGGCGCTGCCTCGCGCGTGGATCGTGCACCGGACGGTTGTGGAGCCGTCGCCGGAGCGGGCATCGGCAGCACTGGGGACGCCGGAATTCGACGCCGCGCGAACCGCGATCGTGGACAGCACGGTCGCGCTCGATCCTCCCGTCCACGACGCTTCCGAGACCGTTAATCTCTCCGTTTTCGAACCGCATCGGTTGGAGTTGGAAGTGGATGCTTCCAGCAAGGGCCTGTTGGTTCTCAGCGAGATGTTCTACCCGGGTTGGTACGCCACGGTCAACGGGCGTCCCGCCCACATCTACCGGGCCGATGCCGGCCTGCGCGGAATCGCCGTCGAAGCGGGACAAAACCGAGTGGTATGGCGCTATCGACCACTGACAGTTTATCTAGGTGGCGCGCTGACGCTCCTGGCGTTCGGTGGCACGGCCGCGGCGTTTTTGTTAATGCGAAGACGGGATTGAGTCCGCGTGGGGCCAGGCCTTC
>Ga0335078_10019554_pt1 | contig 10071 bp, 4 predicted proteins | sample Lox_Sample_32_FD_206711 | JGI IMG/M metagenome (GOLD analysis project Ga0335078, IMG submission 206711) | Soil microbial communities from Loxahatchee National Wildlife Refuge, Florida, United States - Lox_Sample_3.2 | ecosystem: Environmental > Terrestrial > Soil > Wetlands | place: USA: Florida...
CAGTATCCGTGCTTGCCGTCTTTTTCACGATTCTCGTCCTCGCGCCGGGCGCTTGGGCGCAACAGGTCGCTGTATCCCAACTCGACGGATACGTCACCGATCAGAGCGGCCAGGCCGTCGTCGGCGCTCAAATCAAAGTCACGGAAATCGATCGCGGCCAGGTTCACTTGGCGGAGACGGACGTCACCGGCCGTTATCAGTTCCCCGATTTGTCCGCCGGCAACTATCAACTCGAGGTCTCCTATAAGGGCTTCAAGACCTACGTGCAGAAAGGGATCCGGCTGGATGCGGGAAATAACCGCACGCAACCCGTCACGCTTCAGGTCGGGTCCACCAGCGAAAGCGTCGAGGTGACCGCCAACGCCGCGCAGGTGGAGACCAAGGAAAACTCCATTTCCCAGCTCATCGATAGCGAGCGCATCGTCGATCTGCCGCTGAACGGGCGCAATCCCGTGCAATTGCTGGCCGTTTCGGGTTACGCCACCAATACAATGACGCTCAACGGAGGCGACCTTACCGGCAGCAAGAACATTCAGGGGTCCAACGGCTCGACTTCCTATTCGGTGGCGGGCGGCGCGGCCAATGGCGTCAACTACCTGCTGGACGGCGGCGACAACAACGACGCTTTCAGCAATGTGAACCTGCCGCTTCCCGTGCCCGATTTCATCCAGGAATTCAACGTGCAAACCAGCAGCCTGCCCGCCCAATATGGATTGCATCCCGGCGGCGTGGTCAACATCGTGACCAAGTCGGGCACCAACCTCTTCCACGGCGACCTGTTCGATTTCCTGCGCAACGGCGATCTGAACGCGCGGCCCAAAGGCGTCATCAATCAGCAGGGCGTCCGCGACTCCCTCAAGCGGAACCAGTTCGGGGGCACGGCCGGGGGCCCCATCAAGAAGGACAAACTGTTCTTCTTCGCCGGTTACCAGGGGACCCGCCAGCGCAGCAATCCGTCGCAGACCACGGCCTACGATCCCACGTCCGCGGCTCTGCAAGGGAACTTCAGCGTGGCGGACGGGGCCAAATCGGCCGGCGGCTGCCTCTCCTCCGCCAGGACTCTGAAGGACCCCAGCGGCCACGCCTATCCGGGCAACCAGATTCCGGTTTCGAGTTTCGACGCGGCCGGTCTCAAACTGGCCTCCACGTATTTCCCACTCTCGTCGAATCCCTGCGGCAACTATATCTACGGCGATCCCGCCAATAACCCCGACGACCAGTGGATCGCGCGCATCGATTACAACATCAGCGCGAAAAACTTCTTCTTCGGCCGGTATTTTCTCTACGACTACACGGGCGAGGTGATTTTTAACGACAACAACGCTCTGACGACGCTGGCGGCGCCCGGCAACCAGGACCGCTCGCAGACCCTGACCGTCGGCGACACGTACAGTCTGACCCCTACCGCGGTCAACTCCATGCATCTCACCTTCGACCGCCGGCGCGACAACCGCTCCGCGCCTCCCAACCTGTTCAGCCCGGCGACCCTGGGCGTGAACATGTTTATCAATGCCCCCAATTACACACAGCTAACGGTGAGCAGTTACTCCGGCGGCGGATTTGCGGTGGGCTGCGGCACCTGCGCCCTGGCCAATTTCGATATCAATACGTATCAGCTTGCCGACGACTTCACTCTGATTCGCGGCCGGCACCAGATCGCGATCGGCTTTGACGGGCGCAAGGACCAGTTCAATTCCTATAACTATCAGCAGGCCAACGGCCAGTTCACCTTCAACGGCACCTACACCGGCGACGGCCTCGCCGACCTCCTCACCGGCCAGTTCTCCGGGTTGACCGACGGCAATGTGATTTCCGACTATCTCCGCCAGACGGTAATCGCAGCCTATGTGCAGGACTCCTTCAAGGTGGGGCCGCATTTCAGCATCAACTACGGCATTCGCTGGGAGCCGTCGGTGCCGTCGTACGATAAATACGGCCGTGGCAACCAGTTCAGTTGGCCGCTGTTCCTCCAGGGCTGGCACAGTTCGGTCTATCCCGGAGCCCCCGCCGGTTTGATCTTCTCCGGCGACACGGCTCAGGATCCCTACGGCAAGGCCTTCACCGCGTCCCACTATGCCACCTTCTCGCCGCGCCTCGGCCTGGTGTGGGATCCCAAGGGCGATGGCAAACAGGCCCTCCGCGCCGGTTTCGTGCTGATGCACGATACCACCGAGCTCTTCTATCCGGAACGGTGGACCACCAATTCGCCGTACGTCTCGTCGCTCACCATCAACAGCAACGAGTTCGGTGTGGGCAGCGACCTGTTCTCCAATCCATTCAACGGGTACGTATTGAACGGTAAACCCGGCGATCCGTTCCCCGGGGCCGCGGTGTTCCCCACGCAGGGCACTTACATCAGCGTTCCGCCGAACCTGCCGGTCACTTATATGATGCAGTGGAATTTAAGTTATCAGCGTCAGTTGAGCAAAGACTGGATGGTGCAGGCCAACTACCTCGGCAACGCCGGACGGGACATCTGGGGATCGACCGATGTCAACTACGCCGTCCCCGTCGCCGGCGCTTCCACCTCCAACACCAACAACCGGCGCCTGACTTACCTCACCAATGCCGCGCTCGGCCAGTATTATGGCGATATCCAGCAGACGGACTCGGGCGGTGTTTCCGCGTACCACGCCCTTTTCCTTTCAGCTCAACACCAGTTCGCCCAGCATTACACCTTCCGGGCTAATTACACCTGGAGCCATTGCATCAGTACCTGGGACTTCGCCGGCGAATTGGCCGGCACCGTCTACCAGAATCCGCTGAACCGCGCCGAAGGCGAGCGCGGCAACTGCGGCTACGACCACCGGCAGGTGTTCGTAGCCACTCTGGTGGCTTCGAGCCCCGGTCTCGGCAGCGGCGCCGTCATGGCCATCACGAAGAATTGGCAACTCGCGCCGATCATCAGCTTCAACACCGGCAACCCGATCCAGATCACCGATGGCGGCAAGGATGTTTCCTTGAGCGGCCAGGCCCTCGACCGTCCGGAAGTGATCAACCCGAGCCTGGTTCACCAGCCGGTGGCGAGCGATCCACCATACTGGATTAATCCGCAGGCGTTCATCTGCGCCGATGCGATGAACAATATCTCCACCGCGACCTTGCCGCCCAATTGCCCCGCGGCCACCGCGGCAACCGCTGCCTTCGGCGACCTCGGCCGCAACTCGGTTTACGGTCCCGGCGCCATTCAGTGGGACATGCGCCTGTCCCGCTCGTTCCCCTTCAAGGAGAAATGGAGACTCGAAGTCATGGGCGAGTTCTTCAATATCATGAATCACGCCAACTGGAACAACCCGACTACTAACCTCACCAGCAGCAGCTTCGGTGAAGTGACCTCGTTCGGCAGCCCGCGCTATATTCAGATGGCGGCGAAGTTGTACTTCTGAAGTTCAGTCTCTGGCGGCCGCGGCAGGTGTTTCTAAGCCGCGGCCGCCCGGGACCGGCCCCTTTTTCCCGCCTGATTTTTCCCTCCTCGAACCCCAACGTTCAGTTTTGCTAAATCGACTCTTCAAACAATTTGGTTTGATTTTGCACCGGATCGGCAGTATGATTGCCCCGTCGGCGGTCGAATAACACCGCGAGGGGTCTTAAGGTCCAGTTGGGTTGTTGGTGCGCCACCGGGCAAGTGGCGCTTGGTGTATTTCCGTGTCCGATACCGGGAGGGGATTACAAATGAAGGTACTTGCGCACCAGGTATGTCGCATGAAATTAGCAGCGGGCCTTTTGGTTGCCGCTGCTTTTCTGTTGTTAACCGCGCCCCGCGTGAGCGCTCAGGAAGTGAACGTGGCCGAAGTGGATGGCCGCGTAACCGATCCCACCGGCGCTTCCGTCGCCGGAGCAACTGTAAAAATGACGGAAACCGATACTCACCAGGTCCACACCTTCACCACCGATACCGCGGGAGCGTTCCGCTTTCCGAACCTGCCGGTCGGCACTTACATGTTGGAAGTCACCGCGGCTGGCTTCAAGCTCTATCGCCAGACGGGCATCATTCTGGAAGTCGCCCACAACGTGGAACAGAATGTCGCGCTACAGGTCGGCGCCACTACCGACACGGTGGAAGTCACCGCCAACGCGAGCATGGTCGAGACCAAAGACAGCGCCATCGCCCAAGTCGTGGAACAGCGCAAGATCGTCGATCTGCCGCTCAACGGCCGCAACCTTACCCAACTGTTAACGCTCACCGGCGGCGGCACCTCCACTCCCGGCGGCGATCTGACCGGGAGCAAGAACATCCAGGGATCGAACGGTTCCGGCACTTTCTCGGTCGCCGGCGGCCAGGCCAACGGCATCAACTACCTGCTGGATGGCGGCGACAATAACGACACCTTCAGCAATGTCAATTTACCAATTCCATTCCCGGACGCCGTCCAGGAATTCAGCGTCCAGACCAACGCCATGCAGGCGGAATTCGGACTCCATCCCGGCGGTACGGTCAATATCGTCACCAAATCCGGCACCAACGATTACCACGGAGATGCGTTCGACTTCTTCCGGAATTACGAACTCAACGCCCGAACCAAAGGTCTGGTGGAACCGAGCGGCGCCGTCGCACAGCCGCCGCGCGACGCTCTCAAGCGGAACCAGTTCGGCGGCGTAATCGGCGGCAAAATCAAAAAGGACAAGATTTTTTTCTTCGCCGGATATCAGCAAACCGTGCAGCGCACTAACCCGGCGACAAATACCGCGCATGTGCCCACCGCCCTGACCATCGCCGGAAACTTCTCCGTGGAAGATGCCGCGACTTCCGCCGGCGGCTGCCAAAAGAGCGCCATCACGCTCAAAGACCCCACCACCGGCAAGGCCATCCCGGGCAACGTGATTCCGCAGTCGATGTTCGACCCCGCTTCCCTGAAGCTGCTGAGCTTCATCCCGGTCTCCACCGATAATTGCGGTACGCTCCTCTACGGGCAGCCGGCGAACAACCCCGACTGGCAGGTAATCGGCCGTGTGGATTACGTGATCAACGACAAGCATTCCATGTATGGCAGGTATTACAACTATAACTTTACGGCCCAGGCGTTCTTCGACGGCAAAAACGCGTTAACCACCGGGCCTACCCCCGGGAATAAAGACAACACCATAGCGGTGACGTTCGGCGACACCTACCTGTTCAGCCCCACCATGGTGAATTCGTTCCATGCCACCTTCAATCGCCGCGCCGACAATCGCGGGTCCGCCCCGAACCTGTTCGGGCCGCAGGCTCTCGGCATGAAGAACACCAATGGCGGGCCGATCGCCGATAATATGCCCGATAACTATATCCAGATCACCGTCGGCAACTACTTTAACGTCGCCTGCGGAACCTGCGCCCCCGGTTACTTCAACATAAACAACTACCAGTTATCCGACGACGTTTCGAAGATCGTCGGCAACCACCAGATCGCCTTCGGTTTCGACGGCCGCAAAGACCAGTTCAACTCCTTGAACAACCAGCAGTCGAACGGCCAGTGGACCTTCAGCGGCGGCAGCACCAGCGGCTACTCGGGCGACAACCTGGCGGACCTTCTCATGGGCCACCTGTCGGGCTGGGACCAGGGCAACGCGCTCTCCGATTACATCCGCCAGACCGTGTTCGCGCTTTACGTGCAGGACTCCTGGAAGGTGAGCTCCCACTTCACCGCGAACATCGGCGTACGATGGGAACCCGATCAGCCGGCGGACGACAAGTTCTGCCGCGGTAACTGGCTGGACATGCCGGGCTATATCGCCGGCGTCCATAGCACGCAGTATTCCAACGCTCCCATTGGCTTGATCTTCGGCCACGACCCGCAAGAGCCCAACGGTTGCTCGTTCGCACCCAGCCACTGGGCCGATTTTTCACCCCGCCTCGGCATCGTCTGGGATCCGACCGGCGAGGGAAAGCAGACCATCCGCGCCGGCTTCGGATTGCTGCACGACACCACCGAGCTCTTCTACCCCGAACGCTGGACCACCAACCCGCCTTACGCCTCCTCCATCACCCTCACCAACCCGGCGATCACTGCGCCGTTCTCGAATCCTTGGAACGGGTACAAATCCCCATCCGGGGTCGTGGGCGATCCCTTCCCCGGCGCTTCGATCTTCCCCTCGCTGGGAACATATGTCAGCGTCCCGCCGGACCTGCCGGCTATGTACGTCGTCCAGTGGAACGTCAGCTATTCACGGCAGATCGCCAAGGACTGGCTGGCAACCGCCACTTACATCGGCAATCACACCCTTCACATCTACGGAGCTTACGATATCAACGCGCCGCAACCCGCCGCCAACGCCACCACCGGCAACGAGCAGGCGCGCCGAGTGCTCTCGCTCATCAATCCCACGGCCGGCCAGTCATACGCCCAGGTGGTGCAAACCGATGGCGGAGATTTTGCCCACTATCACGCCCTGCTCCTGAAACTCGAGCACCGCTTCTCCCAGCATTTCACCTGGCTGGCGAATTACACCTGGTCGCACTGCACCAGCACCTACGATTTCGGCGGCGAACTCGCCGGTGTCGATTATGAGAATCAGTCCAACCGCAATGGAGATTACGGCGACTGCAATTACGACCGCCGCAGCATCTTCAATATGTCCATGGTGGCCGAAAGCCCCGGGGTGGGCAGCGGTGTCCTCCGCACCCTCACCAGGGATTGGCAGGTTGCCCCGATCGTCAGCCTGTACACCGGCCAGCCGTTCAGCGTCACTACCGGGTCGGACGTTTCCCTGACTGGCGAGGGTACGGACCGCCCCAACTTCGTTCCCAACGTGGCCAACCCGTTGCCGCATACCACCAGCTTGTGGTTCAATACTTCGATGTTTGCCGGTGGTTGCAACAACGCGACTTACGCCAGCAATCCGCTCTGCGTCCCGCTGGGCACCTTCGGCGATGCCGGGCGCGATATCTTCCACGGCCCAGGCACCATCCAGTGGGATATGTCGGCCAGCCGCATCTTCTCGTTCACCGAGCGCCTCCACCTGCAATACAAGGCGGAGTTCTTCAACATCATGAATCACGCCAACTGGAATGCTCCGACCGCTGGTCTCACCAGTGCGACGTTCGGACAGGTAACCAGCTTCGGCGGACCGCGGCTGATTCAGATGTCGCTGAAGTTCTCGTTCTGAGCGGCGACCGCAGGGTAGCGGTGCTTTTCATTGATGCCCCGTCAGGTTTGGCGGCGGCGTAGTCGGGGTGGTGGTGGTGGGCGGACCGCCGGGCTGGTTCACTCCCGGCCCCATCTGCTGCTGCGGAGTTCCCACCGCCCCCGCAATCGGGTTCGGCGGCGCGTGGTACTTGGTCGGGTCGAAAATATATTCCCACTCGTTGATCTTGGTGCGCTGATTGATCACCATGATTCCTTCCGCCTCGTACTTGCTGGCCACGCCGGCGATGCCGCCGCCCATCGTCGCTCCCGGCATGTTCGTCGGCATTCCCCCCGGACGCGGCTTGTAGAGCAAGTCACCAAGCATGGCGGCTGCCGCCGAGTTGGCCTGCGCGCTTGCCGGCGTGCCCGGCATGCCCGGCATGCCGCCCTGGGCGCCACCCATCCCTGGTTGTCCGATTCCACCCGGTGGATTGGCAGGCTGCCCCGCCTGCGAGCCATCCGCCGATTGATCGGTCCCCGGCGCCGTCACCGGCAATCCCGCTCCGCCGGGGGGCGCCGGAGGCGCGCCCGGAATAGGGGGACCGCTCGACGCACCTGCTCCGCCCGGCCCGCCGGCCGGCATTCCCGCCACCGGCGCCCCCGCTGGATTGTTGGGGTCGAAGGGCGCCGAAGGATTGTTCGGATCGCCGGGCGCGCCAGCGCCTTCGCTCGGCCGCCGGTTCTGCAACGCGCGATTCACGCCCGCCGTCCCATCGCTATCCGGTGGAGCATTCAGGTAATTCTGTTGCGAAAGATAAGTCGATCCGCTCGACCCGCTCGACGCCTGCGCGTTCTGTGCGGCGCCCTTCTGCTGCGTGGTCACCGAATCCGTCAGCACCCCGCCATTGATATGGATCAGCCGCCATTCGTCCTTCCCCGTCAGGGGATCGATATAGCGGTGCCGCAGGTAGCGATGATTATTGAAATTCTCCAGCTCATCGATAGACGCCGGAAAGCGATGCGTGGGATTGTTCGTCTTATCCGTCACGAACACCTGGATCGCGCGCTTGAACTGATTGCCGCGGTCCACCAGCAGCAATTCACGCTGCCTTTCCGCCTCGAAGGCGACGCGCGGAATCTCCATGTACAACACGATGGCGATGCACGCCGACATCAGGAACACCAGCAGCATGGCGAATCCCGATTCTTTCTTTCGGCGCTTCACTGCGTGTTCTCCTTTTCCATATTGAGCGGCGCCCTCCGCTTGTCGGTGACATCTTCCACCACCACCTTATCGACCGCGATCTGCACGATGCGATATTTCTTGATAATGACGTCGCCTTCGTCGGCCATGTAAATCTGATCGAGGTCGGGCGACGAGCCGGGGATGATGAAGTACGCCGTCCGCTTGCCATCCGGGTGCACGGCCGACGTCCCGTAGAATTTGAAAGGGATCACCAGCGGCGCGGGCGGTGGCGGCGGCGGCGCCGGCGCCGGCGGCACCGGCTTGCGCGGACCAACCGGAACGTACGGGTGGACCACCGGCTCGTTTCCTTTGAGCTCGGCCACCTGCTTCACCGGCGGCGCTTTCGAAATCTGGAACAGATCGCGATCCGCTCCCGCCTGCGGCACCTTCATCGCTCTATCCAGCAAATCGAAACGAATGGTGGGATCGATGGCCGAGACGTCAGGCCGATCTTCCACCTTCTTGGCCTCGTACACGGGATGAAACTCGCCGTTCTTCAATTTCGACGACGATCCCCTGCTCACTTTCGCCTTCGCCTGCGAAATATTCGGCCCGCTCTTTTCGACCGCGCCGCCCGAGGCGGAATCGGCCGCCACCTCCGGCCGCGCCGCCGGCGGAGTCACCGGCTTGTAGCTTGGCCCGGAGAGGAACTGCGAGTACACCATGTACGCCGCGAACCCGCCCAACCCGATCAAGGCATAGAGCGATTTCTTATTGCCCGAATACAGCTTCATTCGGGAGCCCCCGCCTGGTCGCGCACGAACGCCAGCAGCTTCAAATTTACGTTCAGATTCTGCGGCCCTGCCGCCACCCGCTGGTTCTGCTGCTGTTGCGGGGCATTCAGGCTCATCTCGTCGATAATCCAAAACGTCGGCGATTTTTCGAGATGGTTCACCAGCTTCGTCAACCCGGCGTAATCGCCCTCGAACGGCGCCTGGATCGACATCATTTGCAGCGTGTCGCTGCCTTCGATTTCCTCGTAAGTGAACGTCTCCGGCATTACCCGCACGTTGGCTTCGCCCGCGGCCTTATTCAACTCCGCCACCATGTTCAGGGGAGCGGAACGCTTGTCCATGATGTATTTCGACATGAACTTGTCCCCCTCGGTGCGGGCGATTTCGATTTTCCCCACGTGCTGCCGGCTTTTTTCCAGGTTCGCCTGCACCTGCCGGAGCTGCGAGCTCAACCGCGCCTGCTCCTTGCGCAAATCGTCGGCGCCCCCGCCGAACGGCTTGAACGCCACCACCGCCATTGCCAGGTTCGCCGCCAGCAGTACGCCCACCAGCACCCGCATGGCCACGCGCGGGTCTTTCAGCGACAGGCCCTTGAGCGGAATTTTTGGCGCGAGCTTAGAGCTTTTGGGCATATGGCACCACCAGGGCAAATCGGTAAAGCGGTTCGGTCTGCGTGGGCGGGATCGTGCCCTTCGGATCCACCGGACCGAACTGGGGATTGTCGGCGAAAGCTTGCAGCGCGCCCAGCATCGTCACCGCGGTATCCGACGCCAGGATCATATCCAGCGTCACCCGCCCCTGGTCGTCCACCGACGGGCGGATGCGCGTTAATTTCACGTTGTACGGGATGGTCTTTTCCAAATCGGTGAAAATCTGGTTCCAACTGATGCCCTTGCGCAGCAGCAGCGTGTTGATGAAGACGCTGCGCTCGAGCACCGTCTCGTTCTGCGGCTGATGAATCACCGCGTTCAGCTTCGCCTGCCGTTCATTGACCCCCTGCACCTGCTTTCTGAGCCCCGCCACTTCGTGGCGAAGGTCCGCCAGTTGC
>Ga0335078_10019555_pt1 | contig 10071 bp, 12 predicted proteins | sample Lox_Sample_32_FD_206711 | JGI IMG/M metagenome (GOLD analysis project Ga0335078, IMG submission 206711) | Soil microbial communities from Loxahatchee National Wildlife Refuge, Florida, United States - Lox_Sample_3.2 | ecosystem: Environmental > Terrestrial > Soil > Wetlands | place: USA...
GGCGCAGCTCGGGCTCGCCTTCGGCCAGCGCCGTTTCCCCGGCCTTCTGCGCGAAGCTGGGCGCGTGGGAAATGACGAATTCGTTGAGCTGCGTAGCTTTTTCCGCCAGGTCGCGGCGCGCCACCAGCCAGCCCAGGCGCCAGCCGGTCATGCAGTAGCTTTTCGAAAAAGAGTGCACCACGATCACCGCATCTTCCCGCGTGGCCTTGCGCAGGATCGAGGGCACCGGATCGCCCACCTCGCGCCCGGCGTAAAACAAGCGGTCGTAGACTTCGTCCGCCAGCAGCCACAGCCCGTGCCGCCGGGCGAAATCCAGCAGCCTTTGCTGATCGTTTTCGGTAGCCACCCATCCCAGCGGGTTGGAAGGCGAAGTGTACAGCAGCAGGCGCGTCCGCGGCGTCACTGCGGCTTCCAGCGCGTCGAAATCAATCCCGTACCGGTGGCCCTCGAGCGGCTGTGGAATCTGTCGCACGCACGCGTTGGCCATCATCACGCTCGACGAGCCGTTGGGCCACGCGGGCGTGAGCACCAGCGCCTCATCCTTCGGATCGAGCGCGCAGCGGATGGCCATATTGAGCGCCTGCACTCCCGAAGCCGTCACCACGATCTCACGCGCCGGGTCGAGTTCGACGCCTTGCAGGCGGCCGTAGTTCGCCGCAATCGCGCGGCGCAGCGAAGGCAGACCGGCATTTTCGGTGTAGTAGGTGTAGCCGTCTTCGAGCGCGCGGATGGCGGCTTGCTTGATATATTCCGGCGTGGGCAGATTCGACTCGCCGAAATACAGCCGGAGAACGCCATCCATTCCCAGGGCGATCTCCCCCAGTTCGCGGATGCGCGAGTAAGGCACGTTCTCGACCGAGCTGGCTACGCGGGGCATCTTGCTATTCTCGCACTGCTTCCGGATCTTATAATGAGACTTTCATGCCTTACCCGATCGCCGCCATCACCGACGAATTCTCGCCCGATCTCCGGACAGCCGTCGAATCGATGGCCGGCATCGGCATGCGGGGCGCCGAGCTGCGCATGGTGTTCGGAAAAAACATCGTGGACGTGACGGACGAAGAGCTCGACCGCGCCATCGCCATCGTGCGCTCGGCCGGCCTGCAGATCGTTTCGATCGCCTCGCCTTTGCTGAAATGTGTCCTGCCGGATGCTCCGGAAGTGGATCCGCGCTTCCAGCAGGATTCCTTTGCCGCCCGCCACACTTTCGCCGATCAGCCGCGCCTCGCCGGGCGCGCTTTCGAAATCGCCCGCCGCACCGGCGCGAAGATTATCCGGGTCTTCTCCTACTGGCGGACGGTGAAGCCGGAAGCGTGTTTCTCGCGGATTGTTCAGGCGTTGCGCGGGCTGGCCGATCAGGCCGCCGCGCAGGACTTGACGATCGGCCTGGAAAACGAGCACGCCTGTAATATCGGAACGGCATCCGAGGCGGCGCCGCTGCTGGCCGCCGTCGCGCACCCGAATCTGAAGGTGGTATGGGACCCTGCCAATGCCCTGGTTGCCGGCGAGAACCCCTACCCAACTGGCTACGGCAAGCTTCCGGTATCGCGGATCGTGCATGTTCACGCCAAGGACTGCACGGTGGACGGCCACACGCCGGCTTGGTGCGAGCTCGGCAAGGGCAGCATCGACTGGCGCGGACAAATTTCGGCGCTGCGGGCCGATGGCTACGCCGGCTGGATCAGCCTGGAAACGCATTGGGGCGGTCCGGGCGGCGACAAGCTCGCCGGCAGCGCGATCTGCGGACGGAATCTCCTTGCGCTGGCGGGTTAGAATTGGAGTCACAGGAGAATTCCATGTCGAACATCCAAACCTCGCGCCGGGGTTTTCTGGGAACTGCCGCGGGAATCGCCGGCTTGAGTTCGGTTGGGTTGCGGCGAGCTTCCGCCACCATTGAGCCGGAGCCCTGGGGCATCAAGCTGGGCGTGGCTACTTATTCCTTCCGCAATTTCGACCGGGCCAAGGCCATCGAAATGGTGAAGGCGCTCCAGGCGCCCTGGATCAGCGTAAAGGATGTCGACCGGCAGCTCTCGCACAAAGCCTCCCCCGATGAGCTGCGGCAGGCTCGCAAGGAATTCGACGACGCGGGCCTCAAGGTGATGAGCGTGGGCAACGTGGATATGAAGCAGGCCACCACGCCCGACGCCATGCGCGTGATTTTCGAATGGGCTAAAAACTTCGGCGCTCCCATGATGGTCTGCATTCCCTCGCACCAGACGGTGAAATTCCTGGAGCCGCTGGTGAAGGAGTACAACATCAAGGTGGCCATCCACAACCACGGGCCGGAGGAGAAGGACTTCCCTACCCCGCAATCGGTGCTCGAAGTCGTCAAGGGCCTCGATCCGCGCTGCGGCCTGTGCATCGACATCGGCCACACCGCGCGAACCGGCAAGGATGTGGTCGAAAGCATCGCCGAGGCCGGCCCGCGCCTGCTCGACATGCATTGCAAGGACCTCGCCAACTTCACCAACCGCGACAGCCAGTGCGACGTGGGCGACGGCATCATGCCGTTCCCGCGGATTTTTAAGCAACTCAAGAAGATGAACTATAAAGGCTGCGTCAACCTGGAGTACGAAATCCACGCCAACGATCCCTTGCCCGGTATGCAGCGCTCCTTCAGCTACATGCGCGGCGTGCTGGCCGGGCTGGCGGCGGCTTGACCGATGGCGTCGATTCCCGTTGGAACCAGGGGTGAGCGGCAGTTGCTGGTCACCAGCGAAGTGGCCATCGGTTTCATGGGCGATGAGGGCGCGCGCGTGCTCGCTACCCCGCACATGATCCTCTACATGGAGCGCACCTGCCGCGAGACGGTGCTGCCGCTGCTCGATCCCGGACACGACACCGTCGGCACTCACGTCAATGTTTTCCATCTGGCCGCCACGCCCATCGGCATGATGGTTACCTTCTCCTGCGAAGTCACCGCGGTCAACGACCGGCGCATCCAGTTTCGCGTGGAGGCGCGCGATGAGAAGGACAAAATCGGCGAAGGCATCCACGAGCGCGCCATCGTCAATGTGGCCCGTTTCGCCACCCGCATGGCGCAGAAGAAAGCCGGTCAACAGGCCGGCATTTGACTTAGCGCCCGCGTAAGCCGTGCTCCGGAGCCATCAGGATCAGAGCCAGCCCTCCGCCGTATAAAAGGAACATCAGGAGCGTCATCACCCTGACGCGGATGTCGGCTCCCCGGTGCTCTCTCCAAAACGCCAGGCCGCAGAACGCCGCCACCAGTGCCGATCCCTGCGCCGCGAAATAGCACAGGTTGGGCGCAACCTGCACGTCCGGCGTTCCCGTGGATGCCACGAAATTGGCCACGGCCCCCGAGGCCCACAGCGCTCCGCCCAACATTCCCAACAGGTGCTTCGTCGGCTTGACCTTGAAATAATCCCAGATCTCCAGCGGCTCCCCTTCCACCGGCAGGTTCAGAAAGAACATGTTGAACACGCAGGTCGAGAGCACCACGCCGATTCCCAGAATCAGCGCTGTCGAATAAGGCCCCAGGCCCACGTCGGGATCCTGCGCCTTCTGCACCAGCGGAAATAACGTTCCCAGGAACACGCCGCTGGCCAGGGCCAGGTACACGCCCTTCAGCGAGAGCCGGCGCCTTGTGTCCTTGGTCTTGCCGGCGCGCGCCTGCTGCTCGCGCCGCAACGACGCCATGACCGCGTGGGAGCCTGAAGCCAGCGCCACGGCGCCTGTCACCATGCCGCATCCCAGGATCAGCAGCGCCGCGCTCCCGCCGGCTCTGGCCGCCTGGTTCAGCAGGGATCCCATCACTAGTGCGACGCCCAGGCCCACCGGGAACGCCGTCGCCATCCCCGCCACCGAAATTGCGCCCACCAGCAGTTCATTGGCGAAATTGAAAAGTACTCCGGCGACCAACGCGTACAGCCACTCCCGCTTTCCGGCGTGCATCAGGTCGTCCTCTAGCGAGAAGCCGTCGAATCCGAGATTTCCGACGGTGAGCCCCAGGATCAGCGCGGCCAGCCCCAGCCCGATGGCGAAATCGAAATAGTACAGCTCGAAACGCCGCTTGCCTCCCATCTTGAAGGTGTTGGCCCACAGGCCCCAGCACAAAACACTGGCGATCATCAGCAGAACCGCTAACGAGTGCGTTTGTGGCAGTATCATTTCAATTGGTCCCGGAAAGGTGAGCGTACAATGGTGGGCGACTATGGGTCAACCCGCCGCGCACCCCTCGACCGGCACAGTGGGCCGTAAACAACCGAAGCGCCGCGAAAGGTCTCTAAACGTACACCTTCCGCCGTCTGCCGTGGGTCAACCGCCGCCGCACGCCCATCGGCAAGACTGACCTGTGGGAAACCGGCAGCTGCGGTGGCGGCTCCGTAACGGATTGACGCTACTGAGCCGCGCGCGTCAGCAAGCGATCCAAAGCACTTTCACCACAGGCTGCTGGAGTTCTCTAATCGCACATGTCCAAGCCGGGCCGCCGCCAGGCGGGCATCGGCAGAGTGGGGCCGTGGGGAACCGGAAGCACTGCGAGTTAAACATAGCCAAGGATACTTGAAATCTTGAGGATGGGAGCTTTCAGCTCTGCGTTCAGCTTTTAAACCAACTCTTTGGCCAGCAGCAGATGATACTCCAACTCGCTTTCCGCGAGAAGGACGGTATGGGCGGACCAGTCAGCTCCGCCGATGCAGTTCTTCGATGTCCCGCTGCATGCATTACTACTTCTACATTCGCGACGAGGCCGACCTGCTCAATGTGCATGTCGATTTCCCGCTGTTCCAGCGGCTGGCCCTGCCGATCCAATGTGGCCGCAGCAAAATCCCCGGGATTAAGATCCCGCTCCGCGCGCGCGCGTCGGCAGGTAAGCGCGGAGATCCCAGGATCAAGGCCCGCCTCCCGCTCCGCGCGCGCGCGTCGGCAGAGTAAACCGCGGGGAACCGAAACGCTGCGACAGGTCGTTAATCGCGAATGTTCGAGCCCGCCGCGGCGGGTCTGACCCGCGCGAGCCCGTGTACAACCGCGGCCATGGTCAACCCGCCGCCCGTGCGCTCATCCCGCCGGTAGGCCGGCCGGGAACCGAAGCGACGCCGGAGGTGTCTAACGCACATGTTCGAGCAGGCAGCTGCGGGCGAGGCCCGCAATCCCATCGGCGATTGGGCGCTGCGCGGGGCCATCGGTCTGGCGTTTGTGGTGTTCGGCTGGGAGAAATTCGACGCCCACTCCATGTGGCCGCAGTTCTTTCGCGATGTCGGCATAGGCCAGTGGTTCCGCTACTTCACCGGCGTGGTCGAGATTCTCGGCGGCGTGCTGTTGCTGATCCCTCCCACGGCTGTCATTGGCCTGTCGATGCTGGCAGTCACCATGGCGGGAGCCGCGCTGATCCACATTTTCGTGCTGGGGCATCCCGGCAATTCCGTAATCCCGCTGGTGTTTTTTGTGGGTCTCGGAGCGTTCTGGTTCAGCCGGCGCAATCGCCTCTGAGCGGCCCGCCGTTGCGCGCGCCGTGGCTACCCATGCACCCAGTGCATGATCCAGGCGCCTGCCGCCACCGATGCCATCGCGCACGAGAACCAGTAGATGCCCAGGTAAAGCCGCTCGCGCGTCCCGCGATTGCCGGTGAACGCCATGGCCGCCGCGAGCAGCAGAGCCAGTAGCGAAGTGTAAGCCGGATGGCTCATGCCCGCCGCTCCCACACATCGGCGATGGCCAGCAGGTTCAGTAATCCTGCAAACGAGAGTAGCGCGGTGCCGTATTCGTGCACGCAGCCGGCCACGTAACTCTGCGAATACCCCGCGAGGCGCGCCACAAGGTACGGCCCGCCCGCCAGGGCCTTGGCGATGGCGCCGCCCCGCGCCGTGAGTGCCGCCAGGCCATCCAGGCCCTGCAACTCGCCCGCATCCGGCCACAGGTTGCCGCCATGCAGCACCACCCCCGCCACGGTCGCCGCCGAAACCAGCGCCAGAACGCCCGCAAACTGCCGGTACCGCCGCCGCAGCAGGTAGCCCCCGCCGGGCACCAGCCATCCGGCCATAGCCAGCGCAGCCCTCGATCTCACCGGGTATCTCCGATCTCCTGCGCTCTCTGCGGCCGCGGCACGGTCAGCATGCGCTCCCATCGCGTCTTGCTGAAAAAGTGCAAGGCCACATCCAGCGCGTGGTCTACACTCCAGCCTTCGAAGTCCGAAGTCGGCGCCTCGAACGACCAGTAGATGATCACCGGCTTGCCCACCACGTAACCCCGCGGCACAAAGCCCCAGAATCGGCTGTCGAGCGAGTTGTCGCGGTTGTCGCCCATGGCAAAAAAGGTGTCCGGCGGCACGACGATCTCTCCGTTCACCATGTGGTTCGCGAGCATGTCCCGCCCGCGGGGCGTGACCTGGTAGGAGACGCCTTCGGGAAAATTGTCGCGGAAGGAATCGGCCGAGGGATCGATGTGCTGGGTGTACGGCTCAATCAGCCGCCGGCCGTTGCGAATCACCTGCTTGTTCACCATCCGGATGCGGTCGCCCGGCAGGCCGATCACCCGCTTCACGTAAGTCTGGCGGACATCTTCGGGATAAAGGAAGCACACGATATCGCCGCGCTGGATATCCTGGTACGGCATCAGGCGGCGCGCCACCGAACCGGCCTCGGCGTAGGCCACGCGATCCACCAGCATGTGATCGCCGACCCGCACGGTGCCTTCCATCGAACCGGTCGGCACCACGTAGGCCTGCACCAATGTGGTCGAGGCGAAGAGGTACAGAAGGATAGTCACCACCCACTCGGTGACAAATCCCCGCGGAGCCTGGCGCCGCCCCGCCGACCACACGGCCTGCGCCTGTTCCATCGCCGCCCGCGGAATAGCGCTCTCGCGCACCGTGGTCGAGACCCAGTCGGCGGCCGTGTGCAGGGCGAAGCGCAGCACGCCGAAAACCCCCTCCGAACGCGATGCATCGCGGCAGCCATCGCGGAAGACCTGCTGCATGGCGGCTCCGTATTCCAGCCGGAACTCGCGTGGATACGCGTACAACAGCGCCCCGTACACCCGGCACAGCCAGCGCACCGTGGAAGATTGCGGTTTCATGCCTTGCCTTCCGCCACACCCGGCCGGGCGAACATCCGCCGCGCCCGCGCCGCGCTCACCGCCGCCGAGAGGCGCTGTGCCTCCGCGCGCGCGGCCTCGCGCCCCAGTCCGGTCATGCGGTAATAACGGCGGCGCTCATCGTCCAAAGCCGGGTCCGGCCGCTCCCCCGATTCCTCCACCAGGCCCGCCGCCAGCATGCGCTTCAGGCAGCCGTACAGCGTGCCGGGTCCCAATTGCAGCGCGTTCGCCGTCTGCCGCGCGACATCCTGCATGATGCCGTACCCGTGCCGCTCGCCTTCGGCCAGCGCCAGCAGGATGTGAAACACCGGAGGAGTCAGCGGAAGAAGGTCCCGGGGATCTCGTGGCTTGCTCATAAATACATCCGCTACGGATATATTAGGCCGCGCCGCCCGGACTGTCAAGCGAAACCCGTCCGTATCGGTCCGGCGGTGGGCTGACCCGTCCCGGTTGACTATGGATTGGGCCGGGACGTCCCCGTCCATACCGCCAGATGCCTGGCCATTGCCCCCGTCTGCGGAGGCCCTGCCGGAATTCAACACTCCGGCATTCCACCCGCCCGCCGCCGCCGATTACAGCACCGCGGTTCGGGCTGTCAAGGGGTGACCGCGCCTCAGCAGCGGGACAGCGCCCAATAGCCCCAAAGAGGGCCTTGACCCCGCCGCTATCTGTTATTAAATTTAACATTAGGATGTTTAACATTGCCCGCCGCAAGCCGCCCACCCCGCTCGAGCAGTTGCTTCTGGACTACGTCTGGGCGCACCCCGATTGCACCGCCGAGATGTGCCGGGAAGGCCTCGCGGACCGGCGCAAGCTCAAGGATTCCACCATCCGCACCATTTTGCGCAAACTCGAAGAAAAGGATTATGTCACCCACCAGGTGAACGGCCGTACCTTCGTCTACCGCGCCGCGGATACCCGCCGCAACGTGGCGGTGGAAGCGGCCCGTCAACTGATCGACCGTTTCTGCGGCGGCTCCGTGGAAGAGCTGCTCGTGGGCCTGGTGGACAACCAGGTGCTGCGGCCTGCCCGGTTGCAGCGCCTCGCGGCGAAAATTGCGTCGCGAAAGGGGATGAGAGCATGACGGCAATCGTATTTCTGGCGCAGTGGGCGCTTCGTTCCTCGGTGCTGATCCTGGTCGGCGCGCTGTTGCTGCGCATACTTCGGGTAAAGGATCCGTCGATCCGCCTCGCGGCCTGGACAGCCATGCTGTGCGGTTCGCTGGCCATTCCTGTACTCACGGCGGCCTTGCCGAAGGTGCCGCTGGCGGCGCTCGGCATGTCGCCCGCGCCCGCCGCTGCGCCGGCATCCGTCCCGGCCGTGAATCTCCAGGCCTTGCCCGCGCTGCCGCCGCCAGCCGCGCGAACCACGGCCCGCGCCGGGCTGCTTCGCCCATTCGATTGGGCGCGTGCCGCGGCAGCCCTCTATGCTCTGGTTGCCTTCGCCTTGCTGCTGCGCCTTGGCGTGGGCCTGGCCATGGCCGCGCGCCTGGTGCGCGCCAGCCGCCCGGCCGGGCGGGCAATCGGAGAAATCGAGATCCGCGAGTCTGGCCGCGTGCGCGTCCCCGTGACTCTCGGCTTCTTCCGCCCGGTGATTGTCCTCCCTCCGGATTGGCGCGGGTGGGATGATGCCACGCGCAATGCCGTCCTGGCGCATGAGCGGTCGCACGTACTCCGCCGCGATCCGGCCATACAGGTGCTTTCCGCCTTTCATCGTGCGCTCTTGTGGCACAGCCCGTTGAGCTGGTTTCTGCACACCCGCATCGTCCGCGTGGCGGAAGAGGCCAGCGACGATGCTGCCGTGGCCGCCACGCGCGACCGCGCCTTCTACGCCGAAGTCCTGATGCGGTTCGTGCGCCGCGGCGGCGCGCGCCGCGCCGGCTGGATCGGCGTGCCGATGGCGCGCTACGGCCGGCCCGACGAACGCATCCATCGCATCCTCGATGAGACGGCTCTTTCGCGCGGGGTCACCCGATGGAGCCTGGCGGCGATTCTGCTGCTCGGCGCGCCGCTTGCCTACATCGCGGCCGCCGCGGCTCCCGCGGCCTCTCCGCAAAAACCGCCGGCGTCCACCCCCGCGCCGGCGTCCGCTCCCAAGGCTGCCACCGAGCCGGCGGAGGCGCGCCCGGCGAGCCAATCCCGCGCCTCCGTCGCCCCAACCGGCTACCTGGCAGGTTTGGGCAACGTCGTCCCCTTCCAGACGGTAACCATCAAATCCCGCGTGGATGGCGAGTTGCTATCCGTCAACGTCAAAGAAGGCGACTCCGTCCAGCAGGGGCAGCTGCTCGCGACCATCGATCCTCAGCCCTATGAAATCCAGGTGCAGCGTGCCGAAGGCCAGATCGCCCAGGATCAAGCTCCTCTCGCGGCCGCCCGCGCTGACCTCGATCGTCTTCAGCGATCAAGATCCGTTTATGACATTCCCCCGTCCCAGCTCGATGCCAAGAAGTTCGAGATCGCTCAACTCGAAGCCAAGGTGATGACCGACCAGGCCGCCGTTGCCTCAGCCAAACTCCAGTTGAGCTACACGCACATTCACGCGCCCATCAGCGGCGTGGTGGGGCTGCGCCTGATCGATCCGGGTAACGTCGTGCATGCCTCCGATCCCACCGGCATTCTCGTCATCAACCAGATCCAGCCGGCCGCGGTGGTGTTTACGATTCCCCAAGACCAGTTGGCGCAAGTGCGCGCTCGCATGGCAGGCGGCGCGGCCTTGCCGGTGGAGCTCTGGAATCGCGATTCCTCGGCGAAGATCGCCACCGGCCGCCTGACGGCCGTCGATAACCAGATCGATCCCGAAACCGGCACCGCCAAACTCAAAGCCGTTTTCGACAATCGCGACGGCGCGCTCTTCCCCAACCAGTTCGTGAACGTGCGCCTGTTCCTGAACTCGCGGTGAGCCGCTGCCTTTTCGCATCACCCACGTCGTCATCGAGCGCCGGTTCTGCACCACCGTGGTCTTCAGCGGGTCGAGCAGCTCTCCGCCCAGCTCTTCGGTGAGCCGCATCAGCATCGCCTCATC
>Ga0335078_10019556_pt1 | contig 10070 bp, 9 predicted proteins | sample Lox_Sample_32_FD_206711 | JGI IMG/M metagenome (GOLD analysis project Ga0335078, IMG submission 206711) | Soil microbial communities from Loxahatchee National Wildlife Refuge, Florida, United States - Lox_Sample_3.2 | ecosystem: Environmental > Terrestrial > Soil > Wetlands | place: USA: Florida...
CCTTGCGCTGGCAAGCCAAGAGAAGACACCACCGGAATGGTCCGGTGGCGAGCGGGATCGCCTGTCTTCACGAACTCATACGCACCCGGTTACCGACTGAACCCTGCATTTGAATCAACCAAGAGCCGAAATGAGTATTCTGTCAGACACGTTCGGGATTCTCCCAGGACCCAAACCATAACCACAGATCGGCGGGGCCGGCAGCGAGGCGTTTCCGACGGCACCGGTGCTCGTCAAGAGATGCGCACAGGTTGCGCTGGCCTCATGTGGGTCTCGGCGCCGAGAGGCGCCAACAGAGTCCCATCAGGGTCGACTCGGTGAGGAAGTCCAAGACTCGGCACCCAAGAGCAACGCGATGACAGGATCGGCGGGAGTGAACCACGTTTTAGTTTGATCTCAAAGTATTTGTTGGCCTCCTTGGCGCAGCCGGCTATCATTTACTGGAAGGGATGGGAGCACATGAGCAGCAAAGGCTTGCCAGCAGCGTTAATTCGTGCGGCCCTCGGCGTTTCTGCCGCCTGCGCCCGGCAATGCGTCCAGGACCAGTCGGAGGCAAGACTTCATGGCCACAACCCTATCGAACGTGGAGCGACCTGCCACCATCGTCTTCGCGGCTACCGATCTCAGCGCGTCCAGCAATGAGGCGCTCAGGCAGGCGCACGAACGTGCCCGGAGCGAGGGATCGGCTCTGATCGTCTGCCATGTCGTGCCAAACCATACTAATCTGGGAACGATCTTCGAGCACCCGACGCAGGAACAGACCGAGGAGCAGGTCCTGCACTCCGTCATCGAGCGTACTTGCCAGGCGACTGGGCGGGTCGCGTCAGAATTCCAGGCGGTCGTAGATCGTGGAGACCCCTACTCGAGAATCGTGGAGCGGGCCGAACAGTTGCGTGCGGACATCATCGTCGTGGGGCACCGGAGCGGAGCGGGGTTCTCGCGACTCGTCGGTCACGTCGCCGAGCGAGTGACCCGCTATGCCCGATCTGCAGTGCTCATCGCTCGACCCTGCGCCAAGACCGGTAGAATGCTCGTAGCCACCGACCTGACGGATCCTTCGCTTCCAGCAATCGGGGCCGCAGCGCGCGAAGCCCATCGCTCGCGAGCGCAGGTGACAGCCCTCCACTGCGTCGAGCCGGCTCCTGCCTTTGCCGGAACGGAATACGCTCTGGCCTGCTCGCCAGCAGAGATCCGTGAATTCACCGAGCAGGTCCGCGACACGGCTCAAAGGGATCTCGGCAATGCGCTCCGCCGGTTCGAACTCCAGGGGCATCGCCGCATCGTTGAAGGCGCACCCTCCTCCAGCATCCTCAAGACCGCCGAAGAACTTGGAGTCGAGCTCATCATCCTGGGAACGCGAGGAAGAACGGGTCTCCGCCGCCTGCTACTCGGGAGTGTGGCCGAGAAGGTAATCCGCCATGCGCGCTGCTCGGTCCTCGTCGTTAGGCTCACCGAGGGGCCGATTCTTCGCGCGTGAAAGAACGAGACGGGCGCCGGACCGGTCGCCGAAGCGAAGCGCTCACCCTGGATGCTTCGCGACGAGGCAAGCAGTCACTCGTCTCAGGCCCGAGGCCAGGAAGTCGTCCGTGGAGGCGAACTCTCCCTGGAGTCTCACCGCCGCCTTCATGAGTCCGAGCTGCGCGGAAGTCGGCGTCCTCGGTCGCAGTGATCCGATGCCGGCTGGTCGACCGTGGGCTACGGTGGTGCGCTTACCAGGCCTGGGTGGTAGATGCAAGGCAATAATTTGACCTCCAACTAGCTGCCGTAGGCGTCGACGGTGCTGGATGCAGTACCAGAGGAATGCCGCCCCGATGTCACCCCAGCTATCCTTCGGGGTCACCCGTGTCAGTTCCCGATCGGCAGATGACTCTGGTACAGTTCGCTCGCGAGCGCTCGCTCTGAAAGGGCGCGGTGTGCACGTGCGACGACGCTCCGAATGAGCGGAATCGGGGCTTCAGCGGAAGAAGATGTGGAAGACCTGTCAGATGGGGTAACCTCGGTCTCATGAGCTACTGGCTGCACTTGCTGGTTCGATTTCTCGTGACGGCGGCTTGCTTCGCGGCAGGGCTGTTTCTTTGGGCCTGGGCGGTGCGCCGAGAGGAACGGCGCGCCCTGCCCGCTGGCGACACTGCCCCCCCGAGGCTGGTCTCTCCCGTCCGCCTCCCCTAGCTGGCTGAATTAGATTCGGCGTCCAGAACTGGAAGGCGTTGTTGTCGGTCCGAGGACTTAGGAGATGTTCTGTCCTTCTTGCTCATTGGGAACGAGACCGCACCATTGGTTGATTTGTCGAGGAGCCGCGGGGTGAGGCCCACCACAACCGAAGGCACGCCGAGCGAATCGCCGAGCGCCAACAGGGTCGGATGGGGACTGCTGCGCCCGCTCTTTGACCGGTTCCAGCGTCTCCGGACCGCTGTAACCGAGCGGCACAAGCTCTTCGCGCTGACCTTGTTCATCGGCGGTGTCTGCGGTTTGGCAGCCGTGGCCTTTCACCTGTCGATCAACCTGGTCAGCCGGCTGGCGATCGACCGCGCCCTGGCTGCGAGCGGTTTCGCCTGGATACCTTGGACCCTGGCCGTGCCGACGCTGGGTGGCCTCCTGTCAGGGGCCCTCCTTCAATATGTCGCGCCGAACGCACGAGGCAGCGGCATCCCTCAGGTCAAGGCCGCCTACGCTGGTCGAAGCGGGCGAGTGAGGCTTCGGGACTCGACCGGCAAGTTTTTCATCTCGGCGCTTCAGATCGGTACCGGCTCTTCTCTCGGGCGTGAAGGGCCGACGGTTCACATATGCGCGGGAATCGCGACTCGCCTGGGCCAACTCTTCGGGATCTCGCCACAGAACGTGCGCCGGTTGTTGCCCGTCGGGGCGGCCGCTGGGATCGCCGCGGCGTTCAACGCTCCCATCGCCGCGGTGACCTTCACCATCGAAGAGGTGGTCGGGAATCTTGATCAGACCGTCTTGTCCGGCGTCGTGATCGCAGCAGCGTTCGCCGCCATCGTGGAACGGAGCGTGTTAGGAGAGCAGCCGATCTTCGAGATACCGCAGCGCTACGGCTTGGAACACGTGTCGTCGCTCGCGCTTTATGCCGCACTTGGACTGGCTGCGGCTGGCCTGGCACTGGCCTTCACCGAATCGCTGCTCGCGCTTCGCAAGTACTTCAAGGCCGTCCCATGCCGTTGGGCCCATCCCGCGGTCGGTGGCCTTCTGACGGGTGGCCTGGCCGTGCTGGCGATGGCGGCACTGGGAGCGCGGGGCGTCACGGGCGGCGGGTATACGACGCTCGCCGTGGCGCTGGCTGGCAAACTCACCGTCACTGTACTTGTCCCGCTCTGCTTGTTGAAACTGGCGGCGACGGTGTTTTCCTACTCGAGCGGAGGAGCTGGGGGCATCTTTGCTCCGGCGCTTTTCATCGGAGCCATGGCCGGCGGCGCCATGGGTGCACTCGACATCGCAGTCTTCCACCACTCCACGCAATCGCTGGGAGCGTTCGCCCTGGTGGGTATGGGGGCGGTCTTCGCGGGAATCATCCGTGCGCCCATCACCTCCGTACTCATCATCGTCGAGATGACAGGTGGTTACTCTCTCATCGTACCGCTCATGATTGCCAACATGCTGGCTTACGGGATTGCCCGACACTATCGTCCAACCCCGATTTACGAAGCACTGCTGGAGCAAGACGGTATCACGCTGCATGAAAGGTCAATGGCAGACAAGCTGGAAGGCGTCTTCGTTCGTCAGGTACCCTTGGATCAGGTACCGTACGTCACGTTCGGCCGTGGCGCGGGGATCAGCGAACTCTTGAGGGTCCTCTCCGAACGGACGAATCAAGAGGTTTTCCCGGTCCTCGAGGGTCCCCAGCTGGTCGGGATTATCACGCTCGAGGATCTCGTCACGGTCGCTGGGCAACCGTTCCTCGAAGGAGTTGCAAACGCGGCCGACGTCATGCGCCCTCCCTTTGCAGTGAGCCTGGACGATCACCTTCGGTCCGCCTTCGAGTCCATGCTCTCGCAGGGTGTCCGCGAGTTACCGGTGACGGACGCAGCCGGCGCCATCGTCGGCTTCGTGGACGAGACCTCAATCGCGCACGCTTACATGACTGTTCGTGAACACGACAAGTAGCATCCTGAGAAGGTCGAAGGCGGTATGACGGTCTCTGCGATGACCGCCTCTGTGTACGGTCGGCTCCGTCTCCCTTGATCCACGTCGGCGTCTCGAGGGCTCGGCCACCCTGAGGCACACCACCGGGCGCCGTGCGTGAGCTAGCACGATGAAGAGGCGAAGACCTTGACGGAGACCGTACGCACGACCGACAACGGACCGAGCGCGGCCACCCTCCTCGGGCGTGGCCAGGAGTTCGAGCGGAGCGGCGGGTGAGAACCTGACGTCCGTCCGTGAAGACCGGGCTTCGGCTCGCGCATACTGGGCGTACTTCCACGAGGACCGGACTCATCTCGGAGTCGACAAGGATACTCCAGTGAGCCGACCCGTCGAGCGGCGTCCCAGGACGGCGGGGGCCGTCCAAGCTCGCTCTCGAGTCGGGGGCCTTCACCACTGGTATAGTTGGTAGCTCGCCGCGTAGATCTACCTTCCGTACCCTCACGCCTGAAGATTCGCACCGCCTAGCCAATAGGCGTTTGGCGCAGCCGTGGGATGGTCGATCCGGCCCGGAGAAAGCGGCGGGTGCGCCAAACGTCGGGTTGAACTGAGCCGGGGTGGCACGTCAGGTGCTAAATGGGTTTCTCAGCCCCTGCGGCCGTCAGGGAGACAAACTTATAGAAGCGTGGCGCTCGCGGCGTCACGAGGTGGGAACTGCTACCTGCTGTACTATTCGCGCAGCCGGGTGCGAGGCGCATCTTTGCTCGGAACAACTCGGCGGACCGAAGGTCCAAGGCCACCCCGCTCCTGGACGGCGAGGGGTCAGTGAGCATCGATTCCTCCACGTGCCAGCTTACAAAGGCTACGGGAATGACACGTGATCAGCCAGCCCCATCGGCAGGAGCGGATCGACGACGATCGACGTAGGATCGATGGGGCAACCCCGGGGGGCAGCCGGCGGTCGCGACGACGATGAACAAGAGGTGGCGCGGAGGCGGTGGAGAAGTGGTCCCGATGGTTGTCTTGCTCGAAGGCATCACCGCCGCGCTGTGCGTGGCCGCTCTGATCAGGCAAACCGCCCCGGCTGCTGGCGAAGCCGGCTTAGTTCAACATTACTGAGTCAAATCAGCCGAACGGTCGGTAGCAGGTCGTGACGGCCACCTGCAGGTGAGCGGTGACACAGAGGGCAGCGAGGCAACCAGCGGGCAATCGTGCGGGCGAAGGTCAAGCGGGCGGTAATGAAGCTGTCCGGAAAGTGACGCTCAGGGCGGGACAGACTGCGTACCGTTGGCCACCGACCCTCCGGGCGAGGGGGAAAATGCGCACGCGTTCAGCAATAATGAACGCGTAGCAGCAGAGAGCCACGGAGACGTGGTGATGCCAGCCTGGAAAGCGCCTGCCTTCGAAGTGGTCGAGACCGAGTTCGCCCTTGAGATCCTCGTAGGCGCGTTCGGTGCGCCACCTCTGCATCACAGTGCGGACGAGCTGCCTCTTGGTCAATCGTTCGGGAAGAGTCGAGAGGAAGTAGTTGGCCGGCTCCGGCTCGTCGTCGCGCCACTCGATGAGCAGCCACTGCGGGACAGGGCCGTCGTGATGGGTAACCACGCGTCGGAGTGCGAATCGTGCGCTCAGGTACTCGAGCGCGGTCTACTACCGTTCAAGATCTTTGCGGGCGTGCGGTACATCCGAGCCGAGGATATCGACGCTTTCAGCCAGAAGCAACGTAAGGCCAGCTCTCCATGCACTCGCGCTCCGCGAGGTACTTCGCGATGAGCTTCCGAACAGTGCGGGCAACGGTCCACCATGCCCTTGACAATATGGTGCCATTAATGACACCATCCATTCGGTGGGCAAGAGCATCGATGACCTGCTAGCCGAGATGCGGAGCAACCCAGCTGGTGTTCGCTTTGTCGACGCCTGCAAGGTTGTCACCCACTTCTTCGGTGTGCCGAGGAGCAAGGGGTCGAGCCACCACGTCTGGAAGATGCCGTGGGCAGGTGACCCGCGGATCAACCTCCAGCCGGGCTCAGGAGGTAAAGCAAAGCCCTACCAAGTTCGGCAGGTGCTCCTGGCCATTGATCGCCTGCTCCAGGAGAAGAAACCATGAAGAAGCTCGATGTTGCCGAAAAGTACACGTACCGCGTCATCTGGTCGGAGGAAGACCAGGAGCACGTAGGTCTCTGCGCCGAGTTCCCCAGCCTGAGTTGGCTCGACGCATCACAGGCGGGTGCCCTTCGCGGCATCGTCGAGGCAGTACGGGGGGCCGTCGAGGACATGGCAAGGCGGCGCGAACCGATCCCAAAGCCGTTGACGGCCCGCCGGTACAGCGGGCAGTTCAAGGTGCGAATCCCCCCCCAGGTACACCGCCAGCTCGCGATCGAGGCGGCCGAGTCCAAGGTCTCCCTGAACCGCCTAGTCAGCGCGAAACTCGCTCACGGGTAGAGCGGCAGTCGGTAAGTCGTACTATCCGCAAACTTGTTGCGCCTATGCTGGCTACCAGTCTCATCCGACTCTGTTCTCGCAGGGAGCGGAGTCCTCGGCCACTTCATCGAGGCAGACCAGCGTCGCAGAAGCTTGTTCCCGCGGGTGTCTTCGATAACTGTTCTGCGGTGTGTTGAGGACCCGTCTGTCCGAAAACTCACCCAGCCGCAATTCTTGCACGACCCTTCGCGCGCGAACAGCCTGCACATCATCCCGGTAGGCGGGCGCGCTCGGCGCGTCCCCTACACGCCGCTGCCGTCGAGACGTTCTACGAGGCGGTGCCACCACTCTTGGGCCACGGTCGGCGCCTCGACCGTTGGCCGAGCATGTCGCACGGCGACCAGCGATCGCCCGTGGCGGCGTTCCCGCGGCATCCCGGACCCTCGATCAAGGTCGGGCTCGTGGAAGGTCTCGATGACCGTGTCCTGACCGGCGCTTGCTCGCGCGAGCAGCTCGATGCAGTGCGTGCCTGTTGGGCCGCCAGACGGTGCCAGCTCGGGAAGAAGACCGCGAAGCGCACCTCGGCGAAGGAGCGTTCGCCGAGGGTCGCGGGAAGGTCAAGGATACCCACAGGCGGCTCCTCGTGGCCGGCGCACATCGACACGATCTCGGCGCCGTGGACGAAGGCGAGGTCATTGAGTCGCTGCACGACCGATACTTCGAGCGCGGTGTCCAGTTGGTAGGTCCGCCATCGCTTCGTCTCGGGGCACCGCAGGCGAACCTGGCGAACGCCATCGTCGGATTGGGCCATTGACCTTACTCAAAGAGGGGTCATCATACCCTGGCCCCAGAGGCGAACGCATTCGCCGAGCGCTGTCTCGGCTCGCTACGCCGGGAGTGCCTCGATCACGTCCTCGTGCTGAGCGAGGCTCATCTCCGGCGTGTCTCCGCCGAGTACCGGTCCCACTTCAACGCATCGCGGCCCCACCAAGGCATCCACCAACGGCGGCCGGCCTCCTTTACCTCCCCGGCTTTGGGCTCCGCTTTTCTCTCCGGCACCCCGGTCGGCGCTTCCCCCGTATTCGGAGGTCTTCATCACGACTACCGTCTCGCCGCCTGACCCCCTCGCGTTCCGGATCCGAGCGGTAGCCAGCACAGGCAACAATCAGCTGTGTTTTGCACCTTTCATGGGTGGGCCTCCGCAGCCAGACCCGCTTTCCTGAGTCGCTCGATGAAGCTCGGCTTCCTGGCGTGATCGACGCACAGCCTGCGGACGCGCGCCGCTATCTCGTCCGCCCGACCGGTGCGAAGACTGAGATCCCGAAGGTCGCGCAGGAGCTGGACCGCCTCGTCGTACTTGGTTGGTTGCTTGGTGGCGACGAGCGCGTGAAGCTCTTCCCAGGCTTGCGCCTCGCGCTTCGCCAAGCTGTCGAGGTGGCGGTTTCGGGCGGCTGCTGCTTCGCGCTCCTTACGGGCGCACTCGCGTTCGGCCTGTGCAACCTCCTGCCGGCGCCGCTCCTCGGCCCACTGCTCTGCTGCCTTCAGAAGGTCGCCCGCGGTTCGCGCTCTGTCAGCGCTCGCGCGCGAGGCGACGCCCCGGGAGTCGCGAAAGCGTCGGAGGAGCTCCACGCGCAGATGGGCTCCGGTCCCGTCCATCAGTCGAACCAGGAGCCGCGTCCTCTCCGATTCAGGCAACTCCGTCACCCAGTCCTCAATCTCCGCTTTCGTTACGGATGCCGCATCCGGGCTGCCCGCGGCGGCGGCCGCGATGAGATCGCGGTCGATGCGGAGGAAATCGATAAACGCCTCCAGCGGTGCCGAGAGCTTCCCGAGCCCGGGTGGGCACGGGGGTTCCTCATCGGCCACGTCGAGTTCCCCGGCCTGCGCGCTGAGAAGCCAGGCCAGGTAGAGCGCGCGTAGGTCCCCGCCAGCGACATCCGCGCGCAAGGAGATGAGCGACGAGAGCTGCCCGTTGTCATCATCCACCCACTCGCCACCCTCGTCCTCCGAGCGCAACTCGAGGATGACGTGGTCACCCTTCGCTCGCCCTGACGCTGATTCCCCGTGGCAGTATCGCTTAGCCGTAGCGAGGTCGAGCACACCCAGCGGGAATCGGAGCATGAGCTCGCGGGTGCCCCAATTGGCCAAATAGAGGAACGCGTCGAAGTACCTGTCCATCCATTGCGACGGGTTTCCCTTGAAATTTCCGAACGAATAGCTGTTCACAAAACGAGTGGCCTGGTGGCGCACCAGTCGATCGCGACAGCCATCATCGCGCGGGGCAAGAAGGGCGAACCCACGGACCCGTTGCTCATCCGAGGGGACCTTGCGGACGCTGGCGATCTCGTTGCGGCCGACCTCGTGTTTCCCCTTGCCAAGGGCCTTGGCACCGCGGCGAACGTCTCGTACTACTGGCGGCGCCTGCTCGAGCTTCAGGAACGGCGTGCGGCCGAGGCTCCGGACGAATTCGCCACCTTCTCTGTCACCGGAGCGCTCGCGAAGGAGGAAGCGGCGCTCGAGGAGGGAATCAAGCGGGTCGCAACCGGCTGGGCTCGACTCGATCGTGCCCTCGGCGGCGGGTTCGCCCTCCCCTCGCTGAACGTCATCGGGGCGGCACCCAAGAGTGGGAAGAGCACCTGGGCCCAGATCATCGCCGAGCGGCACGCCGAAGGTGGTGGATTCGTCTACTACCTCGACCTCGAGAACGGACGCCGCCGGTTCATGCGGCGAATGTATGCCGCCATGCCAGGCTCAGCGGTGCCCAGGTGGCCCTGGCACTCCGCGCTTACCATCGGGGCGTCTTCGAGTCGCGCGAACAGGTCCGAGACCTGGAACAACGCCAAGACCTGGGTTCGCGAGTCGCTCGCGCCTGGGTTCCTCGTCGAATTCACGCCGCCCAGGGATTTCGCCGCACGAGTCGCCGCCGTCCGCCAGAGGGCCGGCGACCGGCCGCTCCTGGTCGTGCTCGACTCGCTCCAGAAGCTCCCCATGGGTCTCGAGGACCGCCGCGCCGGCGTCGACGCCTGGATCCGTCTCCTCGAGCGGCTTCGCCACGAGCACGAAGCCGCAGTGCTCCTCATCAGCGAGATCAAGCGCGACCAGAAAGGTCAGTACACCGCCCACGAAGCCGCCTTCAAGGAGTCGTCGGGGGGCATCGAGTACGCGGCCGATCTCGCCCTGACGCTCACACGACCCACGTCGAACGACGCAGGCGAGCCCTTCTCCACTCTTTGCGTGGAGCTCGCTCGGGACTGTGACGAGGATCCCAGGGGCAAGGTGGCGGCCTACCGCCCGCTGTTCCCCTTCCACGGACTTGAGGAGGTCGGGCTCGAGAAGCCTGCCGCGCGAACACGCAACGGGACGTCGCCGCGGCCACTCGCAGTAGCCACCCTTGGGGGCGCGGGATGCTTCGATGCCGACGCCTGAGGCGCTAGTCAGAATGGAACGACCGGTTCCGAGTTCGCAAGGTCGTGGGTTACGCTTGCGGATTCGGAGAAACCCGTGGCGCAGAGCCACATGCGAAAGGGAGCCGGTCGATGAAGAGCGTAAGGTTTGTC
>Ga0335078_10019559_pt1 | contig 10070 bp, 7 predicted proteins | sample Lox_Sample_32_FD_206711 | JGI IMG/M metagenome (GOLD analysis project Ga0335078, IMG submission 206711) | Soil microbial communities from Loxahatchee National Wildlife Refuge, Florida, United States - Lox_Sample_3.2 | ecosystem: Environmental > Terrestrial > Soil > Wetlands | place: USA: Florida...
ACCTGCGCGTTGGCGGGGCGGCCTGGTGCGGGATGATTTGGCGCCTGACAAGCCTGCGTAATCGACCGACCGAGATCTCGATTATCACCGGTAAGCGCACGATCGTGATCGCGCGGAACGATCGTTGCTGAAGATGCGTCATTTCGCCTCGCGCTCTTGTACAGCCATCGGTCGAGGGACGCGTGCCGTGAGGCGGCGAGTTACATCGCTCGGTGATCCTCGGTACGGACCGCTCACGCGGCCACCGATCAGGTCGTGCCCGTCTTGGCGATGTTGGCCCTGCCGCCGGATCGGGATGGACATGGCATGGTTGGGTCGAGCGTCCGTCCCTCGCAGTGAAACCTCGGACCTGAGTGCTTGCGCTAGGTTGAACGTCGAGATCATGCGAGCCTGGAGCTGGGCGGACGAGCAAGCAACACCGGTCGAAGCGGAAGCGACGCGCGGCGTTGGGTCGCGCTGTGGCAAAGGACGGCGTGCGATCATCCACGAGCTCGTCGGCGTGGCACAGGTGCTTTGCCTGCGCGAGCGACACAGTCGTGATCACCGGCCAGCCGGTCGCCAACCCGGCGTTGCATATGCATCTGGGCGGATCTGGGGACAACGAGCTCACTGGTGCAAAGGGTGACCAGCAGGGCCGCCGCGCGGTTCGTGCGGCGCCAGCTCTGCACAGGCACGGAGGCCCCGGGGCGGCAACGCGGAGCCGACGAACAGGACCAGAGGAATCGTGTGAATCAGAGCGCGGCTCATGGACCTCGCCGCAAGCGCGTCAGTCACTGCTCGTCAGGCTTCTGCTTCGCGCGCTCGCAGGCCCCAAGGACCAGCCAGACGGCGGCTCGCGGCGGCGACCGTCGGGCCCGGTGGTTCGTGACCAGCAGGTGTGTCGATCTGCGCTCCTGACGCGCGACCAGGCAATGTGGACGGACCCCCGGAATTGTGGATTATGTGAGGTTGGGTTTCTGGTGTAATCGACGTGACGAGGGGCCTTCTCAGAGGCGTCGGCGATGCGATATGTGAGGTTGGCCGCGACGTAATCGACGTCAACGACCTTGGCGCAGTCGTCGTCGTGCCGAAGCGCGAGCCGCTTCGGCCCACGACGGCGCCATACTCTCCGTCGCAAAGCTACGGCTTGTGGTCCGTCGCAGGGTGGGGCTCACCGTCGTTCGACCCGCCACTAGCCTCTTGAGATCGACGACGTGCGCCCTACGGACGCCGCCGGCGCGGCAGCAGCCCTTTCCCAATGGCACCGTGACGTTTTCACCCGGTCGACGCCAGCTTCTGTCGTCTCGGTCCCGGTGGGGGGCGCGTCAAGAGGACGCGCACCGCTGCCACGTCGATTACAGGTCGATCACGTCAAAGGCCAAGGGCTACGGCGCCTGACGACCTCGACCTCACATAGGTCGCCGGGGCATTCGCCCGCTCGCTGACCCGGCTGGCCCCGGCTGGTCAGGAGGTCAGGTCGAGCACCAGCTTTGCCCTGGACGGTGGGGCTCTGGAGGCGATAGAACGCCTCGTTGACGTCCTCGAGCACCAACACGGAGTCGATCCGCACCTTTATCGAGCCATCAGCCACAGCCCGCAGCGCACGCTCGAGCCCAGCGCGAGCATGAGCGCCACGACACCACCCACGCGCCGGACAGCGTCATCGACGCCCGCCGGCACTGGATCACCCGCTACCTGAACGCCCGCTTCCTGCACTTCCCCTTCCGGGTCGAGGTGCTCGTCCGCCAGCAACGCAGCCGCGACGAGCCCGGGCAGCTGCAGCACGTCCACGGCGAGCAACACCACCTCGAGCGACGCGCCGTCGCAGCGGGCTCCGTGGAGCTGAGGGGCGCGAGCGCACGCTGGTGGGTGCTCGACACCGACCATCGAGCCCGCCGCCGCGAAGCCACGCTGTGGACCTCGACGGGTCACGCCGCCGCCGTCTACGGCGATGAGCTCTACGACAACCTGCCGCAGACCCGAGGCGGCTACGGCCGCCTGCAGGACTTCGGCATCTGCTTCGGGTGCGAACGGGTCGTACTGCACCTCCAGCCGCGCGACCACGCTGGCCGCCTCGAGTGCGACACCGCCCTCACCCGGCTGCTCCTCGAGCACGAGCCGCTGGCGTGGGCCCGCTGGGGGGAGGAGTCCATCGCCGCCATGCCCGACGAGATCCGCCAGCTCCAGGAAACCGCCGCCAACGCCGACTGCCTCCCGCGGCGGGAAGCCATCCGCAACCGCGTCAGCGCGATCATGCCGCTCTGCCAACTGAGCCGCTACCGGCCAAGCCAACCACCACGACAACTATCCAGCGCGTCGGCTCACGCCCGCAGCGCCGGCACTGAGCTCGACGAGAGGCCGACGCCCCAGCGCCAAGCGCGCAGCGCGCCGCCGGCCGCGGACTCGTCGCAAGTCCCCACTAAGAGAGAGCACCGGCAGGATGCGTGCGACGGGTGAGGCGCCCGCAGGCGACCTCGATACCCATGGCGATGCCCGTCCGGCGCTGTGATCTCCCCGACGTTGCCTGGGTCTCCGCGCGCGACGGCTCCAGAGCACCCGGCGACCTCGAGGACCAGGCCGCCCGCTACCACCCCGCCCGCCACGAGCTCACGATCAACGCCGACTTCCGAGCCATCACCGACCTGACCGCCCACTGGCGCCCACGCTACCGCGCAATCCCCGACGCACAGCGCGTGACCGACGGGCACGTGCGCGAATGGTGCGAGCAGATCCTCGTCGAGGTCGTACTCGCCGCCCACAACTCGATCTGGGACCCCGAGCAGCTCGACGCGCTACTCTCGCCCGCGTCGTTCACGGCTGCCCTGCTACCGCGCCACCTCCTGCATGCAACGATTCAGACGCGCCTCGGCCAGAAGCTTGGAGCGCCCCGGGGCGACGCCGGCGGAACGTCACCGGACTCGAGGACCCGCGACCTTCCACCTGGTCGTGCCGCCGCGGAATTGCGCAGACGAACGGGGCAGAAGCCAGGAGGGCAGGCGGGCTGGATCCGGCCATCCAATCATCGGCTCGGGGCAAAGCGGACCCGAGCTGTAGCTGCGCGGTCCAGGCGGGGACGGATGCTGCGATGCACGCGCGACGCAGCGGCTCCAGCGGGAGCAACCGGCCTGTCGACGGGCGCCGCGACCGCGGGGACGATCTACGGCAAGCATCCCGGCGCAGTTCCAGTTCCGGTCGCGCATACCGGTCGGGATCCTCGACGGGCCCGAACCTCGGCGAGGAGACCAGGCACGCGCGCGGGCACATCCATCAGATCCGGGTGCGAGTGCCCCCGGCGGTTCGCGGACGCGCGAGCGTGCCGGCGTTATCCTTGCTCGGTGCTTCCGGAGCGATTTTGTGCCCGCGGGCGATTCGCGGGCACATATTCACCGGTATTGGCGGGTTTCTGCTCCCGGCAAGAGCATCGGTACCAGTGGCGTAGTTGTCACAGAAAGTGCCGGATTTACAGGCAGAAAGTGCATAGGCGCCCGTAGCTCAGCTGGATAGAGCGTCGGTCTACGGAACCGAAGGTCGGGAGTTCGAATCTCTCCGGGCGCGCTAAGAAAATCCGCTGGAAGCACTCGGGTTTCTATGGGGTAAGTAGCTGCCGAGGGGCTCTGGGGCAGCAAGGTGTAACGAAAGTACGAACAGAGCGCCGCGGCTATGCCAGAGGGACTCGGCCCAGCGCACGTCCCACCAGTGCCGCTCGTCGCTGTCGACCCGGGAGCGGTGGATCGGCCGCTCCCGAGCCCGCGTCTGCCATCTCCTCCAGGAAGGAGAGCAGGTCGCCGAGGCCGTCGGTCGACTTCGGGTTGGTCAATCGGCAACGGCATAAGCAGCTCGCCTGCGAGCACGACCGCGTTTGACGGCGAGAAGCCCGTGGTTCGGCGGAGCAGTCGATCAGCACGTGGTCGACTCGTTGAGCTCGCCATCCGGCTGGCGGGGCAGGACCTCCACGTGGCGCTTGGCGGGCGGCGAAGTTGAACTCGGACGTCGGCCAGCCGCGGATCGCCGCCGACCACCGAGGCGCCGAGCATCGAGCGAGCCTGTCAACCAGGCTGGCAGATCGCGACTACCGTGCGGCGATTGGTTCGTCCGCCCCGCTTGCGAACTTCTCCCGCATGGTCCAAGCGAGCTTTCCCCGCCGCCAGCAGTACCGACGGCTGCGCCGAGCCGCTGCCAGCGGCGCGACAGCAATCGCGGCCGGCGCGCTGGCAATCATCGCCCTTGACGCCGACGCCCCCACGCTTGCCGGCGCGCTCGCGCTCGTCACGGTCGGACTGGCGATCGACACGCGCCACTGGCTGCGCCTCGCCGCCCGCAGCTGTGTCGGCGCCCGCTCCGAGAACGCGGTGCGCGGAGCGCTTGCCGCGCTCCAGTCAGAGGGCTGGCAACTTCGCCATTCGCTGCCCTATCGCGGTCGTGGGGACATCGATAGCGTCGCGATCGCACCCAACGGAATCGCTTGCGTGATCGAGACCAAGTCCCGAACCTTTCACGCTCGCGACCTCGCCAAGACCCGCGAGACGGCGGCATGGCTTTGCCGCTACCGTCGGCGGTGGTGCCGCGCCGGCGCGCTGGCGGTCCTGTGCGTCGTCGGCAGGAGGCGCCTTGAGCGCGTCGAGGACGACGTCCTGATCGTGTCGCTTGACCGATTGCTTCCGGCGCTACGAGTCCGCGCCGGGACCTCACCGCGCCCCAGGTTTCTCGCCGCAAGGGAATCGCACCGCTGATCGCCAACGTTGACTCACCAAGGGTCGACCAGTCGCACACGCGCGAAGACCGATCGGGGCCTTCCCGGCCACCGAGCTCCAGTCGCTGCGAGCGGATCGTCGCCGGAGCGATGTCCGCGGCGGCGACGCGAGACGCGAATGCGATCGCGCCGGGGACTTCGCCCGCGTGATTGGAAACGGACCGAAGCGATCACGAGACGTCGGGTCGCCTTACTGCCGCTTCGACGAACCGGCGGGCGGGCCGAGCGCTTGCTGATGTTCCGGTTGGGGACGTCTGAGCAAATGCAGACGCTCCTGTGGCCGACAGTCGCTCCGCCTCGCCAAGCACCAACCCGCCGGTCACGATGGCCAGCGACCGTGGATCGCCTGCGTCGATGGGACCGTCCGACGTCGAGATCGAGACGACCGGTGGCAAAGTACTGTTTGGGTGGCGGGGCCCGCGACTAGTCCTCCTGGGGATGTGATCGCGCCCCCGGCGTCGAACGCCGCGATTGCCTGGTCGGATGCCCGCGGGTGGTGGTTGGGACCGCTGGGCCTTAGGGCGCGTGGGCTTGTGCATCCAGGAAGTCTCGGCTTCGATCGTCGGGCCTGGCGGGGGTGTTGTGATCGTTCAGGTCGGGCTGCCGGGGCCGACCTGAAGCGCGATGATGTGGCCGTTGGCGGTGAGGAAGTACTGCAGTCCGGCGTAGCCGGGGGTGATGAGGATCCCGGCGGACATCTTTGGGAATTGGTCTGAGCTGGCCAGTTCTTTGCCAGTGGCGGCGTCCCGCCAGATGACTTGCTCGGTCGTGTAGCTCTTGAGCTGCTTGAAGGCCTTGACGGGGATGTTGGTGCCGATCAGGACCCGCTGGTCTTGAGGGCCGATTAGGGTGGTGAAGCTGAGGGTGGTCTGGTCTTGGGTCCACTTCGTGGTCAGCGTTCCGTTGTTCAGGGCGACCGCACCGATCTTGCCGGCGCCGGCGTCCATCACGAAGATCAGGTGGGAGGCGGGGTCGACGGACACCATCGAGGGGATGAAGCTGTTCTTCGCTCCGGAATTCGCGAAGGGTTCGAGGTTCGCGACCTTGCTCGCATCGGCTTGTGAGACGGCGACGACGCTCATGGGCGTCGATGTCGGACTGCCGCCGTTGGTCATCGCCGCGACGTAGTCGCCGATCACCGCGACCGCCGAGCCCGCGGTCTGACCGCTCTTGAGGTAGGGGACGGGGCCCCAGGTTGGGTCGGCTTGCAGCTTGCCGTTCGCGAACACGTAGCGATACAGCTTCGAGGTGCCTGGCAGGTAGATGTAGTCGTGGTTGTTGTACACGGCGGTGGTCACGCGCCCGCCGATCATCTCCGGCAGGGTGATCTGGGAGATCACCTTGAGCGTCTTGGGGTCGATCGCGACCATCACCGATGGGGGCACGTCGGCGGGGTTCGGACAGTTGAGGAACGCCGAGAAGCCGTTCTCGGTGCACCCCTTCTGGCGGTTGACGGTCTTGGCGATGATCGTGCCGTCGGGGAGCGCGTCGAACCCGTTATATGAGGTGTTGGCGGGCGTGGATTGCCCGGTCGGGAGCGTGGTCGAGGCCTCGATCGCGCCCGTCTGGGGGTTGAGCTTGGCGATGTGGTAGCCGTAGATCACGACCAGGCTGCCGTCGCTGAGGACGTTGAGCACGCCCGGGTAGTCCCACTCGCCGGTCGCGTTGGTGTTGATCAGCACCGTCCGCCAGCGTTGGTTGAGTGTCCCGGGCTCGACGCTGGCGACAAACGAGCCTGAGGCAGCCGAGTTATCGCCGTAGCCGCCGCCGTAGATGAACAGATTGTTCGGCCCTTCGGTGACGATGTTGTACGGCGTCGGGTAGGCCTCGGGTGACTGGTACGCGAGGACGTGGTTCGTCGTGGTCATCGAGCCGAGGAAGTGCGCGCAGCCATATAGGTGGGTGCGCGCGGAGTCGTATACCTCGAACGCCGCGATCGTGGTGAACCACGGCGGATTGGGATTGCTGTGTTGGCATGACTGCTCGCCGGCGATCAGTGTCGGGTCGCCTACGAGCGGACCGCCCGCGGCCTGCTCGTCGGAGGTAGTCGGGGTGGTCGAGCTCGCCGACGCGCTCGAGCTGCTGTGCTTGGACCCGCCGCAACCGGCGCAGATCAGCGCCAGCGCGGCCAGGAGCAGCGCGCATCGACTCTCAAAACGCGGCCCCCGGAGCGTCATCACGCAGTCTTATACACTGTGTCGGACAGTGTGTCAAGATGACTGTCTGCTTTGACCATGAGTAGCGCCAGGCAGAGAGCAACGCGCCGCGTCCAGCGTGAAGAAGCCCGCCGGCAGATCCGCGACGCGGCGGTGGCGTTTCTCCGCGAACACCCGTTCCGCGAGTTGTCCGTCGACGCCGTGATGGCCCAGACGCCGCTTGCCCGCACCGCGTTCTACCGGCACTTCGATGACGTCACGGAGCTCGTGCAGGAACTCCTCGGTGAGGTCGGGGGCGAGCTCTACGCGATCGCGAAGAAATGGAACGCCAGCGCCGGCGAGGACTTCGCCGCCGCGACCCACGAGGGCCTGACCGAGGTCGCCCGCTACTTTCAAAAGCACGGCCCGCTCGCCCAAGCGGTCGCCGACGCCGCCAGCACCGACGAACGCGTCGAGGCGTCCTACAACGCGATGCTCGAGGCGTACGACAACCTCATCGCCAACGGCCTCGACGCGCGAATCGCCGACGGGCGGCTCGAGCCGTGCGACACCCGCGCGCTCGCGCGAGCGCTGAACCTCATGGGCACGAGCTACATGCTCGACTCCTTCGGACGCGAGCCCGCAGCCGACCCAGACAGCGTAGTCAAGACGCTCGAGCTCATCTGGTTACGAGTCATCGACGCAAAACTGAAGGCATCCGACATCGCTCCCGCAGACAAGGCGCACCCATGACGACGGTCGCTCACGACGCTAGGCCGAAGTTATGAGCTCGATCAGGGTGTCACCAGACTTCAGTAGCGGCGCGTTGCCGTCCGTCGCGGCGCGTAATTCTCCCTTTGATCCGACGACGAACAGAAGGATGGCGTCGAGATCAGACGCCCAGCCCGCCGCTAGATCTGCGGGTCTGTTGACGATTCGCGCGCCGTCGCCGAGTCGCCTGCTCAACTCGGCCAGGGTCAGTTCTCGCCGTCCGAGGATGTCCGCCCCGGTCGACGGGAGCAGGAGGTCCGGCTCGTCGGGATCGGGGGCGATTCGGTAGACGTGGCCGTGTCCGAGATCACCACGCAGATCGAGCACGGCGACAGCGTTGAAGTCGTCGCTGCGCGAGAGCAACAGCGCGTCGGTGACCTCCTCGAGCTCGGCCTCGCGGTTGAGCGAGTCGACCAGCATCCGCCCCCGGTCCGCCTCTAGGCCGGCGGACCGCGCGGCTCCCTGCGTGTTGGGTCCGGCCCATAGGCGCACACCGACGCCGGCACGCTTGAGCGCGCTGCCGATGGCACGGGCGACCTCGTGCCCACCGACGATCAATACGAGCGTGCCCTCGGCGCCGGCTACCTGAAGCCAGCGCGCGACCGGGCCTCCGCTGAGCCCGTACACGACGACTGTGCCAAAGATCACGACGAACACAATCGGCAGAATCTTCGTTGCCCCGTGAACACCTACGCTGGCGAGCTGCAGCCCGAACGCCGACGCGGTCGCGCCCGCCACGATCCCGCGCGGCGCCATCCAGCCGACGAAGGCCCGCTCGTGCATTTCGAGCTTCGAACCCAAAGTCACGAGCGCCACCATCGCCGGGCGGATCGCGACGACCAGCAGAGCCAGCAGCGCAAACCCGCCCGGTAGGACTGACTTGACGGCCCCGGGCGAAACGGACGCGGCGATCATGACGAACAACACGCCGATGAGCAACTGAACGAGCGTTTCGTGGAACTCAACCGCAGGGGCCACCTCGATCGAGCGTTGATTGGACAGGAACGCGCCCATCAACAGCGTCGCCACGAACCCTGAGTCGTCGCGGATCAAATCGGCGGCGACCAGCGCACCGACCGCAAGCGCAAGCGTCGCGGCAACCACCTGCCGCGGCGCTCGCCGCTGCAGCTGGTGAAGCAGGACCCACAGCAACGCCGCGCCAATCGCGCCGATCACCACCCCGACGAAGACGTTCGCGAGAAACTCGCCCGGGTGCCAGCCCTTCGAGCCGCCCGTTCGCGCCACTTGGAACACGATCACAGCGAGCAAGGCACCCAGGGGATCGATCAGCACTCCTTCCCACTTCAAGACCGAGCGCACGTCCCTAGTCGGTCGGATGAACGCCAGGAGCGGGAGCACCACCGTGGGGCCAGACACAACCAGGATGGCGCCGATCAGCAGTGCCACGTCCGTGCCAAGGCCGTTGAACAGCAACGCGACCCCGCCGCTGGCGCTCAGCCAGGTCGCGAGCGCACCGACCGACACGAGTCGAACCACCACGGGACGGACCCTTGGAGTGATGTCACGAAACGACAGCCTCAGTCCCGCCTCAAAGAGGACCACGCCCACCGCGACCGACACGAACGGCTGATACAAGGGCCCGAGCAGGTAGCTCGGCTGAACATCCTTGGTCAGGATCCCGGCAACGAAGCCGACCGGCAGGAGGACCACGATCGCCGGCAGCCGCAAAACCTTCGCGAGAAGCTGGGAACCGACGGCCAAGGCGAGCACAAGGCCGATCCCCGCCAGCAGCTCGTTCGTCGACAGGGCCGTCGTCACACCGCAACACTCGCAGGCGCGCGATCAACGGGCAATCGCGGGTGCCCGCCAATCGCAGCCGTGTGGCTACCCGAACCACGTAGGCTGCCGCGAATCGCGACACTCCAGCGCCCGACACCGGGGCGCGTTCGCTCGTCACCACGTAGATGTCGACGACGAGCAGGAGCTCCTCAGGGCCAAAGAGCGCCCGACGTGGCCACAGTTACGTTGCAGCCGCCGGCGCGGCGCCCGTGAATAGGGTCCGGACCCGGTACGCTCGACGTCGCTGCGCGCGTCGGATTCGCCCCAGGAAGAGGCGCCCGATCCGCGTAACGACCGTGGTGGATCAACGCTCGCGCCAAACTGCCAGGCCCGCCGGCGGCTCCTGCTGTGATCGAGCAGCAGCGGCCTCATCGTGACCGCCAGGCTGCCGAACCTCCCCGGCGGCGCAGCAGGCGCCACGATCTGGCAGCCGGCCTCGCGCGAGAGGTCCGGCTGAGCGTCGCTCGACAGGCAAGCACCAGCCAGGCGTTCAGCCTAGCCATAACTGGCACTCACCCGCCCTTCCCTATGCGTGACGCATGAACGAAGCAGCGGCCCTTCCCTCACCGCAGGTTCCGTTGTCCTGTCGGCTCAAGCGGTACTACGGCCGCCTCCGACGCCCACCCGGCACCACG
>Ga0335078_10019560_pt1 | contig 10070 bp, 9 predicted proteins | sample Lox_Sample_32_FD_206711 | JGI IMG/M metagenome (GOLD analysis project Ga0335078, IMG submission 206711) | Soil microbial communities from Loxahatchee National Wildlife Refuge, Florida, United States - Lox_Sample_3.2 | ecosystem: Environmental > Terrestrial > Soil > Wetlands | place: USA: Florida...
AAGTGGCCCTTGATGTGGACGCGGATGACGTCGTCGAACTGCTGCTCGGTCATCTTGTGCAGGAAGCTGTCGCGGACGAAGCCGGCGTTGTTGACGAGCACGTCGAGTCGCCCGTACTCGGCGATCGCTTGCGCCACCATCGCGCGTGCGCTCTCGAAGTCCCCCACGTCGCCGTGGTTCGCGACCGCCTCGCCGCCGGCGGCACGGATCTCCTCGACCACGCGCTCGGCGGCCGACGCCTCGAGGGGGGAGCCGTCGAGGTTGACGCTGAGGTCGTTGACCACGACCTGCGCGCCCTCTCTGGCGAACAGCAGCGCATGCTCGCGGCCGAGGCCGTGCCCGGCGCCGGTGATGAGCGCCACGCGCCCGTCCAGTGAACCCATGATCTGTCCCCTTCGGTCGTTTGCTAGGTGGTCGCGGTTGCGCCGGTCTGGGCGCGCGCGTGCTTGACGATCTCGGTCGCGACGCGATCGCCGGCGCCGGTCACGCCGCCGGCCAGCAACCGCGAGAGCTGTGCGCGCCGCCAGAACAGCGGTGCGTCGTGTTCCCAGGTCGTGCCGATCCCGCCGTGAATGGCGATGCATGTGCGGGTCGCGTAGGTGGCGGCTTCCTCGGCGGCGAAGCGCGCACAGGCGCTGGCCAGCGGCAGATCGGAGGGCCGCTCCTGTGCCGCGTAGCCGACGTAGTAGCAGAGGCTGCGGGTGGCCTCGACGTGGCGAAGGATCTCGACGAGCTGGTGCTTTATTGCCTGGTAGGAGCCGATCGGCCGTCCGAACGCGTGCCGATCCTTGGCGTAGGCGACGCCCATGTCGAGCATCGCCTCGCTGACCCCCAGTGCGTCGGCGGCCAGCAAGGCCTGGACGACATCCCACACATCGGCGAGATCGTCCGGTCCCGCGTCGAGCAGGAGCGCCGGGGTGCCCTCCAGCGACACGCGCGCGATCGGGCGGGAGGCGTCGCCGCGCGGGGTCGCCTCGATGCCGAGCCCGGCGGCATCCGCGGCGACAAGCGCCGCGCGGTGCTCGCCGGTGTCGAGAACCACGGGGACGACGAGCAGGTCGGCCCCGGCGGCGTCAAGCTGGTATCCGGCTGTACCGGTGACGAGCACCGCGTCGCCCCCGTCACCCGGTTGTGCTGTTGGCAGCGGCGCGCGGCGAGTTCCGCCTCCTTCGGCATCGACCGTCCAGCGCATGTCGTCCGCCGCTGGGGGGCGCGCCAGCACGAAAGCGGCGCACCGGTCGCCGGCTGCGAGGCTCGGAAGAACGGCGGCCGCTCCGCCGTCGCCGCGGCTGGCCGCGCTCGCCAGCAGGCGGGTGGCCGCGAGGTGCCCGATCAATCCGGCGCCCGTCAGCCGCCGCCCGCACTCCTCGAGCACGAGCATCGCGTCGAACACGTCGAGCCCGGCCCCGCCGTCCTTCTCGCCGACAAGCAATCCGGTCCACCCGGCGGCGCGGGCGGTCGGCCACGGATCGAGCAGCGGCGCGCCGTCGAGCGCATCCCGCGCCCCGGCGACGCTGTCGAGCCGGGCGAGGGCGTCCCGCGCGGCGTCGCGGAGCAGTCGCTGCTCGTCGGCGAGATCGAAGTTCACGCCGGAACCCCCGCGCCGGCCGGGCTGCGGCCAAGCTCGCGGAATGGCGTCCGCTTGTCGATCCGCGGCTCGGGCGGCAGACCGAGCACTCGCTCGCCGACCATGTTGCGCAGCACCTCCTCCGTACCGCCGCCCGAGCGCAGTCCCGGAAGGTTGAATGCAGTCTCGCCCCAATCGCCCTCGAGCGCGTCCGGCCCGATCAGCTCGGCGATCAGCTCGCATCCCTGGCGAGCCGCTTCGATCACGCCGATCTTGCCGAGCGCCGCCTCGGGACCGGGCACGGCGCCCCGGGCCAGCGCGGTGAGCGTGCGATAGCCGGAGTAGCGCAAGGAGAGCAGACCGCAGGTCACCTGCGCCAGGCGCTGGCGAAGGTGAGCGTCCGCAAGCTCGCGATACTCGGCGAACGGCGCGGCGAACCGTTCGGCGCTGAACCCGATTTCGTCGAACGCCCCCAGCAGCGTCGCGCGCTCGAACATCAGCGCCGTAAGCGCCACGCCCCAGCCGCCGGAGACGGCGCCGAGCACTGCGTCCTCTCCAATCGGAACATCGTCGAAGAAGACTTCGTTGAACGATGCACCGCCCGACATCCCCCGCAGTGGCCGGACGGTCACCTCGGGGACGCGCATGGGGACCAGGAACATCGTCAACCCCTGGTGCTTGGGAACGTCCGGGTCGGTGCGCGCGAGCAGCAGGCCGAAGTCCGCATGCTGAGCACCGGTTGTCCAGACCTTCTGACCGCTGATCGAGAAGCCGTCGGCGGTGCGGCGCGCCCGCGTCCGCACGCCGGCCAGGTCCGAACCCGCTGCGGGCTCGGAGAACAGCTGACACCAGCCCTCCTCGCCGCGCAGCATCGGCCCGAGATACCGCTGCTGCTGCTCTGAGCTGCCGCGGACGATGATCGTCGGCCCGATGATCCCGACCGCGATGTTGTCGAGGATTCCGCCGCAGCCGGCCCGGCGCAGCTCCGAGCGTACGATCAGCTGCTCGATCGGTCCCAGCCCGGCACCGCCGTACTCCTCGGGCCAGGTCACCCCGACCAGCCGGGCCTCGGCAAGCCGAGCCTGCCAGCGGCGATACGGCTCGGGGTCGGCTGAGTGGCTACCGCGTGTAGGGGGCGGGGCTTCGTGGCGATGCGCCTCGATCCATGCCCGCACCTCGGCGCGATAGGCGGCCTGCTCCGGGGTGTCGTGCAAATCCATGGGGGCAGGCTAAGAACGGGGTGCCCGGCGATTCCTGGGCCGTCGTCCAAAACCTCGGCCCGGGATTGGATGCTGGTCCGAAGTGGGCGGCGACCGGCGTCCTTACAGTGCCCGAGCGCACATGCCGAGATATCGACTTCGAGGAGCCGTTCAATGATTGATCAGTCCGCCGTCGGCACGGAGCTCGCACCCGTTTCGTTTCCGATTGACCGGAGCAAGCTCGCCGAGCTGGCCAAATCATTCGGCGACAATGACCCCGTCTGGTGGGATCCAGACGCGGCACAGAGCGCGGGGTTCGACGGCATTCCCGTCACGCCGACCGTTACGGTCCTCATCAGTCACTGGCGCGCCGGCGGCGTGACAGGACTGACACAGGCGATCGGCGCCGACCTCGCCCGCGTGCTCCACGGTGAGGTGACTTGGGAGTACCTCGCTCCCGTCCGCGCCGGCGATGAGCTCACCGCTCGTCAGGTGATCAAGGACGTGAGCACCCGGGAGGGCAAGCGCGGCGGCGCGATGACGTTCATCACGATCGACACCGAGTTCACCAACCAGCGCGGAGAGCTGGCTGTGCGCCGCACCGACACGCTGATCGAAACGGGAGCATGAGCATGAGCGCAACCGAGACAGCAGTCGTGCCCGCGGCGCCGGTCGCCCTCGTGGAGGGCGACACGCTGAGCCTCAAGGTCGGGCCGCTGGGGCGCACTGACTTCGTCCGCTACGCCGGGGCCAGCGGCGATTTCCACCCGCTCCACCACGATGAGGTGTACGCCCGCGAGGCAGGGTTTCCAAGCGTGTTTGGGATGGGCCTGCTGCACGGCGGCATCCTCGGCCTGCACGTCGCCCGGTGGGTCGGTCCCGTCAACATTCGAACCTTCTCGATCCGCTTCACCGGCCAGGTGTGGCCCGGTGACGAGCTCGAGGTGACAGCTCAGGTCGACCGGGTGCGGGAAATCGAGGGCGTGCGCGTGGCCGATCTGAGGCTGGCGGTCACCCGGCAGACGGGCGATGAGGCGATCCGCGGGAGCGCGGTCGCCGTCGTCGCGTGACGAGACGACGCGTTCACTCATGACAACACTCGAACGCAATCTCGGCGCGGAGGACCGGCTCGCTGCCGGCAGCGCATTTGACGCGGCCACGCTATGCGAGGCGTTTCAGCGGACAGCGCGGGCGCACGCCGACGAGCCGGCGCTGCGGCACCTCGGCGACGAGACCGCCATCACCTGGCGCGAGTACGCGATCTGGGTCGAACGGGCCGGGGGAGCGCTGGCGGCGCTGGGGGTGCAGCCGGGCGACACCGTCGCGATGCTGCTCTCCAACCGCCCTGAGGCCCTGCTGCTCGATATGGCGTGCGTGCATGTGGGCGCGATTCCGTTCAACCTCTACGCGACGTCCTCGCCCGAGCAGCTCGAGTACCTGATCGGACACGCCGGCTCGCGGGTCGTGTTCGTGGAGGCCGCGCTCACGTCCGGGCTCACGCCCGTGATCGATCGCCTGCCCGCCCTCGAGCAGGTGTTCGTCCTCGACGAAGGCGTCGCCGAGACGAGGCGGTTCGAAGAGCTGCTCGAGATACCCAAGCCGCCGGGCTTTGACTTCGAGGCGAGGTGGCGCTCGGTGAGCGGTGATGACGTAGTCACCCTGATCTACACGTCCGGTACGACCGGCCCGCCCAAGGGTGTCGAGATCACGCACGCGAACGTGCTGGGCACGATGCGCGGATATCAGGAGCTCGTCCCCTACGCCGTGCGCGGACGGCTCATGTCATACCTGCCGATGGCCCACCTGGCCGACCGGATGTCCTCGCTGTATCCGGCCCTCGCCACCGGGTCGTGCGTGACCACCGTGCCCGACCCCAGGCGGGCAGCCGAGGCGCTGCGCGAGGTGCGCCCGACGCGCTGGGTCGGCATGCCACGCGTGTGGGAGAAGATGAAGAGCGCGTTGGAGGCTCGGTTCGCCACCGAGGACGAGGGGCGCCGGCGCGCGATCGCCGCCGCGCTTGATGCTGGAGTCCGCCGGGTCCGGCTCGAGATGGCCGGCGAGCCCGTTCCCGCCGAGCTGCGGGCGGCGTGCGAGCTCGCCGACGCGACGCTGTTCGCGCCGGTGCGCGCGGCCCTGGGTCTGGACCAGGCCCGGTGCCTGTATTCCGGTGCCGCCCCGATCGCGCGCGAGGTGCTCGAGTTCTTTCTCGCGCTCGGCCTGCCGATCTTCGAGATCTGGGGCCAGACCGAGACCTGCGCCGCGGGAACGGCCAATCGCGCCGGCGCGATGCGCGTCGGCACGGTCGGGCAGGCGCTCCCGGGCACCGAGGTCCGCCTCGCCGCCGACGGAGAGCTGCTGTTTCGCGGTCCCGGCGCGATGCGGGGCTATCGAGGCGACCCCGCCAAGACGGCCGAGACGCTCGACACCGACGGCTGGATCCACACCGGCGACGTGGGCGAGATCGATCCCGACGGCTTCGTGCGGATCATCGACCGCAAGAAGGAGCTGATCATCAACTCGATGGGCAAGAACATGTCGCCCGCGAACATCGAGAACGCGCTGAAGTCAGCGTGTCCGCTGCTCGGCACCGCGGTCGCCATCGGCGACCGCCGCCCCTACGTCACCGCGCTGCTCGTGCTCGATCCCGACGCTGCCGCCGCGTTTGCCCGCGAGCACGAAATTCCCTACGCCACGCCGGCCGATCTCGCGGCCGACCCTCGCGTGCTCGCGACCGTAGAGGAGGGGGTGCGACGAGCCGGCGCGCGACTCAGCCGCGTCGAGCAGATCAAGCGATTCACGCTGCTGGGCGAGGAATGGGCCCCCAGCGGCGACGAGCTCACCGCGACCATGAAGCTCAAGCGCAAGTCGATCGCGGAGAAGTACGCCGCGCAGATCGACGCGATGTACATGAGCGATCAATCAGCAGAGAGGAAGATTCGATGAGCGCAACGGTATCGCCCCCGCGCCGGTCGCCGTGGATGACCGACGAGATGTTCATGCTGCGCGATCTGGCGCGGTCGTTCTTCGAGCGCGAGGCCGTTCCTCACTACGAGCGTTGGGCCGAGCAGCATCACGTCGATCGCGAGTTCTGGCACAAGGCGGCGGAGGTGGGTCTCCTGTGCGCCAGCGTTCCCGAGCAGTACGGCGGTGGTGGGGGAAGCTTCGGGCACGAGGCGGTGATCAACGAGGCACAGGCTCGCACGCTCGACAAGGGTTTCGGCAACGGCGTGCACAGCACGATCTGCGCGCATTACATCCTCAGCTACGGGACGGAGGAGCAGAAGCAGCGCTGGCTGCCCGGTATGGCCAGCGGCGAGCTGGTGTGCGGCATCGCAATGACCGAGCCGGGTGCCGGCTCGGACCTGCAGGGGATCAAGACGCGCGCCGTCCACGACGGGGGCGAGTACGTGGTCAACGGCGCCAAGACGTTCATCTCGAACGGGATCAACGCCGATCTGATGATCACCGTGGCCAAGACCGGCGGGGACCAGGGCGCCCGCGGGATTTCGCTGCTCGTGGTCGAGACCGATCGTCCCGGCTACTCGCGCGGGCGCGTGCTCGAGAAGATCGGCATGAAGGGGCAGGACACGGTCGAGCTCTTCTACGAGGACGTCCGCGTGCCGGCGGGGAACCTGCTCGGCGGGGTGGAAGGGCAGGGTTTCGGGCAGCTCATGACGCAGCTGCCCCAGGAACGCCTGAGCATCGCCGTCACCGCAGTGGCGGCGATGGAGCGCGTCCTCGAACTTACCGTCCAGTACACCAAGGAACGGACCGCGTTCGGCCGCGAGCTGCTGCGCTTCCAGAACACACGCTTCGAGCTGGCCGAGTGCGCGACCGAGGTGAGGATCGCGCGCGTTTTCCTCGACGACTGCATCCAGCGCCACCTGGCCGGTGAGCTCGACGCCGCCACCGCCTCGATGGCCAAATGGTGGACGACCGAGACGCAATGCCGGGTTATCGACCGCTGCCTGCAGCTGTTCGGCGGCTACGGCTACATGCTCGAGTACCCGGTGGCGCGGGCGTACGCCGATGCGAGAGTCCAGAAGATCTACGGCGGCACGAACGAGATCATGAAGGAGCTGATCGCCCGCACGCTCTGATCGGGGCGTCCGGGCTCAGCTTGGTGGTGTGATGGAGGTCGTTGCCGACGTGGCCCGCGGCCCGCTGCGCGGCGTGCGGATCATCGAAGTGGCTAGCCTCGGCCCGGGCCCGTTCGCGTGCATGATGTTCGCGGACATGGGCGCCGACGTGCTCCGGCTTGAGAGACCGGGCGGCGCGCTCGGCAGCGGCCGTTGGAACAGCATGAACCGCGGCCGCCCGTCGATCGCCGTCGATCTCACGCACCCCGAGGGTCGCAACCTCGTCGCCCGCCTCGCGATGTCGGGCGAGGCGATCGTCGAGGGCTTCCGCCCGGGCGTGATGGAGGGCCTCGGTCTGGGACCGGACGAGCTGCTCGGCGTAAACCCCCGGCTTGTTTACGGGAGGGTGACTGGTTACGGGCAGGACGGTCCACTCGCCGGGGTCGCCGGCCACGACATCAATTACATCTCGATCGCCGGCGTTCTCGGCGCGATACGCCGCAACGGCGAGCGGCCGCTCGCCCCTCTGAGCCTCGTCGGCGACTTCGGCGGCGGCGGAATGTTGCTCGCCTTTGGCGTGATCTGTGCGCTGCTCGAGGCCCGATCGTCGGGCCAGGGGCAGGTCATCGACGCGGCCATGGTCGATGGCTCGGCGCTGCTGGCCACCGCGACCTACGCCATGCGCGCGGCTCGCATGTGGGACGGCGAGCCAGGCACTAACTCGATCGACAGCGGCTCGCACTGGTACGAAACCTACGAGACCGCCGATGGCGAGCACATCGCGGTCGGCGCGCTGGAGCCCCAGTTCTACGCCGAGCTGATGCGGCTCGTCGGGCTCGATGAGCCGCAGTGGGAGCGCGCTCGCTGGCCAGAGCTCAAGGAGCGTCTCGCCGCGGTCTTCCGGACGCGCACCCGCGCCGAGTGGATGGACATCCTCGAGGGCTCGGATGCGTGTGCCACCCCGGTTCTGTCGCTCGAGGAGGCCCCGGCGCACCCCCACAACGTCGCGCGCGGGACATTCGTGGAGGTTGATGGCGTCGTGCAGCCCGCCCCCGCGCCACGCTTCAGCCGCACACCGGGCGCAATCCGCCCCCGGCCGTCCGACGCCGAAGCGGCGAACGCTCTCGCCGGCTGGGGACTCGAGGCCTCGGAGATCGAGCGGCTCCGTTCCGGGGGCGTCATCCAGACACCGTCACACTGACTGCCAGTCGGCTCAGCGTGATGAGGCCCCGCGGTATTGGGTGCTACGCCAATTGCCACCAGCCCGATGATCACGGCGCGGCGATCGCTGCGAGCGAGAGTTGGAGCAGCCCCTGCTGTATCAGGCAAAGTGGAGAACCAACTTGGACGAAGCGTGGGGTCGTTGAGTTTGACGATGTGGTCGCGCGCGTCGAGGTATGCGAGGCGCCGGAAACGTGCGTAGCCGACTGCGGGCCGGCGCTTATCGCACAACGCAACGGAAGCCGACATGGCTGGTCGATGTGTCGATCGCTTCGGGCTGCCGCGCCGCGGGCCGGTAGCGCAGGCAGTAGGTGGGCGCGCAGAGGTGGGATCCGCCTTTGACCACGCGGCGAGGGATGAGTGCGCCGGGCTGCCCGTGGTCATAGATTTCGTCTGGGGGAGCGATCCGTGGGTTGCGTGGCGGTGAGCAGCAGGGACTGTTCGTCTCCCCCAGCCCGGCGCCACGAGATGAGTAGTAGTCGGAGGTCCATTCCCACACGTTCCCCGTCATGTCGTGCAGCCCGTAGCCGTTGGCAGGGAACAGGCCGACGGGTGAGGTGCCGCGCCATCCCTTGGCGCCGGTGTTGCGCCAGGGAAAGTCGCCCTGCCAGTGGTTTGCCATCAGGTCACCGCCGGGGCGCTCCTGGTTGCCCCAGGCGAAGGTCGCGCCGTCGAGGCCGCCCCGTGCGGCGTACTCCCACTCCGCTTCGGTTGGGAGCACTTTTCCGATCCGCGCTGCGTATGCCTCGGCGTCCTGGTGCGCAACATGGGTCACTGGGTGATCCTGTCGCTGCGAGTTATCGCTGCCCGGTCCCCACGGGTGGCGCCAGTTGGCGCCCGGAACGTATGCCCACCACAGGCCCGGGTCGCTCAGCGGCACCGGACCGGGCGTCGGATGGAACACCGCGGATCCGGCGACCAGGAGCGATGGCTCGGCGTCAGGGTACTCGGCTGGATCGGGAGAACGCTCCGCGACGGTGACGTATCCCGTCTCCTCGATGAACCGGGTAAACCGTTCAACGGTGACGGGAGCACGATCGATCGCGAACGCGTCGACGTCAACCTCGCGTATCGGCGCCTCCTCCGGATAGAAGCCGGTCGAGCCCATTCTGAACCGGCCCGCCGGGAGCCCGACCATGTCCTCGCCGTAGCGCAGGACCATGTCCGCCGGCTGCCTGCTCGAGTCCATGGCGAGATCGTGGCAGCTCGTCGTGGACCGTGACAGGCGAGTTGACCTCCTTCCGCGCAGGGCCGCGACGTTTCGACGGCGTCCCCGCGGCATGCGCTCGCGGTCGGTCGCCGAGTCGGTGATCCTGCGATCGACCGCATGCTGCAATGCACTCCGCGTCGAAAGGTGGCGATCACCTCAGGCCCCGCGCCTTTCTTGCCGTGGTAGATCGACTTGGGCTCGAGTGGCATTCTCGGGCTCTGGGAGCAACCACAAACCCGCCCCATCCTGATGGCCATCGCCCGATCGGCCGCGACGTCCGACAGGGCGGCGCAGATGCATGCTCTGAGACTCGCTCGTCAACAGCATCCGCGCGCACGCCGGCGAACGCGACCGCGACCAGGCGCGGCTGCTCGCCCTCGCCGGATCACACCTCTTCGGCATCGCGGTCGCGCGTCACATCATCAAGGTGCCAGCGATCGCCCAACTCCCTCACGAGGACCTCGTCGCACACGTCGCACCCACCATCCAGCGCTACCTCACCTGCACCCACCAATAATGAGCAAATCATTCGTGACGAGAGAGCTGCTTTGGGGCTGCCACGAGCATCTTGGTTGCGACGCAGAGTTCCCCTGCGTTGCGCGGGATGCGCGACTCTGATCCGGGCACACCGTCGGGTGAGGCTGTCGGAGCCGACTCGTGCGCGGTTTCCGCGCAAGGGAGGTCGGCCGCGAGCAGCGGTCGAATGCTCGAGACATCGCGGGAGCAGGTGTCTGCGCTGCCGGCTGCCCGGACTTCGCTGCGTCCACCCCTAACGTCTAGCGGGCGGTCTCGTC
>Ga0335078_10019563_pt1 | contig 10070 bp, 8 predicted proteins | sample Lox_Sample_32_FD_206711 | JGI IMG/M metagenome (GOLD analysis project Ga0335078, IMG submission 206711) | Soil microbial communities from Loxahatchee National Wildlife Refuge, Florida, United States - Lox_Sample_3.2 | ecosystem: Environmental > Terrestrial > Soil > Wetlands | place: USA: Florida...
ATGGTCAATGCCGGCAAATGGGCGGACGATTTCTCCGAGGACGTCATGACCAAGATGCGCGACGAAATGAAAAAGCGCGGGCACGACCTTTAGCATGTCGGAGTACGATTTCGACCTGATTGTCATCGGCGGCGGGTCGGGCGGCATCCGCGCGGCGCGAACCGCCGCCCATCACGGCGCCCGCGTGATGCTCGCCGAGGAATACCGGCTGGGCGGCACCTGCGTGATCCGCGGCTGCGTGCCGAAGAAGCTGCTGGTCTATGCGTCGCGGTTCCGCGGCGAATTCGAGGACGCGGTCGGCTTCGGCTGGACGCTTGCGCAAACCTCGTTCGACTGGCGAACGCTGATCGCCAACAAGGATACCGAGATCGCGCGGCTGGAGGCGGCCTATGTCGCGACGCTGGAAAAGACCGGCATCAAGCTCGTTCGCGGCCGCGCCGTCCTCGACGACGCTCACAATGTGTCGTTATCGACCGGCGAGCGAGTCCGCGCCGCTTACATTCTCCTCGCCAACGGCGGCGCGCCGCAATTCGGCGAGCCGATCCCGGGAATCGAGCACGCGATTTCGTCGAATGACGCGTTTGAACTCGGCGAATTGCCGCGCCGGGTGGTGATCCAGGGCGGCGGCTACATCGCGGTCGAATTCGCCGGCATCTTCGCCGGTCTCGGCTCGCACGTGACGCTGGTTTGCCGCGGCGACAATCTGCTGCGCGGCTTCGACGACGATGTCCGCCAGCACCTGCGGATGGACATGGAGAAGCGCGGCATCAGGGTCGTCAGCGGCTGCAAGGTCGCGGCGATCGAGCGCGCCGGGGCGCATTTCTCGGTCCGGCTTTCCGGCGGCGACAGGGTCACCGCCGACCGGGTGATGTTCGCGATCGGCCGCCGGCCGAACGTCACCGGAATGGGACTGGAAAAGGTCGGCGTCGCGCTTGCCAAAAACGGCGGCATTGCCGTCGATGATTATTCGCAAACCAGCGTGCCGAACATCTACGCCGTCGGCGACGTCACCAATCGCCTTAATCTGACGCCGGTGGCGATCCGCGAAGGCCAGGCTTTCGCCGATACCGTGTTCGGCGGCAAGCCGACCGCCGCCGATCTCGTCAATGTGCCGACCGCGGTGTTCTCCGATCCCGAAATCGGCGCCGTCGGCTTGACCGAAGCGCAGGCGCGCGCGCGGCTCGCCCAGACCGACATCTACAAGGCAATGTTCAAGCCGCTCAAGGCGACGCTGTCGGGCCGCGACACCACGGTGCTTCTCAAGCTCGTGGTCGACGGCAAGAGCGACCGCGTCGTCGGCTGCCATATCGTCGGCGAGGGCGCCGCCGAGATGACCCAGATCGCGGCCGTCGCCGTGAAGATGGGCGCCAAGAAGGCGGATTTCGACGCCACCGTTTCGCTCCACCCGACGATTGCCGAGGAATTGGTCACGATGCGGGTCAAGAACGCGAGCTACCTCCGGGAAGCCGCCGAATAGGCGAAACAGGCCGCCCGTTGCGGGCTGTCGCCGCCGCCGGCTCTTGTGTATATATTCCGGTCATTCCCGGCCAAGCCGCAGCGGCGGCGCGTGCAGGAATCCATAACCACTCTCTGGGCATATGGATTTCGGGCCCGCGCCTTGGCGGCCGCCCGGCAGTGACGATGTGGAGACGTTATGGCGAAACGGTCGGCGGCGGCGAAGTGGAGCCCGGATTCCTGGCGATCGAAGCCGATCGCCCAGGTGCCGGATTATCCCGACCGCAAGGCGCTCGCCGAGGTCGAAAGCCAGCTTGCGACTTTCCCGCCGCTCGTCTTTGCCGGCGAGGCGCGCAATCTCAAGCGGCAATTGGCCGAGGTCGGATCGGGCGATGCCTTCCTGCTGCAAGGCGGCGATTGCGCCGAGAGTTTTGCCGAGCACGGCGCCAACAACATCCGCGACTTTTTCCGGCTGTTCCTGCAAATGGCGGTGGTGCTGACCTACGCGGCGGCCTCTCCGGTGGTCAAAGTCGGGCGCATCGCCGGCCAATTCGCCAAGCCGCGCACGTCGCCGACCGAGACGCGCGGCGGCGTCGAATTGCCGGCCTATCGCGGCGACATCATCAACGGCACCGAGTTCACGCTCAAGGCGCGCACGCCCGATCCGCGCCGCCAGCTCGAGGCCTATCGCCAATCGGCGGCGACGCTCAACCTGTTGCGGGCATTCGCCGGCGGCGGCTACGCCAATCTCGGCAATGCCCATCAGTGGATGCTGTCTTTCGTCAAGGGCAGCCCGCAATCCAAGCGCTATCAGGAACTCGCCAACCACATCACCGAGGCGCTCGGCTTCATGCGCGCTTGCGGCGTCGATCCCGGCTCGCACACCGCGTTGCGGACGACCGATTTCTTCACCAGCCACGAGGCCCTGCTGCTCGGCTACGAGCAGGCCTTCACCCGGATCGATTCCACGACCGGCGACTGGTACTGCACCAGCGGCCACATGGTGTGGATCGGCGATCGCACCCGGCAGGCCGATCACGCCCATGTCGAATATTGCCGCGGCATCAAGAATCCGCTCGGGCTGAAGACCGGCCCGACGCAGAAGCCGGACGGGCTTCTCAAGCTGATCGATATTCTCGATCCGGACAACGAGCCCGGCCGTCTCACTTTGATCTGCCGGTTCGGCGCCGACAAGGTTGCCGGTTCGCTGCCGCCGCTCGTCCGCGCGCTCAAGCGCGAGGGCCGCAACGTCGTATGGTCGTGCGATCCGATGCACGGCAACACCGTTACCTCGGTGACCGGCTACAAGACCCGGCCGTTCGACCGGATCCTCAAGGAGGTGCGGACGTTCTTCGACGTTCACGCCGCCGAGGGCACGATCGCCGGCGGCGTGCATCTGGAAATGACCGGCCAGAACGTGACCGAATGCACCGGCGGCGCGCGCGCCATCAGCGACGAGGATTTGAACGACCGCTATCACACGGTCTGCGATCCGAGGCTCAATGCCGAGCAGTCGCTCGACCTGGCGTTTCTGCTCGCCGATCTTCTCAAGGCCAAGCGCGACGTCAGGCCGAAATCGCTGCCGGCGGTTGCCGGTTTGTAGCGGCAGGCCAAGGTTGCCCGGTCCGGCGGTCCGGCGTTACACAGACCCATGAACGAGCGTCCGGTCGACAAACTCGCCATCGCTGTGGCGCAGCTTAATCCCGTGGTCGGCGATGTCGGCGGCAATCTCGAGCGCGCCCGCAACGCGCGCGCGCAAGCGGCGCGCGACGGCGCCGACGTCGTGGCGTTTTCCGAGCTTTTCATCGCCGGCTATCCGCCCGAGGATTTGGTGCTCAAGCCGGCGTTTACCGCCGCCTGCCGCGCCGCCATCGAGGACTTGGCCCCGGCGACGGCCGATGGCGGTCCGGCGATCCTGATCGGCTCGCCCTGGGCCGAGGGCGGCAAGCTCTATAACGCCTATGCGCTCCTTGCCGGCGGCCGGATCGAGACCGTCCGCTTCAAGGTCAATCTGCCGAACTACGGCGTGTTCGACGAAAAGCGCGTGTTCGCGCCCGGGCCGGTGCCCGGCCCCGTGAACCTCCGCGGCGTCCGCCTCGGCCTGCCGATCTGCGAGGATACCTGGATCGATTGGGGCGACTACGAGAACGTCGTCGAGTGTCTGGCCGAGACCGGGGCCGAGATTCTCCTCGTGCCCAACGGCTCGCCGTACTGGCGCGACAAGACCGAGACCCGGCTCAACGTCGCGGTTGCGCGCGTCACCGAGTCGGGCTTGCCGCTGATCTATATCAATCAGGTCGGCGGCCAGGACGAACTGGTTTTCGACGGCGCGTCATTCGCGCTCAATCCCGACCGTTCGATCGCATTCCAGCTTCCGGCCTTCCATGAACGGGTCCTGACCACGCATTGGTCGCGGACGGTGGCCGGCTGGCGCTGCGCCGGCGGCCCGGTCGCGGCGGCCGAGGAACTCGAGCAGGCGGATTATACCGCCTGCATGCTCGGGCTTCGCGATTACGTCGACAAGAACGGCTTTAAGGGCGTCGTTCTCGGCCTTTCCGGCGGCATCGATTCGGCTTTGTGCGCGGCGTTGGCGACCGATGCGCTCGGCCCGGCGCGGGTGCGCGCGGTGATGCTGCCGTTCCGGTTCACCTCGCAGCAATCGCTCGATGACGCCGCCGCGATCGCCGCCGCGCTTGGAATTCGCTACGACATCGTTCCGATCGAAAGCGCGGTGCGCGGGCTTGAAGCCACGCTCGCGGAGAGCTTTGCCGGCCTGCCGCGCGACGTCACCGAGGAAAATTTGCAGGCTCGCGCCCGCGGCACGATCCTGATGGCGATCTCCAACAAATTCGGCCTGATGGTGGTGACGACCGGCAATAAGTCGGAAATGTCGGTCGGCTACGCCACGCTTTACGGCGACATGAACGGCGGCTTCAATCCGGTCAAGGATCTCTACAAGACCGAAGTCTATCGGCTGGCCCGGCTGCGCAATCGCTGGAAGCCGGCCGGCGCGCTCGGCCCTAGTGGCAGCATCATCGCCGAGAGCGTGCTGCGCCGGCCGCCGAGCGCGGAGCTGCGCGAGAACCAGACCGATCAGGATTCGCTGCCGCCCTACGACATCCTCGACCAAATCCTAAAGCGCCTGGTCGAAGGCGAGGAATCGACCGCCACCATCGTCGCCGCCGGGTTCGACCGCGAAACCGTGATGAAGGTCGAGCGCATGCTCTACCTCGCCGAATATAAGCGCCGCCAGGCGGCGCCCGGCGTGAAGGTGACGTTGCGGAATTTCGGCCGCGACCGGCGCTATCCGATCGTCAACCGGTTCCAGGATCAAGGCGCCGCCGAGCGCGGACCCGGCCGGGCCGCGGCAAAAAACTCGCCGATGGCGAAGGCCGATACCGCCAATTTCTGATCGGCGCGCAAGTCCGGAAATCCGCCGGGTCAGTGCGGGGTCGCCGACATGAAGGGCGGCCCGACGACGCGGACGGTCCGCTTGGAATTATCGGCTTTGGCGTCGGTCGCGGCCGGCGCGGCCGGCGTGGCGGGCGTAGCCGTCGCCGCGGCATGGCCCGGCGGTTGAGCGGTGGCGGCGGCGCCGCCGGCCGCACCGGGCTTGGGCGGCGGGGCTTGCGGGGCTTGCGACAGCGCCTTGGCCTTCTGATCGGTCACGACAATGTCGCCGCTTTCGATCGTCGAACTGTCGTCGGCATTCTTCAGCGCGTCCGCCCAGGACTGGCCCGGCCGGCGGCATGAGCAGCCGGCGACGATCTGCTTGCGGTAGAGGAAGGCCGTCGGCAACGCCGTATAGGATTGGCCGGCGGTGGACACCGCCTGGTTCACGTCCTCGCCGGGGTTGTGAAACATATAGAGCGCGGCCTCGGTCGCCGGGCAGAGCCGTTGGCAGGCGCGCTCGTCCTCGGGAAACCGGCTCGGCACCGCACTATAGGAAATCGGAAAATAAAATCCGTCGCAGGTGCGCACGCAAATCGTTTGATAGGTGCCGGACGGCGCGCCGTCGCCCCCGGAATTGACGATGGTGCCGCCGCCGAACAGAGCGTCGAAGAAACCGCGCGGGCCGGAGGTCGCGGCGGCGGCGGCGTATTGCGAGCCGCAATTGTTCTGCGCCAACAGGCCGATCAGCGCCCGGCGCTGGCCGTCCTGGTCGGCGCTGCCGCTCTTGAGCTGCTCAAGGTCGCTCATCATGCGGTCGAGATTGCCGCGCATCTGCTGAATCTTCGACGTCAGCGGTCCGCATTGCGGCGACAGGCCGGAGAACAGCGCGAAAAATCCCTCGCTCTCGCAGCCGGAGCGATGCGCTTGCGCGGTGGTGCGGTCGAGATCGGCCTGCTGCTGAGCGATGGCGTCTTCCGCCCGCTTGACCTGGTCGGCGTGCGCCGGGTCGTTGGCGCCCTGATTGAGGCTGGCGAGCTGGCCTTCCAGGCGGGCGCAAACCGGACTCGATGCGGTTTGCCCGGGCGCTGCGGGTTGGGCAGACGGCGGCGCGGCTTGGGCGGGCGGCGCAGCCGGCACCGGCGCCGGCGGTATGGGTTGACCCATGGCCGGCGGCGGCTGCGGCGGCAGCCCTTGCGCCGCCGCGGCGCTCGAAAGCGCGAGCGCACAGAGCGCGCCGAGGCGAAGACCGCGCAATCTCTTGATCATGAAAGATCCAGCCGCCGAGCCGCCCGGCCCGTTCCGGGTGGCGGATCAAGCCCGGCAATGGTGACTAAAGTGTGAACTGGCTTTGCCCGCCAAGGCGCGCTCATTCGGTATCCGGCTGGTTTTCGGGACGCGCCCGATCGAAGGCGGCAAGCGCCAGGCAGGCGGCATCGGCGGCCACGATCTTGGGGAATCGATCGAGCGGCACCTTGAGCCGCCTCGCATTGTAAACCTGCGGCACCAGGCAGAGGTCGGCGACCGTGACGTCCGCGCCGCAGGCATAGGGCGAGGGCGAAATCAGCGCCTCGACCGATTCGAACCCGGCAATGACCCAATGCCGGTACCATTCGTCGATCGCGCTTTGCGGCTGGTGCATCTCGTTTTTCAGGTAGCGCAACGCGCTGATATTGTTGAGCGGGTGGATGTCGCAGGCGATGATCTGCGACAGCGCGCGGACTTTGGCGCGCGCCGGCCTTTGCTTGGGAAGAAGCGGCGGCTCGGGATAGGTCTCGTCGAGATAATCGATGATCGCGAGCGATTGAATCAAAGTATCGCCGTCATCCGTCACCAAAGCCGGCAGCCGCATCTGCGGATTGACCGCGCGATAATCCGGCCGCCGATTATGACCGCCGTCCTTGACGAGATGAACCGCCACCGTCTCGTAGTCGAGCCCTTTGAGATTGAGCGCGATTCGCACCCGGTAGGCCGCCGACGAACGGAAGTAGGAGTAGAGCTTCACCTGTCCTCCTCGCGCCGCCGGTCGCGGCGGCGCAAGCCGCTAGTCGCGCTCGTCCTGCGCCATTTCGGCGACGAGCTGGGTCGTGCGGGCGGTGAGCTCCTTGAGCGCGCGGTAGAACGCGTCGCGATCGGCGGGCGCGATCGTGTCGGCAAGCCGCCGCGCGAAATCGAGCGCGTGCGGCGTTAGCTCCTCGTACATCGCCCGCCCCGCCGGCGTCAGCGACAAAAGCGACTCCCGCATATCGGCTCGATTGGTGCGCCGCGTGACAAGCTTGCGCTTTTCCAGAAGCGCGACCGCCCGCGAGACTTTGGTCTTGTGCATGTGGGTGCTGACGCTGACGGCTTTGCCGGTCATCACCCCGTATTCGCCGAGCACGACCAGCACCCGCCATTCCGGTACCCCGATGCGGTAGCGGCGCGAATAGACCCGCGACAGCGCCAGCGACACGAGGTTCGCCAGCACGTTTATCTGGTAGGGCAAGAATTGCTCGAGCTTCAGCAGCGCTAGCTCGGCCGAAGCAGGCCCAGCGATCGTCGTTTCGTGGTCACCGTCGCCCCGGTTCGCTCGCTGGGCGCCCATGCCGCTTCTGCCCATGCCTCTTCGACGGTTCCGAGCCTCGACCATGAACGAACTTGCGGCCTGGCGCAACGGCCTGCCGCAAGGCCCGCTATCGGGAAAGCCTGCCGCTTATCGGATCAGCGCGAACATTCGATGGCGACGAACGCATCGCAGGCGCCGCCGCTGCAGGCGTCCGTCTCGCTTGCCGGAACGGCGCCGGTGATGTCGTCGCGCTCGACCTTGCGGAACGACAAAGCTTGCGCGAATTCGCGGGCGTGGCAGTACGAATTCGCAATCGTCTCGCCGCAGGCGCTGCCGGAGGCCAGGCAGCGGTCGACGCCATAGCCGTCGGAATTGTTGGCGATGATGAAGAGCCGTTTTTCGGCCCGCGCCGAGGCGGCGCCGGCGACAATAAGAGCGGCGGCAAGAGCCGCCGGCAGGCAACGCATGAAACCCCCAATTCGGCGCTTGCCGCGCCACACATCTTGGCAATGGCGCCGACAATGCGTTCGCGCGCTTAAAGCTTCCTTAACCGCGGCAATCGCGCCGGCGCCGCGGCGGCGGCGCTGGGGGACGGCGGCCGATCCGGCGCTTGACGGCAGACCCGGCCTCGACCATTGTGCCCGCCATGAACGGCCTTAACTATATCTGCGGCATTTGCCGGGAGATTATCGGCTAGCGACAACGCTGGCCCGGCCGTCTTTTCTCATCGTCGAGATATTCGGACGCCCGGCCGGTAGGCTTGCCGTTGCGCGCCGGATTCGGAAACGATGGACCTGAAACTCTACGATACGCTGTCCCGCGAAAAGCACGTCTTCGCGCCGCTCGATCCGGCCAACGTGCGGATGTATGTGTGCGGGCCGACGGTGTACGACTTCGCCCATATCGGCAATGCCCGGCCGGTGATCGTTTTCGACGTGCTGTTCCGGCTCCTTCGCCACCTCTACGGCGCCGACCACGTCACCTACGTCCGCAACATCACCGACGTCGACGACAAGATCATCGCGCGGGCGGCGGAGGATTTTCCGGCGCTGCCGCTCAACGAGGCGATCCGCAAAGTCACCGAGACGACCGACAAGCAGTTTCACGACGACGTCGCCGCGCTCGGCTGCCTGCCGCCGACCTTCGAGCCCCGCGCCACCGAGCACATCGCCGAGATGCGGCAGATGATCGAGCGGCTCGTCGCCTCGGGCAATGCCTATGTCGCCGACGACCATGTGCTGTTCAGCGTGCCGTCCGATCCGAATTACGGGGAATTGTCCAAGCGCCCGCTCGACGAGATGATCGCCGGCGCCCGGGTCGAGGTCGCGCCGTATAAGCGCACACCGCTCGACTTCGTGCTGTGGAAGCCGTCGAAGGCGGGCGAGCCGGCGTGGCCGTCGCCGGCCGGCATCGCGACGCCGGGCCGGCCCGGCTGGCATATCGAATGCTCGGCGATGGCGTGGCGCTATCTCGGCGAGACTTTCGACATCCACGGCGGCGGCATCGATCTCGTGTTCCCGCACCACGAGAACGAAATCGCGCAATCGCGCTGCGCCTTCCACACGCCTGCCATGGCGCGGACCTGGATGCACAACGGCTTTCTTCAGGTCGAAGGCGCAAAGATGGCGAAATCGGCCGGGAATTTCGTGACGATAAGGGAGTTGCTGCATCAGGATAAATTTGGGTCCAATAAGTGGCACGGATACGTTCTTCGCCTTGCGATGCTGTTGACGCACTATCGGCAGCCCATCGATTGGACTGTGGGTCGACTGGTGGAAACTAGAGAGTTACTGAGAGATTGGATCGACGCCGCGATCGGGTATGACTCGCGTGCCGAGGATATTCCCGAAGATTTTTTTGGGTCAATCGCGGACGACTTGAATACGCCCGCGGCTATCGGCGTAATTCATGGAGTTTTTCGAGACGCTAAAGGTCGCAGGAACGCAGACGCCTCGAAGAAATTGGCCGCAATTTTGCGCTGGCTTGGAATCTGGAATGGAGAACGCGCGACTGACATCTATGGGTACGGATACGATGTTAGGCACGGTCCATCAGAGGCGGACGTCCTTCCGCTCATTGATACTCGAAATGCCGCGCGTAGGGCGAAGAACTTCAAGGAAGCAGATCGCATCCGCGATGAACTCGCCAAAATGGGCGTCGTGCTGAAAGACACCAAGGACGGCACCACCTGGGAGGTCGCGCGATGAAGGCGCGCCCGCAGCAAAAGCTCGCGATGCGGCCGCTGTTGCCGGCGGACGTGCCGCTATTGGCCGAGATATTCCGCGCCAGCATCGAAGGCGCCGACGATTACAGCGAGGCGCAAAAGGAGGCCTGGGCCGCCGCCGCCGAGGATGAGGCGCAATTCGGCGCTCGGCTTTCCGGCGCGCTCACGCTGGTCGCGACCTTTGCCGGCTCGCCGATCGGCTTTGCCGCGCTTGCCGACAATGCCCGGATCGACATGCTCTATGTCCATCCCGGCGCGGCCGGGCAGGGCGCCGGCGCGATGCTGTGCGACGCGCTGGAAAAGCTCGCCGCCGGCCGCGGCACGAGGGAGATCAGCGTCGAGGCGAGCGACGGCGCGCGCGGCTTCTTCGAACGGCGCAGCTACGCTGCCAGGAGCCGCAATACCGTGTTTCTCGGCGGCGAATGGCTCGCCAACACCACCATGGTCAAGCCGCTC
>Ga0335078_10019564_pt1 | contig 10069 bp, 9 predicted proteins | sample Lox_Sample_32_FD_206711 | JGI IMG/M metagenome (GOLD analysis project Ga0335078, IMG submission 206711) | Soil microbial communities from Loxahatchee National Wildlife Refuge, Florida, United States - Lox_Sample_3.2 | ecosystem: Environmental > Terrestrial > Soil > Wetlands | place: USA: Florida...
ATGTCGCCGTACCGGCCCCCGCAGGGCTTGTTCTCGAGGCGCTCGGCGGCCATGCTTTACGAAGTGTAGCGAGGCGGGCTCGCTGCGTTTGCGGCCCGCCTCGATGCTTTCTAGTAGCCGGTCGGGTAGGGGTTCGGCTGGGTCATCGTGCCGGTCGCCGTGCCCGGCTGCGTCGCCGAACTCGACGCGCCCGAGGCCTTCACGATGTGCCAGATCGAGCCGAACGTCTTGAGCTCGTCGCCCGTGGCCTGGTGCTTGTTCTTGGCCTGGAGGTCCGGGGTGAAGTAGTACAGCGGCTGCCCGTTGAGCGTCAGCTGCGTCATGCCGTGGTTCTTGAACGTGCCGAGCTTGCCGCTGATCCCCGACTGCTTGGTGGGGGCGCCGCTCCCGGACGGCGACACCGGCGGCCAGAAGGCCCAGCAGTTGGTGGACGCGCTGCTGGTCTTCTTGCAGATGATGTGGTGGGTCGTCTCGTCCTGGAAGGTGTAGACGGCATAGCCGGACGGGCCGACCGCCACCGCCTCGTGCGTGTTGACCGGCTTCACGGCGAACATCGCGGTCGGCGCGTTGGTCACGTGGACGTTCTTCGTGACCTTCAGCGTGAACGACTTCGCGACCGCGACTGAGGCCAGCGCGAGCGCGGCCACGGCCGCGGCGCCCGCCAGCAGCGCGACGGCCGACCGGCCCGGGTGGCGGGCGGCGGCGTTGACGAGTCTTGGCATTCCTCCGGCTCCCTTCGGTCGTATGGATCTACGACTAGGGACGCCGGGCGCTACCAAAGACTTCCCGACGGTTGTGCCGGGAATGGGGCTCCCCGCGGGCGACCTCGCAACCCGAATACACCGAAAATCAGCGCGACCAACTCATCACTCGCCGGCCTGGCCGGGCGCGAGTGAGCCGAAACTCGAACCAGGGCCGAGTGAATCGACATTCACCGCCGGCGAGGGGGCCGAGTGCGAAGTTGCTCGCGCTCGCACTCGCGCGCGCGAGCAGGCCGGTGCTCAGGAGACGGCGCCGCCGGCCATCGCCGGCAGGATCACGAGCGTGTCGCCCTCGCCGACGGAAGTGTCGAGCCCGTCCAGCACCCGCACGTCCTCGTCGTTCAGGTACACGTTCACGTACCGGTTGAGACCACCGTCGGACGCGAACAGCTGCGACTGCGTGTCGGGATGGGCCTCCGCGACCGAGCGCAGCACCTCACCCACGGAGGATCCTGAGGCGCTCAGCTCCTTCTCGCCGCCGACCGACGGCCGCAGTACCGGTGGAATTCGAATCGTCGCCATGGCCGAAGACGTGGAACCCTAGTGCGCGCCGGCGCAGAATGCCTCGTAGTCGGGGAACACGCCGAGCTCCTCGTCGGCGATCGACTCGGGCTCGCGTGAGCAGATCGGGCACGCGGGGTCGCGCCGGACCTTGACCTCGGTGACGCGCGCCGACAGGGCGTCGTACATCAGCAGGCGCCCGATCAGCGTGTCGCCCTCGTCCAGGATCAGCTTGATGACCTCGGTCGCCTGGAGCAGACCCATCGTCCCGGGAAGCACGCCCAGCACACCGTTGGCGCCGCACGACGGCGCCAGCTCGGCCGGCGGCGGCACCGGGAACAGGCAGCGGTAGCACGGCCCGTCGTGGGGCTTGAACACCGACAGCTGCCCCTCGAACCCGAGGATCGCGGCCGACACGACCGGGATCCCCAGCCGCACCGAGGCGTCGTTCAGCAGGTACCGAGTGGGGAAGTTGTCGAGGCCGTCGACGATCACGTCGTAGCCCGAGATGATCTCGACGATGTTGTCGGCGCCCAGCCGGACCGGGTACTTCTCGACCTTCACGTCCGGGTTCAGGGCCGTGATCGTCTGCTCGGCCGACTCGACCTTCGAGACTCCGATCCGCTCGCTCGAGTGGATCACCTGGCGCTGCAGGTTGGACAGGTCGACCTCGTCGTTGTCGACGATCCCGAGCGTGCCGACACCGGCGGCAGCAAGATAAAGCGCAGCCGGCGAACCCAACCCGCCCGCACCCAGGAGCAATACGCGAGCGTCGAGCAGCTTCTGCTGTCCGTCCATGCCGACCTCGGGGAGCAGGAGGTGGCGGGAGTAGCGCTCGCGCTGCTCGGCGGTCAGGGTGCGAGGCGTCTCGACCTCGTAACCGCGATCCTTCCACAGCGTGAAGCCCCCGGTCATCGACTCGACGTGCTCATAGCCGAGGTCCTCGATCAGCGTCCGGGCCGCCCAGGCCGAGCGGTTGCCCGAGGCGCAGTAAAGGACGACATGCTTCTCGTGATCGGGGACGGCGCCCTCGATCCGCGACTCGAGATAGCTCTTGGGCACGTGGACGGCGCCCGGGATATGCCCGGCGCCCCACTCCTCGGGCTCGCGGACGTCGACGATCACCGCGCCGTTACCCACCTGCTCGCGCACGGCAGCGGGATCGACCTCATCGATCCGGCTCTTGATCTGTCGGAGAACCTCTGCTCCGGACGGACTCATCGTCGAAAACTCCTCAAATGCGGTAGGGATTCAATACTTCACGGAGTATAGCGGCACACAAACGATGTCCGAACCTCTTTTTCCAAGCCTCGCAGACCCCGACGACCGAGGGGCGATCCGCATCGGTGACGACGCCATCACCTATCGCGACCTCGCCCGGGCCGCGGCCGCCACCACCCACGAGCTGGAAGGCGCCAAACGGGTCGCGGTCTGGGCCGAGCCCACGCTCGAGCTCGCCGTCGCCACCGTCGCGGCCCTCGCGGCCGGCGTGGCGGCCGTCCCGATCAACCCCGGCCTGGGTTCACGCGAGCTCGGCCACATCGTGAGCGACAGCGCCCCCGAGCGGCTGCTCGCGTGGCCCGGTGTCGACCCACCAGAGCGGCTCCAGCAGCTTCCCCGCACCGATGTCGATCGCAGCGCGGCCGGCTCGGGCGGAACCCTCCCCGACGAGCTCGGCGACGACGACACCGCGTTCGTCATGTACACGTCGGGAACGACCGGACCGCCGAAGGGGGTCCAGATCCCGCGCCGCGCGATCGCGACCAACCTCGACGCGCTCGCCGAGATCTGGCAGTGGACGGCCGACGATCGCCTCACCCACGCGCTCCCGGTGTTCCACGTCCACGGCCTGATCATCGGCCTGCTCGGGCCGCTCCGCCGCGGCGGCCGGCTCGAGCACACGGGCCGCTTCTCCCCGCAAGCGCTGGCGCAAGCGCTCTCACGGGGTGCGACGATGGTGTTCGGCGTCCCGACGATGTACGGCCGCATCGCCCGAGACGCGGCAGACGACCCCGACCTCGCCCGGGCCTTCGCAAGAGCACGTCTCCTCGTATCCGGCTCGGCCGCCCTCCCTACCACCGTCCACGACGCCTTCAAGCGACTGACGGGACAGGAGATCCTCGAGCGCTACGGGCTGACCGAGACGCTGATGAACGCCGGCGTGCGGCTTGGCGACGACATCATCCCCGGCCGCGTCGGCCCGCCCCTCCCGGGCGTCGAGGTGCAACTGAGAGACGAGAACGGCGCCACGATCGACGCCACCGACGACGAGACGATCGGCGAGGTCGCCGTCCGCGGTCCGAACGTGTTCAAGGGCTACCTCAACCGTCCGGACGCCACCGCGGAGGCGATGCGCGACGGCTGGTTCATGACCGGTGACATGGCGACCCGGAACACCCAAGGCTCGCTCAAGCTCGTCGGCCGCAAGAGCACCGACCTGATCAAGTCGGGCGGCTACCGGATCGGCGCCGGCGAGATCGAGGGCGCCCTGCTCGAGCATCCCGCGGTCGCCGAGGCCGCCGTCACCGCCCGCCCCGACGAGGACCTGGGCGAGCGGATCGTCGCCTGGGTCGTTACCGAGCCGGGCGCCACCGTCACCGACGACGACCTCACAAACCACGTCGCGAGCTTGCTCACGAAGCACAAGCGCCCGCGCGAGATTCATTTCCTCGACGAGTTGCCCCGCAACGCGATGGGCAAGGTCATGAAGCGCGAGCTCACCGACTGAACGAGCCCGCCAAACGCCGGCGGGGCGCCCTCAAACCCCAAAGAGGACGCCCCGCCTAAGCCGGAGACCCAATTACCCATCACAGCCGCCCGGCCGGCCCCACGCCCGGGAAATTCTGTGGAGGCTTGCAGTCGGAATTATCGACCCGCTCGTGTCCGGTCGATATCGGGCCTAGACCCCATCTTGCTCCCGCCGCCGGGCACCGATACCGGCATCGGGAGCCGCGAAATGATCATGAAATCACGATCGCTGCTTGCCCAGATCCTGTCCGTGAACCTCCTGCTGATCGCGGGGACGTTCCTGGTGGCTCTGGTCGCGCTCAACCAGCGCAGCGCGTTCCGGGGGCGGGAGATGGTCGTGCTCGGGCTGGCGCTGATCGCCACCCTGCTCGGCAACTGGCTGCTGCTGCGCCGGCGGTTCATCCCGCTCGACCGGCTGATCTCCTCGATGGAGCAGGTCGACCTCGACACTCCCGACAGGCAGCTGCTCGCATCCGACCGGATCGACAGCGCCGAGGCTGTCCGCCTCGAGGCCGCGATCAACCGCATGCTGGCGAGGCTCGAGGGCGCGCGCCGCGCCGCCGGCCGCGCCGCGATCCAGGCCCAGGAGCGCGAGCGACGGCGAATCGCCCAGGATCTCCACGACGAGGTCAACCAGGCGCTGACCGCGATCGCGTTGAGGCTGCAGGCCTCGATCGAGCACGCACCACCCTCGCTCCGGAGAGAGCTGACCGAGACCAAGCGCCTCGCCGGCCAGGCGATGGAGGAGCTGCTCGCGCTCGCGCGGCAGCTTCGCCCGGCTGTGCTCGACGACCACGGGCTGCTGCCGGCCCTCCACAGCCAGGTGCGCGACTTCTCCGACCAGACCGGGATCCACGCCGCGTTCAACGTGCGGGGCCAGGCGCCGGCGCTGACGCCCGAGCAGCAGCTCGTCGTCTACCGCGTGACCCAGGAGGGGCTGTCCAACGTGGCCCAGCACTCGCAGGCGCACAAGGTTGACGTAGAGCTTTCATTCATCGGCCGCACGGTGCTCCGGATCACCGACGACGGCAGAGGTTTCGTGTCCAGCAGGGACGGCGGGCTGGGACTATCGGGCATGCGCGAGCGTGCGCTGCTCGTGGGGGGTCAACTGTCGATCTGGTCCGGCAAGGGCCTAGGAACACGCGTCGAGCTGACGCTCGCGCAGTAGGAGGGATCACAGATGCGAATCTTGGTGGCTGACGATCACGGGATCGTCCGGTCAGGGATCAGGCTGTTGCTGGAGCGCCAGCCCGGGATGGATGTTGTGGCGGAGGCGGCCGATGGCGTCGAGGCGGTCGAGCAGGCGCTGGCGGCGCGCCCGGATCTGTGCATCCTCGACGTCGGGATGCCGCGGATGACCGGCCTCCAGGCCGCGCGGGAGATCCGCGCGCACCTCAAGGACGTCCGCGTCCTGATGCTGTCGATGCACGACGACGAGCACTACCTGTTCGAGGCGCTCAAGGCCGGCGCGTCCGGCTACGTGCTCAAGCGCGAGGCCGACCAGGACCTCGTCGGCGCCGTCCACGCCGTCGGACGCGGCGAGGCGTTCCTCACGAACGCGGCCGAGCGCTCGATCATCCGGCGCTGGATGGAGGGCGACGTCGACGGTCCCGCGATCTCGCTGACCCCGCGCGAGGAGGAGGTCGTGAAGCTGATCGCCGAGGCGTTCACGAACGCCCAGATCGCGGAGATCCTCCACCTCTCCGAGAAGACGGTCGAGTCGCACCGCGCGAACGTGCTGCGGAAGCTGGGGATGCGCGACCGGGTCGAGCTCGTGCGCTACGCGATCCGCCGGGGTCTGGTCGAGGCCTAGCTAAATTTGGGGCCGCCTGCGGCGGCGTCCGTGGGGCCGTTCCGCCCGGCGTCCATGCCGGGCGGCCGCGATCCCTGACCGGACGGGGAACCCGGTCCCACGGATGCCGCCGCAGGCGGCCCAAAATGCGCGCGCCCGTCGACCACATCGCCGCCCCGCCGTTCCCGCCGCGCCTGCGGTGGATCAATGGACGCCCCGCGGGGTTCCCGATGCTGCTCGAGTTCTGGGACTTCTGTCGCGTGCAGTCGCTGCGCACGCTCCCGTACATGCGCGCCTGGAACGAGCGGTACGCCGGCCTGACGGTCGTCGGCGTGCATGCCGCCGGCCTCCCGCCGTCGCAGGACGCCGACGCCGTTGGTGACGCGGTCGCGCGGCTCGGGATCGAGTACCCGGTGGCGATCGACGCCGATTTCGAGGTGTGGGAGCAGTACGGCAACCTCGGCTGGCCGGCCCGATACCTGTTCGACCGGCGCGGGATGCTGCTCCACTACCACTACGGCGAGGGCGGCTACGAGGAGACCGAGCTCGCGATCCAGGAGGTGCTCTCCTCAGATCAGGCCGTGCTCGCCCCCTTCCGGCCCGAGGAGGCGCCGGACGCACTCCTCGAGCCTCAGACCGACGACGTGGAGGGGGCATACTCCGGCCCGTACACCGCCGGCGGCGTGTGGGCCGTGCTGAGCGGGCGCGGATCGGTGCAAGTCAATGGCCGGGCGCTAACGGTCGACCATCCCGGGGTCTATGAGCTGATCGCGCACGAGCGCAGCACCACCGGCGAGCTCGCGCTCGAGATCGGCGCCGGCGTGACCTGCCACGCCGTCTGCTTCACGCCCGGTTTGGCGGGTCTCACCTCAACCCGCTAGCAAGTTGACGAGCTCCGGCAGGCCGTCGCCTGAGACGATCGCGGCGAACCCCGGACGGTAGGGGCTGCGGCCCGGGTCCTCCCCCATGAACCGGGCCTCGTACACCCAGCTCCCGATGTTGATGAGGCGCCCCCACTCGTTCCGGTCGTCGCCGGCGAGCGGGCCGGCGCGGTGCGTATGGCCGAAGATCACGTGGGACGCCGGCACGCGGAGGCGGGTGACTACCTCGGTGAACCCGGCGAGCGCGCCACGGCGGAGCGCGACCCCGGACACGTCGGCGTGCAGCGGTCCGATCCCCGCGCGGTTGAGGGCCGCCACCGCCGCCGCCAGCCCGAGCGCAATCGCCCGGCTCCGGAGGCTGCGCCGGCCCGCGCCGTTCAGCGCCTGCCAGGCTGCGATCTGGAAGCTGCCGCCACCCCCGATGTGCAGGCCGCCGCTCTGCGCGACGGTGTCGGCCCACGCGTACATCGGCGCGAGCGCGGCCTCGTAGTCCTCGGCCCGCGCCGGGCCGCCGGCGGGCTCACCGGCGACGCGCACCGTCACCCCGGCGCCGAGGCGCTCGAGGATCGGCACGGTGTTGTGGCGATCGCCGTAGTGACCGTGGGTCGCGTACACGTCCTCGCGCAGCCACACCCCCGGGTAGGCCACCCGTACGTGCGCGGGGGCGAGCCGGTCGACGACCGCACCGAGACCCTCCCGCGGATCCCATTCCACGCTCGATTCGAGGCCGAGGGGCACAGCGGGGTCGCGCCGCTCGAGCCAGCCCCGCAACAGCGCATGGTCGTGGTTGCCGGGCACGACGACCACCTCGCCGACGGCGGCCCCGATCTCGCGCAGCACCGGTCCGGCGTCGTCCAGCGCGTCGCGTAGCGGTCCGTGCCGGAGCTCGAGCGTGTCGCCGAGCAGGACGAGGCGATCGAACTCTCCTAGGCGGGCGAGCAGCGCGGCCCGCTCGGGCTGCCGGCGCAGGACATCGGGCCGGCCCTTGGCGCCGAGGTGGAGGTCCGAGATGACGAGCGTGCGCAGAGGTCTACGCGGAGCCGCCCGCCACGGCCTGACGGATGACCTTGGGGAGCATGAAGCGGACGTCCTCCTGGACCACTTCGAGCTCCTGGACGTCGGTGGTCCCGCGGGCCCGGAAGAACTCGACGAGCCGCTGGACCAGCGACTCGGGGGCGCTCGCGCCGGAGGTGATGCCGACGACCGGCTTGTCGGCGAGCCACTCCTCGCGGACTTCGGTCTCGTTGTCGATCAGGTGCGAGTCGGCGCCATGCTCGCGCGCGACCTCGACCAGCCGGTTCGAGTTCGACGAATTTCGCGAGCCGATCACGAGCACGAGGTCGCACTGGACGGCGAGCTGCTTGACGGCCGCCTGGCGGTTGGTCGTGGCGTAACAGATGTCGTCGGTGCGAGGACCGACGATCGCTGGGAAACGCTGCCGCAGGCGATTGATGATCGAGCGCGTCTCGTCGACCGACAGCGTCGTTTGGGAGATGTAGGCGATCCGGCTGGGGTCGGCGACGTCGAGGCGGTCGACGTCCTCCTCGGACTCGACGAGCACGATGCTCTCGGGCGCCTCGCCCATCGTCCCCTCGACCTCCTCGTGGCCGGCGTGGCCGATCAGCACGATCGTGTAGCCGTCGGCGGCGAACTTCTTGGCCTCGACGTGGACCTTGGTCACGAGCGGGCAGGTGGCGTCGATCGTGTCGAGCCGGCGCTCGCGGGCGTTCGAGTGCACGGTCGGGGAGACGCCGTGAGCCGAGAACACGACGGTGGCGCCCTCGGGCACCTCGGCCTCCGACTCCACGAACACCGCGCCGCGCTCGCGGAGCTGCTCGACGACGAACTTGTTGTGGACGATCTCCTTGCGGACGTAGACCGGCGCGCCGTACAGCTCGAGCGCGCGCTCGACGGTCTGCACGGCACGGTCGACGCCCGCGCAGTAACCGCGCGGCGCCGCGAGCAGGAGCTTCTCGGGCACCGACCCCATCGGCGGAGAGTGTAGGAGGGAAATGCGAACATACGGGCGATGGCGCAGCGACACCTAGACCGCCTGAGCTCGATCGACGCCTCTTTCCTCCATCAGGAGGGGCCGAGTTCGCACATGCATATCGGAGGCGTCCTTATCTTCGAGGGGCCGCCGCCGGACTTCAACGACTTCCTCAACCACATCCGCAGCCGCCTCCACCTGGTCCCGCGCTACCGGCAGAAGCTGGCCACGCCGCCACTCGAGACCGGCCGGCAGCTGTGGGTCGACGATCCCGACTTCAACATCGAGTACCACGTCCGCCACACCGCGCTGCCGGGGCCCGGCAGCGAGGAGCAGCTGTTCCTGCTGGCGGCGCGGATCGCCTCCCAGCAGCTCGACCGGGCCAAGCCACTGTGGGAGAACTGGCTGGTCGAGGGGCTCGAGGGCGACCGGTGGGCGCTGATCTCGAAGACCCACCATTCGCTGGTCGACGGCGTGTCGGGCGTCGACCTCGCGACCGTCCTGTTCGATCTCGAGCCGACGCCCCCGCCGTCCGAGCCGGCAGCCGAGCTAGCGCCGTGGCAGCCCCATCGTGAGCCGTCGTCGGCCGAGCTGGTGGTAGCCGGCGTGCGCGGCATGGTCGGCGCTGCCGCCGGCATGGTGGGACGCGCCGTGTCCGCCGCGGGCCATCCGGCGAGCTCGCTCGGATCGCTGCGCGATGCGGCCGAGGGGGTCGGCGAGATCGTCTGGGCCGGGCTGAATCCCGCCCCGGTGACGCCCCTGAACGTCGAGATCGGGCCGCACCGCCGCTATGCCGTGGTCCGCCATCAGCTCAGCGACTACAAGGAAGTCAAGAACACCCTCGGCGGAACCGTCAACGACGTCGTCCTGACGGTTGTCTCGGGTGCGCTGGCGCGCTGGCTCGAGTCCCGGGGCGTCCGGACCGAGGGGCTCGAGATGCGCGCGCTCGTACCGGTGTCGGTACGGACCGACGCCCACCGGAACACGCTCGGGAACCAGCTCACCGTGATGCGCGGGCCACTGCCCGTATACATCCACGATCCCGTGTCGCGGCTGGCGTTCGTCAGGCGCGCGATGGACGGGCTGAAGGAGTCGAAGCAGGCCGTCGGCGCGGCGACGCTCGCGGCGGTCAACGACCTGGCGCCGCCGACGATCCTCGCCGAGGCATCGCGCCTGAACTTCTCGACTCGGCTGTTCAACCTGCTCGTGACGAACATCCCGGGGCCGCAGATCCCGCTCTACGTCCTCGGCCGCCAGCTCGAGGACCTGTTCCCGCTCGCGTTCCTGCCCAAGAACCACGCCCTCGCGGTCGCGATCATGTCCTACAACGGCAGCCTCGACTACGGCCTGCTCGGCGATTACGACGCGCTGCCCGACATCGGCGTGATCGCCGATG
>Ga0335078_10019565_pt1 | contig 10069 bp, 10 predicted proteins | sample Lox_Sample_32_FD_206711 | JGI IMG/M metagenome (GOLD analysis project Ga0335078, IMG submission 206711) | Soil microbial communities from Loxahatchee National Wildlife Refuge, Florida, United States - Lox_Sample_3.2 | ecosystem: Environmental > Terrestrial > Soil > Wetlands | place: USA...
AAACCAGGGCCGACCCCACCTTCGGCGGCGGCCGGAAGGCCCCAGGCGGAATCTTCAACGCAATCGAGGGCTTCGCATGGAACTGCGTCAACACGGAAAGATATCCGTAATCCCGGGTTCCCGAGCGCGCCGCCAAACGCAGCGCCACCTCCAGTTGAATCACAATGTGAATTTCATCAATCAGCGACGAAAACCTGAAGAGGCGATGCAGGATCGGCGAAGTGATGTAATAAGGTAGATTCCCGTACACCCGAAGCCTGTGCTCCCCGGCAAGCGCCCCGAGGTCTGTCTCCAAAATGTCGCCATGCATTACGAATAGGTTTGGAAATCGCGAAGAAAGCTGGCGAAGCCGCGGAATCAGCCGCGAATCGATTTCGATGCAGTACACTGGTTCGCCGCTTTTCACCAGTTGCTCGGTCATTTCTCCGTGCCCGCCGCCCACCTCAATCCAGCAATGCGGCTTCGCCGGCGCCTGGGCCGCAGCTCCATGCGGCGAAATGCGGATTGCGCGCGCGATCCTTTCGCGCCATCCTGCATCCGCAAGAAAATGTTGGCCCAGCCGTTGTCGAGTCATGCAACGGAGAGTTTAGCAGCAACTCAATCCTCGCCGCCCGCGGCTTGACGCTTTTCCGCCCGTTCGCTAGCGTTACGTGGTGGCAAATCGTCCATGAGAATCCTCTTCGTCGCATCCGAAGGCCTGCCGTTTTCAAAAACCGGCGGCCTCGCAGACGTCCTTGAAGCTTTGCCCCGCGCCCTCGTCAGCAAAGGGCACGAAGTCGCCGTCGTCCTGCCCCGCTATCAAGCCGACAAGGAAATGCCCGTAGTCGCCACCAGCCTGACCATTCCGCTAGGCGCGCGCCTCCGTTTCCCATCGGTTGTCGGTGGAGCGCTTCTTCGCGGCGTCCGCTACTTCTTTGTGGACGATCCGCCGTATTTCCAGCGCGACGGCCTCTACGGCAATGCCCGCGGCGATTATCCTGACAACGCCGAACGCTTTTCCGAGTTTTCCCGCGCTGCCATTGAGATCGCCAAGCACGTCTGGCCTCCGGACGTCTTCCACTGCCACGACTGGCAAACCGCTCTTGTTCCCGTTCTTCTTCGCACTTCCTATGGCGATGATCCGGCCGTCAAGGATCTTCCTGTCGTCTTTACCATTCACAATATGGGCTATCACGGCCAGTTCCCCCGCGACGTCTTGGACCGCGCAGGCATTCCCCGCGCTGTTTTTCATCCGGAAGGCCTGGAATTCTTCGGTAACGTGAATCTCTTGAAAGGCGGGCTTGTCTACTCTGACTATCTGACCACCGTCAGCCGCAAGTACGCGGAAGAAATTCAGACTCCCGATTTCGGCTACGGTCTGGATGGCGTGGTGCGCACGCGCGCGAGTCATTTGCGCGGAATCCTCAACGGCGTGGATTACACCGAATGGAATCCTATGAAGGATACGCATATCGCCATGAAATATTCCGCCCGCGACTTGAGCGGCAAGCAAGTCTGCAAGCAGGACTTGCTCCGCGTTTTTGAATTGCCTTCCGAAAATTCCGCTCGCCCCGTCATCGGCATCGTTTCCCGCTTTGCGGATCAAAAGGGTTTCGACCTCATCGCGGATCGTGCCCACGAATTGATGCGCGAGGACTTGTCGCTTGTCGTGTTGGGCACCGGCGACCGCCGCTACGAAGACCTGTTTCGCGCCCTTGCTTCCTCCTATCCGGCCCGCGTCGGCGTCAAAATCGGCTACGACAATGCGCTCGCTCACAAGGTCGAAGCCGGCGCAGATATGTTTCTCATGCCCTCGCGTTACGAACCTTGCGGCTTGAATCAGATTTATAGTTTGAAGTATGGTACGGTGCCCATCGTTCGCGCGACGGGCGGTTTGGACGATACAATAGAACCGTTCGATCTCCAGACTGGCACTGGCACCGGCTTCAAATTCACGGAATATACCGGGAGCGCTCTCTTGTACGCTGTGAAACAGGCGTTGCAACACCATGTTGACGACCGCATCTGGAAACGCATTCAATTGAACGGCATGGCCAAGGACTTTTCGTGGAAGAACCCTGCGGGCGAGTACGCGAATTTGTACGAGGTTGCTCGCGCGGCTCGCGGGCTGCAACCGGCAAGTAACCAAATGCCTGTTACAACATCTAATTAACTGAAAAAGGAGAACGGCCGGCCAACCAGCCTGCCGCACGTGAAACCATGGCGGAAAACATCCAAGCGGTGAATGACGGTAATTTTGAGGCCGAGGTGCTGACGGCAAGCAATTCCCAGCCGGTGATGGTGGACTTTTGGGCGGAGTGGTGCCGCCCCTGCCACATGCTTGCGCCCACGGTGGCGGAGATCGCCCACGATTATGCGGGAAAGTTGAAGGTCACGAAACTGAACGTGGACGAGGCCATGAATTCGGCTGGCCGGTACAACATCCGCGGCATCCCCACGCTCCTGGTCTTCAAGGGCGGCCAGGTAGTCGAGCAGATCGTCGGCGCGGTTCCCAAGGATCAGATCACCAAGGCGATAGATCGTCACCTCGGCTGAATCAATTCGAATCTCCCGTAAGCGCTTCCGAAGGCTCGCTGTTCGAACGGCGAGCCTTCTCTTTATGGTTTCTACGCTCGCTTGACCGCGTACTGCGATCTTGCTAAGTTCCGCCCTGAATTTCCATGGCGAAACAAAACTCCAGCGGTCGCATCCCCGAGCTTGATGGTCTCCGCGGTACCGCGATCCTCTTTGTTCTCGTCTTTCATTACATCACCCAGCAGGGCCCCACTCCCCAGGGAACGTTAGCCCACATTTTGCAGCGCGCCGTCATCATGGGCTGGAGCGGTGTGGATCTCTTCTTCGTCCTCTCTGGATTTCTCATTGGCGGCATCTTGATGGACGCCCGCTCCTCCGCTTTCTATTACCGCACGTTCTACGCGCGCCGCTTTTTCCGAATTATTCCGATCTACTATCTTTGGATCACCGCCTATGTCCTCGCGATAACTGTTGCCGGCACAAGGATTCAATCCCTTTCCAACTCCGGCATTCGCCCTCCTCTCGATTTTGCCGTCTTCGCCCACTATATCTTTCTTCAGAATCTCGGCTTTCACGGTTTCGGCGGCTTGGCCGGAGCCTGGTTCGGCCACCTGTGGTCTCTGGCAGTGGAAGAGCAGTTTTATCTTCTAGCGCCGCTCGTGGTGCGTCTTGCGACCCCGCGAAAGTTGCCCACGATCCTTGCCCCGGTGATTGTGGCTGTACCGGTTTTGCGGACCGCGCTCCTTTACTGGGTGCATGCCACGCCTGGTTTGGTCACCGTCCTTATGCCCTGCCGCGCCGATGCACTGGCTCTGGGAATGCTCGCGGCTGCCTTGTGGAGAAATCAAGGTTCGCGCGATTGGCTCGAACGAAACGGAAAGAAACTTTACGCCTTCTTCGGTCTTCTCCTCACTGGAGTCGCACTCCTGTGGATTTGGGCTCCCGAATCCGGCACTCGGGGCATGCAGACGTTCGGATTCACCTGGTTGGGCATGTTTTATGTTGTGGCCCTTTTGCTCAGCCTCTTAAAAACCAGCGGCCCGATCGCGAGAGTGATGAGGATCGGATGGCTTCGCGAACTGGGCACGGTTTCGTATTGCGTCTACATCATCCACATCGTCGTCAACGTCGTTTGCCACGCCGTGCTCCTCCACACCACCCCGAAAATCTCCACGGTAAAGGGCGCTGTGGTCACAATTGCGGCCGCATTCCTCACCTACGGCATCGCCAAACTTTCCTGGGTTCTTTATGAGAATCCGCTGCTTCGGCGCGGGCACGCATTCAAGTATTAGTTGATCCATTCGCCGGGGGGAGCCAAATTCGGAGAGATCAAGCGATGAAGGATCCGGGCAAAATCACGCGCTGCCATTGGGCCACCAGCGATCTGAACATTCCCTATCACGACACGGAATGGGGCGTGCCCGTCCACGACGACTGCCTGCTCTTCGAGTTCCTGATTCTCGAAGGAGCGCAGGCCGGCCTTAGCTGGGACACCATCCTCCGCAAACGAGCGCGCTATCGCGAAGTCTTCGACGGCTTCAATCCCGCGATAGTTGCGAAATACGGCCCGAAACAGGTGCGCAAGCTTCTCGCCGATCCCGGCATTGTCCGTAATAAACTAAAAATTGCCTCCGCCATCGGCAATGCTCGCGCTTTTCTGGACGTGCAGCGAGAATTCGGTTCCTTTGACGCGTACATCTGGCGTTTTGTGAACGGCTCGCCCAGGCAAAACACCCGGAAATTCCCACTCCAGGTGCCCGTCAAAACCGCGGAATCCGATGTCATGAGCGAGGATCTTATCCGTCGCGGATTCCGCTTCGTGGGTTCCACGATCTGCTACGCCTTCATGCAGGCCACCGGCATGGTCAACGACCATCTCGTCACCTGTTTCCGCTATGACCAATTGGTGCGCCGGAGCTGAGCGTCTGCGCGCTCTCCTTGCTGCTGGACAGCCTCCGTTCGCTCTCCTTGCGTTGACGTTGCAGCCAGCGTACGATTCTCGTTCTGCTGGTTTTTGGCCGATTCCCGCCTGAAATGTTTCTCTGAAGAATCACGGGGGGAACGGTGTGGAAAGGGAGACGTTCGCCGGATGAAATCCGTCGTTGTGGTTGGCGCGCAATGGGGTGACGAGGGCAAGGGCAAGGTCGTGGACTATCTTGCCGGCTCGTTCGATTTCATCGCCCGCGTTGCTGGCGGCCATAATGCCGGTCATACCGTCATCATCGATGACCACAAGTACATTCTCCAGCTCATTCCCTGCGGCATTCTTCGCCCGGACCGCCATGCCGTCATCGGCTCCGGCGTCGTCGTGGATCCTGCCGCTCTCGTCAAGGAAATCGAAATGCTCGGAAAGGCAGGCATCGAGGTCAAAGGCCGCCTTCACGTCAGCAACCGCGCCCACTTGATTTTTCCTTACCATCGCGAGCTGGACAAAGCCGCAGAAGGCGCCCGCGGCGCCAATAAAATCGGCACCACCTCTCGCGGCATCGGCCCGGCCTCTGAAGACAAGATGGCCCGCCGTGGCCTGCGAATGTGCGATCTTCTCGAGCCGGAACTGTTTCGCGAAAAAGCCGCGCGCGTCGTCGCCGAAAAGAATCGCCTCGCCAAGGGTGCTTATGGCGCGGATATTGATTTCTCCCATGAAGTGGACCAAACGCTCAACCTCGGCGAGAAAATTCGCGAATACATTTGCGACACCGCCGAACTCGTGAATCGCGCTCTCGATGAAGGCAAGTCCGTTCTCTTCGAAGGCGCGCAGGGAACCATGCTCGATATTGACCACGGCACGTATCCCTATGTCACCAGTTCCAGCGCCATCTCCGGTGGCGCAACCACAGGAGTTGGCGTCCCGCCCACGAAGATCAAAAATGTTTTGGGCATCTCCAAGGCCTACACCACGCGTGTCGGCGCCGGACCGTTTCCCACGGAAATGCCCGATCTGGAAGCCAAGGAAGTCCGCGAACGTGGCAAGGAATTTGGCGCCGTGACCGGCAGACCGCGCCGCTGCGGCTGGCTTGATCTTGCTGTCCTTCGCTACGCCAAAATGATCAATGGCATTGACTCCCTGGTCGTCACCAAGCTCGATGTATTCGATACCCAGCGCGAAATTCAGGTTTGCACCGGTTACCGCTATAAAGGCAAACCTCTTTACGAAATGCCCGCTCTCGCCGAGATTTACGAGCACGTCACGCCGGAATACAAACCGCTGCCGGGCTGGTGCCAGGCCACCTATGGCTTGCGCGAGAGCAACCGTCTTCCCAAAGCTGCGGTGGACTATCTGCGCTTCATCTCGGACTTTCTGCAATTGGAAATTGGAATGATCTCGACCGGGCCCGAACGCGAAGCGTCCATCGTGCCGGAAGGTACCTTGTTTTCCAGATGGCTTTAGTGCGCTGATCTCAATTTTCTGCGGCGGCTCGCCTTCTTCGCAGCAACGAATCGGCTCCGGAAAAATGCTTACCTACATTCAAGCTCGCCAGAAAGTGATTGAGACCGTAAAGGCGGGCTTGCCGCCCTTGTCGGCAGCATCCACCCCTCTTGAAACTGCCCTCGGCCGCGTTCTCGCCCAGGAGATTTCGGCCGACCGCGATTATCCCCCCTTCGATCGCGCCATTCGCGATGGCTATGCCGTTCGCGCCGCCGAAGCACAACCGGGCGCACATCTCGCTTGTGTGCGTGAGATCAAGGCGGGTGATCCGGCGGGCAATCCTCTCGCGTCGGGCGCCTGCGCGCAAATCATGACCGGAGCGGCTGTTCCGTCCGGCGCAGACGCGGTGGTCATGATCGAACACACGCGCCGCGAAGGTGACATCGTCTCGTTCGAACGCCCGATTGCCTCGGGCCAGCACATCGTCCCGCGGGGCAGCGAAGCTCGTTCCGGCCAAACCCTCCTCTATCCCGGGACCCGCCTCGGCTATGCTGAACTCGCCCTTGCCGCTCAAGTCGGTGCGCTTCAGCCGCGCGTCATAAGCAAGCCTCGCGTCGGGATCTTGTCCACCGGCGATGAAATTGTCTCCGCTGCGGATATTCCAGGTCCCTTCCAGATTCGCAACAGCAATGCGTACTCCCTCCGTGCGCAAGTTGCGCTGGCTGGAGGCGAACCGGTCGTCCTCGGCAACGCCCGCGATGATAAAGATGACCAGCGGTCATATATGACCGCTGGTCATAAATTTGCAAGCCTCCTCCTTTCCGGCGGCGTTTCCGCCGGCAAGTACGATTTAGTGGAACTAGTACTCAAAGACCTTGGCGCGGAATTCCACTTCGATTCTGTCTCCATTCGTCCCGGAAAGCCTGTCGTTTTCGCAACTTACGGAAAAACCTTCGTCTTCGGCCTCCCCGGCAACCCGGTCTCAACCATGGTCACCTTCGAACTCTTCGTCGTTCCCGCCCTGGATTTTCTCTCTGGTGCTCCCCCACGCCCCCTAGCGTTCTTGCAGGCGCAACTGGCCGAGCCTCTACGCGAGAAGCCCGGGCTCGACCATTTCCTTCCTGCTCGCCTGGACTGGCCGCACGGCGTTCCCGAAGTTCGCCCCATCCGCTGGCATGGCTCGGGAGACATCGTAGCTGTGGCACAATCGAATTGCCTGCTCCACATACCGGCCGACAGAGACAAGATTGCGGCGGGCGAAATGGTCAGCGTACTGCCGCGGCGGGACTTGATTTAGCCGATGCCCAAACTTTCTCATTACAGCAAACGCGGCGAAATCCAAATGGTGGATGTTTCCGCCAAGGCCATCACTTCGCGCACCGCCACCGCTCATGCCTTCGTAAAGATGAAGCCGGCTGTGCTCCGCGCGGTCCGACGGCTCAAGAATCCCAAGGGGGATCCTCTCGAAATCGCACGGATTGCCGGAATTGCCGCCGCCAAGCGCACCGCCGAGTGGATACCTCTTTGTCATCCGCTCCCTCTCACGCACATTGATGTGACCCCCCGCCTGTGCAAGAATGGCGTGGAGATTCGCTCTCGAGTGGCGGCTACCGCCCAGACGGGCGTCGAGATGGAAGCCCTGGTCGCCGTCACGGCCGCAGCCCTCACGGTCTACGACATGTGTAAGGCCCTCGATAAGGGAATCGGGATTGCCGGCATCTTCCTCGTCGAAAAGACCGGCGGGAAGAGCGGCGATTACCGCAGAAAAGGGAAAAGGCCCATCAGCCGGAATAAATGAGCGCAGCCGCTGGAAAAAGCGTCAAGCTGTTGCTCGCGGACGATAATGCTCTCGTGCGCGATCTTGTCGCCAAAGGCCTGGAGCCTTATTGCGAAGTCGTGATCGCCGCCGACGGCGCTGACGCTCTTCTCAAAGTCATTGACGAACCTCCCGACGCAATTTTGTGCGATTACAAAATGCCGGGCCTCGATGGCCGCCAGCTTTTTGAAAAACTTCGCGGCCGCGAAAAAACGCGCCACATTCCCTTCCTGTTCATGGCCAGCCGCGCAGATATTGAGGAACGTCTCCGCCCGCTTGTGGACGGCGTCGAGGACTTCATTGCCAAACCTTTTCTCGTGAAGGATCTGGTGCGCATCACCAAAAAAGTCGTGGACCGTTTGCATCTCGAAAAACTGCAGAAGCGCGCTTCCCGCCCGGGCGTCATCCAGGGCCGCCTGGAAGAGATGAGCATGATTGACCTCATGCAGTCGCTCGAAATGGGGCAGAAATCCTGCCGGTTATATGTGCAGCAGGGCGGCGAACACTGTGAATTGTTCTTTGCCGGCGGCCAGTGCCGCCATGCAAAAATCGGAAACGTTGAAGGCGATGACGCGGTTTACAAAGTTCTGCTCTGGACGGCGGGCGAATTCGAGATTGATTTCAATGCCGCCAATGCTTCGAACCGCACGACCACAACGCGAAACACCACGGGCCTGCTCATGGAAGCCATGCGGTTGATGGACGAAGCAAACCGCGACACCGTACAGACCTGACCCATTTTTCCATGAGAGTTGCCGTCATCACCATCAGTGATTCTGCCGCTAGAGGCGAGCGCGAAGACAAATCCGGTCCCGCCGTCATTGCGCGTTGCCGGGAACTCGGCTACGAAATCGTTTCTGAAAGGCTGATTCCCGACGAATCCGAGGAAATCCGGAAGTTGCTATCCGAGATCTGTGACAGCAACAGAGCGGACCTGATCCTCACTACGGGCGGCACCGGCCTGGGCCCCCGCGATGTAACTCCGGAAGCAACGCAAGCCATCGCCGACAAAATGATTCCTGGTTTCGCCGAGGAGATGCGCCGCAAAGGCATGGAACACACTTCCAAAGCGATTCTTTCGCGAGGCGCTGCTGCCGTGCGCGGCATGACCATCATCCTCAATTTTCCCGGCAGCCCAAAAGGCGCGGTCGAATCTCTCGACGCCGTCGCTCATCTTTTGCATCACGCCGTGCAGATCGTCCACGGCGCTCGCCACGATTGATTTCGACTGAGAAAGCCCCGCGGGCCGAAGCACAGATCTAGCTCTGTCTTGCCGCATAATTCCCTGATTGACGCCGGATGCAGCCTCAGAAACAATACCCTGACCATGCCAAACAAACTCTCCGATCAGAGGCTCGCCGTTCTTGGGGCCGGCAAGCTCGGCGGCATCCTGCTGCGCGCTTACCTGAAGCAAGGGCTTTTTGCGCCCAAACGCGTCTTCGCAAGCGTGAAGCACAGCGAACGCGCCGCCCTGCTGAACAAAGAGCTCGGCGTCAGCGTCGCAGCGGACAATCGCAAAGCCGCGCGTGGAGCGGACATCGTGCTTCTTTGCGTGAAACCACAAGTCGTTGGAGACGTGCTCAAGGAAATTGCTTCGGAACTGAACGACGAAACACTGGTCATTTCCGTCGCCGCTTCCGTCCCGACGAGTTACATCGAGCAACACCTGGGCTCCGGTGTTCCCGTGATTCGCGCCATGCCGAATACTCCCGCGGCGGTGGGCTCGGGCATGACCGGAATTTGCCGCGGTTCGCATGCCGCGGAGAAACATTTGGAGATTGCGCGCGCCATGTTCGACGCCGTCGGCCGCACCGTCGTTGTGGACGAAAAAAACATGGACGCAGTCACGGGGCTGAGCGCCAGCGGCCCCGCCTTCGTCTACATCATTCTCGAATCGCTCGCCGAAGCCGGCGTAAAGGTAGGGTTGCCGCGCGACATCGCCACGCTTCTCGCCGCGCAAACCATGAAAGGCGCCGCCAGCGTGGTTCTCGAAACCGGCGATCATCCTGCGCTTCTCAAAGATGCGGTCACGACTCCCGCCGGCTGCACCATTGACGGCATCCTCGAACTTGAGGAAGGTAAGCTTCGCGTCACTCTGATCAAGGCTGTCGTTAAAGCCACGCAACGTGCCGGCGAACTCCTGTTCGAAAAGTAAAAAATCCCGTGCCAGAAGATTCTCCATCCGGCCCCGAATCGCCAAAAAAGCGCGCAAGAGACGCCGCCAGCCAGACAGCTCTGGCCATGGAGCTGCCTTTTACTTTTGTGGGAGCAATCCTCCTGGCCGGCGCGGTCGGTTATTTCCTCGACCATTGGCTGCACACCGGCCCCTGGCTCATGATGTTCTTCGGCGCCATCGGGTTCTACGCCGGTGT
>Ga0335078_10019566_pt1 | contig 10069 bp, 10 predicted proteins | sample Lox_Sample_32_FD_206711 | JGI IMG/M metagenome (GOLD analysis project Ga0335078, IMG submission 206711) | Soil microbial communities from Loxahatchee National Wildlife Refuge, Florida, United States - Lox_Sample_3.2 | ecosystem: Environmental > Terrestrial > Soil > Wetlands | place: USA...
GATCTATAGCCAGTCGCTGGTGTTCGGCGGGCGCGCGGCGCCCGGTTCGCGAATCGGCAGATCCCACGCGGTGTCCAGAAGAAGGAGTTCCCCGACCACAACGTGGTCACCGGTCCAGCTGGGAACCCTGCTGTCCAATGACGGCCAATGACGGCGATGTCAAGGCTGATACGGCGTCCCTTCCCGTCCCGCCAACGAACCGCCAACGGATGATCAAAAGGCCCGACCGCCGTTTCCGGCGATCAGGCCCTGACCTGCACTTACTTGGTAGCGGGGGTGGGATTTGAACCCACGATCTCTGGGTTATGAGCACCACGACGTTCGTCTTCCTGGTCTCCAGGGTCCCTACGTGTCTCGCTGGCCAGGACACATGGTCGGTCACCATCCCTCGTGTCGTGCCGGGTCTCCCCTGCTTCGGCCTGTCTCGTTAGCGAGTCTGTTAGCACATCGCGCTGCATGGCGGTCAGGCCCCAGCCCCAGCTCGCGCCAGGTGATCTCGTGACGCCACGGTCGTCACTCAGTTGGTCACCCGGCCACGCGGGCCGCGCAACCCCGAGCAGCGGAGGTCATGGTTGCAATCTATGAGTAGTTGCAACTTAGTTGCAGCGGGGTTAGCGTGCGGTTGGCGCAGGATCTGCTGTCCAGGTGACCCGAGGAGTGAGCCCATGGCTGCTGAGAGCGCGGCGCCGCAGAGCCGGCTGAGCCTGCCTAAGATTTTCCGGGAGTCGTTCCGGACCATGGACCGCACCGAGCGGCGGCGGGTGATCGGGATGTATGCCTCGATCCTGGTTCTGCACGTGCTGGGGTTCGCGGTGTTCATCATCTACGTGCTGCCCGCGCACTACAAGTTCTTCGGTATCGGGCTGAGCATCACCGCCTATACCCTGGGGCTGCGGCACGCGTTCGACGCCGATCACATCTCGGCGATCGACAACACCACCCGCAAGTCGATGAACCAGCGCACCGAGGGCGAGCCGCGGCCGTTCGCCTACGGTTACTTCTTCTCGCTGGGCCACTCCACCATCGTGGTCGCGATCGGGGTCGGGCTGATCATCGCCGCCAAGACCGTGCTGCCCGCGGTCACGCACTCCAACTCCTCGCTGGAGTCGTTCGGCGGCACGTTCGGCACCATCGTGTCCGCGACTTTCCTGTTCCTGATCGGCGTGCTCAACCTGGTCATCCTGGCCGGGATCCTCAAGGTGTTCCGGTCGATGCGCCGCGGTGACTATGACGAGGCGGAGCTGGAGCGGCAGCTGGAGAACCGCGGGTTCTTCTACCGGTTCTTCGGCCGGTGGATGAAGACCATCAACAAGGAATGGCAGATGTACCCGGTCGGGGTGGTGTTCGGGATGGGCTTCGACACCGCCACCGAGGTCGCGCTGCTGACCACCACCGCGCTGCTGGCCTCGGAGCGCATCCCGTGGCAGGCGATCATCTGCCTGCCGATCCTGTTCACCGCCGGGATGACCCTGATGGACACCACCGACGGCATGTTCATGAACCTGGCCTACGGCTGGGCGTTCTTCAACCCGGTCCGCAAGGTGTTCTACAACCTGGCCATCACCGGCCTGTCGATAGCGATCTGCTTTTTCATCGGCGGCATCGAGACCCTCAGCCTCATCCCCCAGGACTTCCCGCACAGCTTCAGCCAGACCAGCGGCTTCTGGGGGTTCATGTTCAACTTCGACATCAACAAGGCCGGGTTCGTGATCGTCGGCATGTTCATCGTCACCTGGGCGGTGTCCATCGCCATCTGGCGGTGGGGCCACATCGAGGAACGATGGACCGCCCGCCTCAACGCCCCGTCCCCCGATAAATGGGGAGGCGACTGGGCCGAGCCCGACGCCGCCGACTAGCCGCCCCCGGGCCGGATATCCTCAGTCCCGTGGTCAAGCACGACGCCCCCGCCGTCCTGCCGCTCGCGCAGTTCGCCACGATCGAGGACGTGCTCGTCGGTCTGCGCGAACGCGGCGGCCGGGCCACCAACGCCCGCAGGCTCCTGCTCGGCGCGCTGTTCCGCGACCGCCAGCACCGCAGCGCCGAAGACCTCGCCGCCGAGGTCCAGGCCCAGGCCCCCGACGTGAACATCAGCACCATCTACCGCAACCTGGACGAGCTGGTGCGCCTGGGCGTGGTCGACCGGTCCCACCTCGGCGGCGGGCCCGCCGCCTACCACCTCGCCTCGGCCACCCACGGCCACCTGGTCTGCGAGCAGTGCGGTTCCATGACCGAGGTCCCCGGCGAACTGTTCCGCGACGTCGCCCAGACCCTGGCCGCCCGGTACGGCTTCGCCGTCGAACCGCACAGGTTCGGCGTCATCGGCCGCTGCGCCAACTGCCAGCAACAAGCCACCAGCTCGTAACCGGCCCGCCAGACCCGGTTTATTGCGAGCAAGTTGCAACTAGCTGAGGGCGCGTACTACGGTGCCCCCATGGGACATAGCGAGACCGGGCCGGGAACGCGACAGCCTACTGGGGAGCCTGGGCAGGACGGGGCCCAGCCAGATCGCCGGGGGCCCGGCCTGGCCGCGGAGATCCGGGGTTTCTGGGACCACGACGCGTCCATCTACGACAACTCCCCCTCGCACTACCCCCGGCGCCCCCAGGAGCAGGCCGCCTGGGCCGCGACACTGCGGCGGCTGCTGCCCGGCCCGCCCGCAACCGTCCTGGACGTCGGCGCCGGGACCGGGTTCCTGTCCCTGCTGCTCGCCGGGCAGGGCTACCAGGTCACCGCCCTGGACCTGTCACCCGGCATGCTGGGACGGCTGCAAGCCAAGGCCGCCGACCGCGGCCTGCACATCGACACGGTCGAAGCCGACGCGCTCAACCCCCCGCTGGCGAGTTCGCCGCCGTCGTCGAACGCCACCTGATGTGGACCCTGCCCGACCCCGCCGCAGCCCTAGCCGCCTGGCACGCCGCGGCGCCCGGCGCCCGGCTGGTCGTCATCGAGGGCAGCTGGGGCAGCGCCAACGCCACCGGGCTCGAAGCACTGCGCAGCCGCGCGCGGGAACTGGCCGACCGGATCTGGCCCGCCGAACCCGGCCACCACAGCGACTACAGCCCGCAGATACAAGCCATCCTGCCCTACAGCAGCGGCCTGACCCCCGCTGACGCGGTCGCCCTGGTCCAGGCCAGCCGCTGGGGAACAGCACGGATCGAACGGCTACGCGACGTCGAATGGGCCATCACCCAAGGCCGCGGAGTGCTCGACGACATACTCGGCACCCACCCCCGATGGGCAGTCGTAGCCGGGACCTGACCGCGCGAACGTCATCGCGATCGCTGACCAGACGAGCCGGGCAAACCCTCGCAACGAGTCTTTCCTGGTTCAGGTTCTGCATCGGCCAGGCATAGCCGCGCCGTGCTGGGCCCGTCCTGGCTACAGGGCTGGTGCCGCCCGGGCAGTCCAGGTGAGGCTGCCTGCCTCGGGGAGCTGGCGGGAGATCTCGTCGGCGACCAGGCGGCCGAGGGCGTCGGAGTCTTGAGCGGTCAGCTGCGGGTCAACCCAGCCTTCGATCTCAACGCGCAAGGTCCGGCCGGTCCAGCGGGCCCGGGCGTGCGCGTGGATGACCCCGGGAACCGATCCGGCGGCGGCCTCGGCGGTGGTGATCACATCGGGGTCGATGGCGTCGGCCAGGCGGCGCACCACGTCCTTGGTGACCTCGTATCCGACGTGGCAGATGAGCGCGGTTATCACCAGCCCGGCCAGCGGGTCGCCCCAGGGCTGGCCGAGAGCCACGGCGATCAGGCCGACCAGCGCCCCGGCCGATGACAAAGCATCCAGCCACGAATGCCGGGCATCGGCGATCAGCGTGGCCGACCTGATCCGCTTGCCGACCACAAGCTTGTAACGGGCCACGACCACGTTCCCGGCGATGCCCAGCAACGCGCCGGTGATTCCCGCCGCGACATGGCTGGTATGCCCGTGCTCAATCAGCTTGCGGACACTCTCATACCCGGCAAACGCCGCGCTGGCCCAGATCACCGCCGCGATGCCGATCCCGGCCAGATCCTCAGCCCGCTCCAGCCCGTAGGGATACTTCTCGGTGGGCGGACGCCGCGACAGCCGGAACCCGAGGAACACTACAGCGCTTGTGGATACGTCGGACAGATTGTGAATCGCATCGCCTAGCAGCCCGACCGAGCCGGTGAAGACCGCCAACAGCAGCTCGACCAGGCCGGTAGCTCCCAGTCCTATGGCGCTGACGGCAATCGCGCGGTTGGCCTGCCGCCGTTCGTCGGCGTCGTCTCGGTCGGACGCCAGCGGGAAGGCCGTGGCCGGGTCACGCTGCCCCAGGGTCTTGTGCACTACGACAGAATAGTTGCCGTCGCCAGACCATCCGGGTCGGCACCGTGCGGCCAAGATTCTTAGCACCAGCGGCAAACTGCCACGGTTGTTCGCACTGGCATTGCGTCCGGTGCCGGTCGGGGCTGGCGCGGTGGCAGATACTCCGCCTCCAATCCCCGACTCAACTGTCGATACTCCGTGGCTTGCGGCGTAGCGACTCTGAGACCTTCCGCCGCGGGGGGCGAGCGGTGATGTCGCCTCCGCGAGACTGCCCCGTCAGGTGCACACGCAGGATAACCGGGGCCCCGGGGTCGGATGCGGGGCGGATCTTGATGTCGCCTCGGCTGCGCGTCAGGCCGTCGGTGTCGACGAGGATCCCCGGCCTGGTCACCAGGGTCAGGTTTCCCCCGATTCGCAGGTCGACATCGATGTCCAGGGTGTTGTGGGTAACGAGAGCGTCGGTGAAGTCGAGCTTCGCTTCGCAGAACATCAGCAGGATCTCCATGCGGCGCGGAACCAGCCAGCGGCCGGTGCGTGTGACATGGCCGAAACGCTGGTCGATCCGGATAAGGTCCCTGGCTTGCGGAGGCATTCCCTCCAAGGGGAGGTCGGCGGTCAGCCCCTTCAGCTCCCCGATGGTACGGGCAGACAATGCAGCGTCCAAGCGCTCATCCAGCTCGGTCAGGGAGAGTCGACCGTCGCCCGCGGCAACCTGCAGGATCTCCACGACCTGATCTCGGTCCCGATCAGACGCCCGCAGCTCGGACCTTGTGTCGCGCCCGGAAGCAGTACGCTCTGGCCCCGATTCAGCCGTCATGTCTGCAGTCTCGTGGGTAGCCCGGGTCCTCCGCAAGATGAGTGTGACCGCCAGCTTTATATGGCGAACGATGACCGCCGCGACCTCGGCATTCGCCTGAATCACCAGCTGCAGATGGCGGAATCTCCCAGCTCTACTTGGCGGCTTGGTACAGAATCGGTGATCTGACCTGCATGTTCCGATACAGCCGCCAAGTGCACTTGGGGGACCGCCATCTATAGCTGGGTGTCACAATGAGCTCGGGGCCGGGAGTGGCTCGCAGCCAGCAATCTTGGCCAGGTGCCAACTAACGCGGCCCGGCACAAGACCGCGAGCGGTCCGAGCCAGCGGACACACCAGGTAAATCCGGGAAACGCCACACAACGCTGGAAGTCACATCAGCAGCCTGCCGCCGCAGACCTGAATGCTAACCATTGAACGACGGCGAGAAGCTCTCGACTTTGGACCCCGGCCCGATCGCAGTGATGCCACAGTGGGCTCGGGCCAAAGAACTTTGGCTCGGACTTCCATGTGGTCAGTGCAACGGTGATCCCGGTGCTTTTCCTTGCTGTCGCAGTGCAGGGAAGTGCATACAAAAGCGTCCTAGAAGCCGCCATGAGCGCTGCGCAGACCAGACGCAGGGATGGTTGGGTGGTCCAGCTGTGGGCGCTGGCACTATCAAGGATCTTGCAGCTAGTTGGTTATGGGATCTGGTGTGCAGGTGCCCTAGGTGAATTTCTCGCTCTCCTAGTTCTCTATCAAGGCCATGAGGAAGCGGAACATGAATCGTTGTGTTCCTGGCCACTATCCTGCTGGTCATCGCGGTAGCAGCAGGACCGCTGAGCGCTTACACGGAAGTCCGGAGTTCCATTTGGAAACAACGGAGCAGCTTGCCTGATGTCTTGCCGAGGAAAGATTCAACTGCTCCGCAGCTGGTGGACCGCCAAAACAGCAGCAACACCGGGCAGGATGGCAGCAATCCTGGCGCGCAACGATGCTGGACCGGGAGCGTGCGGAGTTCGGAGCCGGCTACCACGATTACGGCCTGTTCTGCTGGGAGGATGGCAGGCCGCCCCATCCGGATACGATCACGCGCCGCTTCCACAAGCTCGCCGAGGCAGCAGGGCTCCCGAAGATCAACTTGTTGAGTCGGTCCGGGACGCGGTTCCGGCGTTGCCACTGGCCCGTTTCCCCGGACCGCTCGCCGAACCCGCCGTGGCCCATTACTGAGCAACGGGCTCTCCGCGGCTGCTGCCGTCAGGCGTGGTTCGCAAGTGGCCAGGGGCTCGGGATCTTGTTCCCCCGGTAGGCATAGCGGGAGACCGTCACGCCCTGGATCCGGAAGTGCTCGGCTCCGTCCGCCGCGATTACCCACCGCCCCGTCGGCGGCCTTGAGGTGGCGGCGGGCTTGTCCCCAGTTCCATCGGTTGCGGGCCCGCAGCATGTGGGCGAGCCTCCACCAGGTGAAGGCATCCAGTTTGCTGTCTCTCACCTCCACTCGAATCAACAGCGCCTCACGGCGCACCCATGACGTGCGGCACAGCTACGCCACGGCAGTTGGATGCCAAGATCGACTGGAAAGCTCTGAGCAGCCGTATGGGGCACGCGGATGTTGCCTTCACCATGCGGCAGTACGTCCAGAGCGACCTGGAGGCGGATCGCCAGGTGGCGTCGGCTCTCGCTGAGCTGATCATCGGCGGCTCGCTGGCGTCGGTGGACATCACCGGGGAAACTAGCGGCAGGGCCGGCGGATCAGCGGCATGAGCCAGGCCTCCGTTAGCAGATCCGGTAGCATCCGGCATGCAGAAGGCCCCTCCCGTGACCGGAAGAGGCCTCTGACCTTGGTAGCGGGGGCGGGATTTGAACCCGCGACCTCTGGGTTATGAGCCAAGCCGACACTGTTCAACCCAGCGCGGCGCTCATCGGCCGCCTTCGACCAGCACTCTCAATCGACTACGACGTGGTCATGAGTAACCGTGCCGCCACCCCGTCCGTTTCGACACCGCAGTAGCTGAACGACCGTCATCCTTCGTCGCCGCCAACCCTGGGATGTCCATCTCTTCTGCGGCCAACCGACTGGTGGATGAGGCACTACGCATGGGCGAGCATCCAGGCATTGTGTTCGGCCCAGAGCGCTCTGGCCGTCGGGCAGGCCTCGCGGCCGACCCCGACGTCTGGGAGGCCGCGCCGATAGCGGGATGCCTAGGCACGCCCCCATCTCGTCGCCGACCTCGTCGGGAAGGTCGACGGCCATCGAGAACCCCGGCCCGGCCTGCTGCTTCCTGATGTCCCCCGGGATTCGCCCCCGATACCCTCAGGCGTACCCGCACCTCGCTCGGGCGGGTCCACCGCCGGCATCTCGCCCATCCGCAAACACCTCAGCTGTCGGTCCCTGGTGGTCGTACATGCCGCGATCACCGTGCTCCTCTCAGGCCACATCGAGACTGGAACCCACCGTGGCCGGGCGGCCGTGAAGCCGGCCTTCCTCAGTCCCGGCCTGCCAGTCTGGGTGCAGGGTGCCACGACCGCGCAGTTCGACGTCCTCAGGGCAGGAATAAGACCTGGCCCTGGACGTTGTAAGTTCTTCTACGGAGAAGTATGTTCCACAGAATCATTATTCTCGCATAGCTCGTGTTCGGTGAAGGGGATGAGCAGTGGGAGATCGCCCCGCGAACCCCGGGCAGACACTGCCGGGCGAGCCGTCCGAACCTGGCTCACACCAGGCCCTGTTCGCCGAGAGCACGCGTGTTGAGGCGTTCAGCGACGGTGTCTTCGCCATCGTCATCACGCTGCTCGTGCTCAATCTCAAGGCCCCGGATCACCGCGGGGCGATGCTGCGGGATCTGCTCGCCCAATGGCCCGCGTACGTGGCCTACCTGGCGTCGTTCGCCTACGTCGGCGTCATCTGGGTCAACCACCACCAGATGTTCACCCGGATCGACCGGGTCAACACTGGCCTGCTGTGGCGCAACCTTGCTCTGCTGCTCACCACGTCGGTGCTGCCGTTTCCTACCGCTGTCGTCGGCTCGGCATTCCAGCTCGGAGACCGCGGCGACGAGAGCGCCGCCCTGGTCCTCTACGCCGCCGCCGGAGCGACGACGGCAGCGACGTGGCTGCTGCTGTTTCACTTCCTGTCGCGCACTCCTCGCCTGCTCGGGGACGAAGGTCAGGCTGCCTTCTTCGCCCAGGAACGGCACAGGGCCGTGGCCGGGATCACCTTGTACGCCGTATCCGGGCTGTGCGCCATCTGGTATCCCGTTGCCGGGCTGGCCATCGCATGCATTCTGCCCGTGTTCTACGGCGTTACCAGCGCGGGGCTGCGCTCGCCTCGGCCAAGGGGGCCTTAGCCGCCGTCAGCGACGCCACCTTACGGCTCAGGTCGGCAGACCGGCCAAAGTGGGCGCGCAGAGGACGCCCGCCGGCCAACGCTAAATATTCTCAGTAATCCAAATTTACAGAATCAACCTGGCGACGCGGGCCAGCACCCGCCCAGTGAGGACCAACGAGTACCGGCACGAGGATAGCGGAGTAGCTTCGATGAAAGCGGTACAGCTAGCGGAGTTCGGCGTCGAGCACCTGCAGGTCGCCGTGGTCGCGGAGCCCAGTCCGGGCCAGGGGGAAGTCCTGATCACTACCGAAGCAGCCACCATCAATCCCGCCGACTTCGCCCTGGCCACCGGCGCTGTCGCCGCGCGCTTGCCGTGGGGGACAGCTCCGCCCTACACGCCCGGGTGGGATCTCGTCGGCCGCGTGGTAGCGGCCGGCGAAGGTGTGGCTCCGTCAGTCGTCGGGTCACGCGTTCTCGGGTTCAGCTTGTGGTTCGAGAGCCTCCGCGGCACCCAGGCCGCCCTGGTCGCCCTGCCCATCGGCAACGTCGTCCCCGCCCCGGACGGGCTGCCGTCCGCCCAGCTAACCACTGTCGGCCTGAACGGGCTCACTGCCTGGCGCGGTCTTGCCGATCTCAAGCTGGCCAAGGGTGAGACCGTTGTCGTCACCGGCGCCGCCGGCAGCGTCGGGGGGTTCGCCGTCGAACTGGCCGCCGCCCGCGGCTTCACCATCATCGGCGTTGTCCGCGAAGGCCAACAGCAAGACGCCCTCGAGCTTGGCGCTACGGCGGCGGTGAGTGCTGCCGCCGCGGACCTGGGGGCAGCCGTCCGGGAGATCGTCCCCCGAGGCGCTGACGCCCTCCTCGACACGGCATCCATCGGCGGCCCTGCCCTGGCCGCCATCCGGGACGGCGGGAAGTACGTCACCGTCACCGGGCTCCCGGCTGCTGAACGCGGGATCGATGTGTTCCGCTCCGGCGGCCGCATGGACGCCCCGGCGCTGCGCGCTCTCGCCGACATGGCCACCTCCGGCCGGCTGCACACCCCCGTGGCACACACCTACAGCATCGACAACGCTCGCGCCGCCTACGCGGCTTTCGGTAAGCGGACCGGACGCGGCCGCCTCGTGCTCAGCTTCCCGGGCACCTGACGACGAGCGCGACCAGTCGCCCTTGCCGCGAGTCTGTCGGCCGCGACGAGGTATGCGGTGGGGCTAGCCGCGCCCGGCAACTTCGGGGGACGGCGTCGATCCGCCGGGCTAGGGCCATGGATGCCGCCCGGGACGCCCTGCCCGGCGCTACGTCAGGGCCTGCCGCCGGTGCCCGCGCAGCGGGCTCCAGTGCCGGCGGATCGCCGACGCCAGCGCGGCCCTAGCGTCCAACACCCCACAGTAAATTCCATAGAAGCTAATTACATGCTATACATATGTTGTCTGGCGTAGCGCTACCTCTGGAGAGCTCATGAGTACAACGGAGGCATCGGTCGCGATGCACTGGATCGATGGCCATTGGACAGATTCCGATGAGCACCGCGATTCAGTCGACCCCGCCACCGGAGGCAGGATCGGCGTGTATGCGATGGCCGGCCCCAAGGAAGCACACGCCGCGATCGAGGCCGCCAAGCGCGCGTTCGCCGAACCCGCGTGGCGCACGAACCGGCT
>Ga0335078_10019568_pt1 | contig 10069 bp, 9 predicted proteins | sample Lox_Sample_32_FD_206711 | JGI IMG/M metagenome (GOLD analysis project Ga0335078, IMG submission 206711) | Soil microbial communities from Loxahatchee National Wildlife Refuge, Florida, United States - Lox_Sample_3.2 | ecosystem: Environmental > Terrestrial > Soil > Wetlands | place: USA: Florida...
CACTTCGGATATCCAAGGAGTCACTGGCTGTGCAACCGGAGGTCCCATGCAACGCCGTCGTTTCCTGCAATCGGCCGGTTTGGGAGGAGCGGCAGCTCTGGCGATGCCGCCCAGGGTGGATGCTCTTGCCCCGTCTTCTCCCCTGAAGATCACTCGCGTTCGTTTCTACCACAATCCGAAATCTCCCGAGCACTTCAATCAGAGCTTCAACATCGTAACAGTTGAGACAGACCAGGGCATCACAGGCATCGGCGAGGGCGGTTCGCGGGACACTGTCTCGCAGTGTGCCGCAATGATTATCGGCGAAGACCCGTTCCGCATCGATCATCTATGGCAGATGATGTTCCGCGGCTACTTTTATCCCGCCGGGCGCGAAAAACTCGACGCTCTGGGCGCAATTGACCTTGCTCTTTGGGACCTCAAAGGTAAAGGACTGGGCGTGCCCGTGTATGAACTTCTCGGCGGATTGGCGCGCGAACACGTGGAGTGCTACTCAACGGGGTTCCCGAGTCGCGGCAGCCTGAAGGAAACTGCCCGCGCCTGCCTCGAAGCTGGATTCCGCGCCTTTCGCTATGCCACCGCTGACCCGCCGGACGGCCAACCCTTCAACTCCCATCAAATGGTGCGCAAGACCTACGAAGACTGCGTCGAGATCCGCGAGGGTGTCGGGAAGGATGGTGATTGGGCGCTTGATTACCACACCCGCCTCGACTTCCCCGATGCTGTGCGGCTCAGCACCCTGATTGAGCCGCTCGAGCCTTACTTCGCGGAGGACCTGATCCGGTCTGAGAATTCTGACGTTTATAAGGAACTGCGCGCGCACGTCAAGGTGCCTATTGCGGTCGGTGAACAATTCGGCAGCCGATGGGATGTTAACAAGTTAATTGAGGGGCAGCTCATTGATTATGCCCGAGTCACCTTGCCGAATGTAGGGGGCATCACTGAGTACATGAAGATCCTCGCCCTCTGCGAAACGCATTACGTGGGCCTGATCCCGCACTTCACCGGCCCGGTTTCAGAAGCCGCATTAGTGCACGCCTGCGGGGTTTTCTCGGGTCCGGTACTGATGGAAATGACAGGCGAGGGCAACGCTTCCTACCCGCATTTGCCGGAGTGCTACGACTTTCGCAATGGCAAGATGTGGCCCAACCGCCGTCCGGGGCTCGGCGTGACCTTGGATACCAAGCCGCTGCAACTCGCGGCCGAGATTACCGAGCGCTCGCGACCGATCCCCATGTTCCATCGCCCCGACGGGTCCATCACGAATTGGTGAGATCTCAAATTGTTTGGGTCACAATCTCGAGTTCCCGAGGCTTATCGGGATTCAATCCCTTTACTTCCGCGAGCAAGGCTGCAAAAATCTGACCCGGCACGATGTAGGGGATGGGCGTGTAGAATTCCGGGACGGGGTCCGGAATTCGAATCACGCGACCCGCGCCCGGAATACGCGCGTTCGAAGCGGAAAAGACCAGCGTATCGGCTTTCAAGGCGTGCAGATGTGCGGTCAGTTTCAGAAGTTCTCGAAAAGTCTTACCGGGCGGCATGAAGACGAGCGCCGGGAAGTCGCGCTCAATCATCGCAATAGGGCCGTGGAGGAAATCAGCGGAAGAGAACCTTTCCGCCACCACGTAGCACGTTTCCATCAGCTTCAAAGCCAGTTCGTAGGCATTCGCCAGGTTGATGCCGCGCCCCACCACCACACAGCGGCGCATGTAACGGTAGCGCTCGACTGCGTGCTCGATTTCCGGGACCATCTTTAGAGCGAGTTCAACGCGGTGCGGGATTTCGGAAACGTCGCTGAGGACAATCTGAGAGCTTAGGCTCGATGCCAAAAGGTAGAAGATCAGCAGTTGTCCCGTATATGTCTTGGTGGCCGCCACGGAACGCTGTCTCCCTGCGTGCACGAGGAACACGTCGTCGACCAAACCAGCCATCGTCGAATGCGCTTCGTTGGTGATGCCCAGGGTATAGGCGCCCCAGCGCTTTGCCGACTTCAGCACCATATTGATGTCGGTCCCTTCGCCAGACTGGGAGATGCCCACCACCAGAGCCTGGCGAAGATCCAGGCGTGCGTGGTAAAGGGTGTGGATCGATGCGGCGCTCATCGAGACGGGGATCCCGGTGGTTAACTCAATCAAGTAACGTCCGAAAAGCGCGGCGTTGTCGGAAGTCCCGCGCGCAACCAGAACGATAAGCCGGAAATTCTGCTTGCGAGCGAATTCAGCGAACGCCAAGGCGTGATCGCGTTCGGCTGCCAGGGTGCGCTGGAGAGCCAGCGGCTGTTCCAGAATCTCTTTCATCATTTGAGACATAGGGCTCCTTCCTGTAGGGGCAACCCTTGTGGTTGCCCTCCGGCGGCCACAAGGGCCGCCCCTACAAACCGCAGCTACGCCAACTCGCGCGCCATAGCCAGCGCACCTTCAGCCGGCTCGCGTTGCAGAAGCCGCACTCGCGCCAAGGGCATGTGCTGATGCACGAAGCGCGCAAAGCTACGCCGCAGGGCTGGACTGTAGCGGAAGACCCCGCCGAAACAGACGACCGGCACGGCTCCACGCTGTCCCATACGCCGTCCCAGAGCCAGCGCCATCTCGGCGAGTTCAAATGCGGCTTGGGAGGAGAGGCGACTGGCCACTCGATCGCCCTTGCGGGCCGCGTCCACCACCACGGGAAACAGGGTGGCCACTTGCTGCGGGCTAAGGGCTTTCAGCACGATTTGATCGATGCCGGAAATACCCAGCGCCCGACAGATCCTCGAAGTGAGAACGGTGTGCTCGCCGCGTCCGTCGAAATCGCGCAACGCCGCCATGATGGCCTTACGGCCCAAGTCATACCCCGACCCCGGATCGTCAAACTTAGCACCCCATCCGCCCGCGCGCAAGAGTCTGCCTCGACGGTCACGCGCGTAGGCGATCGAACCCGTCCCCGACTCGACGACCATTCCCGAACCTGTTCCGAGGGCGGCGTGCAAACCGATCGCGGCATCCGCCACCAGGAGATGATGCCGCGCGGGAACGGCCCTGCGTAGCCACGCCAGAAGAGGGCGGCTCAGCGCAGGTCGGTCAACGCCCGCCACTCCCGCACAAACCGCTTCGAGCAATGGCTTGCGGCGGCGCCCCCAAACTGCGTCAGAGGTCGTCAACTTGCCGCGACCCGTCTGGGCCGGCGCCTTCCGCAGGACTCCAAGCGCGGCCCGCAAGAGTTCTTTCTTCGTTCCTTCCATCCCCACCTTCGTTGGGTTCGAGGGCCCTGCCACTGACCTGGCAAGAATCCGCCCCTTTTCGTCACCTAGCAATGCCTGGGTGCGAGTGCCGCCTCCATCGATGCCGAGAAATAAGGCCATATCACTAAAGCCGGAAAATCATTATGCCCGATTGCTGGGACCGATTTCCAGTTGGAGAGTGGAGGGCAACAGACAGAAGGGCAAGCGGATCGCGCAACCCTAACAGGCTGCGGAAAGAGTCGCCCGTCCTGTCATCCTGAGCAGAGCGAAGGATCGGCATTTGCTTGTCTTCTAGGAGATTCTGCAGATGCTTTGCGGAGTCTGCCGTGAGCGAGCAAACTGCAGACCCTTCGCTTCGCTCAGAGTGACAGCGAAGGCTCAGCATGACGATAACGTTTTTCCGCAGGGCTAAGGAGCGCAGTCGCAGGCCGCGGGTGCCGCCTTCGTTTACTCGGCCGGTCATGTTCCCGATGCCTCTCGCCTCTGATTGGCATCTGCCGATCTGTCTATCTGCCCGCCTGCCACAACAGTTTTTCTGGACCCGACGACGATTGGTTTACGTATCTTCCAATGGGGATCATCGATGTTGAGGCTGCTCTGGGTTCTGATGCTGGCCCCGCTAGGGGCGCTTGCGAGCGGCGACCAACCCTCGCCCTCTGTGGACGAGATTATGGCTCGCGTGGCTGCCAACCAGGATCGGGCGGAGCAGGTGCGCGCCGAGTACGTCTACCAGCAACGTATTCATGTTGCCACACTGCGGACCAACGGCAAGCTGGCCCGGGAGGAATCGGCGGATTACCTGGTTGTTCCTACCCCGGACGGGACAAAAAAGGAATTGCAACACATCGAAGGGCGCTATTGGCACAAAGGGAAGTACCTGAAATTTCAGGGAGAGCCTGTGCCTCAGGACGGGTGGGTCGATAGCAGTATCGTTCAGGGCTTTCGCGATGAGTTTTCCAATGACAAGTCGAAAGATGGCCTGGGCCGCGATCTCTTTCCACTGACCTCCGAGGAGCAGAAGCAGTATCGCTTTGATTTGGCGGGCGAGGACACGGTTCAAGGGCGAAAAGTGTACCGTGTAAGGTTTCGTCCGCGCGATAAGAACGAACTGGCCTGGGCAGGGGAAGCGACGATCGATGCCGAAGAGTTCGAGCCCGTAAGGGTGTACACGAAACTATCACGCAGGATACCCTTCTTCGTGAGGACCGTGCTCGGCACCGATGTGCCCGGAGTCGGCTTCAACGTACAATACAAGCGATTTGACGAGGGTCTTTGGTTTCCTGTGAGTTTCGGCACTGAGTTCCGCCTGCGTGCCGTGTTCTTTATTAACCGCGACATCACAGTGGCACTGGAAAACTCCGCGTTTCAGCGAGCCAAGGTGCAAAGCAAGATCTTAGATTTCCAACCGGATTAGCGACTACTCGATTCGAATTCCTTCCCGATCTGCCTTCGAAAACTTCCACCTCTTTACCCTGAGTTGTCTATTGACAGACTAGGTACTTGACGTTAGATTGTCTGCGGCGTTCAATAGATTCAGCGGATCTAGGCGGCGTGGTTATTCCTCGGTCTCCCGATTCTCAGTTTACGACCCATGAGCTGGCGGCGCGATCGCTTTACTTTGTCAAGCCGCCAGGCGCGAAGCTGCGCCACGCCTCCCGCGGCCCTCGGGCACATGTTTTTCCCCGGTACCGGTACGGTCGAGCTATTTCCGGTCCTGGCCCGGGTTTGATAAGAATGGCCATCGTAGAGTTGCAAGGCGAGTCTGCCAGTTCGCCTCTCGCTTGGCGCGGTTAGCGGATGTCGGAGGTCGTATGGAACTGCGAAAAGACCCCATTACTCAGAATTGGATAATTCAGGAGAATGGTGATGGTCCGTGGCCTAGATTCGGAGCTTGCCCTCTATGCCCGGGCCAGGAAGCCCTCGCACCGCAAACCATCTACTCGCATTGGAACGGCAACGGTCTGTGGCAAGTCCGCGTAACGCCCCACTTGCGACCTCTCTACCGGATCGAAGGCGATGCGCAGCGGCGGGCAGAGGGGCTTTATGACAAAATGCGCGGCTTGGGCGCCCACGAGATTGTCATCGAATCGCCCAATCACAATGTCTCGCTTTCACACCTCCGCGACGAAGAGGTCGCTCAGGTCTTGCGCGCCTACGTCTCCAGAATTACGGACCTCAAAAAAGACCGCCGCTTCAAGTACGTTTCCGTGTTTCGCAATCAAGGTGCTTTGGCGGGACAGGACATCGAGCACCCCCACTCACAGATTACGGCGACTCCTTTTATTCCTCGCAGAGTCATCTATAAGCTGCGATCGTTCCAACAGTATTACGCGCTCAAGGAACGCTGCATTCTTTGCGATATTTCCGCGGAAGAAACCTCTCACCAAATCCGTACGGTGGATTGGAACGACCAGTTCGTGGCCTTCTGTCCATTTGCCTCCCGCGTACCGTATGAGATTTGGATCCTGCCCCTGAACCACCAATGTTCTTTCGAAGAGGATGTTGCGACTTGGGATCGCCAGCTGCGTTTAGCTCACTTTCTGAAGTCGGTTCTGCAGCGCCTCGAGACTGTCTCACCGTCTTACCATTTGGTCCTTTCCACCACTCCCAACGTGGCCGCGAAATACGATCGGAAGCAGCACTGGTCGACTCTGGCGGAGGATTCTCATTGGCACTTCGAGTTACTGCCGGCGAGCGAGCCCAAGTCCAAGTCATATATCATGAAAGAGGTTTATTACAACTCCGTCCGGCCGGAATTGGCGGCGGAGGAGTTGCGCAGCGCCGGCGCCAGGATTGCCCAAAAAGCCTAGCCTCTGACTCTGGGCAAAGCATTCACCCCATAACGCCGGGCCTCGGATTCCATTAAGCGTGTTAATTCCAATTTTGTTGCCTCGGGCAGACGTGAGGGCGTGTATTGCTCGAGCAGCCTCGACACTTCCTGTTCCGCACGCTCCCGCAAAGTCAGGCGTCCTGCCTCGACCCATCGTGCCCGGTTGCCGCGATCGATGACCGGGCCGGGGAAGGTAATCTCCTCGCGCAGATGGCGGCGCGTGTGGTCGGCGATCAGAAGGGATTTCTCGAGCCGCAGTTCCTGGAAATGGGGCAGCGCCGGGAAATCCTCCCGCGGCTCGACACCTGCGAGGAGGCGGAAGACCATGCGGCAGATCTCGTTATCAACCACCAGCTTTTCCAGGCTGAGGCAACTCTCAAAGTCCAGCATTCCCGGCCCGGATATGCTGTTGATGCCCGCGAGGCCCGCCATCAGTGCGCCCATGCCCGCCTCGAGTCCGGCTTGCGCGTCCAATTGCTTTGCGTCGCTGAGAGCGATGTAACTCTGCGTCGGCATGCCCAGGCGCTTCCCGATCTCGCTGTTGGCGCAGTCGAGCATCATGGTCTCGATCGCGCCCATGGGCGTGGTCCCGTACCGCACGTCGAAAACCGCGGGCGAGCCGCCGTACAAGAGCGGATGACCGGGGTTCACAAGCTGGCTGATCACTACGCCGGAGAGGTTCTCGGCGGTCTGCTGCACAAGGCTGCCAACCAGGGTGACGGGCGCCACCAGTCCCGCTAGCGGCATGGAGATCAACTCCACCGGAATCGACCAGCGGGCGCAGTCCACAAGGTTCTGGCTGGTCACATCGCTCCACTTGAGCGGCGCCGTGGGGCAGGCGGAGAAGATGGTCAGCGGCTTGGCGCGCAGGGCGTGTTCGCTTCCACGCACGGCTACCTGGAAGTCCTTCATCACCTCGAATCCCGCCACCGTAAACGCCCCCGTAACTACCGGCTTCTCCCCGTAGAGCAGGCTCAGGTAGAGCCGGTAGCTGTCTGATATCTTGTCGTCAACATCCGCCGGGATCAGGGCAGTGCTTTGTGACGCGATGTGTCGCAAGCCGTTTGTCAGTTTCGCATAGTGCACGTAGTCCGTCGTCGTCGGACGGCGCATTTCGCCGCTTCGGTTGTCCAGGATGTTGAGCGCGGTTGAACCGGGCGTGAAGTACACGTTCTGCCCCTGGAAGTCGTGAGTCTCGTTCCCCAGCACATCGTAGAGTTTGAAAGAGTGCGGAACGGTCGAGAGCGCCCGGTCAATGAGGTCCTGAGTAAGTCGTGCGTTCCAGTCGTGTTTATCCACTCGCGCTCCGTGTTGACCCAGCAAGTCCAACACGGCCTCATTGTGGATCTCAAATCCGAGTTTGCACACCACCTCGCGCGCTTCGGCGATGATCCGGTCCCGCAATCCGTCTTCGAGTAGTCTGAGAGTTGGTCGCATGCGTCTCCTCAGTAAGGCCCGGTAGCGCTAGCTTCTCTTGCCTAGCCCTGTTTTTCGATCCTTAAGCCTCGCTTCGTTTTTGCGCAAAACGCGCTATTTTTGCTCCTTTTAGCGCCCGATTGGCGCTGATTTGTGCGCAAAAGACGCATAATTTGCAGTCGGCGAGATGGTTATGTCATTTGTTTTCAGCAACTTCTTAGCGTCGTATCCGATATTCTCGAATAACTCCTTTGTTTCCATATACTTCTTAGCTTCGTTTCCACAACCATTCATTGTTTTCAATAACATACTGGCTTCGTTCGTACTATTTTTTGTGTTTGCAAAGCCACTCCCTCCCGATCGCCCCGGGACCATCCCGCTCTTCCTTCCCCATCCGGCCATGCCGGCGCTCGCCTGCGACATTGTGTCCATGAACGGACCATCTTCGTAGGCTATCACCGGTGGGAGGGCTTGTCAAGCGAAAAATGCAGAAAAATGCAGGGATAGTCCGCGCATACCCGCCAGTTTGAGCGCATCCCCGGCCTCTCTGTCGTGAGACTCTGACAACGATAGGAGCGCGGATATGAAACGAATTCCTCTCTTACTTGTACTTCTGGAAAGGCGTGTCGCGAAGTGATTGGCGCGCTCAAATAGGGGCTGGCTAAGAAAATCAGAACAACTCCCGCCAAGGCGCAAAGGGACGCAAAGTGGAATGCCGTTCCTTCTTTGCGGCCTTTGCGTGCTTTGCGCCTTGGCGTGGAACTGGCTTGTCGGTCAGGTCGCGTGCTGAAAGCTGAGAGCTGACGGCTGAAAGCTTCGATCCCCTCCACTCCCACCACTGGCTTTTCGCGCCGATAAAATAATTTGATTTGAGATAATCCCGCTCTAGTTCTAATAATAAATACTGTCACCACCCCAATAACGGTTCAGAATTTAGAGGAGAATTCCATGCCTAGGTTGTTAACCCGGCTTTTTCTCGGTCTGGTGTTTGTGCTTGGACCGGCAGTTGGCCGAGGGCTCGCCCAGACTTCAGCGCCATCCGATGCTCCGGCCCCGGCGGCGCAGGCCGCGCCGGCTTCCAATACTGCCGACCGCGTAGCTCAACTCGAACAGGAGATTGCCGATGCGCGCAGTTCGGGCGACAACGCCTGGATGCTGACCAGCGCGGCTCTGGTTCTGATGATGACCGGGCCTGGCCTCGCGCTCTTCTACGCCGGCTTGGTTCGAAAGAAGAACGTGCTTGCCACCATGATGCAGAGTTTCACCATGATGGTGCTGGTGACGGTGCTCTGGGCCCTTTTCGGCTACAGCCTGGTGTTCCACGGAGGCGGGGGATTTCTGGGCGGCCTCGGCTACATGTTTCTCAAGGGGGTTGGCGCGGCGCCTAACCCGGACTACGCGGCCACCATTCCGCAGCAGACCTTTATGGTCTATCAATTGATGTTCGCCATTATCACCCCGGGCCTGATCACTGGAGCCTTTGCAGAGCGGATGAAATTCAGCGCCATGCTGCTTTTCATGACCTTGTGGACGATCATCGTTTACGACCCGATGGCTCACATGGTTTGGGGCAAGGGAGGTTTGCTGAATGCCTCGCTAGGCGGTGCGGTGCCGACGCTCGATTTTGCCGGCGGTACGGTGGTGCATATCACTTCCGGCGTTTCGGCGCTGGTCTGCGCGCTTTACCTGGGCAAGCGATTGGGTTATCCGAAGGAGCCGATGCCGCCCCACAGCGTGGTGCTGAGCTTCATCGGCGCCTGCCTGCTTTGGGTGGGCTGGTTCGGCTTCAACGCCGGAAGCGCGCTGACCGCCGGAAGCCTCGCTACGAGCGCCTTCGTCGCCACGCATTTCGGGGCTGCCGCCGCTGCCCTCGGCTGGGCTGCGGCTGAGTGGCTGACGCGCGGAAAGGCCAGCGTGCTGGGAGCCATTTCAGGCGCGGTCGCGGGACTGGTTGCCATCACTCCAGCTTCCGGGTTCGTGGGACCCATGCCTGCCCTGATCATAGGCCTCATTGCCGGCGTGTTCTGCTATTTCATGGTGGCCAAGGTGAAGGGACTGTTCGGCTACGACGATTCCCTCGACGTGTTCGGAGTTCACGGTGCCGGCGGCACGATCGGGGCGCTCTTAACTGGCGTCTTTGCTTCCCAGGCGGTGAATGCGATCTACAAAGACAGCAAGGGTAACGCCCTGCCGGTGGGACTGATCGACGGCAACGCCCACCAACTCTTGAACCAACTCGCTGGAGTGGTGATTGCCTGGGTTCTGGCGATCGTCGGCACGCTCGTCATTTTGAAGATCGTCGATGTGATGGTGGGTCTGCGCGTTCCGGCCGAGCATGAGATTCAGGGCCTGGATCTGTCGCAACACGGAGAAGAAGGTTACAATTTGGAAGTTTGAGCGATTGGGTTGGGAAAACCGATGCCTGTCATCCTGAGCGGAGCGAAGGATCTCTGCAGTTTGCTTAGCAGGCCGAGGAGAGCGCACTGCAGATTCTTCGCTGCGCTCAGGATGACAGCGAACGGGCTCATGTTGACAGACATTTGCCCTGGGCGGCCACAAGGGCCGCCCCTACAGGGGTGCCAATGAAAAAAATCGAAGCGATT
>Ga0335078_10019569_pt1 | contig 10069 bp, 8 predicted proteins | sample Lox_Sample_32_FD_206711 | JGI IMG/M metagenome (GOLD analysis project Ga0335078, IMG submission 206711) | Soil microbial communities from Loxahatchee National Wildlife Refuge, Florida, United States - Lox_Sample_3.2 | ecosystem: Environmental > Terrestrial > Soil > Wetlands | place: USA: Florida...
GACGTCCGACTACTGCCAGAGAGGGTGTCCCCGCTGCTGCCTGGACCTCGTCCCTTTCCATGGCATCCAAAGCGAGATCTGCCCACGGATAATTCCTGACCTCAACCTCCCGCTGGAGCCCGCTCTCCTCCAACATAGTGCGGATCAGGACATCGTGGATGGATCCCTTTGAAGGCGTGCCTACAACCTTGCCTATTAACTGCTTGAGGGTGTCCCTCATGCTGCCTGTCTCCTCAAAAGTCCTGAGATCCCCTTTTGCAATCACAACGGTACCCTCGACATGCCCCCCTGCAATGCACCTCAAGCCGGTGCCTTTGGTTATCTCAATCATGGCTGGAGGCAGGCCAACATAGCCTATGTCCAGCTCATTTTGATGGAATGCCTTCATCATCGCAGGGCCGGTCGGGAACATGCTCCATGCTGCCTTGATGCCGGCCTTATTTTCCAACCAGTCGGTTCCCATCAGTATAAACGCAGTATGGTATGCTGTAGTAAGGTGGCCTATTCTGATTTTATCCATTGCCATTGGCTATCGCCTCAATAACATTATTCCTGATCTCAATCGGCGTAAGGGGGACATTTGGCACCTGCGCGTTCCCAGGCTTTGCAGGAACGTGTAAAAAATTCGGTCCAGAGGGCAAAAGGGGCAAGGTAGAAAGAATCATGCCTATATCCGCTGCCTTGAACGTCCTGATAAACCCCGAACCTCTGGCTATCATTTCAAGATCGGCTCCATACGCGGTGGCAGTAGGCTGGTTGCCTGTTGAGCCATGCACGCCGTTATCAATAGCGAGGATTGTAAGGTTGGGTCCACCCTCCCTGGCTGCTGTGGTCAGAGCCCCCAGATCCATCATGAGGCTGCCATCGCCGTCTATCACGACCACCTCCTTTGAGGTAAACAGTGAGATTCCAAGCCCGATTGGGGATGCGAGGCCCATGCTCCCCAGCATGTAGAAATTCGATTTTTGGTTCTTTACGCTGTAAAGCTCCTTGCACGGTATTCCAAGGTTGCATACAACAATCTTTCCATCCAGAAAAGATGCAATGCTCTGTAAAATTTCGAACCTTGTGAAGAGTGGCACCACCCTTCTTTTGGCTACGTTCCCGGCGCTTTCTTCTCTGCGGATTTCTGCTTCTGTCCTTTTTTCGCCTTCTCCGCCCGCCTTTTTTGCAATGGCTTCGCCTTCAGACAATTTTGGGCTTAGCAGGACGACTTGGATCTCACCATTGCCGTAGGCCCTGCCTGCCGCCTCGCCTATCAACGGGATGTCGTCTGGCGTTTCAATCACAGTGTATTCTATCTCCAAGGCTTCGAGCAGCTTAGGCATGTGCCTGCCGAGGGGTATCTGGGCCGGAATTTTTTCATCATATTTTCCCCTCCAACTGGCCAAAATCAGCAGGGGCATACGGTATGTCTGCGTGAGGGAAGAAAGTGCGTTGACCATGTTCCCGATCCCTGAACTCTGGATCAACATTGCCGGTCGCGCACCGGCGAGGAAGACTCCAGCGCAGATGCCCACTCCCTCCTCCTCCCTCGTGAGATAAACGTGCCTGAACTCATTTTCCTGCGAAATAAGATCGTAAAGCCCTGAGATCTTTTCACAGGGAAACATAGCAAAAAAATTTATCCCCGACTCCTTTAGGACCTTAAGGATCCGTGAAGTCACAGCCGGAGCCACTGCTAAAGGACCTCCTTCAGATCCTCCACGGGCGTGCCCATGCCGACGGTGGCTTTTATGGGAACTTTTTGCATTCCCAGCTCTTTTCCTGCCCTCCTTAGGCCGCCTCCCGTCAGGTTCAGCATTACAGTCTCGTCAGCACCTATTTTATGCCGGCTGGCGGCCTCAACAAGCGAGGCGGCTGCGACTGCAGCTGCAGGGTGTATGTCTATTCCTTCAAGCTGCTCGAACGCCTTAGCGGCATCCTCAGCCTGCCTCTTGGTCACGCCATAGGTCTCGCCTGACGTTGACTTAAGTGCATCGAAAAGCCCTCCGCTTATCCCATACAGCGGCTTCCCGTTGGACAACACCTTCGCGTACAGCGCATCGAGTGTGTTCGGCACGCAGCCCTTTTCTATCTGCCTGCTTCCCGCCTCCCATGCCTTTACCACAGGCACAAAGGGTTCGTTCTGGGAAAAATGGACCTTGAACCCGGGCTTGCCGAACCTGCCATCATCTGCCAACCTATCCACCTCCTCCTTGGCAGCTATGGCACCTGCCCCACTCGAGATGGCCTGGAAGTAGTGGTTAGGTATGGCGCCCAACTTCTCAGCCGCAGCCAGCATTACTGTGCCCGCGGCGTCTCTCCTGACCGGGCTCCTGCCTCCACCGTCGTAGGCTATTCCGGTGGAGCGATGCAGCATCTCGGCATACGAGATGGCATCACAGTATTCTCCATCTACGGCTATTGTCGTCACGAACTCTTGATCGACGAGAGGAGCCGCAAGCTGGTCTGCCACCTTCAATGGCACAACCAGCACTACCCTGAACTTTTCCAACGATCCCATATAGGCAAACGCATTCGCTGTGCTTCCGGCTGATGCCACTATCACACGTGATACGCCACTTTCCCTAGCATGCTGGACAGCTACGACCGCCTCAAACTCCTTGAAGGTGCAGGTCTTGACATCGCACCCCATTTCGGGCCAGTATCCAGTAAAGGATACGTAAAGGTTTTTCAGCCCGAGCTCTTTACCAAACTTTTTGCTCCTAAAGGTGACGCTTTTTCCCGCATAACCTGTCGCTTTTTCGACAGGTAACCACTCAAGATACCTCCAGATTCCGGGGTGATCCTTGAACTCCAGTTTTTTTGAGGCATAGACATTTTTGGAAAGCGAATCGCACTTATTCGGGCAGTTGAAGTTAAACCCCTTCGTATCGAGTTTCAAATTGCACGCAGTACATACCGTAGAATATTTCAAGGGACGCACCTTCAATGGATGATTGACATTATGCTGACAAGATAACCAGTCAGGCACTTATAAAAATAATCCGAAAGAAAACTGCTGTCTTTAGACGCTGGACATTGCGTGATACTTAACGTCCCGGTCGACTAACGTTCTGGGCTTTGAACACCCCCCTCCGGATACTATGGAGAGGCGACCCCGAATAACCGCAGACAAACGCGATTACGTTTGTGACGATCGAAGCCTCTGCTCCCAGAATGAATGAGTTGGGACAGGCATCGTTACATGAAGCAGGAACCAAAGCACCTCTGATCGTACTCCGATAGAGAGGGGATATTCCGCAAGACGACACTCAAGCAGGGGCCATGAGGGACCAACTGGCGGAGACTTGGTATCTCCTCAAGGTATAAAAAGTCAGAAATGGTGACCGCATAAAGCTTGTACGCCGAAGTCGTTATGTACATAGTTGAAAAAGGGTCATAGCATGGACGATAAGCTCGGCGATCTCTACCTGAACAAGGTTCATTGTATGGACTGCATAGAGGGAATGAAAAAACTACCCGACTCGTGTATAGACCTTGTCGTAACCTCGCCCCCCTATGATTCAATAAGAAACTACCGGGGATTCGTTTTTGACCTTCATGCCACTGGAGGAGAGATACACCGGATATTGAAGGACGGTGGCATCGTTGTGATGGTTCTCCAAGACCAGACTGTAAACTTTGGAAAAACGCTGACGTCCTTCAGGACGATTTTGGACTGGTGTGACAGCTTCGGCTTCAAACTGTTTGAGTGCGTTATCTATAGAAAATATGGGCCCGAGGGGGCTTGGTGGAGGAATCGCTTCAGGGTTGATCATGAGTACATGCCAATATTCCTAAAGGGTGAAAAGCCGTTGTACTTCGATAAGGGTCCCTTAAGAATCCCATCAAAACATGGTGGAAGAGTGCTGAGCGGGAGCGGCAACAGGAGGACTGATGGAGGGACGAATCCTACCGTCAAAAGGATGATCAATCCGACAAAATGCAGGGGAACTGTCTGGGATTATCTTATGGCAGGGGACAAGGATCCCATTAAGCGATTGCACCCAGCCCCATTTCCAGACCAGATACCTCTGGACTTTATAGCATGCTTCTGCCCTAAGGGGGGCATAGTGCTTGATCCATTCATGGGCTGCGGCTCGACCGCAGTGGCGGCGCTAAAGCTTGGGCGGCGGTTCATAGGATTCGAGCTAAGCCGGGATTACTGTGATCTGGCTGAGAAGAGGATAAACTTGTCGACTTCGGGCACCTGACGGCATTTTGAGATCTTTTTTTGCTGGTCATTCCTAGGTTCGGAGCTCACCTTGAATTCCCTCCAACTCCGCTGGCCACGTCCTACAGAGTTTTATCCTGCATTTTGTGAAAAAGGTACTGTTCTTTTTGTATCATTAACTGAACTACAGTAAGTCTGTAAAACAGTTAATCTATTAGGTTTAATCATGGATTTAAACGTGATCCTGCAACTACACGTGAATTAAAGATTATAAATTAGTACTTAAAGTCCGTCATCATTTTATATTATATTGTGATGGTTAGAGTTGCTGGTTCGGGGGAGAAGGTAAAAACTCCTCCGTACTGCCGGGATATACAGGGGGACCCGTTAGAGGGCTGACGACAGCCAAGCTGTAAAGCTATGGATATCCAGGCTCGATGATAGCCCTTGTGAAAGGTGGGAAAAAAATGAATACAAAAATGTTTGGAATATTGGCAATGGTTCTAGTAGCTTTTGCAGGCACAGGCGTAGCCTTCGGTCATTGGGTAAGCACAGTATACGTCAACGGCATTGTGACATCAGGCTCTTTCAACATAGTTGTCTCGGATGAGGGCATTAACACATGCTGCCCTGAATGGGTTCATGTGTCCTCGGTCGTCAACTCAGCCACTAACACTGTAACCGAAAATATAACCAATGCATTTCCTGGCGTTGCTGTATGGGGCCAGATAAACCTTAACAATACAGGTACGGTCCCAGGGAGTGTAGACTGGTGCGGCTTCTGTATGACGGCAAATGACATAGAGTACCCAGGAGCACCAGTAACAGCAAGTGATGAGGCATGGACAAACATTACTGGCTGCTTCGCTTCAGCCGGCTCTGCCGTATGGAACGATACTACTGGTAATGTGGGCGGTGTGCCGCCAACCACTCAGCAGTGGATAGTCTACTGGTGGTGGACGGATGCGTCTGGCAACAATATCACATTCCATGGGATGCTGTATCCTGACCAGACTGTATACTTCAACTACAAGATAGTCTTCCTTGAAGGCTTAGAGCAGAGCGAAACATGGCTCTTCAACGTAACGATTCCATTCGTTGCCAGTTGCGGCTGCGGCAACGCGGGTAACAACGGCGGAGATTAATCTCCACCCCTTTCTTTTTTCAGGTGAGGGGAAATGAACACCAAAATTCTCGGAATACTTGCGATGGTCATAGTAGCGCTCGCGGGTACAGGCGTAGCCTTCGGCCATTGGGTAAGCGCGGTACAAATCAACGGCGTAATCACTTCTGGAAGTTTCAACATCGAGACTTCAATAATGACCGGGAACGATACCGGTTCGTCCTGCCCATCAGTGTGCGTGACGAGTCTAGTTACGACCTGCCCGCATACCAACACCAACACCATAACTACAACGATAAAGAATGCATACCCAACGACATACGCATGGGGTGCTGTCAGCTTCTCAAATACAGGCACCGTCCCGGGCGTCCTTACTGACATCCAGATGACAGTGCAGAATGTAGAGCCCAGTGGTCAACTTAGTCCATCTGATGAAGTAATAACATTGACCGCTGGCAACATCACAGCCGGCTCCTTTGTATTCGCTGATACCCATTTCGGCCCGCAGTGGGTACAGGCATGGTACTTCACCGACATGTACAATGACCTCGTGAACTTCAATGGAACGATCGCGCCACACACAACCGTTGTGCTACACTGGCAGATGGGCTTCCAACAAGGTCTAGAGCAGGCTGAGACTTGGCAGCTTAACACAACCTACACGTTCACTGCTGCGTGCTCCGGCACGACTGCAGTGCAGATCGATGGTTAACTAGAACCTATTCCTTTCCTTTTTTTTATTTTCATAATTTTAGATTCGGGTGATAGCTAGGCTTTCCTTCTTTTCCTTCCTCGATATTAAACTCCTGTGCATTTGCACCGAATTGACTGGTTCAAACCGAAGACGGGCAAGTCGCAGGCTTTTTTCATGTTATTAGATGCTATTTTGCTTCATGCAAGCTCGATCGCAGGATAGCGATGAAACTTAAGCTGCTTATATGGGTGATTTGGCAGCGTTGCATTGCGACGCCTTGGGGGCTTTTAAGCAAAGATGCCGCATGTTTCCCAATTTTCTGCCCTAGAAAGTTTTTTTATGCCGAGCATCTTTATTTAAAGCGGGATCCGCGAATGAAAAGAAAAACTCTTGTAAAATTAATTACTGCTATAGCGATAGTCTTGGCCATAACTGTTCCGATAGTGCTTGCTGCCACTTTAATCCCCTTCCCCCAAACTAGCATACTGTCCAATGCGCCGGTTCAGAGTTATGGTGGCAATGCTTGGCAAGGTATCTCCTTCACAGTGCCGCCTGGCGCTACCAATTCGAGTGTACAATTCTCCTTCATGATCACAGGCGCCACACCAACTTCCAACGCGTCAAACGTGTATATCCTTCTCTCAAACCAAACGAACGTGCAGCTACAGCACACTGCCGGTACATACAATTACCCGGTTTTCGGTCCAATCATCTACAACAGCACAAAAATCTCTGACAGCATGGACATAACCCTGGGACCTGGTAGTTATGCTCTGAGCATGATATTCGCAGGTTCCGCCCAAAGCCAGTACCTCGTCAACATGAACGCGACCCTTTACTTTACCGCCCCCCTCATCGGACTGTAAGGGGGCGTTTTACTCGCCTTTTGCCTGCAGCAATTACAGATTCATGGTGACGTAAAAGCATAATTGAGGATGGGTAACTCACCTGAGTACCTGGTCGGATCCACAGGATCCCTTACAGGAAGCGTGTTACTGGCGAAGATTCCAATCGTATATACGCCTGGCCCGTAAGATGCATTGATTGGGAATGAAAATGAAAACTGCTGGCCGCTTATGTACCATGTATGTGGTCTGATAGTATCCACACCTTGGAATGTAATGGGTGATGGTGCAACCTCGGCCACCGGATCTCCTATACTATAGACCGGTTCGCCTGTTGAGATATGCAGTTGCGAGTTGTACTGGTAGTTTTTGTATACGCTTGACTCGCTGTAATAAACCATAACCGAGGATGCACTCGAGCCGTTAAGCAAAAGGCGCCCAGAGCACGAGAAGATGCCGTTTATGATGTTAGGCGGGCTCTCCCAGCTCACCCATTCTTTGATCATGTGAACCACGACGAAAAGCTGCTGGCCATTGGTTGAAAAAGTAATGTCGACATAATTGTTGGTCGGATCCAATATTGATGCCCTGTGACCGTTGTCGCTTCCGGCATCGTTGTATATCATATTGGCAACGGAGTCGTTGATCTGGGATGCCAGGCTCGTTGGCGTCAATGGCTCAGAGTTGTACATGTAGCCGATGTTCTCCTCCATGCAGTAAAGCCCGCCCATCTGTGTGTAAAAAAGACCAGGCTGGGAACCGTTAAGGTCGTAATGGCCGAAATACTGCTCCGAAAGCATGTCCTGTGCCCTGTAGACCGAGTCTGGCGTTTCCACCAGTGTGACATTTGGAATGCCCAGCTCTGACCTGGCTACGTTGATCGTGTTGTACGCTTCAAGTATGCCTTGTGGAATGCTCAAATTCACTATAAATGACCATGAGTCCGTGGCGATCCGCCCTTTGGAATCGGCAACCGTGAGCGTTGCTGTGTGGACTCCCTCTTCGAAAAAGCCTGTGTATGCCACGCCCGTTGGCTCTACATCAGCTGTCACGTTTGAGCCGTCGACTGAGAGTTGGACTGATTTTATATTCACATTATCCTGGTAGGACGCCCCAATCGTGACGTTATTTGTTAGCAGCACCTCGCTCTGGACCGGGCTAACCCCGTAAATCGTAGGTTCGGTTTGTGAGGGTGGGAGCGCGAAAAGTGTCGGAAACGCGTAATTAATGACATTCACGATTAGAATTATCCCCACAATTAACAAGATCACCATTGCTATTTTTGCAATTGCCCCTCCGTATCTGCCTTTGCAATGCCTGATTGGCGTTCTTTCAGCATGCCGCATTTTAATATCGACCCGCCGGAAAATTCTGCCCGAAATGTGGGACTGTACGATCAGATCGGGTCCCCTGTCCTTATAAAATCTAACGCAGCTGCCCCCCTTCATTTTAGGTGCTCAGATTCTGGATCATGGCGCCCGAGTTTTGGTCTGCTCTCAGGGGATCATCATATCTTCGGAAGTATGGCCGCGTACTTGTTCACCCTCATCCTACTCCCCTCGGGCTGCACCAGCCACGTCATCCAGCAGAGATCTATTGGTCTGTAGCTGCTCTCCCTTGCCATTTCCTCGGTTTTTTTGATGAATTCCATGTCGTCCTCAACCGGCGCCATGCATGCAGCCGCGAGGATCTCATTTATCACCCTTTTTACTATTTTGTCAGGCATTACCGTGTCTACGCCGCCCATCATTCTCAGGTACTGGAATGTGACGAGCCCCACCCCCTTTACCTTCCCGACTGGATCGCTCTCCCATTTCTCCAATGATGCGTGCGCAGCCCAGTCCCTCAGCGCCTCCCTGTCATTCATTTTTGTGCCGGAGAGATGCCTCGCAATTCCAATTGCTGCGTCCCATGATCTCCTGTTTTTCCATACTCTTCTAAGCTCGCTCGGGTCGGTCATTGACAGCTCCTTCAAGCCCGTTATCGACCCTGTCTCCACATACCTTTTGATGAACTCCTCAACTTTTGGGACTACCGCCGTGAAATAATTCATGCCTATGGAAGTAAATGCTGCATCAACAACCATGGCGACAACGCTGCCTCCCCACCTCTCGGTGTTCAAGCACCTTCGCGTGGCGACCTCTACCCCGGGGACCTTCTGCATGAATTGGTCTACTGCAACCTTTAACGCCGCACAGCTCATTGGTTACGCCAGCTCCCGCTTAGTTTTTCCAAACCTTCGATTGGCAAGATCCAGAAAGTTGCAAAATATGCGGCGGTAAACATCGTAATAGTACGCCTCGCGTTCGTGGGCCTCTCCGACTATGTCTTCGGGAACGACAGCGGTTCCGTCAAGCGCCCAAGCCCCGTCGGAATTAAACCAGCTCTTTACGATGCTCTCGGATGCTGCCTGGCCGTCTCCCTGAACCATGTAATGGATCCCGTCCAAAACGGCTGCCTGATATAATGTCTTGTCGGAATAGGCAAGATGGACAGCCCCCTCGGGAAGCCTCGAAACAGAATCCACGTGCCATTGGAGTGTCCTGAAATCACCGACCCCGGAGAAAACAGCATCATGCTCCCCATCCTTGGTCAGGTGCACATCGAAAAATCCGACCTCCTTCCCATTGGGGTTGGGCTCCACCGTGCCTCCGTGGGCAACACAAAACAGCTGCATGGAATAGCATATCATGAAGGAGGGTATCCCAAGCCTCCGGACAAGCCTGAAAAGCTCAATCTCATCGCAGCGTCCCCCGGTGTTGGGTCCACATGCACACGAAGGTGATCCTAGCCCTACGACGGCGAGGAACTCATTCCGCTCTATTCTTTCTACAGGAGGGCGTTCCTTACGATATATTCTGACTGTCTCAAAGCCTGACCGCTCCTGCAGAAGTGTGCCGATTATTCCCGGACCTTCCCAAGGGGCGTGCTGTATGACCAAGACGCCCTTCTGCTCCATAGGTTCAACGATGGAAACTCGAGTATTTTTGAATTTTGCCGTGCGAAAGTTCTTGGCTGGCCTGTCAGTTTTCAGCCGCCTCTGTTTCTCAAATCTTTCAGGAAGATCGAGACAATACCTGTGATGATCAGTCCAACTCCAGCGACTTCGATATCCGGCACTATGCCAAAAGTCCGGATAACCGCTCGCTCTTCCTTTTGTCCATTCCGTCAAAACCAAAAAATATGAGGATACGTAAGATGTCGGTATGAGTTGGTGGGATGCCGCATACCATGGGTCCCCACCATGG
>Ga0335078_10019570_pt1 | contig 10069 bp, 7 predicted proteins | sample Lox_Sample_32_FD_206711 | JGI IMG/M metagenome (GOLD analysis project Ga0335078, IMG submission 206711) | Soil microbial communities from Loxahatchee National Wildlife Refuge, Florida, United States - Lox_Sample_3.2 | ecosystem: Environmental > Terrestrial > Soil > Wetlands | place: USA: Florida...
TCCACTGGTTCATGAGTAATCCCAGCCTGGTCACCGAGACCAGTACGATCAGCAGCATGAAGCCGAACCGCGCCAGTTCCACATAGACGACCATCGGCACCCGCGCGGCCAGCATCAGCTTGGAACCATCGAGCGGCGGCACCGGAAGCATGTTGATCAGCGCCAGGTACAGGCTCAGTTCCACCCCACGGGCCAGAAATTGGGCGAGCGCCGGAGAATGGTTCAGGGCGGCCACAGCCATCAGCGCCAGTAGCACCGCCATGATCACATTACTGAACGGGCCGGCAAGGGAGACCACTGCGAGGCCGTTCAGCCCTCCGCGCAGCTTGGCGGGATTGGTGCGCACCGGCCGGCCCCAGCCGAGAAAACCGGCTCCCAGCAGGGAGGTCGCGAACGGAAGAATGGCGGTCCCCATCCAGTCCACATGAGCCAGCGGATTCAGCGTGACGCGGCCTTCCATCCGCGGGGTATCGTCGCCCAGGCGCGTGGCCACCCAGGCGTGCGCGAACTCGTGCGGAGCGGTCAGAATCCAGAGCAGCAGCACGTTCAGCAGGGCGGCTTGTAAGTCGAGCGAATGCATGGCGAGAGACGGGCCGGCGACTACCAGCCGGCGAGCCGGGAGCCACTTTTCAGGCATCGTCTGCGGAACCCAGCGGGACCATTGTACGTGGTATCCTGGTATTTAAACCAGTCATTTTCTTCCCCAAGGAAAGTTTCACTTGGCATTCATAGAGGGTTGCAGGCACGCGCTCGAAATCTCCGTCCCTGCCGGTGAAGTAGAGGACGAAACCAGCCGGGTCGTTTTGGACATCCAGAAACGCGCCAAACTCCCCGGGTTTCGCCCGGGTAAGGTTCCGGCGTCCCTGGTCCGGAAAACATTCGCCGGCGATGTCCGGCAGAAGGTTTTGGAGAGCCTGGTTCCCAAGCATCTGCAGAAGCGCCTGGAAGCCGAAGGCCTGGCGCTGGTGGGACGGCCCGATATCAGCGAAGTGCACCTCCACGATGGCGAGCCGTTGAGCTTCAAGGCCACCTTTGAAGTCGAGCCGGCGTTCGAACTCGGTGAGTACACCGGTATCGAAGTTCCCTACCACGACCCGGAGATCACGGACGAGGACGTGGAAAAGCGGCTCAACGAGATTCGCGAGCAGAAGGCCGAGTTTGTGAATGTAGACCCGCGGCCGGCCGAGTCGGGCGATCATGCCGTGCTGGCGCTGGAGAGTCTTTCCGGGATCGAAGGGCAGCCGATCAAGCAGGATGAGATGGTGATCGAGTTGGGGGGCGCCGACACTCTTCCGGGTTTCACCGAAAACCTGGTGGGCGTCACACCGGGCGAGGAACGCGAATTCGATGTGGAGTATCCGGCCGACTACGGTTCGGAACGGGTGGCCGGCAAAACTGTACGGTTCCGGGCGATGCTCAAAGGGATCCGCCGCAAGGAGCTGCCCGAAATCAACGACGACTTCGCGCAGGATCTGGGCGATTACCGGAATTTGGGGGAATTGCGCGACGCGATCCGCCGCGGCCTGTTCGCCAACCAGCAGTTGGAGGCGCAGCGCGAAGCCAAGAACAGGATTGTTGAAAAGCTTGTAGATGCACACGACTTTGCGGTGCCGGACGAATATGTAGCACGGCAGATCCGCAATCGCATGGAAGCGCGGCTGCACGATCTGGCCGGCCAGGGGGTGGATGTTGCCAAGCTGGGAATCGATTGGGAGAAAGCAGCTGAAAGCCAACGTGAGCCGGCGCGGCGGGAGGTCAAGGCTTCCCTGCTGCTCTCCCGGATTGCCGAGCGTGAAACCGTCCACGCGACGCAGGCCGAGGTGGATCGCGAGATCGAGAAGATCGCCAGGCAGCGCAAAGAGCCCCTGGCTGCGGTGCAGAGGCGTTTGGAGAAGGACGGGACGACGGCGCGGATCGCCAGCCACATCCGCACCGAAAAGACACTGAGTTTCCTGTTTGAAAGGGCTCGGAAGACCGTAGAGAGTTAAGGTTCAGGTAATCCCCTGGTACTAACGGCACCGAGAGGACTGCCTATAGCACTTTCGATTAGATTGCTTGCGAGAGCAGGTTCAGGTGATAATGGAGACGAATTGGAGAAGTTCCCGTCCTCCGGCGGGAAACGGGATTCTGCGATTCCCGGGATCGAGGCTTAGGAGGAACAGGAGAAAAAGCGCGTGAAGCGTACCGGATCGGACGAGGCTTTACGGTGTTCGTTTTGTCATAAGAGCCAGGACGTCGTCGGAAAGCTCATCTCGTCCCCCAGTGACTATCCCCGTGCGTACATTTGCGACGAATGTATCGCCGTCTGCAACTCGATTCTGGAAGACGACAAGGTCGAGCCCCCCTCGGGAACCCCCAATAAAATCCCCAAGCCATTGGAAGTAAAGGAGTTCTTGGATCAGTACGTGATCGGCCAGGAGTCCACCAAAAAGAAGCTGGCAGTAGCGGTTTATAACCATTGCAAGCGGATTCATATGAACCGCATGCGCAACACCGAGGTGGAACTCCAGAAGTCCAATATCCTGCTGATCGGCCCGACCGGAACTGGTAAGACGCTGCTGGCCCAAACTTTGGCCAAAATTCTGGATGTTCCTTTTGCCATCGTGGATGCAACCACTCTCACCGAGGCAGGTTACGTGGGCGAGGATGTGGAAAACATCATTTTGAAGCTGCTCCAGGCGGCCGATGGGGATGTCCAGAAATGCCAGCAGGGTATAATCTATATAGACGAGATCGACAAGATCTGCAGGAAAGACGAGAATCCGTCGATCACGCGCGATGTTTCCGGCGAAGGGGTTCAGCAGGCCCTGCTGAAAATCCTGGAAGGGACCGTCGCCAATGTTCCGCCGCAGGGCGGACGGAAACATCCGCACCAGGAATTCACACCCGTTGACACGACGAACATCCTGTTTATCTGCGGCGGGGCTTTTGTCGGGCTGGAAAAGGTGATCGCCCGGCGTACGGGCAAGAAGTCCATGGGATTCCTGCAGGAAGAGGAAAAGGGAGGGCGCGTTTCGGGCATCAGCGGAAGGCGCGATATCGACCTGCTTTCTCAGGCGCAGCCCATCGATTTGATCAAATTTGGGTTCATTCCGGAATTCATCGGCCGGCTGCCGGTTTCGGCGGTGCTGGAAGACCTGGACCGTTCGGCGTTGATCCAGATCCTGACCAAACCCAAGAACGCCATCATCAAGCAGTATCAGAAGCTGTTCGAGTTCGAGAACGTGCGGCTGAAATTCAGCGACGAGGCCCTGGAGGCCATCGCCGATCTGGCCATGGAGCGCAAGGTGGGAGCTCGCGGGCTGCGGATGATTCTCGAAGACCTGATGCTGGATTTAATGTACTACTTGCCTTCTTACAAGAAGGTACGAGAGTTCCAGGTCACCAAAGAAATGGTGCTGGCTCAAAAAATCAGTCTTACAATATTGGAAAAGGCTGGCTAGTCCGAGCCTGCATCGGCGGCCAGTTGCCGCAACCGCACCGCTGGAGGGAAACCAGGGAAGCGTGGGGCGATTACCCTGGGGAGAGCAATGCTGACTTCTAAGGAAAAATCCGACACAAAACGTCTGCCGATGATGCCCATACGGGACGTGGTCATCTTCCCGTACATGATGACGCCCTTCGTGGTGGGGCGCGAGTCAAGTGTCCGGGCGCTCGAAGAGGCCATGGCGGGCGACAAAAAAATCTTTCTGGCTACCCAGCACGACGCATCCATTGATGAGCCTAAACCAAACGAAATCTATAGTGTAGGGACTATAGTCAATATCGTTCAGAGCCTTAAGCTGCCGGATGGCAACATCAAGGTGCTGGTCGAGGGGGTGGAGCGGGCGCGGGTAGTTTCGGTGGCCGACGACGAGGGGTTCTTCCGCGCCACGGTGCGGACCTCGAGTTTCAAAGTGGAGATGGGCCCCCAGCTCGATGCGCTGGTGAGCCGGGTTACGGGCCTGTTCGAGCAATACGTCAAGCTCAGCCAGAATCTCAATTACGAGACCATGATTGCCGCCATCCGCGTGGATGAGCCAGGAAAGCTGGCCGACACGGTCGGCGCCAACCTTCAGCTGACCATCGAGGAGAAGCAGGAGCTTTTAGAGATCTTCGATCCGATCGACCGCCTTACGCGCGTGGCCGAGATGCTGGATATCGAGATCGAAAAGTTGAACGTGGACCGAACCATCCAGGGCCGTGTGAAGCGGCAGATGGAGAAGGCGCAGAAGGAGTATTACCTCAACGAGAAGATCAAAGCCATCCAGAAGGAACTGGGCCGCGGCGAAAAGAGCGAAATCGACGAGCTGAAAAAGCGCATCGAAACCTCCGGCATGACCAAGGACGCGCTCGAAAAGGCCATGGCCGAGTTGAAGCGCCTGGAAAACATGCCGCCCATGTCGGCCGAATCCACCGTCAGCCGCAACTACCTCGACTGGTTGCTGGGCGTGCCGTGGAAGAAAAAGTCCAAGGAAATCCGCGACCTGAAATTCGCCGAGCAGGTGCTCGAAGCCGATCACTACGGCCTGGAGAAAATCAAGGAGCGCATCCTCGAGTTTCTCGCCGTGCGCCGCCTGGTCAAGAATCCCAAAGGTTCCATCCTCTGCTTTGTCGGACCTCCGGGCGTGGGCAAGACTTCGCTCGGCATGTCCATCGCCAAGGCCACCGGCCGCAAGTTCGTCCGCCTCTCTCTCGGCGGCGTGCGTGACGAGGCTGAGGTCCGCGGCCACCGCCGCACCTACATCGGCGCCCTGCCCGGCCAGATCGTGCAGATGATGAAGAAGGCCGGCACTCGCAATCCCGTCTTCATGCTCGACGAAGTGGACAAAATGTCCATGGATTTCCGCGGCGATCCTTCCGCCGCGCTGCTCGAAGTGCTCGACCCCGAACAGAACTTCATGTTCGTCGATCATTACCTCGACGTCGAATACGACCTCAGCCAGGTCTTCTTCATCGCCACCGCCAACGTGCTCCACACCGTTCCGCCGGCCCTCCAGGACCGCATGGAAGTGATCCGCCTTTCCGGCTATACCGAGCTGGAAAAGATGGAGATCGCCAAGCGCTTCCTGGTGCGCAAGCAGATGGAAGCCACCGGACTCTCCGCCGACCGGATCGAGTTCTCCGACGACGGCTTGAACAGCCTGATTCAGTACTATACTCGCGAAGCCGGCGTCCGCAACCTGGAGCGCGAAATCGGCAACGTCTGCCGCAAGGTGGCCCGCCAGGTGGTCAATTCGCAATCCGCCAGGGAAAAGCAGTCGCCCTCCAAGGTGGTGATCGGCGGCGACAAGGTCACCGAGATGCTCGGCCCCTGGAAGTTTCGCGATCTGGCCAACGAGAAAAAGAACGAAGTCGGCGCCGCCGTCGGTCTGGCATGGACCGAAGTGGGCGGCCAGCTCCTCACCACCGAGTGCACCCTGATGGATGGCAAGGGAAAACTCACCATCACCGGCAAGCTCGGCGAAGTCATGCAGGAATCGGCCCAGGCGGCCATGAGTTACATCCGCTCCCGCGCCCTGTCGCTGGGGCTGCCGCGCGATTTCTACCGCAACCTGGACGTGCACATTCACGTCCCCGAAGGCGCCATTCCCAAGGACGGTCCTTCGGCCGGCATCACCCTCGCCACCACCATTTGCAGCGCGCTCACCGGCATCCCGGTGCGCGCCGATGTGGCCATGACCGGCGAGATCACGCTGCGCGGCAAAGTCTTGCCCATCGGCGGCCTGAAAGAGAAGTTGATGGCCGCCCATCGCCACGGAATTCTGGAAGCCATCGTTCCCCTGGAGAACGAAAAAGATCTTCCCGATATTCCCGACGCCATTAAACAAACCATGAAGCTGCACTTCGTGGAGTCGATGGACCAGGTGTTGCGAATCGCCCTCGAACGCGAGGTGGTTTCGCTGTCCATCCCCGCCGCGGCCGGCGTTTCCGCCGGGGTGCCCTCCGGGTCCGTGGATGTGCAGCCCGTGGAAGAAAGCGTAGCCCATTAGCGAATCGCTGATAGCTTGTTTTCTAAATTCATAGCCAGCGCCGGCAGCCCGGATTCGTTTCCCGCGGACGGGCTGCCTGAAATTGCATTTTTAGGGAGAAGCAACGTTGGAAAAAGCAGCCTCCTGAACGCCCTCACCGGCCAAAGGGAGCTGGCTTTTACCAGTAGTACGCCGGGGCGAACACAAACGATCAATTTTTACCGTATCGACGGAGCCTTCTACTTCGTCGATCTCCCTGGGTATGGTTACGCCAGGGCGCCCCTCGCGGTGGTACGGAATTGGCAAAAGCTGGTTGAGAATTATCTGGGAAAGAGGGAGAACTTACAACTCTCCTGCCTGGTGCTCGATGCCCGCCGCGGCTGGATGGAGAACGATCTCCAACTCAAACGGTGGCTCGGGCACTACGGTAGACCGTATGTGGTGATTGCCACCAAGGTCGACAAGTTGAATCAATCTGAAGTGCAGCACGGTTTGCGCGCCATCCGTAAGGAAGGCGTGGAGCCGTTGCTGTTCTCGGCCCTGACGGGCCGGGGAGTGAGGGAAATTTGGCAAGCAATAACGACAACACTCCAATCACGGTAGGAACCGTCCCACCGCAGGAAGAATCCGAAAAACCCGCCGAAACCGGCGCCGGATCCCAGGCACTGCCCACATCCGCGCCGCCCACCGCAACCGAAAAACCGGAACGTACGGCCGAAAAGCCTACGCGTCCCCACAAGGTGGGCGCTCCGCCTGTTGCTGCCGCCACGCCTGCCGATCCGCCCGTCGAACCGCCGGCGGATGCCATCGCTCCCGCCGCCATCACCGGCCAGCAACGCCGCAAACAGGTGGCGCAGGGCGCCAAGAACGGCACCCCTACGCTCGACCTCGTCGAGCTGAAGGACATGAGCATCCAAAGGCTCAACCAGGTGGCCAAGGACATGGGTATCGCCGGCGCCGCCGGTATCCGCAAGCAGGAGTTGATTTTCAAAATCCTCCAGACGCAGGCGGAAAAAAGCGGTCTCATCTTTTCCGAAGGCGTGCTCGAATGCCTGCCCGATGGCTTCGGTTTCCTGCGCGCTCCCGAATATAATTACCTGCCCGGCCCCGACGATGTCTACGTTTCACCTTCGCAGATCCGCCGCTTCGACCTGCGCACCGGCGACACCATCTCCGGCCAGATCCGTCCCCCCAAGGAAGGCGAGCGCTATTTCGCCCTCATCAAGGTGGACGCCATCAATTTCGAGCCGCCCGAGGAAGCCCGCAACAAAATCTTCTTCGATAACCTCACGCCCCTCTATCCCAACTCGCGCATCAAGCTCGAAACCACGCGCGAGAATTTTTCCGGCCGCGTGATGGATCTGCTCACGCCCGTCGGCAAGGGCCAGCGCGGCCTCATCGTCTCGCCGCCGCGCACCGGCAAGACCATGCTCTTGCAGTCGCTCGCCAACTCCGTTACCACCAACCACCCCGAGATTTCGCTCATCGTGCTGCTCATCGACGAGCGCCCCGAGGAAGTCACCGACATGCAGCGCAGCGTGCGCGGCGAAGTCATCAGTTCCACCTTCGACGAGCCCGCCACGCGCCACGTGCAGGTGGCCGAAATGGTGATCGAAAAGGCCAAGCGCCTGGTGGAGCATAAGCGCGACGTGGTGATCCTGCTCGATTCCATCACCCGCCTGGCGCGCGCCTACAACACCATCGTGCCGCCCTCCGGTAAAGTGCTCTCCGGCGGCGTCGATTCCAACGCCTTGCAGCGCCCCAAGCGCTTCTTCGGCGCCGCCCGCAACATCGAAGAGGGAGGCTCGCTCACCATCATCGCCACCGCCCTCATCGACACCGGCAGCCGCATGGACGACGTGATTTTCGAAGAGTTCAAAGGCACCGGCAACATGGAAATCCACCTGGAGCGCAAGCTGGTGGATAAGCGCGTCTTCCCGGCCATCGACATCAACAAGAGCGGCACCCGCAAGGAGGAGCTGCTGCTGCCCAAGGACGAACTGAACCGCGTCTTCATCCTGCGCCGCGTGCTGAACCCGCTCTCCCCGGTCGAGACCATGGAACTCCTCCTCGACAAGCTCGGCAAGACCCGCAGCAACGGCGAATTCCTCGCCTCCATGAGCGGCTAGGAACGGCTCGAAGCTGAAATTCTCATCGCGGAGACGCGGAGGAACGGAGCACGCGGAGAACCTCGCTAGAAGGTTTTCTCCGTGGCGCGCCCCCTCCGCTATGAAATCTTCGGCCTCATGTCACTTCACATTTGCCGCCTCAATGAGACCCCCAATATCCCCATTGAATTGAGATAAACGAACCTGAAAATAGTGTACTTGGCGGCCATCTTCGTGTAATATCGTCTGGAAAAGCCCTGGGGAATTGGGCTGCGACTTACGGAGGATTTGCTTGAAGCTTCGGTTTCCTTTGCCTGCACTTGTCACAGTGCTTCTTGTGTCGTGCGCGTATGCCGCCGACACCGTTGTGACTTTTAACGTCTCCGGAACGTTCCAGGACGGCGCCACCATGAGTGGAACGCTGACCATCGATACGACCACCGGCACGGCCACGGCGGTGAATGTGGCCCTCAGTTCGCCCGTTTCGGGCACTTACACCGTGCTGGGAGGCTACTCGGTCGGGGCTGCATATTACGCCCTTGGTGCTCTGTTGGCCGGCTCTCCTTCGTACCCTAATCTGACCCTGGCGATACCGGGCAACACATTGGTGGGCTACACGGGAGGAGCGCTGTGCAGCCTCGCGTCGACCTGCGGCGGCATTGTCGGGGGCGTGTGGGAAGACGACGAAACGCTGAGCCGGCTTAGTTCCGGCAGCCTGACCGCGCAGTCGCCGAGTACCTCCGTTCCGGCGCTCTCGCCCTGGGCACTCGGCGCGCTCACCATCCTGCTGGGGGCATTCGCCGTCCTGATGCTCCGCCGCGCTGTTTCGATTCGCGGCTGAGATCTCATCGCAGATGCGCGGGGCCGCGGAGAAAAATAGCAAACGGTTTTCTCCGCGCTCTCCGCTCCTCCAGACCCGCAGCAACGGCGAATTCCTCGCCTCCATGAGCGGCTAGGAACGGCCCGAAACTGAAATCTCGGCGCCGAGGAGCGGAGAGAAGCCGCCCTCGCCCTGAAAAGACAAAACATTCTGAAAATACTGTACTTGACACCGGCATTCCTGTAGAATTATCTGGAACGCAGGCCCGGGGGATGGGCCTGTCGTACGGAGGACCTGCTTGAAGCTTCGGTTTCTTTTGCCTGCACTTGTCATAGTGCTTCTTGTGTCGTGCGCGTATGCCGCTGACACCGTGGTCACATTTAACGCGTCCGGAACCTTCGCCGACGGCGCTACGCTCAGCGGAACGATCACGATCGATACGACCACCGGCGAGCCCACGGTCGAGAATTTGGTTGTCAGCTCACCAGATTCAGCAACGTACACCGCTCCGAACGGCGTCGACGAAACAGCAAACTACCAGTTAATCTTCGTGTCGCCATCCGGCTACCCGGCCTTCCCAGTATTACAGTTGACCGTGCCAGGCAGTACGCTGGTCGGTTATAGCGGAGGGCCGCTATGCAGCACCACGAATACATGCAGCGCCGGGCCGTCTATATCGGCTATACGCCTCAGTACGGGTCCACCCTACACGTATGACACCCTCACCTCCGGCAGCCTGAGCACGACCGCGCCCACGACCTCCGTCCCGGCGCTCTCGCCCTGGGCACTCGGCGGACTGATGGTCCTGCTGGGGGCATTTGCTGTCTTCATGCTCCGCCGCGCCGTCTCGATTCGCGGCTGATATCTCATCGCAGATGCGCGAGGCCGCGGAGAAGAATAGCCAACGGTTTTCTCCGCGCTCTCCGCTCCTCCAGACCCGCAGCAACAGCGAATTCCTGGCCTCTATGAGCGGCTAGGCGCTATGTCCACCCTGGCCCCGAGTCCCGACGGGAGGCCGAGGATCACTCCCTTCATACCCCGTTCCCGAAACCCACCTCGCTGGTCAGTCGTCTCTTAGCCGCAGCAGCAGGTCATAGCCGATCGAACAGAAGATACAATCCATCGCGCACAGCGCCGGCCGCCGCGCTGCTTAACTCGCCGATGCACTCCACCAGTTCTGCCTTGTCCAC
>Ga0335078_10019571_pt1 | contig 10069 bp, 8 predicted proteins | sample Lox_Sample_32_FD_206711 | JGI IMG/M metagenome (GOLD analysis project Ga0335078, IMG submission 206711) | Soil microbial communities from Loxahatchee National Wildlife Refuge, Florida, United States - Lox_Sample_3.2 | ecosystem: Environmental > Terrestrial > Soil > Wetlands | place: USA: Florida...
CTCGCGGTAGTCCACCGTCAAAGGAAAGAAGTCGATGCCCTCGCGGGGCTTTGAAGAGCAGGCCGTGGCCAGCACGACTGTGTCGCCATAACGCACGAAAGCGGCCCCATTCGCCTGCTTGGCAAGCTTGCCGGTCTCAATTGTCAATGTGCTCGAACCGAGCGGTATCGCTACTTGATGCATTTATTCTCCTCCACGCCTGACCTCCGTTGGGGTGGCGCTGCAGCGACCCTGCGGCGGAAGCCGGAGCGGGCCCTCAGCCCGCAACTGAAATGATTTGGGATCGGCGAAGTGAGACGAGGCAGGAAAGAAATCCCATCCGCAGAAGACGGGTAAGACCGGCGACAGCGCTCCACTCCCGGGTCATCCCCGGCGGAAGCATTCAACCTCTGATCCCCGGAGGCCTCGGCCCGCAGCCTCGGTCTGAAGGTTTCACTCACTACCAGCTATTTGCGGATGCCCAGCCGCTCGATCAACTGCTTGTAACGCGCAGGATCGCGGCCTTTAAGGTACTCCAGGAGCCGGCGACGCTTGCCGACCATAACCAACAGGCCGCGCCGGGACGCATGGTCCTTGCGATGGACGCTGAAATGCTCGTTCAGGTAGGATATTCTCTCACTAAGAACGGCCACTTGGACCTCGGGCGAGCCCACATCTTTGGGATTGATCCGGTATTGATTGATTAAGCCCGTTTTGGCTTCCCGCGTCATTGGCATCCGCTGGTTTCCTCGCTTCTCTCTAGCTTATCCCTTTGTATCGTACCAAGGATACCATGGCTTCGCCGGAAGCGCAATGCCGGTGCCGCGACCAAGACCCATGAACCGGGAGGGCAAGATACACCGAAGCAGAGCGGACCGCAATGCGCGCCAGCCCGCCCTCCAGCGCCCCGTCCTGTCCTTTGAGCCGGCACGGTCATCCAGGTTCGCGGGCGGGACATCCGTGCCGCGCCCCTCCTGCCGGCGCAGGCCCGTGAGGATCGGATGCGGTTCCAACCACATCGCCATCGGCGAATTGCGCAGTTCGCGCCGACACTGCCGGTATCGGCCCTGCCACTCCGGGTGATAGTTCCCCTCCTGGTCCAGGCAGTAGCGAATCCGTTCCCAGAAGCGCGGCGGGCCGAGCCGGTACACTCTGAACCGGAGGGCGCTTTCCCTTTCGGGTTCCCTTTCAGTCTCGATGCCGGGGTCGGCACCGGGCACGCGCCTGGTCCGGACCAGCTCCAGCTCCGGCGTAAGCTGCAGGGCGAACCCGCGCCGGCGCTGGGCGTAGAAAACCAATCCGAGCCGCGCCCAGGGATGATGAATCCGAATTCGCGGCGGGACCCCAATCCGCAATAGGGTGGTGAGCCTCGTTGTGGAGTCAACTGACTGCAAAGGAGTTTCCAGCTTTGTTCCAGGGCGCTCCCAGGCTTGATGCGCGCACCACACGGTGTTCGCCAGCCAGTCCATTTTCTTCTCAAAGCTGGAGACGGAGACCGTAGTCCCCGGGTGCCGGCCGGGATTACTGCGCTCCTGCTCCCGTTGGGTGGCGCAAACCTTCTCAGGCGAGTCCAGGTTGGCTTTGAGGTCCGGCCAAGGTCTGCGGCCTCCCGCCGGCCCGTCGGACTGGGGGACCGCGGTCGTACGCTGAAAAGTGCCGGCGATCCGGGCGCGAATCTGGCGCCACTCCTCCGCACCCTGGTGATAACCGGCGCGGGCGAGCTTTTCGGGCAGGTTGACGGCCGAGCGTCCATGCTTCAGGGTATTGAGCGCCACGCGAGCCTTGCCTTGTTCGGTTCGGGGTCCGGTCGATTTCAGGGCGTTAGCGCGGCGGGCGGCCAGCGAGGCGGGAGTGATTGTTCGGCGGAGGAGCATAGAAACCCCCAGACAAGAGGTATCTTGCCCCACCCGGGATAAGCTTGGCGCAAAACTCGTTAAATGTCAAGTGCTCTGGACTAGCCGCGATGCCCGCGCGCGTCTGGCCGGCTGTCAGCCGCCGCCTGTAGACTGAATCCATGCCCGGCGTGCTCATCATCTCCCGTGACTGGCAATCGCGCGCCCTGCTGCGCGCGGAATTGATCGAGGAAGGATGCGACGTGCGGGCGTTTGTCTCGCCGGACGAGGCGAGGGCGGCACTGGGGAGGGTGGAGCGGTCAAAGCTCGAGATTCAAAGCTCGAAACTTCAAAATTCAAGGATCGCAACGGGCCGCACGGGCAGCAGATTCTCGCCCGGGCTGGTGATCGCCGACATCTCGGCAGTTTCCGATCGCGGCGAGATCGAACAACTGGCCGATCTCACTCGCAGCTTGCCCGCCGAGGTGCCTTTGTGGGTTATCGCCAGCCGGGGGGAACCGGGGCGGCAATGGATTGAACTTTTGAAAGAAGCGCATCTTGAGAGGGTATTCTTCAGGCCGATTGACGGTGGCGAGCTCGTCGAGCGCATCAAGGATCGAATCCAGAAGAGGGGTTAGGGGTCAGGGGTCAGGGGACAGGGAACTGTCCAGTGTTGACCGTGAACTGCGAACTGTCGAGGTCAGCTTCTGAAGATCCATTCTCATCCCGTATTCCGGCCGGAGGGTGAGCGAAGGCAGCGGCCAGGTACGATGTCCCTTGACGGTGCGGAATCGGAAGCGCCGCATGATGGTGGCGAGCACCAGGGCGATTTCAAATTGCGCGAAATCCTTGCCGATGCAGTTGCGGGGGCCGCCGCCGAAGGGGAAATAGGCAAACTTGGGCAGCCGGTCGAAGAGCCCGTCCTCCCAGCGTTCCGGCCGGAAGCTGTCGGGATCCTCGAAGAAACGCGGATCGCGATGGACCACCCACTGGAACATGGCCACGGTTGCCCCCTTGGGGATCGTATAGCCGCCGATCTGGCAATCGTTGAGCGCCTCGCGGACCACTCCGTAAGCGGGCGGGTAGAGGCGCAGCGATTCTTTGATGACGCAGTCGAGATACGTCAGCCGCCGTAAATCGGCCATGGTGACCGGCCGGTCGCTGAGCGCCGTCTCCAGTTCCTCAATCAGCCGCGCCTCAGCCGCGGGATTTTCTCCCAGCAGAAACAGCGTCCAGGTCAGGGCCAGGCCGGTCGTCTCGTGGCCGGTGAAGAAGAGCGTGGCCATTTCGTCGCGCAATTGCAGGTCCGTCATCTCGATGCCGTAGTGCTGCTGGGCGTGCAAAAAGGCGGAGAGCAGGCTGCGCTCATCGCCGTTCGAGCGCCGGCCTTCGCGGATGGCGTCATAGATGATGCCGTCCAGGCTGCGCATGGCGCGGCGGTAGCGCAGGTTGCCTGGCGTAGGGACCCACTCCGGAACCACGTACATCCCGAAACGATCGGCAAACTGGTCCAGGTAAACGCTGATCGCGTGCTCCGCGCTTTCCAGCTCGTCCGCGAGTTCGCGTCCGAAGAGCACCCGGGCGATGATTTCGAGCGTGAGGCGCATCATCTCCTGGTGGACATCGCGCGTCTCGCCATCTTCCCACTGGTCGAGCTTGCGCCCGGTGAAGCGCACAATGGTTTCGGCGTAGGTGTCAATGTGCTCGTGACGGAAGGCGCGCTGGCCGATGCGTCGCTCGCGCACCCAAGCCTCGCCATCACTGGTCAGCAGGCCCTCACCGAACAGGGCGCGGCTCTCGCGCAGATAAACCGCTTTGATGAAGTTGCGGTAGTTGGTGACCAGCACCTCCTCGATGTAGCGCGGATGGCTGATGAGATAGGTGGGGATGTTCACCACGCGCATGAAGACGATGTCGCCGTACTCGCGCGCCACGCGCGTGGCATATTTGACGTCTTCCTCGCGAATTTCAGGCAGCACCCCCAGCAGCAAATGACCCTTCGGGCCGGGCGGACGCGTTATGGAAGGCATAGTTTTAGTTTGCGCCGCGTCTTACAGGGGATTTGCCATGTTAGCACTTCGCGCTTCTCCGCGCAGGTGGACGGCGCGGCTGGGTACTGTCCTGAACTCAAACGTAGGGTGGCCACAGGGGGCGGCCCCTACGTCTGGAATTAAGAGTCGATGCACGGCAGAAAGGTTGCCGGGCTCAAAATCGCGCCGTCCGGTTCAATCCCCGGCGCGCCCCGCCGATGAGCCTTGTGTGGACGTGTTCTCATGAGCGAGACTCTGAGCCAGCCGTCAGGCTCACCCGAGGTCCTTCGCGATGAAATCCTGGCGTTTGTCCGCTCCCTGCGTCAGCCGGTACTGACGGAAGGCGGCTCCGCACTCCCTTTGGATGGCCTCGCGGGCCGCGATTCTGATGGCGACGACGGCACTGCCGTTCAGGTCAGGCTGGAAGTGGAGTTCGGCAAACTGCTTCTGGAGATCTGGGGCGGCGGGCGCTCGGTGGTGCGCCGCGTGTCGGGAATTGAACGGAAGGGCCGCAGGCTCATCATTCAGGCCCGGAAGCGCGGCGATTGGGGTTCGGCGGTGGAACTCGAGATCCGCGATGCCGGCGATGCAACCGGCGACGATCCCAGCCGCGCATCGAGCGCGCCCGAAACACGTCAGGAGCTTCGAGCGCGCCGCGCCGACGATCGCGACGAATTCGAACGTCGACTCCTGGCCATGCTGGCGCGCGAATATCCCGGCTCGCGATTGGAGCGCGTCAGCCATCGTCCGGATCGGGAGCGCGTCTTCTCCGGCTGTTACACGCGAGGCTGGGCGCGCCAGGGACGTGAAGCGTGGGCGTTCCTGGGACTCTCCGAGTTTGAGAATCCCACGGCCATTGAGAACGCGCTGGCCTACGGTCTGATCTGGCTCGATTGGCTGCGCGGGCGCGCTGACGACAGCCAGGAAGTGGTGGTGAGCGGCCTCAAGCTGGTGTTGCCGCCCGTCGCCGTGGCGGTGGCCGCGCATCGCGCCGCCTATCTCGATTCGCGCGCGGCCGGAATCGAGATCCTGGAATGGACTCCGGCGGCCGAGCATCCGCGAGCCATCGATCTCGCCGACTACGGCAACGTTGAGACCCGGCTCACAGCACGCTGGCGCGGCGCGCGCATGGTCGAACAGTACCGCCCGTTGCTCCGGGAGCTGCTCGGGCCGCATCTGGACCGCCTGCGCGTGGTGCCTGACGCCACCGGCGATGCTCTGTCGCTCCGCGTCTTCGGACTGGAGGTGGCGCGGATCGAAGGCCGCACCGATCCCGAGGTCTCCTTCGGAATCGAAGGCGAAAGGACATCGCTTGAAGAGGCCGGCGGCCCAACCGCTTTCCAGTCATTTCTCGAAGATGTGTTACGGCTGCGCCATCGCCGCTCACCCGACCGCGCGCACCCCCTGTTCCGTTTGCAGCCCGAGCGCTGGCTCGAGAGCCTGCTGGTTGACGACATCCGCCGCGTGGACACCACCCTCGCGCCCGAGCACGTCTACCCGCAGGTGCCGGCGTTCTCAGGGTCAGCCAGCCCGCAGTTCTCCCGCGGCGTAATCGACATTCTGAGCGTCGCGCGCGACCGGGAGAATGGATCGCAGCGGCTGGCAGTGGTCGAACTGAAGCTCGACGAAGAACCGAATCTTCCCTTGCAAGGGCTCGACTATTGGCTGCGCGTGAAGTGGCTCGAAGATCGCGACCAGTTCCGGAAATTCGGCTATTTCGCCGAGATCTCTCCCTCCCCGGCGCCACCATTGATCTACCTGGTGTGTCCCGCCTTTCGTTTCCACTCCACCACCGAGCGGATTCTGCGCTACTTCGATCCCTCGATCCGGGTGATCAAGGTCGGCGTGAATCAGCGCTGGCGCGATGGAGTCAGGGTGCTTTTCCGGCGGACGCTGGCACAGGGGAAAGAAGTGGTGAGCGAATTGAAGGTCCAAACTTAAAACTCAATGAAAAATGAGTCTCCAAGTTTTTGACTGTCAACTGTTAACTGTCGACTGTCGGCTCAGCAGCTCCTGCGCTACAATGTCCGGAGCTTCCAGCGTCCAGGAGGAATGCCATGGCCTCAAACGGATTTGTCTTCGCGGACCCCATCCCAACGCCTGACGATTACGACACCTTTAACCCGCAGGACGTCTTCGCGGACTCCGGCATCTACACGACTCCGGTGCCGGAACCGATCCCGGCGCCCTGGGCCTCGCCGCCCGTGCTGGCGCTCGACCAGGTGCTCGATCCGAGCCACGTGGCGCAGATTCAGGGCGCGGGCAGCATCGTCTTTCACTCCGTGGGCGACACCGGCGGCGTGAAGGATCCTTCGCGCCAGTTCGCCGTCGCCGATGCTCTGTCGGCCGACCTGGCGGGCAAGACGTGGCAAAACGGTCTGCCGGCGTTCTTCTATCACCTGGGCGACGTGGTCTACTATTTCGGGCAGGAGAAGTATTACTACGATCAGTTTTACGATCCCTATCGCGAGTACAACGCGCCCATCTTCGCCATTCCCGGAAATCACGACGGCGTGCTCTATTCGGGCGAAGGCGTCCCCTTTTCGCTGCAGCCTTTTTATTCGAACTTCTGCACTCAGACGCCCACGCATGCGACCATCGCCGCCGGCGTCGCCCGGACCACCATGACGCAGCCCGGCGTCTACTTCACCCTGGACGCGCCCTTCGTGAAAATCATCGGGCTGTATTCGAACACCAGCGAAGGTGCCACCCAGGGCGTGATCAGCGGCGGCGCCGCCGGAACCGCACAACTGACTTTCCTCGAGCAGCAGCTTGCGAACGCTCTCGCCGAGCGCAACCAGGGCGACGTGCGCGCGCTGATCATCGCCATTCATCATCCGCCTTTCACCGGCAGCAGCCAGCACACGCCCAATCCGGCCATGCTGACGGATATCGACAACGCCTGCGCGCAGGCGGGCATCCTGCCGGACGTGGTGCTTTCCGGCCATTCGCACCTGTATGAGCGCTACACGCGCGTGTTGCAGAATCGCCAGATTCCTTTTGTGGTAGCGGGCATGGGCGGCTACTTCAATCTCTCGACCTTCATTACGGGCAAGGGCGGCGCAAAGCCGATACCGCCCGTCACGGGAACGGACGCCAGCGGGAATCCGCTGACGCTCGAGGCTTACAACGATACGCAGTGGGGATTTCTCCGTTTGACGGTCAGCGCGGCTTCCCTCGGCTGCCAGTTCCTGGCTCTCGATGCGCAGACCGGCTCCGCCGCGGTCCAGGACAGCTTCACCCTCGACCTGAGCCAGCACGTTCTGACGAGCGGTGGCGTCCCCATCGCGGTGGGAGTGAAACCCGTATCGAAGAAATCGAAACCGAAAAAACGGAAGAGCAAGGGTTCGCAGAAGTCCGCGGCACCGGTGGCGCGGCCCAAGCGGAAATCGCACAAAAGCGGCAAGCCGCGGTAAGCGGGCGGCATCCAATTTTCCATTGGTGTCGTCCTGGTCTCGGCGTAGGGGCCGGCCCCTGTGCCCGCCCGAATGTTTGTGATGACAAACCTGGGCGGCCGCTGGGGGCCCTACGCCGGGATCAGGACAACTACCCCATTTCCCGGAGGAAGATTTTATGCGTCGCAGACTTCGAGTCACGGTTCTTGCCGTCGTGGTGGTCCTGGCGGGCGGCGCGGCGTTGCCGCTCCCGGCGCAGCAAGCTCCTCCTCAGGACACAATCCAAATAACGGCCAAGAAATACGAGTTCGACCCTGCGACCATCACCGTCAAGCAGGGCCAGCATGTGAAGCTGGTCATTACGGCGAGCGACCGCGATCATGGCATCAAGATCGCGGATTTCAACGTGGAGCAGCGGCTGCCGAAAGGTGTCCCAACCACCGTTGAGTTTACGGCGGATAAAGCAGGGACCTTCCCCTTTGAGTGCTCCGTCGTGTGCGGGTTAGGGCACCACAAGATGAAGGGCAAGTTGGTCGTCGAGCGCGCGGCCGGGGCCCCGTCGTCCCCATAGAATCGGAAGTAACAACCTTTCAGGCTACTGGCGGCGGCACAGGAAAACCCGTACAATACCAGATCGATTCCCGCCGGACTTCGGAATGCCCCACAGATCTTCGGGATCGTGCGGCCCCTGCCGATACAGGCTGGCTGTTGAATCGCTTAATTATTCGCTTTTCAAAGTACAGGAGAGAGAATGCGGCAATTAAAGATAGGGGTGTGCCTCGCACTGTTCGCGCTGGCCATGGCCCCGGCGGTACGTGCGCAACTGATGGAGCAGGTGGCGCCGGGCGACGTGCGGGTGTTTCAGATCAAGCTTCGGAGCAAGGGCGCGGCGCCAGGGTTCAATCCTTTCCTGGTTATCGTGAGGCCGGAGGATAAGGTTCAGTTCGTGGTCACTTCGGTCGACAAAGACTGCGATTTTGAGCTCAAGGGTTTGAACGTCCATCAGAAGGTCAAGAAGGGCGTACCCACCACCATCAACTTCACGGTTCCGGGCGAGGGCAAATTCGATTACTCCTGCGGCGGAATGGTGAGGCACCAGCTCCATCGCGAGATCAAGGGCACGCTGGTAGTGAAGAAAGGGAGCGAGGCCGCGCCTCCTGCGAGCGGCGGCGCCTAACCGCCTGTGCTGTAGCAGCGGTGTCCCCACCGCCGCATCCAGATCGTTGATTGGTTTGGCGGTGAGGACACCGCCGCTACAGGGCGTCGCCGGAGGATTCCCGGGGTTTCAGAAGATCTCGAAGCGTTCCTGGTGCACCGTGGGATCGCTTTTGATCACCACGTCTTTGCCCGTCAGCGACTCGATCTCGGCGGTGAGCACCCCTTCACGCGACTTGAGGGCCCGCGCCACCTCGGGGTTCACCCGCAAGGTGAGCGTATTTCCCTCGATTTCGGTCGCCATCTTCTTCGCTTCTTCCATGATCTCGTAACAGACCGTGGTCACGGACTTGATCCAGCCGGAGCCGGTGCAGTAGGGGCACTGCTCGGAGAGGGTCCGTTCCAGCGACTGCTTCACACGCTTGCGCGTGAGCGCCACCAGGCCGAACTCGTTGAAGGACAGAATCTTTGTGGGCGCGCGGTCCCTGCGGAGCGCCTCCTCGAGCGCCTGCACCACCTTGGCGCGGTTGCGCCGGTCGTCCATGTCAATAAAGTCGATCACGACGATCCCGCCGAGATCGCGGAGGCGCACCTGCCGCACAATCTCCTTGACCGCGTCGATGTTGGTCTTGACGATGGTGTCTTCCAGGCGGTTCGTTTTGCCCACGTACTTGCCCGTGTTGACATCTATGGCGACCAGGGCCTCCGTCTGATTGATGACGATGTAGCCGCCGGATTTCAGCCAGACCTTGGGCTTGAGCGCTTTGTCAATCTCGCTCTGGATGCCGAACTCTTCGAACAGCGGGTTGTCTCTGGAATAGAGCTTGACGTGCCCGACCAGCGACGGCTGAAAGCGATGGACGAAATCGAGCACATTCTGGTACTCCATCTCATTGTCCACGCGGATGCTCTTGAACTCCGGAGAGAGGATGTCGCGCAGGATTCGCTCCACCAGCGTCAGGTCGCGATGAATCAGCGCCGGCGCCTTGGTGCGCTCGGTGCGGGTGCGGATCTCGTGCCAGAGCTTCGCCAGAAAATCCAGATCACCCTTCAATTCCTCCTCGCTGCGTCCGGCGGCGGCTGTGCGGACGATGATGCCGCCCATCAGCGAGCCGCGGTGCTCGAGAATAATGTTCCGCAGCCGCAGGCGTTCTTCCTCCGTGCCGATCTTGCGCGACACGCCGATGTGATGGATGGTCGGCATGTAGACCAGATAACGTCCGGGCAGCGCGATATGGGACGTGATGCGCGCGCCCTTGGTTCCCAGAGGCTCTTTGGCAATCTGGACCAGGATCTCCTGGCCTTCCTTCAGCACCTCATTGATCTGGACCGGCTGCTCGTTTCCGGAGCGCGGGAAATCGGGCCGCCGCCCATGCCCTTCCGGACGCGAACCTCGATTCCCGAACCGGCCGCGTCCGCGGCGCCCGCGCCGGGGCGCAAAGCGCGGACGCTGGTGCTGGTCGCGCATCGTGTAGGAACGCCCTCCGGGCGCCTCCGAGCCACCCTCCACGGGCGTCTGCCGGGCTTCGCCGTTCCCCGCCGCCTCAGCCTCCTGGATTCCGTCCTCCGGCTGCTCCTGCAGGGCCTCTTCAAGCGACGACTCCGTGGTATCGCCGCCCTCTTCGTTCTCTTGGCCAGGCTCCAAGGCCTCGCCCTCGATTTCGTCCACTTCAATCTC
>Ga0335078_10019572_pt1 | contig 10068 bp, 14 predicted proteins | sample Lox_Sample_32_FD_206711 | JGI IMG/M metagenome (GOLD analysis project Ga0335078, IMG submission 206711) | Soil microbial communities from Loxahatchee National Wildlife Refuge, Florida, United States - Lox_Sample_3.2 | ecosystem: Environmental > Terrestrial > Soil > Wetlands | place: USA...
GAAAAATTACCTCGATGCGTTGACTACGCAGAAGCAGCTGGGACTGCAAGGCGATGCTGCGAAAACGCAACTGGCCCTCTCTGAGTTGAACCTTGACTTAGGGAACGCGGCAGAAGCAGAATCCCAATCCCGGGAAGCACTCCACGCCTTTGCTGCCGAGGCTTACATTAACGGAGAGATCGCCGCAGGAGCCATGTTATGTAAGTCCCTCGTTCAACAAGGTAAAACAGACCAGGCCAGTGCAGCGTTTGCCGCTGCAGTTCGTCTGTTGCAAAGAGACCAAGACGTAGCGATTCGAATGTCGTTGAATCTGACTCACGCATATGTCTTGGCAGGAGCGAACAATTTTGCCGCGGCTGAGAACTGCGCCCGACAAGTTCTCGGTCAAGCCCACCGCCTGGGATTTCTCCAATTGGAACTGGAAGCCTCTCTTGCCCTGGGTCAGATTGAGATGAAGGGGTCAGATTCCGCGCCAGGTCGCGCCCGGCTCCGGGCTCTAGAGAAAAGCGCCCGGTCAAAAGGGTTTGAACTGATTGCACGAAAGGCAAGCAATAGGAGTGGTGTCCCATGAGCCCAGCGAATACGACGGAACTGATCTGGGTGATTTAGTGGCGACTTCGAAGAACGACGGCCCAGGAACCCAGCGAACCACTTAGGCGAGGGGGGCCGGGCGCAAATGACGCTGGCCTACGTGCGGTACTCGATAGCAACCGACCAAGCAGCAACAGAGAAGATCAAAGCCTCCAAGGCAATGTCTCCTGAAATGCTCCTCGAGGTCGAGCAGCTAGCATCCGAGTGGCGAAGAAAAACCCAGGGTCCAGGTCCAACCTCTGACAATCTGCGGCGATCTGTGTCGGCAACTTCCTCGGCGCGTGCTTCCCTCGGCTACAAACAACAACCCCATCCGCAGAACTTGATGCCCCGCGGTTTTGAAGAACACTAGTGGTGTCCTGACCCGTTATGGAAATTCTCTACTCTACATGATTCTTCAACCGCTTGCCAGGCGGCGCTTATGATCCGTTCTGATCGGTTTTGACCCATTCTGAGCATAGAACTATCACGTTTTTATCACTGCAGATCGCTTATGTCCGACGACTTATGCTCGTCTACTAGGGATTTCTTAAGCGTGTAAGAGCCCCGTTTCGGCTTCGGCCAGACAATCCCGTACTTTTTCCAGGAGACGCGGGAAGAGAAACTCTTTGGGGAGCCACAACGTGACATGTTCACATTGCACAGGCTCGTATGCTGTCATCACAATGATGGGGAATTTAGAATTCCGGGCGCGAATCTCACGAGCCAGGTCGAGACCGTTCATGCCGGGCATGAGAAAGTCAGTGACCACGAGATCGAATTCTTCTTTCCCGAATGCCTCCAGCGCTTGGGTGGCGCTTGTTGCCGGCACGGTGTGATAGCCCTCTGCTTGCAGCAGTTCGCAGGACAGGCGGCACAGCATTTCGTTATCGTCAACTACGAGAATCTTTTTCATGACAACCCCCTTAATCAGCAGTCGATGCCACGCCGGCGATCGCAGATGTCTTGCCAAATCCCAGGCTGCCGTCGGGTTTCATCCTCACCGTGATGCAATCCCCTGCTTTGATCTGTCCGGTGGCGACAAGGTTCGCCAATCCGTAAACGATCTTGCGCTCTATCACTCGCTTCAAATGGCGTGCACCATATTTGGGATCCGTCCCCTCTTTCAGCAACCACCGCTTAACCTCAGGAGCGCACTGGAAGGTAAAGTGGCTTTGGCCGACAGCGCGGATAATACGCTGCTGCACTTTCGCTAGCTCCAGTTCCAGAATTTGTTCCAGCTGTTCGGGACGAAGCGTCTTGAAGACAACGACTTTGTCCAGCCGATTCATGAACTCCGGTGAGAACTTCCTGCGCGCGGCATCCGTGGCAGTGCGCCGAATCTTGTCATCCAGGTTCGCATCCGCCGCGAGTGATTCTGCGGCGAAGCCGATACCGCCCTCCGCGAGGCGACTCATCTCGGTCGCGCCCAAATTGGAGGTCATGAAAATCAGGCATTGCGAAAGATCGACATGACTGTTGTCGCCGAGCGTGAGACTGGCCTTATCGAGGATTCCCAGAAGCAGCTGCCAGAGCGCCTCGGATGCTTTTTCGATTTCGTCAAATAGCAACAACGAGAGTTTCAGTTTTTCCGTGTGCCAATGCGCCAGGGCTTCTTGAGTCAGCAGCGGCGGTGTGTGCATGTGTCCGATGTAGCCGGGCGGTGAACCGATCAACTTGGAAATCTCGTGATGCTCTTGGAATTCGGCACAGTCCACTTTGATGAAGGCGTGAGGATCGGAGAACAACGCTTCGGCCAGCACCTCGACCACGTAGGTTTTGCCTGAGCCGGTGGGCCCCAGAAACAGCAGATTGCCGACTGGCCGATCGGGAGCAGACAATCCCACTAGAAAGATCTGGTAAAGCTCAATGACGGCTTCAATGGCGGCATCCTGTCCCACAATCCTGCTGCGTAGAAAGGCTTCAATGTCTTTCGTGGCCTCGCCTCGTCGTGTGGGGTCCAGCGATTCGAGATTAGCTGACTCCTCAAGGGAGACGGCAACTTCTGCGCTGGGTTGCTTGGCCATCCGATACGTCCGCTTCTCGTGTGCACAGTTGCAGCCGGCCAGACACTCGCTCACGCCGAACGCAGCATCACGTCGGCCGGTTGGGGTAGCTCCAGTTTGCTGATGATCGATTTGAGCAGCTTTTCCTTGTTTTTCAAGACATGCTTGAACGCGTGATGCTTCGTCCTGGAAATCTCTCTCAGCTGGCGATGATGCTCTCCCAAAACCTCCAGCAGAAACTCCCTTTCTGTTGAGCTCAGGATGAGTTCCATAAATTCCTCCAAGTCAGGCCGAGCCGTTGCCATTGAAAGATCGACCGAGCTCACGTTCACGCTTATGCTGCCTCGGCCGCACGCTTCATTGCCGCCACTTTCAATAGCCTGGGTTGGACCAGTTTCTCGAAGTCTTCCCACGCGATTCGCACCAGTTCGCGATGTGAACCCGCGTTGAAGGCGATCTCTTTATCGCGTGACAGACTCTCCTCGACAAAGACGGCCATTCCATACAGACTGCCGAAGGGCGGCATTGCACCCGCTTCACAGTCAGGAAACCTTTCTTTGAATTCGTCTTCCGTGGCAAGATCTACAGTTGTGGCGCCGGTTTCAGACTTCAGAAGCGCAAGATCAACGTGCTGGGATGCGGAAACTACAGCCATTGCCAGCACACTGTCGATTTTCACAATCACTGTTTTTGCCAACTCTTTTCCAGGGATATGTGTCAATGCCGCAATTCCAGCTGCGGTATAGGCGACGGAGTGGGAAATAGTCACATACTTGACATTGTGGCGGTCAAGGAACTCTTTGAGGGTAGGGGGTGACATGGCAGACTCCTTTCTCGATACCACGCTTACACGTTTCGACTCCATGGTTATCAGTTATCGGTAAGAGACGGTAGGACGGGTGGCACATGCTTGTGTGACAGTCTGGCGAAGTGTATCTACTCCACAAGCTCTTCGTGTTGGTACGCCGCGACCCCGGGAAAATCAGTGAGTCTGACTGCCACAACACGGGCACGGGCCTGTACCCGTGATTAGGGTCACAGCACTCCGTACCCCCACAAGATCAGAATATAAGCAGTATGGGCGGAGGTGTCTTATGCTGGCGATGCGCTTGGTACGTCTCATTGAGGCCCACGCTGATCAACTCTCGCAATCCTTGACCCGCCGTCTTGAGCACGATCCCCGCTGTGCGGGGTTGCATAAGGTACCACCCGAGGAGCTGAACGCCAGAAGCTACGAAATCTTCAGCCATTTGACGGATTGGCTGCTTTACAAGACGGAACACGAACTGGCGCGCGTATACACCGAGATTGGCAGGCGCCGGGCGACTCAGGGTGTGGCATTCAGCCATGTTTTGTACGCCATTACGGCAACCAAGGAACAACTCTGGGTGTTCTTGCAAGACGAGGGAGTTGTGACAAAGCCAGTCGAACTGTTTGCGGAAATGGAGCTGTTCCGTTTGCTCGATCAATTCTTCGATAAAGCTCTGTACCATTTGGCAACTGGGTACGAAAGTGCACCAAAAGCCCAGTCGGCGGCCGCAGATTAGGACGTACTCCCGGGAACTGCTGGGCTGGGTCTTTCTCAGGCGCAGGGAGGAAGGATGGCCTGGGCGTATTTGTAGCGTCCTGGATTCGCTGTCGACAGAGCCCTCCCACACTCCGGCCACATGGATCGGATGCTGAAACACACGGAGCCCATGGGTTCCGGCATGATGGGTCCCGGCATGGGTGGCTCTCCGCCTTCTCCTCCCGAGTAGATAGCATTCACAACCGTCCGCCCAGTCACTGACTTCTTGGACGTATTGCGCTAGAAAATTGCGGCCGATTACACTCACAAGAAAACCTTTCGAGGAAATGTAACAGCCCGCTAAGCAACGCATTGTAGAGGATGGCCACAGGTATCCTGCGGCGATCCTTCACTTTGTGCTCCGTGTCACAGACAGGCTCTCTGGAGTGCGTAAATATGTCTTTACAAGAGACGATGCCGGCGAGGCTGGCTTCGGCCCCAGGAGGTGTATATGCACAAGACAGCTATTCTCTTCCTGCCGCTAGCCCTCTTTATCTGGTTGGGTGCAGTGCCTATTTCGGCCCAGGAAAAGTCCTATATCACGGTGAAAGGCAGCGAGCTGAACAATGGGGTCGTGATTCTGGATGTTGTGAAAACGAGCAAGGCTTACCAACTGCGGTGCAACCAGGGGGCAGCGGGCTGCACGAACCTTAAGAACGGAAACTACCTAATGGTGGAACTTCCGAAGAACTTTGGAATGTACGAGTGCAGGGATGTCGAGGTTTATCCGCAGTCCGCGGCGACACCCGACGCTACCCCGCCCGACAAAGACAAGAAACTCGGTGAATACTGCCTGGCGGAGAAATGATGCATGCGGGCAGCCCTGATCGGAGTCCAATCGCATTCCGGATTACAAATCTCCTGGCTGCTCCCAAGTCCGCCTTCGCGGATGATGGGAGGGCATCTGGTGATTCTCATGCATTCTGGTTATTCTGACTATCCGAGCCCGTCCGCTTGAGGGCTACATCAGTGAACCAGATAGCAGCGGTTTGCTGTCGGCGACACCGTGGCGGTCGAGGGAGATAACGAAGGAGCCAGCCTTTTTGGAGTCTTGCTCTTTGGCAGCCGTCAAGTGAGACGATAACAACCGCTAACCCCGGTCCTGTTCCCGAACCAAACACCACCGGCGCTACGGGAACCAATCCCACCCCTCCGATGGCCCTCACACGGCGGGAATCTGCGATAACGAGGACAAAACGCCAAGGACATGACTTCCCCCGTAGGCTGCACAAACGTACGTGTCTACCAGCAGCTCTGTTAAGGCGTGCGGGTGTTCAGCTCTTCTTGCCGGTGACGGCGAAGAAAGCGGCGGCTTCTTGTTCCACGCGCTTGCTGCCACAGTAGGGACACGCGATCGACTCCTTATCGTGTTCACCCAGAGTGAGAACTTTCTCGAATGATTTGTTGCACTCGAGGCAGATGTAGTCGTAGACGGGCATAACTACCTCCCATTACGCGTTCTATAGAATTGTATAGCCGTTCCGTGTGGAAAAACCGGCTCACCGCGCGCAGCTGCGCTGCGCAACTCGGCGGGGGTGGATAAGCATTTGTGATGAAGATACACTCTGCCGGCAACTCCCTCAGATTCCCGGATTCGGTCCACTGATCTCTACCGCCACCGTGGCCGCCATCGGCAACGGCGCCGCCTTTCGCCGCGGACGTGACGATTGAGTGTTATCGGCAACATGAAACTCGACCTCGAATCATGCCCTAACTGTCAACACCGGACACCTGGCGCGACACACAACCTCATACGCGGTTGCCCAGGGCAGATGCGCGGAGGCGTAGACCGAAGCGACTCGTTTCACGCCCATCACGATCAGATCGGCCTGACAGCCAGCAGCAATCTTCAAAATTCCCCCCGGCACATAATCCAGCGTCGCGACAGACTCCGGATCCGACTGCAATTTCACCCCCGGTGGAATTAGCTGGCTGAGCTTTTTGACGGTTTCACGTTGAGCTTTTTGCTCCCGGTCGACGATATCTGTGCCGACATACCATAACGGCCCAGCTTCGACTACGGGTATCGGCGTCACCACATGCAAAAGAGTCAACTTTGCCTCGTGCTCAATAGCAAGAGAGATGGCATGAGCCAAGGCATGCAAAGAAGCTGCCCCGAAGTCGGTGGTAAATAGAATGTGGCGAAACCTGTTTTCCTTCATGCCGTCGGGAACACGCGGTCCGACGGTCAGGACCGGACACGAAGCCAATCGGAAGAGCTGTTCCGCAATCGAACCGAGGATCAGTTTCTTTAGCCCGCCGCGTCCGTGCGTGCCGAGCACAAGCAGACCGATGTCGTTTCCTTGCATCAAGTCCAACAGCACATCCTTAATCGGTCCTCGCTCCAGGAGCGCCTCAAGACGCGTGTTCTTGACGAAATCCCCAGATACGAACGCTTTCATGGCGAGCTCGGCGTCTAACCAATCACTTCTTAACTCGGGAGGCTCTGCCTCGATCGGTATTGGCCATCTCGGTTCCGGAGAAACCACATGAACCAGGTAAAGCTTGCTGCCATAACTGGCCGCGATCGTCGCCGCATAAGCCAGAGCCTTTCGAGAGACCTCAGAGAAGTCAGTTGCCAACAGGATGTTTTTGAAAAAGACGCTTTCGGAAGTTGCTTTTTCCTCTAGCTCGAGGGTTTCCATGGAAATCCCTCCTTCCCCCTCATCCCAGATTTCTTATAGCGTAAGACCCGCTCAACTTGCAGTGATTGAAATCACCGGATGTGGAGCCGTCCTGACGATGACAGGAAGTTGGAGTTTTGCACTCGAAGTTTGTCGACCAAGTCCGAGCCGCTCATGCCAGGCATGAGAAAAATGCGTACCACCAGATCCTCCACTTCGGTGTGCTGTTCCGTTAAAACTGGATCGACGACGGCCGCTCGCGTCCGCATACCATCAAAACACACAGATGCCACCCGGCTATGCTGCCACCGGCAGAACGCCTCCGACTCTTCTTGATAACAGCGTTGCCGCTACGGCGAGCAGCCCTGCCGTGCCTTCCAGGGCATAGACATGTCCCGCAGCAGGAATGTCTTTATCCACGGAAATTCCACAGACCAGGAGAACCGGAGTGTTCTTTTTCTGCTCCGCTTCGACCGCGAGCAGGTACTTATCTGCGGTCGCGAATCTGTGCCCAACGATCACAAGATCAAACCTTTCACGGGAAAGTAGGTCTAGAGCTCTTTTCACATCGATCGTGGCAGTAACCGCATATCCAGCTCCCCTCAGGGCAGCACAGCGAATGTCAGAAACCGCTAGGTCAAATGAGATACACAATATCCTTTGTCCCCTCATGCAGCACCTCCAACTCACTGTTACTAATTCGAGGTTTCGCTTTCCGCAAAAAGTTCCACTCCAGGATCAAACTTCTTTAAGCCGCTTGACTTGGCGACCGTTCCTCACTGATCGCCGTCTCGATGTCCGCCAACTGCTGTTTCCGGTGCAAGAAGAAATATGCTGCCATCAGGGTCACCATGAGCAAGCCAATCACTACCATCAGAATGGCAAAGTGCCCTAGCGTGCGAACGGACGCCAGCGCCTCCCTTTCGTCCTGGCTTACCATGACAAACCAGATCAAGTTGGCAGAGATTTCTCTTAACCCCGTATCGGCGAAACCTACAATCCGGTTTCCGCCCCTCATCGTGGCTATAAGATATCCGGCCTGCCGGCCTTGCAGAGTGCCGAGCGCATCGCGCGCCGCCACGTACTCTTCCGACTTCAGCTTCATGGAAGTGGTGATGTAGGGAGCACTGATTACGGTGCCATCCTCCCTGACTAAGATCGTTCGTGCGGAACGGCCCACTGGCGTCTGTGTCAAACGCGCAAAGAGGCTGGACACGTCGATCAGCGCACTGGCCGCGCCGATAAACCTCCGCGATCCTTTGCCGTAGATCGGGAAGCCGATTCGGAAGTAGTCAGCTCTGCTTTCCTCGTCGTAAAGCACGTCAGACACGTAGATACCGCCTCTTCCCTCCGCCGAAACCGCCCGCCAGTACGGGTTATCGGTTGGGCCGTAATGCAGCGGCTTGTCGGTGGCCGCGATGGGGACGCCATTTTCATCGGCCACGATGATTTTCAGAAAGCGCGGATCGATTTCGCGGCGGCGTTGCAGCAGGCGCGAAACCGGCGATGACAACATCGCTTCTACTACAGCGTCGCCAGCAGACGTATTCCATTTCTTATCAATCTCGGCGATCTTTGCCGCGGTTGCCGTCGCGCCCCTTCGTGCGCAAGCCTGGTTAGCTCCGGTCACGGCATCCACCACGGAGGGTTCCATGGCAATTGCGCCGACGTCGATCAGGCGATCATTGACAAATTGAAGTGTCGTGGTGGCGTCAGCTTGGGCAATGGTCCGAAAGTGCGTGCCGATGACCTCTTCCAGGGATGTGCTGCTTTCGGAGCTCAGATACAGACCAAGAAAGTTCAGGGGCACGATGATAACAACTAGCGCGATTAGAAGCTTTTGTAACGACACGCTGATTTCCAATGAATCGGAGGGCATACTTTGCCTCCTTTCTTCGCGGAACGCACGCTCTACTGGTCCCGAGTTTCGTGGAGTAACTCGGCGGCCAGTTACGCTGATGAAATGCTACCGCCAATATGTGCGCGGGGGCTCCACCCACAGCGGCCTGCCGCTTGGCTCGCGAAATGCAAAAGTCTGATCTCCACGGGCAATCTTGCGCGCGATCATCGCATCATGCCCCTCGTACGTCACCGTCGATCCGACTACGGAAACTTGATCTCCCTTGCTGAAACTCACTCCATTGCCCTGAAGAAACTTCTGAGGCGCTACATGCACCTCCAAGACTCCCGTGCCGGTTTTGAGCATTAGGTGCGTTCCCTCATCGCCATTGATCGGACACCAGAACTGTCGCACCTCCTGGACTACGCCCTCGACCTTCACTTCAGTCGCCACGTTGTACTGTGGCGCTCGCTCTTTCGGGCCCTTGCCCAGGATCAAACCTATGACCAGAACAAGCGCAATAACCGCAAGTAACTTAAGCATTCTCATGGGGCTCCTCCTTTCCGTCACGAATCGAGCTACTCAATCCGTCGACGGCTGCCGCGTTCACGCGCTGACTGTCAGCACTGGGCACTTCGCATCGCGAATGAGTTCATATGTCACTGCCCGAAGGAAGTGGGCAGAAAGTTTTGCAGACATTGGATGATTTACTCCCACCACAATCAAGTCCGCGTTTTGCTCAGCGGCTACTTTCAAAATTCTTTCCGCGGTGAAATCGAATTCCACTGCATACTCCGGCTCGGACCACAGCGTGACGTAAGCTGCCAGCAGCTTCACCAGTTTCTGCTTTGTGGCTGCGGTCTCCCGGACTTGCCATTGCTTGACTTCCGTCTCGTTGAAGAAAGCCAGTTCGGGGCGAGGCAGGGCTGCCGGTGGCAACACGTGCAGAAGAATGAGCTTCGCTTGAAACTGGTTCGCAAGAAGACCAGCGTAGTGTAGAGCTTTCTCGGCAGCTGGATGAAAATCGGTTGCAAGGAGGATTCTGTGTATGTCTGCCGTTGTCCTCAAGAGAGCATCAATATGGGGTCCAACGGTGATCACCGGACAACTGGCCCTGCGCACGACTTCCTCCGCCACCGATCCCAGAAAAAGCTTCTTGAACCCTCCACGCCCATGGGTCCCGAGCACTATCAGCTCTATGTTCTGCTCATAGATCACGGCAGAAAGCACTCTCCAGACTGAGCCAGTTCGGAGCACGGTTTCACGGGCGATCTGCTTGAGCTCACTTCGGTTGGCTAAGCTTTCTATCTCTTGCGCTGCCTCACGCCGGAGCCTTTCGGGGATCTCCGGAATAAGAGAATTCGATCCTGGAGAGATCACGTGGACGAGATAAATCTTCGAGCCGTGCAGGCGGGCAATCGCAGTAGCGTAAGCGAATGCTCTCTCCGAGGCATCAGAAAA
>Ga0335078_10019573_pt1 | contig 10067 bp, 5 predicted proteins | sample Lox_Sample_32_FD_206711 | JGI IMG/M metagenome (GOLD analysis project Ga0335078, IMG submission 206711) | Soil microbial communities from Loxahatchee National Wildlife Refuge, Florida, United States - Lox_Sample_3.2 | ecosystem: Environmental > Terrestrial > Soil > Wetlands | place: USA: Florida...
GCCAGGCCTAGCTTGTAGACGTCCGTGATGTCGTCCTGCAGGGCCCCGTGGAGATCGATCGGGCACTCAGGCGGATCCCAGTTCGGCGTCGAGGCCTGCTTCCGCATCGGGTCAGAGAGCGCGGCGGCGCCGTCGCAGTCGAGCAGCAGCATCCGCGGCGGGTTCAGCGCGAAGGCCGCGTTCCTGAAACTCAGGTCGCCGAACACCCAGCCGTGCTTGTGCAGCCGCCCGACCGCATAGACCAGCTTCCCCACCAGGATCAGCCGCTCAAGCTGCTCGGCATCCCGCAAGTCGATCTTCGCGGCGTCACGCTGGGCCTGGGTCGCGCCCAGCCACTGCAGGTCACGGAGCTTGGTGCCCTTCTCCCCGGTCTCCGAATCCAGCAGCTCGCAGAAGAAGTCGTCCGGGATGAGCCGCATCAGCAGCCCGCCGATCTCGCCATCCGGTCCCGCCACGACGGCCCGGGGCCAGACGGTGCACCGGTCAAGGTCGTCCCGGTCGGCCTGGCCGAGGCTGTCGCGGAACGCCACCGCCGCCTGCGCCGCACGCCGCTGCGCGTCGAGATCCGATGTGAACTCCTTGTACGCCAGCGGTGTCTGGTCCCCGGGGAAGGGATTCCCGCCTACCCGGAAGACCTGGCCAAACCCGCCCTTAGCGATCGGCTTGAGGGTTCCCAGTTCCGTTGTCTTGACCGGCATCCTCGTCTTTCCAGTCGGGCCAGATTCCTACGACCGTCCGGTCGTCCGTGTGCGTCTTCTTCGCGAAGCCGACCTGCGCCGCGAACGTGAAGGGGTCAGGTGGCCGCGCCCACCAACTGGCGAGCGTGGCCTGCACCTCGGGACTCCACATCAGCGGGTTCCCGACGCCGTCCGTCATCGCGAACAGGGCCCCGCCGCGAATCCGGAACGAGCAGCAGGTCCAGGAGGCGTCCTGGGTCGGCATCGGGTGGACGCCGCTGGAGTGGTAGCCGTCTTCGCTGCGGAGGCTCGAGCCGGAGACGAGCGTCCACGTGAGGTCGTCACCCAGATGCCAGAGCGTCGAATCACCCACCCAGGCAGCCTCACCTGCCCACAGTCCGGCTTCCCGGCGGACGGTGATCGCCACCGCGGTCGTGGCCATGCCGCCCCCGCGGGCCGCCTGCCGCTCCGCGACCGTCTTCGCGAGTTCGGTGTTCGCGAGCGCGAACGCGTGCCACCAGTCGGCCCCGGCCGCAGCGTTCTCCGCGAGGCGCTGGCTGATCAGAGCCGCCGCGTGGTGCGAGTACTCCAGCGAACCGACTCCATCGCAGACAGCCACCACCGCCTGCTCGGGCTGGCCGTCCAGGGCGCGGCGGCCCAGCGCGTACGTGTCCTGGCGGACGACGTGCCTGCCGCGATGATGTACCCCCCGGCTGGAGGCGGCGCGGATGACCATGCCGGCCATCGACGCCATGCTCAGCTGGACATCGGCGGGACCGATAAGGGCTGGCGGCGGCCCGTCAGGCGTCTCTCGCGCGGCACGGCCCGGGTCACCGATCACGAAAAAGTAGCCGTCATTCACGGTGCCGCGTCATACATATTCGTCCGGATCGCCCCAGGCGATGCCGGAATCTGCGGCAGGCGCCTGCTGCACGACGGCGGGCTGTCTCGAACTCGCGCTGTTACCGCTGGTGATGACGGTATTCATGATGATATCGAGGATGCCCTTGAGCACCTGCTCGATCTCGTCGCTCTTGGAGAAGTACCACTTGGCCCTCCCCATCGGGTAGGCGAGCTTGCGGAGAACGTCCTCCGAGGCGTCCCGGAACCCGTACGGGACGAAGACCGGGTGGCCTTTCATGCCTACGCCGGTGCTGGGGTCGTACGTCAGCGTGGCACGGAATGTCGCCTCCCAGTCAGGGTCCAAAGGCTCGCCGTCGCTGAGGAAGAAGGCACAGGGCCGGTACACCTTGTACCCCTGGGCCTTGAGGCTCGCGTTGTCCTGGCCGACCGTTTGCGCGAGCACGCGGAACGCGGCGCCGTAGTTGGTGCCGCCCTCGACGGCGAGAGCCGGCACGACGTGCTCGCTCATCTGGCTCAGCGGCACGACGACCTTCCCCACGTCGGAAAAGGTCAGAATGCCAATATGCGCCACGTCATCCACCGCGGGCTCAGACACGATGGCGCGCCGCAGGCGCTGGATTCCCTCATTGAGCGCCGGCATGTCATGCGTCATTGAGTAGGAGACGTCGCAGAGCAGGTAGAAGGGCATGACCAACTGCCCGGGCTCCACAACTGCGTGCTCCCGCGTCGGCTCCCAGGCCGAGTGCCGGGCTACTTGATTTTCGCTCATTCCCGCCTCCATAAAACCAAGAGCTGAACGCGTCCCGCGTCACCTGGCAGGCCGAAGTCGCCGCCGTGATTCACCAGCATGAATCCGCGGGCGTGCTCAGATATCACTGAACTAGGCAGGACGCCGTTGCAGGCCGCCTGCCGGCTGGGCGGCTTATCGCCACACAATACGATGCCGCCCATGGAAACAAACCGGCGGCAAGCAGCACCGAAGAGCGCGACCGGGCAGAAATTATCTGCAGCCCCTGAATCGGCTGATGATCTTCGGGCCGCCACTCATATTCGGCGGCAGGCCCAGCCCACTCGCATTACGGCAGTGTAGACGAACAACCGCTCCCTGCAGCGCTTGCAACAGCTCCCCCCACATGAAATTTGGCATCCCGGCACGCCGCTCTGCGGGCGCTGCGTCCCATGGACCATCTCATAGGGTAGACGGCCAGGATTGCCACGGAAAGTCACAAATTTACATCTAACCAGATGGCGACATATACCTTACCTCGCGATCGGTATCACGAGGACGCTGGTGACCGCGAGGCGTTTCCGGCGGGTGCTCGCCCGCCTCGTGCTCACCCGCCGAACCTCAGCAGGCTGGACACGCCACGACGGCGGAGCCGTCGCGTTTCCGCCAGCACCGCGACCGCGGCGAGTACCGCCAGCCCGGCGGCCGGCCCGGCGAGGGCCAGCAGGTCGGGCGCTATCGGAACCGGTGCGGTGGAACCGGTGAACACCGACAGGTTGAGTGCCGGGGAGGTGAGCGCGGGCAGCGCCACCGCGCAGGCCGCTCCCGCCGCGACGGCGGCGAGCACCGCGAGCAGGGCCTCTCCGAGGACGAGCCAGACCAGACGTCCCTGCTCCAGGCCCATGGTGGCCAGCCGGGCCATCGTCAGGTCACGGTCCGCTGACCCCAGAGCCAGCCCGAGCAGCAAGATGACCAGGCCGAACCCGGCTGCCACCGCGAGTGACAGCCGCATGACCAGACCGGCGGAAGCCTGCAGCGGGGAACTGACGAGCCCGCCGAGTACCGCCGAGCGGAATGTGACCGTAGCGGCCGGCACGTCCTTGTTGACCACGGCGGCCAGGGCGGAATGGCTGATGCCCGTCCCGGTGATCAGCAGCAGGTTGGTCGCCGGCGGACCGTCCTCGCCGGCGATTCGCTCCAGCGGCATGATGACGAACATCCCGGTGCCGGTGGCGGCGGGAGTCATGGCCACGGTTCCCGCCACCCGCACCCGGAGCGGGCCCATGCCGGACTGGGAGGTCAGCTCACCGGCCCCCCGGCCGATGATCGCGGCGACCGGCGGGGATGCCACCACGTCGGTGACACCGGCCGAAGAGCCGAGCCTGGCCAGCGGGGCAGGCGGATAGGGGACGCTCGCGGTATAAGCGGCGTAGCTGGCCGGGTCGACGGCCACGACCGTCACGACCCGGCCATCTGGCACCTGCCAGGCCATCACCCAGGCGACGGCGGTGCGGCGGACGCCGGGCAGGGCGGCGACCGCCTGCTGCACGCCCGGGGTCACGATCGCCGGGGTCTGGGCCGCGTCGACCACCGCGTCGCCGCCGGTCAGCTGCCAGGACGCCGCGATCTCGCCGCGGGCCACGGCGTCGCGCACCATGCCGGCGAACGACGCCACGGTGAGCGCCAGGACCAGGGCGAAAGCCGGCGCGGCGCTGGCCAGCGAGGTCCGTGCCGCCCGGGTCAGCGCCAGGAACCCCGACGCGCCCGCGCTGCTGCCATAGAGCCGGAGCAGGCCGCGGATGACCAGCGGGTAGAGCCGGCCCACCGCGACGACGGCCAGGATCGCGACCAGCGCCGGAGCCGCCGCGATATAGAGGTTCACGCTTCCCGGCGCCGGCGCCCCCTGATCGCGCAGCACGACGAGCCCGCCGATGGCGGCGGCACATGCGGTGACTTCGGCTACCGCCCGGCGCCGGGGACGCCGGGCGCGCAGCGCCGGGTTCCGGGCCGGCGCCGGTTTCCGGTACCGCCACGCCGCGATGACCGGCAGGCCGAGCAGTGCCGTCAGCACCGTCAGGCCGCCCAGCCACCAGGCCAGGCTGGCCGGGGGGCCCGGCGTGAGAAGCAGCGCCAGGCCGGCGCCCGCCATCGCCGCGGGAACGCAGGCGAGCGCGCTGCTGCGCAGCGTCAGCCCGGTCAGCTGCCGCAGCGAGGCGCCGCGGGAACGAACCATGTCGAGCTCAACGGCGCGGCGTTCCTCGCTGATCCGCGCGGCCAGCAGCAGCACGGCCACGCCGACCAGGGCCAGGCTGACGAACAGCAGCGACAGTACCTCCTGCACCGCGGTGTCGGTGAGGGTGAACGCGGTCAGCTGGGTGAGCAGCTCGGCGCGGATCGTCAGCGGCAGCGTCGCGCCGGCCAGGTCGCCGGACATGGGCACGGCCGCGCCCGTGGCGTGGTTGAGCGAATTGTCCAGCGCCGGAACCTGGTCCGCCTGCACGTGGCCGAGGCTGAGCGGGAACTCCCACTGGAGCTGCATGGGGAGGAGGCCGAAGATGATCTGCATCGCGCTGAACTCGCCGGGATCGGCGAACACCGCCCCCGTCCAGTAGGGCGGCCGGCGAGACGTCGGGGCAGGTGTGTTGAACGACGGCGCCAGGGCGTTGGCGTCGGCGTTCCAGAACGTCGAGCCGGGCATGCGCGGGCGGACGATCGCGGTGACGATCACCGGCACCCTGGCGTTGACCGCGGTCAGCTTGAGCACCGACCCAGGGTGCAACCCGAACCGTGCCGCGGTCTGCGTGGTCACGGCGATGCGCAGCGGGCCGGCCAGGGCGCTCGGCGGCGGGAAGGAACCGGCGACGAGCGTGACGTTGCTCGTCAGCGGCTCGCGGTAGATGACTTCCAGTTCCGGTGCCGCTCCGCCCGGTTTCGCGCTCGGCGCCGCGCCCGCCGTCACGATCAGCGGGTTGGTCGTCAGGCCGGCCCACTGACCCGGTCCGAGCGGCAGCGACGTCCTCGCCAGGAACCGGGCCAGCTGACGGTGGGATTCGCCGAGCTGGCTGTCGTCCAGCATGAGCGGGCTGGAGGCGCTGACCTGGGTGGTGAACGAGTCCCAGTCGTCGGATACCTGGACCGCCTTCTCCACCGGGGAAAGACCGGCCAGGCCGTGCTGCAGCGCCGCGGTCCGCGCATGCAGGCTGTACCTCGGGCCCGCCACGGCGACGAAGACGCAGCCGAGTACCAGCAGCGCGAGCGCCAGTGCGCTCACCGGCGTGCCGCCGAGCTGCGCGCGCAGCCACGATAGCCTCATGCCGCCTCCGCCGCGCGCAGCTCGGTGGCGGGGTCTGGCCTGCGCGCTATGACGACCGCCGATACCAGCACCGGCAGGACCGCCACGGCCAGCGCCAGCGGCAGGGTCTGGGCCCAGTCGAACTGGATGATCACCGGCGGGACCGGCGTGCTGGCGGTAACGGTGAGGGTGACGGCGGGGACGAGCAGCTCGGCGATGACCGCGCCGAGCGCCAGGCCGGCCAGCGCCGACGGCAGGCCGAGCATGAGCCGTTCCAGGCAGAGCTGGCGCGCTGCTCCGCCGGGGTCCACGCCGAGCGCCGCCAGCAGCGCGCTCTCCGCCCGCCGCTGGCGGATGCCGACCGCGATGGAGACGCAGCAGCCGGTGATCGCCAGCACGACTGCGGCGATGGCGATGGCGAGCAGGGCCTGCTGCGGCACGGCGGTCATCGGGTTGGCGGCCAGCCCGGCAGCCAGCCCGGCCCCGCTGGTGACAGCCGATCCAGGCGGCAGGGCGCCCGGCAGCCGCGGCGGCACCCGGTGCCCGGTAGTGGACAGCCACCACTCGGTCACCGGCAGCGGCGTCAGCGACTGGCTGGCGAGGTAGTCCTGGATGGACGGGAGGTCGACGATGACCGCGCCGTCGGCGCCGGTCACCGTCGGGAACGTCGAGACCGCCGCGACGACGTTCACCGCCAGCGTGGTGCCGCCGCCTACCGTCGCCGCGACCGTGTCGCCGACGCCGATGCTGTTCGCGGTGAGAAAAGCCCTGGTCGCGATCCCCGGGATGGGAGCCACCAGGCGCGAGGGTATCGCCAGGTTGAGCTGGCCCTGGATGAGCGGCCCGGGCGACTGCGGGGCGGATAGGGCGGCCCCGCCATAGCCAGGATCGAACGTGATGGTCCACGCCGGGCCGGCGGCTGGCCGGGACGAGATGACCACGGGGGGGCCGGAGGCGCTGGCCACGGCGAAGGACAGGCTGAGAGCGGTCAGCTCGGGGGAGGAGGCGGCGGCCGTCCAGCCGGACAATGCCGTTCCGGTCGCGGAGCTGACCGACAGGACCCGGAACGTCGCCGGGACCCGGGCACGGGTCTGCGGCATCCCGTAGTCCACGGCGATCGCGGTCACCCGCAGCGGATAGATGACCTGGCCGCCGGCCGGCGCGACGCGCACGGTCAGGGTGCGTGGCCGGCCGTCGGCCGGCAGCGTGCCCGCGGCGAGCTGATAGGCATTCCCGTCGGCATCGTCGACCGTGATCGTCACGGCGGCTGCCCCCAGCTTCAGCCCCGCCGGGCCGAAGGCGGCGGTGAGCCGGACCACGGCGGCCTGTCCGCCGGCCGCGGCACTGACCGGGACGCCGGGCCGGGTGCCGGGCAGGATCTTCCGGAACAACGCCGCCGCCGGCAGCGGCGACTGGTCCGGGCGCAGCAGCGCGATCTGCGACGCCTGGCGGGGGTCGAGCGCGAGCAGCGGGCTGCCCGCGCTGGTGACGGAAGGGGCGAGGACCACGGGCATGGCACCGCGCACCGCTGGCACCTGGGCCAGCCGGCCTGCCTGGGCGACCGGCAGCGGCTGGGACAGGTCGGCGCGTACGTCGGCGCCCGCGGTGAACGCCGCCTGGTCGCGGTTGGATCTCACCCAGCTCTGGTGCTGGACCAGGGCCAGCGTGCAGGTGGCGACGGCGAGCACGATCAGCAGAGCGGTGCCGCCCTGGCGGAGCGGCTGACGGCTGACCTGCCAGCTGGCCATGGCCGCGGTCAGCCGCTTGCCTCTCGCGGCCAGCCGGTCGCCGGCCTTGCCCGCGGCGGGAAGGATCCGCAGCGCCGCGATCGTCCCGCCAGCCAGCGCGAGCGCGGGGGCCAGCGTCAGCACGGGATCGATGCCGGTACTGCCGTTCGGCCTGGCCGACACGACGGAGTAGCGGCGGAGCTGCCAGCCGGCGAGGACGGCGAGCACCAGCAGCGCGACATCGGTCCCGGCCCGGCTGATCGTGGAGATGGCCGCCTGCCGGCCCCGCCGGATTCGCGCGGTGCCCGGCGTGGGCGCCAGGCCCGCGGGCGCCACCATGATGACCGCGGCGCCGGCCGCCACCACGGCCGCCACCCACCACCCCCCGGCCAGGGTGCCGGTTCCCTGGGTGGCTATCCATCCCGCCAGCCAGACTCCGGCCACCGCGCCAGCCGCTCCGGCCAGCACGCTGAGCGGGATGGCTTCCGCGATCGCCATCCGGACCAGCTGCACCCGGGTGGCGCCCCGGGCAGCCAGCATCGCGTACTCGCCTTCACGCTGCGCCGCGAGCAGCTGCGCGACCGCGACCAGGGCCGCGCCGGCGAGCAGGAACAGCTCGACCGCGGTGATGGCCAGCAGCGACCGGGAAACGCCGAGGCTGGTCGCCGTTCCGGCCAGCACGGAATCCAGGCTCGTGGACAGGGCCAGGCCGGAGATCGCGGCCGAATTGGACACCGTCTGCCGCAACGCGGATACGTTGGCGGCGATCGCGCCGAACTGGCCGAGCGGAATCGCCGCCACGTCCGGCCGATCCACCCAGGAACCCTCGAAGATGGCCAGCCGGCCTGGGAAGGCCGCCGGGTTCACCACCAGCGGCCCGTACGTGATGAACCCGCCTTGCGTGCTGGATCCGCTGGCCGCGATCTGGTTCAGGCTCCAGTACGTCGCCGGCGTGGCCTGGAACAGGCCCGTGACCGTGAACGACACCTCACGATGGCTGACCCGGTCCCGGAGCCGCAGCAGATCACCTCGCGACACGTGCAGCAAGGCCGCGGCGGACGCGGGCAGTGCCGCGGGTATCGGCCCGCCGGGCGCCGGCGCGGCCGGCCAGGTTCCGGCCAGCAGGTGCGCGTGCGAGGCGACGCCGTAGAACGCGGCGGCCTCGGCGATCGGGGTGTCTTTCCCGCTCGTGATCGGCAGGTCCATCGGATCTGACCAGTACGCGTGGTAGAAGACCGACGGCGTGCCCGCCAGTGCCGTGGCCAGGTCCGTGCGCAGGGCGGCGGTGTAGCCGGCCGCGTTCGCGCTGGTGATGGCCCCGGTGATGACCATCGACGTTCCGGGCGCCGCTGTCAGGCGCTGGTGCACGGAGCCAGGCAGCGCCTGACCGGAAAACACGACGAGAGTGGTCGCGAGAGCCGCCGCAACCAGCGTGGTCAGTGCTGCCGCCGCTAGCACTACCCGGTGGGCGTTCAGCCGGGGCAGCGTAAGCGTTCCCCGATTAAGCATCAGCTTCGCAAGCTACCCAAATCGCATGCAGCCTGAGAACTCCGTTGGGTCTCATCTTGATCTCGGTCTGTCATAGTGATTCGCGGACATCTCGCCCCGCAGGTCAGGGCGCGTGCCATGGCGGCTGGGCCGGGTGCCTCACGGGTCTCAGTGACCTCACCGGGCGCAGGGGCTCGATTGGGTGGTGGGCTGCGGGCTGCGGGTCCTTCGATGTCGATGGAGTGGTGATCAGCATCAGGGTGCGGCCGTACGAGGGGGCGCGCGTAACTACGGGGGGCAGGCCAGGTCGCAGGCTGGCGAAGACGACAAGCAGGAGCAGTGCCCCGGCCAGGCCAGCCCGCCGCAACCGGCGCAACGGCCCGTGCCGCGCCTGAGCCCGCAGCACCTCGTCCAGGACAGACCGCCGCCGCTCGGAGGATTGCCGCAGCGCACTCACCTCCTCTGCTAACTCATAGACGCGCCATCGCGGACCGCGGTTGCGGTCACAGACGAGACAGCCGAGGCAGGCGGACAGCCGGCTAGGCCGTCTCCCTCCTGATCATCAGCGGCCGGACGGTCGGGGCCAGGCGCAGCAGCCTGGCTTCGGGCGAGTCGTCCTCTTGCCACCTGTCGCCGTCATCCACCAGATGCAGGCTGACGAAGACGGGCGCGCCGGTGATCGCGGCTAGATTCAGCGCATCACTTGACCGCGCATCGACAGACTGCGTTCCGAGCGGACCCTCGACCTCGACGGTCGCGGCATATGCCCCCTCGACCAGGCGATCGACCCGCACCTGGCGGACACGTCCCCCGATGCTCTGCACCAGCGCCGCGGCGAAGTCATACGTCATCGGGCGGCCGAACTCCAGGCCCTGGAGGCGGGCGGCCAGGCTGAACGCCTCTGCCTCCCCGATCTGGATGACAAGGTGCCTGTCCCCGGATGCCTCATCCAGCACCACGCACTGGACGGGCTTGTCCGCCAGCGGCGGCCCGAATCCGACGACTTTGGCGATCCGCATCTCGATGAAGCCGGTACCGGTAGTCGTGAGCATGGCGGCTTCCCCTCTCTGCCTCCTTCGGCCATGTTACGACCGCGGCCGGCCCGGCCCTTTCTGAGGAGGAGACCCCGAAGTACCGTTACGTCCGCGGCGCCCCACGCGAAGGGAGCGGGCAGAGAATGGTGCAGCGAGCCGGTACCGCTGATCCCATGCGCGGCCATGTCGTCCTCGCCTCGGCCGACAGCGAAGCCTTCACCTCGCTGAGACGCCGGTCGACATCGCGGTGCGACCGGT
>Ga0335078_10019574_pt1 | contig 10067 bp, 6 predicted proteins | sample Lox_Sample_32_FD_206711 | JGI IMG/M metagenome (GOLD analysis project Ga0335078, IMG submission 206711) | Soil microbial communities from Loxahatchee National Wildlife Refuge, Florida, United States - Lox_Sample_3.2 | ecosystem: Environmental > Terrestrial > Soil > Wetlands | place: USA: Florida...
CGGACGAGATCATTCGCTCGGAAAAGGCAGATGTGGTGCTGCTGGCGCGTGAATTTCTGCGCGATCCTTACTGGCCGCTGCACGCCGCTCGCGCGCTCGGCATTGATCCGCAACCCCCCGTTCAATACTTGCGCGCCTTCCCTAAGCCTGTGTCTAATAGCTGAAATGCGATTACGATGGGTGGCGGTGTTTTCTTTTCTTTTCACCGCCTTATTCTTTTTTGAGTATTTGCCACCGATTCGCTGGGTGGACATTCCTTACGATCTTGCCGGCTACCATTACTCCTTGGAAGACTATGCATTTCTCGGGCTTAAATCCGGTCATTTTCCGGAGTGGGATGCGACGATTTATTGCGGCATGAGCCTGGTTGGGAACATACAGACCGCGCTGTTCTATCCGCCTTTGTGGTTGACGTTCCTGGCGAGTATTGGCCGCGACCATCTGGTGTACAGCAGCTTGGAGATGGTGGTTCTTGCTCACATCTGGCTGGCGTTTCTGTTCTGCTTCGTGTGGCTGCGCGGCAAAGGGCTGCACACGCTGGCGTGCGCGATGGGTTCAGCCGTATTCGCCTATAGTGGCTATCCTCTACAGGAACTGCAGCACCTTGGACTGATTTTCGCCTACGCATGGTTTCCGGTGGGCTTGTGGAGCATCGACCAAGCCGTGGCCAAACGTACCTGGCGGCCGCTGTGGAAACTGGCAGCCGCTTCCGCTCTCTGTTTGCTGGCCGGATATCCTCCCACCTTTGCGGTCTTCTGCGCTTGCATGGTGACCTACGCCATCTTTGGGGCGTGGCGTTGGAAGGCGACTCTCTACACCGTAGGGGCGCTGGCGTTCTCGTTGGCGATTTCGATGGTGCAGTTGTTGCCGGTGAGGGAGATGCTGGCGCAAAAGATCGTGATGCCGGAATACGGAATGGGGATGAAACAACCGTTCTTTTTTGTCTCTTATATAATACCTAATTTTTTCGATTTTGGTCTGAATAAGCCAGTCCAATTAAATCCTGGCGGCGAATATCTATATCTGGGAGCGCCGGCGCTGTTCGGTTTGATGTGGTTGATTTTCGGCCGGCGAAGCCTGAGTGGCCAGCTTCCCATTCTGGCCGTCGCCGCGGTGTGTTTCGTTTTTGCCCGTAATCCCCACGACATCGGATGGAACATCGTTCGCCATTTTGGGATCTTTGTGCAGATTGTTCGATCGTACTATTTTCTTGTGGGGATTACGCTGGCGGCGGCTGCTTTGGCTGCTGCCGGTTTGGACGATTTCTTGAAACGGGGTTCGCGATCAACTTGGGGTTGGATGGCGCCGCTGGCGATGGCATCGTTGGCGCTCTGGGCTGGGCGGCAGGTATTGCTTTGGCTTCCGGCAAGCGCAGGGTTCGCTGCCGGATGGGCCGGGGCGGTGGATGCCGCGATCATGCTGGCGCTTTTCGCCGGATCGTTGTGGGTGTTGCGCGCCGAGAGAGGCCGGCGACGCATTTGGATGACGGTTGCGCTGCTGGTGGCGGTTGGAGTGGATTACAAGGCGTTCGGAACAAGCAAGCGGGTGAATGCAATCAAAACCAACACGGACGAATTCATGGCCTCCGCACAGTTTCCGGGCATGCCCGATGAAGTATTCCGGGAGTTACGAGCGCATCCGGAATATCGCGTCGCGCTGGATGCGCCGGATCTGCGCCCCGCGGATCTGCGGCATCGCGGGCTCACGTCACCTCAGGGCGACGATCCGTTGGTTCCGGCGCAATTTTTCTCCGGATTGATTCTTCCCACGCGACCGGTGCAACCTTCAAAATGGACTTTCTTGCTAGACCCGGCGAACGCGGAACTGCTGGATGCTTTGGGCGTGCGCTACATCGTAACGACCTGGAACCAGCCATATTTGGCGCAGCTACAAGCCAGCAAAGACTATCGACCCGTGGGCCGGCTGGATTACTATTTCAAGACTTTCGAACTTTTAAACGCACGGCCTGTTTTTCGATGGGCCGGTCAAGTTCAAACCGTAGCGTGGCGTGCAGGGAGGCGTGATTTCGTGGTGCATTCGGCCAGCGGCGGCGCGTTCCGTTTGATCGAGGAGTTGCTGCCGGGCTGGCGCGCGGTGGTGGATGGAAGGCCGGTAGCGATCGAGCGCTGGAATCACACGTTTCAGTCGATTCAAGTTCCCCCCGGCGATCATACCGTCAGCTTCATCTACCGCTCGCCCGGGTTGCGGATTGGGGCCGCGATCAGCCTGGCGGCGGTATTGGCGTTAGCGCTGATTGCGGTGGTGCGTCGCGGGGCTGTCATGATCCAGGTGATGAAGATCAAGTGAAACGCGAATCCCGCTTCAACGCAGTGGTTTATTACGGTCTGCCGATGTTGTTCTGCGTGGCCGTGCACTGGATGGCACTCAAGACCTGGTTTTACGCTGACGATTTCGCCTGGTTGGGATTGCCGTTGGAGCTTCACACGCCTGGCGATCTGGTGCATATCTTTTTTCGGCCCGAAGCGCAGGGTACGGTGCGGACGTTGAGCGAGAGAATGTTTTTCCTGGTGTTCTCTTCCATTTTTGGATTGCACCCACTTCCATTTCGCATGTGGGCATTTTTGACGCAGTTCGCCAGCATTTTTCTTCTGATGCGGATCACGCGGCGCTTGACGGGCTCGGCTGCGGCCGGTTTCCTGGCAGCGGTTTTGTGGAGTGCCAACGCGGGGTTGGCAGTGGCGCTGGGCTGGAGTTCCGCATATAACGAAGTCTCGTTCGCGTTTTTTGTTTTACTGGCTTTTTATCTACTGCTTCGTTATATTGACACCGGCAAGCAGAAGTATTGGATCTGGGAATGGTTGGTTTTCCTGCTCGGATTCGGCGCGCTGGAGTTAAACGTGATGTATCCGGTGCTGGCGGCAGGATATACACTATTGTGCGCGCGCGATTATTTCAGAAAAACCCTGTTTTTGTTCATTCCCTCCATTTTGTTTACCGCGGCACACTTCATTTTGATTCCCTCACCGTCCGATCCATATTATCGGATGTACTTTGGCTTCGCGCCTTTGCGAATGCTGTGGGTGTATTGGGAATGGACGTTGAGCGGGGTGCGGCATCCGGCGGACGATTGGAGGCCGGTTTGGCTCGGAACAGGCGCGGCGATCGCGATTACGGGGGCGTTGGCGGTGTTTGCGTGGAAAAAGATTCAGCAAAAACAGTGGGTGGCATTGTTTATGCTCTGCTGGTTTTTCGCTGTGATCCTACCGGTGTTGCCGCTCCGAAATCATTTCACCGAGTACTACGTGATGACGCCGTCGATCGGTCTGGCAATGCTCGGCGGTTGGGCGGTTGCGGAATCGGTAGGGATCGCGCGGGCGACCGCGGCCACGCTGGTTGGGCTATACATGGTGCTGTCGATCTCAGATATTCACACTGCCGACAGATTCAATTACACGCTGGCGCGCCAGATCAAGTACATGGTTCAGGGCGTGGAGACACTTGCGAAACGGCAGCCGGGAATGAAGTTTTTCTTCGCCGGGGTTGACAACAACGTCTTCTGGAGTAGTTTGTACTCGGGTGTTTTTCGGCTGATCGGGGTTCAGGACGTGTATTTAGCGCCTGGGGCTGAAAAGGGAATCGATCTTCACCCGGAGTGGGGAGGCCTTGCACAGTTCGAGCCGAGCATCGCGGATACGGTTTTAGCGTTGAAGACTCATCAGGGTGTGGTGGTGGAGTTGGATGACCGCACGCTGCGCGATGTCACGGGCAGGTATCTTCCGACGCTTGAAGAGCAACTGGGCAAAGGGGTAGATTTTGTGGATGTTGCTGATGCGCGTTATGCCAGCCGTGTTGGGCCGGGCTGGTTCCCGGTTGAAGCGCAGTTTCGCTGGATGGGGAAGGCAGCGAGCGTCAAAATAGAGCGGCCGAAGAAGCCGGGACAGATTCTGAAAGTTACGGGATACTGCCCTGGCGTGGCGGTTGCGCAAGGTCCGCTCGAAGTGACGTTTCGCGCGGATGGCGTGACCATCGGGACCGCGACGTTGAAAGACGCGAACCGGCAATTCGCGGTGAATTTCACGGTGCCGGCGCAACTGATCGGCACAACGCCGATGGAGGTTGAGATTGAAGTGAGCCGGACCGTCCAGGTTCCGAATGATCCAAGGACTTTTGGACTGGTTTTCGGGACATTTACCCTGGAGTAGCGTTTACTTAGTCGCTCTGCCGAAAAACCGAATCCTCAGCACAAAATGGCGGCCTTCATCGCCGTAGAACGTCCCAAATTGGGGAGCGCCGATGACATTATTGACCGCGGTTGGGTTACGGCTGTCGGTGAGGTTGTTGCCGCCAGCGCGAATGGCGAAGCGATAGCCACGGAAGATGAAGCGGCGCTCGATGGCCAAGTTGAAATCGAAGTTTGCTGGAAAACGCTGGGAATCCACCCCACCGGACACGATGCCGAGCGGATTTGTGATGGAAAATGGAAAGCCTGTGCGGTAATCGGCGAGAAATGAGACCGCCCAGTTCTTGAAATACATTGGAAAATATCCCCAGGCGAGAATGCGGTTGGGGGCATCCCACGGCACGGGGCCGAAGTTGTTGGTGACCTGGAGTGGCTGATCGACGCTGACATCGAGAACGGCGTTCGAAACGGCGCGCGATCGGACGTAGCTGGCGAGCCAGCCGTATTGATCGCCGAATGTTTGCTTGACGGTGAACGCGCCTTCGTCGTAGGAATCGCGGCGGAGATTGCTCAGTTCATAGGTGCCGCCGAAGCCGTAGGACAGAGCTTCCGGTTGAATCGTGACGGAGCTGGACGCAGCCGCGGGCGCGTAAACGAAGCCATCGGAGCCGCGCTTGCGGAGATATTCGGCGGTGCCGAGGATGTTGTGGCCGAAATCGTGCTGAAGACCGGCGCTCCATTGGTCATAGCGGGGAAACTTGAGGTTGTGGCCGGGAATGAATGTCGTCACCAATGGAGATTGCGGCTGGCCGGTGGAGGAATAGATGGTGGTGACGGCCAGCTGGTCGAGCGGGCGGCTGAAGAGTGCAAGATTGGTTGCATCGGCGAGCTGAGCATATCCAGCAGTGAGCTTGGTGCGGAAGCGGCGAAATGGCGCCCAGGCAAGTGCGGCGCGGGGCTGGAGCGCGACGGAGCGGACCAGTTCATCCCATTCTTCGCGGAGACCGGCATCAATGTTGAGTCCTTCGATGGGCTGCCAATGGTCATTTATATAGGAAGCGACGGCGGTGTTGGGCTGATCGAAGTCGCCGCTTCCGCGAAAGGTGGTCAAGGACGTGGGCTGGCCATTGAGGCCGATGATTTCGAAAGATGTTCGATCAAATGCAGCGGAGTAGTTGAGGCGCTGATCATCGGTACCAATTTGGAGCTGATGCTTGCCCAAGAAGTGGAACGACCGGGGGAAGAAATTCAAGAAGAGCTGGTCGCGCCGGCCGTGCTCTTTCGAATCGACAAAATAGTTTCCGCTGCGACCTTCGGGAGAAACTACATAAGGCTCAGTTCCTTCGGGAGTGCGATCGCGGTTGACCGTCTGGAAGGCGAACCCAACCTCGAGCAGCGCGCCGCCGTACCAGGAGTGTTGATCTTTGACGGCGAAAAGCCATTGATGATTGACGAGCGCGGTGGTGGTGGAAGTCGGATCGAGCGGACCGAGGCCGAAATGGGATTGATGTTCGAAGTCGGCCAGGAAATCAGCGTAGAGAATATTGCTGGCCGTCAGATTCACTTGCGCATGGAAGAGATTTCCGGCAATCCAGGCGTGATTCGTGTTCTGACCGCTGGGCAATCCGGAGATGTAGCCTTGGTTATATTCGCCATCGAAGCTATCGGAGAACCACGCGCGGCCTTTGACGATGGGGCCGGAGATTCCCGCGCGCGGAGTCCAATCGCCGAGGTTGAAGCCGTTGTTGGTGGTGATGCCGGGAATGAAATCGGTAGCGGTGTAGTGGAGTTGATCGGTTCCGTTGTCGGTTTGGATTTGAAGCGTGCCGGCGGAGCCCCGGCCCTTCTCGGCGGATTCGCGGTCCGAGTATAAATCGAGCGAGCGCACGCCTTCGACCGCGAGCAGCGTATCGAAGCGGCCGTCGATGGGGTCGGTAATATCGAAGCCGTCGAGCAGATAGCGCGTTTGATATTCGGCGCCGCCGTGGAAATGCAATCCGGAGGTGGGATCCTGGATGACGCCGGGAATCAGCCGCATGGAATTGCGAAGGCTTTGGCTCGAGGGGTAGGGAATATCGTTGACTTCGGTGCCGCTCAGGCGCTGCTGGTGCTCGGTTTGTTCCGGATCGACGGGCGATGGCTGGTCGCCGACGGTGACGCTTTGAAATACCTCCTCCTGTGGATTGACGACGAGGGTTATTTCGGAATTTGGCGCGGCTACGTCGACGGGACGGTCTTTCAGGGCGAAGTAGCCGGTATGATCGACGCTGACAAGATAAGTTCCGGCGGCGGGAAGGGGCAAAGAAAATGTTCCGGAGGGGCCGGTGAACGTTTCCACGGAAGCCTGCGCGGCCGTGTGCGCTGTGACTCGTGCGCCGGCGATGGGGGCGTCGTTGGGATCGACCACGCGTCCGGTCAAAGTGACTTCAGCACGAGCCGCGAGAGAAGCGACGAGGATCGCAAACGAGACGCGCACGATCGAGCATCGTGGCATAACAACCTTAGGCGTATTATAGCCAGTGGGTTGGTTTCATTTTGCGTGCGCTACAGGAGCACCTTTAGAAGCCCGGCGTGGCGGGTTCAAGACTGCGCGCTCGTGCCGCCGCTTTGCTTCTCGCATAACGGAAGCGCACGATGGTTGCGCCCGCCACTACCAGACCGCAAGTCTCAACCAAGACCTTTTCGCCATCCAGGAAATCGGTGGGTTGGTTCTTCAGATTGGGATCGATCAGCGTGCCATGTACGTATACGAAGGCCGCGACTCCATAGGCGATGTAGTGGAGCAGCTTCCACAGCGGGCGACCGATGCGGCGGCGAAAATAGGAGGTAATCACCACTACCAGGAGCAGATAAAATCCGCACGCTCCGAAACAGTTGTACAGCCGCTGTCCCGGCGAGCTGAGCGGCCAAAGGATGTCAAGCACTTTAAAACCCGCGCTCGACGAGAACAGCAGAATGCTCGGATGCAGCGCGACCAGCGCGAGCGCGATGTACGCGGTCCAGTTATGAATATCGAAAATCGGCAGCGGCCGATGCGGCCAACTGCGCACGGGGCTGTATCGCACCGAAATCAGCAGGCCGAGCAGAATGTTGATGGTCAAAAGGATCATCGCGGTGAGGCCCGCGTAACTGGAAAGATCGACGGCGGTCATGAATGGCCCAAAGGATCGAGTCTAGCGCACGAGCGTTGAATCTTCGATTGCGGCGCAAGAATCGGATGGTTAAATCGGACGCGGAACCATAGCATGAGAGGTGCAAGGAGGGTTTCGAAAATGGCTCAGCCGCTTACAATGGTGGATGTCCGAGGCAACATGCCGAACGAGCAGGAACAAGAATTCTGGCAAGCGAATTATTGGGACGCGGTGACCGCGCGCGACCGCAGCATGGACGGCGTGTTCTTCTACGCGGTGCGATCGACCGGGGTCTATTGCCGACCGTCGTGCGCGTCGCGGCTGCCTAAGCCGGAAAATGTGGTGTTCTTCCGCACGCGCGAGGCAGCGCAGCATGCTGGATTCCGCGCCTGCAAACGCTGCAAGCCGGACGCGCCTGCCGCGAATCCAAACGCGGAGTTAGTGCAGAAGGTGTGCCGCTTCATGGACGCGCATCCGGATCAGCCGGCGACATTGGAAGTCCTGAGCCGCGCCATCGGCTTGAGCCCATTTCATCTGCAACGGACTTTCAAGGCTCTGACCGGGATCACGCCGAGAGCTTACGCCGATTCGCGACGCTTGCAGGTGTTGAAAGCCGGGTTGCGCGATGGCCATTCGGTGACGCGGTCGCTCTATGACGCCGGATATGGATCGAGCAGCCGGCTTTATGAGGGCGCGTCGTCGAAACTCGGGATGACGCCCGCGCGGTATCGGAAGCGGGGTTCCGGAGTTGCGATTGAGTACACCATCGCGCCGACGGCCATTGGTCGAATGATGCTCGCGGGCACGGACAAAGGCGTTTGCTCGGTGCGATTCGGCGAATCGGACCGGGCGCTTGAATCTGAGCTGCGCGAAGAATATCCGCGCGCGGAAATCTCGCGATCGGATAAGAAGCTCAGCCCGTGGGTACGAGCGATTGAGGAACGGATTCGAGGCAAGAAGGTTCATGCGTTGCCGCTCGACATTCGTGCCACTGCGTTCCAACGGTTGGTTTGGGAGCAACTGCGCGAGATCCCGTACGGAAGAACGCGCAGTTACTCGGAAGTAGCGCGGCGGATTGGCCGGCCGAAAGCTGCGCGAGCAGTGGCGCGTGCATGTGCGAGCAATCCGGTTGCGGTCGCGATTCCGTGCCATCGCGTGGTGCGCGAGAACGGAGATTCCGGCGGGTATCGCTGGGGCCTGGAGCGCAAACGCAAGCTTTTGGCGTTGGAAAAAGGTTCCTGAGCCGATCATCGCGGCGGTGCGCTAGTTGATCGAACGTTGCCGCGAGAATAGTCTGGATCCACCCAGCACTGCGAGGACACAAAGCAATAGACCCGCGCTGCCGGGCTCGGGAACAGCCGGCGAGGGACTGTAAACGGTTCCGTTGATGTCGAAATTGGTGGTGTCCATAACCTGACTACCGGTAAAGCCGCCATCCAGATCGAGACTGATGTAACCGATTTGGGTAGTCGCTACTCCGGGGTCGGCGAGGAATTGGGCCCAGGTTTGACCGGTGTTGCCGGTGCCATAGCCACCGAAACCGTCGCTGTAGACGCGAATGTCCGAGGACGATAAGTCCGCGTAATTGCCGGTGTTGGCGTAAGTGGTGTTGCCGTTATTGGAATCGGTAAAAGTTCCTCCGCCTGCGGGAGTGCCAAAGTAAATCCAAGCTTCGTTGTCCGGATTGCTGGTGGTGTCGATGAGCGAGAAACGAGGCGCGCCGCCGCCAAACGTGCCGGTCAGCATCACATAATCGGCGCTCAGCTCCAGGAGAGTCGCAGGCGTTAGCGGACCGGTGATGGTGACATAGACGCCGCCATACGCGTCGGGTCCGCTGGAGTTAGAGGTGAGCTGCCACGCGGGATTGCTATCGGGTCCAGTGACAACGGTGGCATCGCCATAGGTGCTGACGAAGTCGGCAGACGCGAAGGGGGCCAAAGCACACAGTGCGAATACAACGAACGATTGCTTCATGGGGTGGATTCTCCAGTGCATGTCGGTTGATTTTCTAAAACAGCGCTCAAATCATACGCGAATTCTGAAACAGAAACATCCCGTGGGGCCGGTATTTAACGGTTAGATGAAAAGGTATGGCAGGGTTATGGCAGTTTTAGTACGGCCAGGGGTTTATTGGTTTGCCAGGCTATTGGTTTTTCGCGCGGGCGCCCCAAAAATCAGGATCTGCGGCGGCGAAATCGTCGGGGACATAACTTTTCCTGGGATCGGTACGGAACAGGAGATACTCATGACCGATTTCCACTTCCGCTGCTAGCTTGGATTCGGCCTGTGCGCCATCGGTTGAGCCGCTAGGCGCGTTCGTCAAGCCGTCGTCCAGGGTTCGGAGGTCCGTGAGCGGCGTCAGAAACAAGAACGTGCCTGCTGGCGCTCCAGAAATGATCTGGTACGCCAGCTCCGGCAAGTCGAAATTAATGCTCTCGAGGCGGGATCTGCGCATCCGGACCAGATCGGCCAATCCTGACTGCGTGCCGGGACGTGTGCGATAAATCGAGAGCAGATAAAATCGCGCCTTGGGCATGCCTTTCACCGCCTCATCGGCGCGGTGACTGAGATTGGCGCGATGCAACGCCAAGAACGTGGTCGCGCTGGGCACGACGTCATCGGCATAGGGCGCTCCGGAACGGGCCATAGGGAGAGCGTTATCGAGATCTTGCAAGCTGGCGAAGGAATCCAGCAACTCAAAGAACCAGGGCTCGGAAGGGCCGGTGATGGAGGAGGTTGCGAACACGATGGACGCGACTTTGGTTTCGGCGATCGCGCGATCGTTGGCTTGTTCG
>Ga0335078_10019575_pt1 | contig 10067 bp, 6 predicted proteins | sample Lox_Sample_32_FD_206711 | JGI IMG/M metagenome (GOLD analysis project Ga0335078, IMG submission 206711) | Soil microbial communities from Loxahatchee National Wildlife Refuge, Florida, United States - Lox_Sample_3.2 | ecosystem: Environmental > Terrestrial > Soil > Wetlands | place: USA: Florida...
TTGAGCAGAGCCTGGCGTACTCCTCCACCGACCAGCTCGACCGTCTCTCCAAGGTCACCGAGCAGACTGGCCGCGAACTCTACCAGCGCGTGCGCGATTCGCTCAAAGCCGAGGCCACCGCCGGCCGTCCGCCCGAGCAACGCTGGACGGCGTCGGCGTCCATGCCCCTTGAAGTGCGGCAGTTCCGGGATTCCGGCGAGCCCGAGCGCTTCGTTCTTTCCGAGCCCGATGGCGACCGCCTGACGTACCTGGTCCGCCGCCCCGCCGAAACGCTCTCCTGGTCCGCCCCGATCGGGCCGCTGGGCATGGAGCGCATCTCGGACGCCTACCGCCAGGCCCGCGACACGGTCCAGCGGGCCGGCGCGCTCGATCTGCGCCGCGGCTTCGTCACGACCTACGTTCTCATTGCCGCCTCGGTGTGGCTGGTTTCGCTCCTTCTGCTGGCCCTGATGGCGCACCACACCAGCCGCCCCATTCGCCTGTTGACCGCCGGCCTCGGCCGCCTGGCTTCGGGGGATTTGGCGGTGCGCCTGGATGCCCGCCGGTCCGACGAAAGCGGCCGCGCCATCCGCGCCTTCAACGACATGGCCGCCCAGCTCGAGCACAGCCGCAGCCGCCTGGTCTACCTCACACAGCTCGCGAGCTGGCAGTTGCTGGCCCGAAAAATGGCGCACGAGTTGAAGAACTCGCTCACGCCCATCCGCCTGACGCTGGAGGAAATCGTCGCCCGCAATCCCGGCGACCTCTTCATGGAACAGGCCGCGCGCATCGTCATCGACGAGGTGGAAAGCCTGGAGCGGCGGGTGCGGGCTTTCTCTGATTTCGCTGCCGAGCCGCCCGTGCGATCGGCCACCGTTCCGGTCAATGCCGTGCTCGAAGAACGCATCATCCTGCTCAAGGCCGCCCATCCCGAGGTGGCCTACAATGTGGTGCTGGCGGGTTCCGACCCCGCCGCCCTGGCCGACGAGGACCTGCTGAAGGGCATCCTGTCTAACCTGCTCGAGAACGCCGCTGAAGCCGCCGGGCCAGGCGGAACCGTGCTGGCCATCACCTCCGCCGACGCGGCGGGCGTGGCCCTCGAAGTACACGACTCCGGCCCCGGCCTCAGCGCCGAAGCCCGCCAGACCCTGTTCGAGCCAGCGATCTCGTTCAAGAAGCGCGGCATGGGGCTGGGCCTCTCCATCGCCCGCAAGAACGCGCTGCTGATGGGCGGCGACATCTGCCTGGTGGAAGGCCGCCTCTCGGGCGCGGCTTTTCGCGTGACGCTTCCCCGTCAATCGGCCGCCAGCTATCAGCTATCGGTGGATCGCCAACCGGGCGCCTCCGTCTCTCCCCAGAATGCGCAGTCGCCTGAGCGCCATCTGATAGCTGATAGCTGAGGGCCGATTGACGGATCCGGAGGGGCTGCAGCCCACGGTCCGTGGCACAAGGATTGCTCACTCCCCAGAGAGGGGAGCCGCGATACCCATGTTTTCGGAGATCTGTACACCCTTTGGTGCCGAGTGGATTCACCGCCAATGACCCAGCGGCGTCCCTATCGCGCCCGAACGGCAGCTAAGTCCATCTCCGTGCAAGATTTACGTCTCCAAGACACTTGCACTATGTATAGAATGTGTATTAAACTGCACTCAGTGGAGTTGGGCGAATCCAAATTCGTCTGGGAGATGGTACGGCGCACCAAATGTGCAATGGGAGGAATCGATGACCGACCCGATGGCAGCCTCCGCGGCTGAAACCACCGAAGGCCCGGTAGTAAAGCGGTTGAATCTGAACCTCGCTGAACAAGCTTACGACGACCTGAGCAACCTTTCCAAAACGACCAACCGAAGCATGACGGAAATTGTGCGGCTGGGTTTGGGTTTGATGAAGCTGGCATTCGAGGAGCAGGCGAAGCATAACCGGCTGGTGGTGACGGATGGGAACCTGAAGCCACTCCGGGAAATCGTCCTTCCGCTCTAGAAGGTGGCTGACAGAGGCGCCTCGATCTGTTCGTGCCAGAGGCGCCCGGTTCTGTCCCGCACGTCGCCACCGTGCATGAACACATGCAGACATTTGAGCTGTGAGCACCGCTGTATTTCCCAGGAGAAAGTCCGTATTGCGCTTGAAACCCAGCCCGGATATCCCGGATGCGGATTGCAAAAAGACTGGACAGGCACCTGGGCGGCGAAGCCATAGCCGGGACGCCGAACGCTGCTAAAGCCGATTGAAAGCCAGGTTGGCTGTGCCCGGAAAACATCCGGCCAGAGCCCCATATCCATGTTTGCGAAGTAGCGGGGAGAGAACGCCAGGCCATCCGAGGCTCCGCCGGCTATCGACGACTCATCGAGAATGTAATCCTCATCCATGAACAGGCTGAGCGCACGGGTGAACCGGATCCCGGCCGCGTCGGGACCGGAGGGCAGCCGCAGGGCGATGGTGCACGTCGTGCGGACGGGACCGGCGCAGGTGGAAACCAGCTCCCAACGATTGCTGAACACTGGGTGCTCGACCGGGGAAGTTGACTGCGGGTGCCATATCCGCAGGACGTCGATCTGCATGCAGCGCTTCTCCGGGTCGTGGCCCGCCAGGCTGAGAGCGAACTGCTCGAGAAACTCCAGGTCGCGCAAGCGCACGCTCTGGGCCGCTCCCCCAAAGCACCCTGCACTGCCGGGCCCGTGGGAGGGCTCCAGACTTTGGGTTATGAACAGGCGATCGTTGTACAGGTCCACACTCGGTGCCGGGGCCGCCAGGGGCGAATGAGTATAGCGCTCCACACGGAACGAGGCATCGGTTTCCGCGAGCAGCAAACGGGCGCTCTCGCCCGGCTGGATCGGCGCTCCGGCGGGCAGGGTAAAGCTCAGAAGAGATTCGGGCCGGTTGGAGGAGCCGGCCGGTTCCAACTGCACCGGCAGGGGGTGCCGTCGCGCGACCGCGTCGTCCAGGCTAAATAGAGAAATTCGGTCCGGATTCTTCTGGAATTCAGCGGGGGGATTGCTCCAGCGGACCGTGGCGTGTCCGGCGCGAGGATACCCGGATGGATTGAGGACCGAAAACTCGACGTCCATTTCTCTGCCCGTGGTTGGGAAGTTATCACCGATTCTAGGGCCGATTTCCGGCAATGTCAACGCGTGTCGGGCCGCATTGCGGCGAGTGAAGGATTCACGCCTTCCAACAACCTATTGACTGCCGCGGCGAAGCAGGAGTGTAATTGGGATACTGTCGTGCCCCAAGAACCGACAAGCGGAGAGTTGACGCGCGACTTGCGCGAGCCCGAGACGATACAGGCACTGCCGGAGCTGAGCAGGCTGACGACCCCGGTTTCGGTCTTTGAAGACCTGGTAAAAACCGCCGTGACGCGCACCGGCGATAACCTGGCCATTTACTACAAAACGGTCCTCGAGCACACGCAGAAGAGTTTCGGGGCGTCGCTCTTGGTTGCCATCGCCGGATTCGTTCTCATATTGTTCGGCATGGCGAGCGCCATGTTCTGGCCGCAACTCGGGACCTCGGTGGCGGTGCTTTCGGGGGCGGCCGGGGTGGCCACCGAGTTCATCTCCGCTATCTTCTTCTACCTGTACAACAGCACCGTCAGGCAGATGAAGGAGTACCACCAAAGCCTGCTCGACGTTCAGAACATCCTGCTGGCGCTCAAAGTGGTGGCCGACACAACCGAACCGGACCGGAAAGAGAAGATGTTGGAGAGCCTGCTGCAATACCTGGTCGGCCCCAGGCGCATCCTGGAGCAACCCTCACCGGAGGCGCCGAAGTGGAGGCGGACCAGAAAGGCTGCTGCGGACTCCTAGCGTTGTGTTTCCGTGGGCATGCGCCGGAGCCCAGCAACGAGACCGAAACCGGAAACGAACCTCCCCGCCGCGTCGTCCTGTAATTGAATGTCCCGCGTTGTAGTCCTCGACGACGAAGAGAACGTCGGGCGCTCCCTACGGTTAGTCCTCGAGCGGGAAGGCTACGCCGTCACCGTCTGTCGAAGCGCCTCCGAATTTCGGGCCCACCCCGACGTCCTTCGCGCGGATGCGTTCCTGCTCGACATCATGCTGCCCGATGCCAACGGGATCGAAGTTCTGCGCTGGCTCCGGCAAAGCGATTGCCAGGCTCCGGCGGTCATGATCTCCGGCCACGGCACCATCGCCGACGCCGTCGAAGCCACGCGCGCGGGCGCCTTCGATTTCCTCGAAAAGCCGCTCACCCGCGACCGCGTCCTGCTGGCCCTCAAGAACGGCGTCGAGCAGTCCGCCTTGCGCCGCGAGAATGAACGCCTGCGCGAGCTGGTGGGCGAGTGGCCCTCGATGATCGCCGCCAGCCCGGCCTTCAAAGCCCTGGTCGAGCAGGCCACGCTGGTCGCCCGCTCCGACGCCCGCGTGCTGCTGGTCGGGGAATCCGGCACGGGCAAGGAGCTGCTGGCGGCCCACATCCACCGCGAGAGCCCCTTCGCCTCCGGCCCGTTCGTGAAGATGAACTGCGCCGCCATCCCCACCGAGCTGCTGGAGAGCGAGTTATTCGGCCACGAGAGAGGCGCCTTCACCGGAGCCTCCTCCGCCCGCCGGGGTAAATTCGAGCTCGCCGACGGAGGCACGCTCTTCCTGGACGAGATCGGCGACCTGCACGAGACCGCCCAGGCCAAGCTCCTGCGCGTTCTTCAGGAAGGCGAGTTTCACCGCGTCGGCGGCGAGCAGCCGCTACACGCCACGGTCCGCGTGATCTCCGCTACCAACCGCGAGCTCGCCGCCCTGATCGCGCAGAAGCGCTTCCGGGAGGATCTCTACTACCGCCTCTCGGTGGTTCCCTTGCGTGTGCCGCCGCTGCGCGAGCGCCCCGCGGACGTGCGCCCCCTGGCCGGCTATTTCCTCGAAGAGTTCTGCCGCCGGAACAACTTCAAGGGCAAGACCATCGACGACGCCGTCTTCCCCGTGCTCGAGCGCCTGCCCTGGCCCGGCAACGCCCGCGAGCTGCGCAACGTGGTGGAGCGCATGGCGATCCTGACCCCCGGCGACCGCATCACGCTGGATTCCGTCCCGGTCGAGCTGCGCCTGTCCCGCAACGGAGCCGGCCATTCTTCGGTGCAGGATGCCCGGGATGCCGCCGAACGCGAGCACCTGCTGCGCGCCCTCGAATCCTCCGATTGGAACGTGTCCTCCGCCGCCCGCGCCCTGGGCGTGGAGCGCACCAACCTGCACAAACGCATCCGCGCTTTGGGCCTCGACCGCTCCCGCGCGCGAGGCTGATGAGCTCACAAGGCATCTTGCGCCCCCGGAGTTTCGAGCCTAGAATCGAACCAGAGGAGGGCTGGTTTGATGGCAAACCCAGAGAAACACAAGAGGAACCTGGTGTCCGAGTTCCTGGGAGATGACGAGGCGGGCGAACCCGTGCAGCTTCGCAGCGTTCACCTGACCGGCGCCCAGGCGAAGGCCGCGAAGGCGGTTCCCCGCCGTTCCCGGCCTCTTGTCGCCGCCGCTGCCGCGGGGAAAGCGGACCCGGCGCTCGCCCGCGAGCCCGCTCCTGTCAAGCTCGAGGACAAGACCTCGCAAGCCCATTCCCCGGAGCATCTCAGAAAGCTCCAGCGGCTCCCCAAGCTGCGCGCGCCTTATACGAATCCCGGCCGCCGCGCCGGGTAGCGCTATCGGTTCCCGGCCGCGATCTCGCGGATGAAATCCACCTCCGCCTGGCGGTAGGGCTTGCCGTCCGCATAGAAAATGTCGTGGAACCAGGCCGCCGGAGGATGCCCCACATACGGGTTCTGCCAGGAATCCCACGGCAGGTAGGTCTGGGTTTTCCCCTGAACGAAACCCCAGTTGATGGCGCCCACTTTGTCCTTCTTCGCCGCCGGCAGGATGCTCTGGAACGTGCTCCCGCGCGGGCGCGCCATGTACTCGGTGCAAATGATGGGCCGGCCGTACGGCTCCAGCGACTTCACCCGGCGCTCGAACTCCTCCGCCGGCTCGTAGCTGTGGAAGGAGATGACGTCCGAGTTCTCGAGCTGGATCTTGGCCATCGGACTTCGTTTGCCGGCCGGGGACCACTCGCCTTGCCACACGCCGCTCGTGAGAGGCTGCGAGGGATGGACGGACCGCGCCCACGCGAACACCTGCGGCAGCAGCGCCAGCACACGCTCGACCTTATCGGCCGGATCGCTGTAACTGCCCGCGTTGGTATTGTCGGGCTCATTCCAGAGGTCCCACCCTAGAATCCGCTTGTCGTTCGCGAAAGCGCCGACCACGCCCTTGACCCAGGCCTCGAGGCGCGGGTATTGCGCCGGGTCGTCGAGAGCGCGGGCGCCCGGACTCTGCACCCATCCGGAGTTGTGGACGCCCGGCGTCGGTGCGTGCTGTTTGCCGAGCCGCGGGTTGGGGTCCCAGCAGGAATCGAACAGCACCAGCAGTGGGCGGATGTGGTGCTTGTCCGCGATCGCCAGAAAGGTGTCCAGCCGCCGGCGGAAACCCTCGGCGTCCTGCTGCCACAGCAGATCGTGCAGGAACACGCGCATGGTGTTCATGCCGATGCTCTCGGCCCAGCCGAGCTCGATATCGATCCGTTGGGCATCGAACGTGTCGGCCTGCCACATCTCCAGTTGGTTGATCGCGCCGGCGGGGATGTAGTTACTCCCCACCAGCCAGGGCTCGGCGCGGTACCACGCGGCGGCCTTTTCCGTTGGCCAGGGGCCTGGCGCGGCGCCGGCCGCCGATCCGGCCGCCAGGGCCGCCAGAATCCCGAGAGCTGCTGTTTTCCGCATGTTGTGATCGTACAGCAGGCGCTGGGAAGGGGACAAACGGCTTCGTCGGGTCGGCTGCCGCTACGCAGAATGTGCGACATGCGGTCGAGCGCAACCGGCCGAGCGCCGCCACCGTCGAAGCGATAGGATCGTTAGTAAGCCGACCTTATGGAACTTTTTCAGTGTTTGAACTCCCTGCAGCGGGCCGCGCTGGGCAGCCTGCTCGTGACAGCCTCGGCTCTGGCTGTCGGGCCGCCTTCCCGCATCCAGGCGGAGATTCAGAACGGGCAGACGTTCCGCCTCGCCGGCAACGTCCACCCGCAGATCGCATCGGCCGAGGACCAGGGCGAGGTTGCGGAGTCCCTGGCTTTGCCGCGCATCACGATGCATTTCAAGATGACGGAGGCCCAGCAGGCCGACCTGGACCGCTTGCTTCGGGCCCAGCAGGATCCCTCCAGCCCGCAGTTCCACCAGTGGCTTACCCCCGAGCAGTACGCCGACCGCTTCGGCCTCAGCACGGCCGATCTGAGCCGCATTACGGCGTGGCTCGAGCGTATGGGATTCTCCGACGTCGAAGCCGCCCGCAGCCGCACCTTCGTGACCATGTCCGGGGTGGCGGCGGTGGTGCGCTACGCCTTCCAGACGCCGATTCACCACTATCTGGTCAAAGGGATCCAGCATTACGCCAACGCCACCGACCCGGCGCTTCCGATCGAACTGGAAGGCATGGTCGCCGGAATCCGCGGGTTGAGCGATTTCCGCCCGCAGCCCCACGCCCGGCCCAGGCCGCGGTTCACGTCGTCCCTGTCGGGCGATCATTTCGTCGCGCCAGGCGATTTCGCTACCATCTACGACCTCGGGCCGCTCTATCAAAGCAGCATCGACGGCACCGGGCAATCGATCGCGGTCGCGGGCCAGACCGGCCAGACCGGCCAACTGGACATGACGACATCCCCGCCCAGTCCGGCCTATGTCCAGGTGTCCGACATGGAAGCGTTCGAATCCGCGTCCGGGTTGCCCATAAAGGACCCGACCATCATTTCGGACGGCTGGAACACGTTCGCCAGTGCGGGCGACGAGCAGGAGTCGGCTCTGGACCTGGAATGGGCGGGCGCGGTGGCCCGTGGCGCAACCATCATTTACGTGAACTCGTCGGACGCTTTCACCTCGGCGCAATACGTGATCGACAACAACGTGGCGCCGATCCTCTCCCTCACCTATGGCCTCTGCGAGGTCGCCAGCAAGGGTGGCCTTCCGCTCGCGCAGGTCAACAGCATGAACGCCCTTTTCCAGCAGGCCAATGCGCAGGGAATGACGATCGTGGCGGCAGCGGGAGACGTTGGCGCCGCCGATTGCGAAACTTCGGATTCGCCCAGAATCGCCACCAATGGGCTGGGGGTCGATTTCCCTGCCAGCAGCCCGTACGTGACCGGCTTGGGGGGCACCGAGTTCAATGAAGGCAGCGGAACCTACTGGAGCGCTACCAATGGAGCCAATAGCGGGTCGGCGCTCTCCTACATCCCGGAGATGGTTTGGAACGACACCGCCGACACGGGAGTGATTTCCGCCTCGGGCGGCGGCGTCAGCGTAATCTTCACTAAGCCCACCTGGCAGCAAGGGACCACGCCCGCCGACGGCTTCCGCGACGTTCCCGACGTGTCGTTGAACGCTTCCGATTTCCACGATGAGTACCTGATGTGCGACGCAGGCTGGTGTACCAACGGCTATAGGGACTCCGCCACCTACCTCGACGCGATCGGCGGCACCTCCGCCGGCGCGCCGACCTTCGCCGGAATCGTGGCGCTGATCAACCAGCATGCACACAGCCGGCAGGGCAACGTGAATCCCACCCTCTATGCGCTGGCCAAGAGCTCCCCCAGCGCCTTTCACGACATCACGGTGGGAAACAACATGGTGCCGTGCGAGATCGGAACGTCGAACTGCACCACCGGCAGCATGGGCTATTCGGCCGGTGCAGGGTACGACCAGGCGACGGGCCTCGGAACGGTGGACGCCTTCAACCTGGTGACGGCCTGGCCCGCAGCCACGGGGCCCTCGGCTCCGGTCCTCGCTTCGCCGGCCAACGGCGCCACGGGTGTGGCTGCGCCCACCTTGACCTGGCAGGCTTCGACCGGAGCCACGTCGTACAACGTCTTCTTCGGCACCGCCTCCATACCGCCGCAGGTCACGACCACGACCGGGACGACCTACACCCCGAGCGGCTTGGGAGCGGGCGTCACTTACTACTGGAGCGTCACGGCGGTGAACGCCTCGGGCTCCTCCAGCTCGGCGATCTGGTCGTTTACCACCGCGCAGGTGGCTCCCCCAACCGCGCCGGTCCTGACCTCGCCGGCCAGCGGCGCCAGCAACGTCTCTCTCGCTCCCACCCTGACCTGGCAGGCATCGACCGGAGCCCTGGAGTATAGCGTCTTCTTCGGCACGGTCTCTCCGCCGCCGCTGGTGGCGCAAACCAGCGCGACGGCGTATGCTGTCGGCGCGTTGAGCCCGGGCGTCACGTATTACTGGAACGTGCTGGCGCAGAACCCCGGGGGCTCCGCCGGCTCCTCCGTGTGGTCGTTTACCACGCAGGTGGGAGAAAGTTCTGGCGCCCTTCTGTTCGTGCCGGTCACCCCCTGCCGCGTGGCTGATACCCGTGGAGCGGCCGGACCGTTCGGAGGTCCCTCGATGACCGGTGGCACCAGCCGGTCGTTCATCGTTCCCGAGAGCTCCTGCGGCATTCCCGCCACCGCCAAGGCGTATTCCCTGAACGTCACGGTGGTTCCGCGCGGCCCGCTTTCGTTCCTGACCCTGTGGCCCACCGGCCAGAGCCAGCCGCTGGTCTCCACCTTGAATTCGTTCGCCGGCATCGTGGTGGCCAACGCGGCCATCGTGCCCGCCGGCGACGGCGGAGCGGTTAGCGTCGCCGTGACCGACCCGACCGACGTCATCCTCGACATCGACGGCTATTTCTCGGATGAGGTCGGCGGCGCGGCGTTCTATGCCGCCACACCCTGCCGGGTTGCGGACACCCGCGGCACGAACGGCTCGCTGGGTGGGCCTTCCATGACGGCCGCCGAGTCCCGCGACTTTCCGGTCCTGGATAGTGGCTGCGGTCTTCCGGCTTCCGCCAGCGCGTACTCCATGAATGTCACCGTGGTTCCCAGCGGGTCGCTGCCCTATCTGACCACCTGGCCCACCGGACAGCCGCAACCGAACGTATCCACGCTGAACTCTTTCACCGGAAAAGTCGTGGCCAACGCGGCCATCGTGCCGTCCGGCGACGGCGGAGACATCTCGGTGTATGTCGAGGCCGCGACCCAGGTGATCCTCGACAGCAACGGCTATTTCGGCGCGCCAGGAAGCT
>Ga0335078_10019576_pt1 | contig 10067 bp, 2 predicted proteins | sample Lox_Sample_32_FD_206711 | JGI IMG/M metagenome (GOLD analysis project Ga0335078, IMG submission 206711) | Soil microbial communities from Loxahatchee National Wildlife Refuge, Florida, United States - Lox_Sample_3.2 | ecosystem: Environmental > Terrestrial > Soil > Wetlands | place: USA: Florida...
GTCTTCAGGAGACCAGGAATCGGCCAGGGCGTTTCGCCGCTTGCTGCGCCCATTCTCGCTGCACAGCTCCACAATGGCCTGATATCCGGGAGGAGCCAGAAAGCGCAGCGCCCGCGCCAGACCCGGATCCTGCGAATACTGAAGCTCGTTCAGCGCATCTTCAATAATCTCTTCCGCCGCAGGAATGGTCAGATTGCCGTTCTCTACGCTGTTCTGTGCAGCCCTTGTCGACTTCATTTCTTTCTCCCATTGCTGCCGGCCGCCCTCACAGCGAAGAAGCGAACTCTGGCCGGTCCACGGTGTGGAACCGGGCCGCGCGAGAGCCGGCAGTGGATTGATCTATACCTTTCCCCGTTGCCGCAGAACCAGCCCTGCGCGCAGCATTCCGCCGCGACACATCACTCGATGGCTCTGGCCCTGTCCGAAGGCAACGGGAGAGCGGCGATAAAAAAGCTTCTCTCCTGGATTGAACTGGCCCGGTACAACTTACATGCAGCGAAAGCTGCTTCCGTGCGAACCCATACACCGCCTGGGCGAAGAAGCTTCGCATGGAAGCCGGGGAGTTTCAACTTCTTTTTTGCGCCGTGCAGGCTCATCCTGCGCCGGCTGCAGCACCTGATTTGCTGGTTTTTGAGACCCCTGCCTCGATCGGTCTAACAAGAGGGGTTCAACTGCACTTCTCGAATCAATCTATGACGGCGCGCTATGCAATAAGTTGCCCGTCAAAAAGGCGCCGTTCTCTCTTCTCCCAGCGCGGTCTAGAGAAAATTCCAGATCGAGTCGGAACTGCGCATCCTCCAGTGTATAGGATATTACCCCTCCGGCGGCTTGCAGGCCAGCGGTTTTCAAGCAAAAAGTTGGCCTGGTCCGGCGCTCACCTGGTTTGGCAAGTTCGTACAATAGATAGCATGCACCGCTGTTTCCGGTTTCTGCTGCCGTACCTGTTGTGCCTGGTTTCAACCGGACTGTATGCCGATGGACCGGCCTTCGATCTCTCCGGACCCAAGGTGGAAGTACACGTCAAGCGGGGAAACCTGACCCTGCCCATCTCCGAAACCCCCAACCTTTTGCCGGGCGACCGGCTTTGGATCCATCCCGATCTGCCCGAAAGCCAGTCTTTGCATTTCGTTCTGGTGGTTGCCTTTCTGCGCGGGTCCACCAACCCGCCCCCGCCCGAGTGGTTTACCCGGGTTGAGACCTGGAACCGGGATACGCAGCAGGAGGGAGTTTTTGTTAACGTTCCCGACGGGGCGCAGCAAGCCCTGATTTTTCTTGCTCCCGAGACAGGCGGCGACTTCAACACCCTGCGCAATGCGGTCCGCAGCCGGCCCGGCGCCTTTGTCAGAGCCGCTCAGGACTTGCAGGCAGCCAGTTGGGACCGGATGCGCCTTGAGGCTTACCTTTCCAACGTGAAGGAGACCAGTCAGACAGACCCCAAGTTACTCAAGGAACACGCAGAACTGGCAGCCCGGAGCCTGGGCATCAAGATCAACCAGGACTGCTTCAAAGGTCCGTACGATCAGCAGGCTACCTGCCTGTCGCAAGACTCCGAGGGGCTGGTGCTCGACGACTCCAACTCCCAGAGCCTGGTGGAGCAGCTCACGAGCGGCTCGACCGTCGACCTGATGAATCAGCTCAGCTACTCGAGCATGGGAGGGGCAGGGGCCTACAGTCCTTACGTAGGCGCGGTGGTCGACACGGCCCGCATTCTCTCCTCACTCCATTCCGCGCATTTTCAATACATTCCGGCGCTGGCCCTGCCGACGGCCGACACTCTGAACCTGCGGCTCAACGTGCCGCCCTCCTTCCGCAACCCCAAATCGGTGGTGGTGATTGCGTTGCCGCCGCTCGGTCCCCCCCGGCCCGAACCGCTCCATCCCGTCGCGCCCTCCGACAGCTTTTGCGCCTACAAACCGGCGCTGGTCCTGCCCGCGGAAGGAGGACCTCTGATTTTTGCTACGCAGCTGGCCCACGATCTAACCCTGCACATCGAGCCGGCCGAGGGCCAGAAAGCGGCTCCAGTCGATTTGCCGGTCAGGGCCGATTCGGATTCGGGAGGGCTGGTTCCGGAGTCGAAGCTGCCTCCGCTGCCCGGAGGCGAGTACAACGGCGTCGTCCGCGGCAAATGGGGTTTTGACGATTGGGTGGGTCCGCAGTTCCACCTGGAGGCGGCCCATCCGGACAAATGGATTCTTTCTCCGGCGGACGACTCGGCGCTGGTGGTCGGCCGCGACGACACGCTCCATTTTGAAGGCGAGAGCTCGCTCTGCGTAGAAAAGGTGGAGGAACTCGAAGGGGAAGGCCACGGTGAGAGCCTTACCTGGAAATCGCCAAAGCCGAATGCGCTGGAGGTTTCCGTCCCTCTTGAGGAGGCGCATCCGGGACCGGTGGAGGTGGCCATCTTCGAATACGGGCTTCTTCATCCCGACGAAGTGAAGATGACCGCCTACGAAGTAGCGGCCTCGCTGGACCGGCTGACGCTTTCAGCCGGCGACAAGGTTGCGTATCTCAAGGGCAATCGCCTCGATCAGGTGGCCAAGGCCAGAATCGGCAGCGTCAATTTCAGCCCTTCGACCCTGCGCCGCGCCGGCGATATGGACGAACTGGTCCTGGACGCCTCGGATTCGACTGCGGTCTTCATTCCCGGGAAGGCCTACACGGCCCGCGTGGAACTGAAAGACGGCCGCGAGCTGAAGGCGCCGGTCACCGTGGATCCGCCCCGGCCCGAGGTGACGTTGCTGAGCAAGGGCGTGCAGAATGTAGAGACCCAGGGGGCGGCGCCGGTCCAGTTTGGCAGCCCGGACGATTTGCCGGTCGACGGGAGACTGGTCTTTTTCCTCAAGTCGGACTCGCCAGAGTCCTTTTCCCGGGATGAAAAAGTGGAAGTGGCCGCGGCCGACTCGAGCTTTCATACCCTGCTCGGGCTCTCGGACGGCAGCCTGATGCTGGAGGACGCGCGGACGGCCGTGGGCAGCGTGGAGCTGCTGGCGCGCTTTGGAAACTCGGCCTTCGGGCCTATCCGGGTTCGCGCGGTCTCCGCCAGTGGCGCGGCGGGAGACTGGTTGGACCTAGGCACCCTGGTGCGGACGCCGGGATTCAAGGAGTTGCGCTGTCCTCGCTCCATTGCCAAACCCTGCCTACTGAGCGGCAGCAATCTCTTTCTCGCCGATTCCATTTCGGCCACCGCCGATTTCAGCAACCCGACTGAGGTGCCGGCTGAGTTTACCGGGACCGAGCTGGCCGTTCCGCACACCTCCGGCGGGATTTTATATCTAAAACTGCGCGACGATCCGGCGACGGTGCAAACATTGACTTTGCCCGTGGCACCGATGATTCCGCCGCAGGAGCCGGCCACGAAAACGCATCCGGGAGCCGGGCCGGCAGCGGCGTCTCAGCTTTCGGCCGCGCCGACAGCCAAGGCCTCTTCTTCGGAATCGCCGGCTCAAGCAGGAGCTTCCGGCGCCGGGCCCTCGGCAGCCGGCACCCAGCAGGGGCCTCCCGCGGCTTCTTCCCCCGGTGGATCCGAAGCTGCGCCGGCACCCGAAGGATCGTCTCCGCCAAATCCTCCCGCGGCGAGCCAAGGCAAACCGGAGCAGCCCAGCCCGCAGCTATGACGAGGCGCCGCCGGAGGATGGGGCGCGGCCAAGCCGCGGCTCGAGACGGTTTTCTCGAAACGGAGAATTCGCCTGAGGGGACTTCGGACAGAGGAAGTTAGAAGATCCCCACCTTCAAGCCGGCACTTACGCCTGCAGTGTACATGGCGCCGTAGGTAAACTGCGGCCAGTCCTGATACTCGAAGTCGACCACGCGGAAGTGAATCCGGTTGGTCCAGTGGTAATCAAGCCCGCCTCCGCCGGTGGCTACAAGATAGCGGCCGTGAGCGTAGTTAAACGGGAAGTTGAAATCGCCAAACCCAATCAGTCCCTTGGCGTACGGCTGAAAGCGCCCGAAGTTCATGTGATAGCGCAGGCCAACGGAATAGGTCTCGACATGAACATCTTCCGACTTGTGGAACTCCAGCCACCGGCCTTCTCCTTCAATGCCGAGACGGTGTTTGGTGTCTGCATCCACAAAGGCCGAAGCGCCGACGAGCTTCTGCTCGCCGTACTGGAGGTAATAGCCGGAGCCCGTGGCGCCTGCCTCCAGCCGGAATCCGCCGGCCGCCGCCGCCGGCGCAACCTGCGCATGCGCCGCGCCCGGCGCCGCCAGACATCCGGTGAGCAAAATCCATGCGAGGGCCGCACCTGGCCGCGGACTCAACCCAAATCTTTCCCTCGCGTGTACCCAGAAGTTGTGGAATATCTTCATCGCTCTCCTGCGCAGGGATTCAGCTTCTGTTCCGGGCCCGAGTCTCCCCGCTTCATGGCATTCTTCCTTCCGGTGCAGCCGTTGTGCCATCTTCGAAGGCGCCGATTTCATGTCGAAACCGGCGCTTGAACCCAGAGGCCCGGTATACACAGAAGGATAAATGCTTCAGTTGGTGATGGTCAGCTTGACGTTCTGATACTCGATCACACCGGTATTGATTCCCGTTCCGGTTACCTGGATGACGTAAGTGCCCGGGGCAGCACTCTTTGAGCTATACCCGCTGCAGCCCGCAGCGAGCAAGGCCCCCGCCGAAATTGCCAGAACCAAGACCAGAGTCAGCAGGCTCATGCTCCGCCTGCGCAGCCGCCACAAGAGCCAGCCAAAGAACACACTGAGGGGAAGGAAGATCCCGGCCAGAGAGACACCTTTCGGTCCCTGGCCGTTCCTGGCAGTGCCCCCTCCGCCGAATGGCGTGTTTGTATCGATCGTCAGTTGCGTGCTTGCGGTCCCGTTGGCCGCCAGCGCGAGCGGGTTGGTGGCAAAGAGGCAGGATACGCCGGCGGGGAGGGACCCACATCCCAATCCTATGTTATCCGCGAAGGCGCCAACCGCAGTCAGGGTGACCGTAACCGTGGTGTTTTGCGAAGTCTTGAGGGTGACTGCCCCCGGCGCCGTGATGGTGAAGCTGGGAGGCGCGCCGGCAATCTGAACTGGCGCCGACGCAGATGGGGCGTGGATCGAGTCCCCGCCATACCCGGCGACGATCAGGTAGTTCCCGTTCGGAAGGCCGAGGCTGAGCGTGGCCACTCCGCTCGAGTCGAGCGGTACCGATCCGAGTATGGTGCCCCCGTTGGCAAAGGTCACGGTGCCCGTCGGAGTCGGACCGGTGGTTCCTATGACCACCGCAGTCAGAACCGTCTGACCATTCGCATTGGAGGGCGTGGACACGGAGAGGCTGGTGGTGGTCGGAATCAGGCTCACCGTCAATCCGACGACTTCCGAGGTGCTGGCGCCGTTGTTGGCGTCCCCGCTGTAGCTGGCCGTAATTGCGTAGTTGCCCACCGCAAGCGTCGCGGTGGAAAAGCTGGCCACGCCGGACGCGCTCAGGGGCGAGGTGCCAAGGACCGCAGTCCCGGAAAGGAACGACACCGTACCCGTAGGAGCCACGCCGTTGCCGACCACGTTTGCCGTAAAGGTAATGGTGGCTCCCACCACGGCAGGGTTGGGCGAGACCGTGAGAATGGTGGTGGAAGTGGCCGGGTTGATGACGAGCGAGAGAGCGGAAGAGGCGCTTCCGGCGTCGTCGGTATCACCCGAGTATGTGGCCACGACCTGGTAGGTTCCAGCCGCCAGGATGGGAGTGATGGTGGCCGTTGCGCCATTCAGTGTTCCCGTCCCCAGCACTGTAGTCCCGGAGGTGAAAGTCACGGTTCCGGTAGGAGTTGCGATGCCGGCTGTCACCTTGACGGTGGCCGTGATCGTAACCGGTTCCTGGGCGATACCCGGGTTCGGCGAGGCGGTCACGGTGGTAGTTGTTTGCGCGAGGTTGACTACCTGGTTGAGGGCCGGGGCGGAAACGATTGCGGCATTGTTCGCGTCGCCGGCATAAGAGACGGTGATGGGATGCGTGCCCGCGGCCAGGGACGCCGTGGTAAATGTGGCCACCGCTGGATTGCCCGAGAGCGTTCCCGTTCCGATCTGCTTGCCGGCGTCGAGGAATGCCACCGTGCCGGTGGGCGCCACCGCAGCGTTCGAGGCGATGGTCGCCGTGAATGTGACTGCCTGTCCGAAGTTCGAGGGATTCAGCGAGGAGGCGACCGTTGCGGTGGTGACTGCCTGCACGTCCTGCGAGAGCACTGCCGAGGTGCTCGGGTTGATTCCCTTCGCCGCGTCTCCACCGTAGACGGCGGTAATCGGGTGCAGGCCGACGGCCAGCGTCGCCGTGTTAAATGTGGCCACGCCCGCATTCACCGGGGCCGTGCCCAGGGCGGCCGCGCCGTCCATGAACGTCACCGTCCCGTCCGGGGCCACGCCGCCGCCGCCGGTCGCCGCCACAGTTGCCGTGAAGGTGACGCTCTGGCCGAAGAGCGACGGATTCGCGCTCGACGTGAGCGTGGTTGCGGTGGTCTCGTCGACGACTTGAATCAGCGGCGGGCTCGAAGCGCTTCCGGCGTGATCCGTATCACCACTGTATGTAGCCACGATCGAGTGCTGGCCGACGGCAAGCGCTGCGGTCTCGAAGGTCACAACTCCTGAAGCGTTGATCGGGAGCGCCGTAGCCAGGTTCGTAACAACGCCGTTGAATGTATCGGCAATCGTGACGGTGCCTGTCAGAGGACCGGTCCCCACCCCTGCGCTCACCGTCACCGTAAACGTAACGGTCTGGCTGAAGAGAGACGGGTTGAGGCTGGACGCAATCTGGGTGGCGGAGGGGGCCTGATTAACCATCTGGCTGACAACGGGAGACGTAGCTGCGCTGTTGTTCGAATCGCCGGCGTAGACCGCGGTGATGGAGTGCGTGCCCACGGCAAGCGTGGCCGTGGCGAACGTAGCCGTCGCCGTGGTGCCGGAGAGCAGGCCCGAACCGATCTGGGTGGTCCCGTCGAAGAAGTTCACCGCCCCGGTGGGCGCAGACGGCGCGCCGGAGGTCACCGTTGCCGTGAAGGTCACCGTCGCACCGTACGTGGAGGGATTCAGCGATGAAGCCAGAGCCACGGTCGATGCTGCCTGCACATCCTGGTTGAGGACGGCCGACGTGCTGCCCAGCACCTGGCTGGAAGCGGCTCCGCTATAAACCGCGGTGATGGGGTGAACGCCGATTGCCAGCGTGGCCGTGGCATAGACAGCGGTTCCCGCGGCGGTCAGGGGGACGGTGCTGAGGGCCGTGGCGCCATCCATGAACGTCACCGTGCCGGTTGGCGCTACCCCGCCCCCGCCGGAGATGGATACCGCGGCCGTGAAGGTCACATTCTGTCCGAAGGTGGAGGGATTCTGGCTCGAGGTGAGCGCAACCGCGGTTACCTCATCGACCACCTGGATCAGACCGCCGGCTGCCGAAGAGCTGGTTGCGTGGTCTGTATCGCCGCCGTAGGTGGCCACAATGGAGTGCTGGCCCACGGCGAGCGTCGTCGTCGAGAAGGTGGCGATTCCCGAAAGATTCAGCGGCAAGCCTGTGGCGATGGTGGTGGTCACGCCGTTGAAGGTATCGGCAAGGCTCACCGTGCCCGTCAGGTTCCCGGTCCCCACTCCTGTGGTCACGTTGATCGTGAAGGTTACATTCTGGCCGAAGTTCGAAGGATTCGGCGCCGACGTGACCACGGTCGTCGTGACGGCCGGATTCACCACCTGGCTGACCACCGGCGATGTGCCGGCGCTGTTGTAGTTGTCGCCCGCATATTGTGCGGTGATGGGATGCGTGCCCACAGCGAGAGTGGCCGTCGCAAAGGTAGCTGCGGCCGGGTTGCCCGCGAGCGTGCCCGAACCAATCTGGTTTGTGCCATCGAAGAAGGTCACCGTTCCGGTGGCCGGGCCGGGGGCTGCCGAGGTGATGGTTGCGGTGAACGTGACAGTGGCCCCGTAGGTGGATGGGTTCGGCGAAGAGACCAGCCCAACGGTTGCCGTCGCCTGGACGTCCTGATCGACGATGTTCGAAGTGCTGCCCTCAACATCAGTGGCTGTGTTTCCGTTGTAGACGGCGGTAATCGGATGCAAGCCCGCAGTCAGGGCATTGGTTGTGTAGGTTGCCGAAGTGACGCTGCCGGTGGTCGACAGGGTCGAGGTTCCCAGCACCGTCGAGCCGTCCAGGAAGGTGACGGTTCCGGTTGGCGTGACGCCGCCGCCGGCGCTGGAGACGGCAACCGTGGCCGTGAAGGTCACGTTCTGCCCCACGGCCGATGGATTCAGGCTCGGAGCAAGCGTGGTCGTGGTCTGTTCGAGCACCGTTTGAATCAGGGGCGGCACACCGTATTCGGTCGATGTGCTGGAGAGATGTCCCGAATCGCCGCCGTAGGTGGCCACGATGGAATGCTGGCCGACCGCCAGAGCCCCGGTCGAGAACGTGACAATATCCGAGGTGTTCAGGGCCAGACCCGAGGCCAGAACCGTGGTGGCGCCGTTGAAGGTGTCGGCGATGCTTACGGTGCCGGTCAGGTTGCCTGATCCCGCGCCTGTGGCGACGGTCACCGTGAAGGCGACCGCCTGCCCGAAGTTCGATGGATCGGGTGCGGAAGTCACCGTGGTAGTAGTGGCATTGGAAGCCAGGGCGATGCCCACCAGCTTGATATCCAGAGGCGAATTCACCGTCGCGCTGGTCAAATCGATATCGGTGATCAGAGGGTTGGCCGCGGCCGTCGGCGCCAGTTCCGCGCCCACAATGCAGTCGTTGGAAACAGCCAGATTGGGGGCGCCGGTGTTGCAGGTGGTTGTGACGGCATCCACCGCGGCGTCGGCAAGAGGGTTGATTGCGGTCAGGTCGAGGGCGGCGTTGCCGTCGTTTTCCATCGTCACCGGCATGGACGGCGAAGTCGCGCCCTGAAAGACCGGCGCGGTGTAATTCAACGCAATCAAGTTGCTCTGGATCTGCCGCACCTCCATATCCAGGGCGTCGGCGATATACAGGTTCCCGCTGCTGTCGAGGGCGATGCCCATGGGGCCGTTTAGCGTGACCGGAGAGAAGGCGCCGCCGGAATACAATGTCCCAACTCCGTCCTGGACAAGAGTCGAGATGCCTGCGGTCGCGGAGTTCACTTTGCGGATCGCGTTGTTGTTGGTGTCGGCGAGGTAGACGTTGCCTGCCGCATCGAGAGCCAGTCCCGAGGGAGCCCACAGTTCGGCATTCGTTGCCGCTCCCGCATCGCCCGCATCTCCGGCCACGCCCGTCCCGGCAAAGGTCGTGATGAGGCTTGCCGGAGTGATGCTGCCGCTGACCGCAGCCACCAGCCGGACGCGGTTGTTCCCCGAATCGGGGATGTACAGGTTGCCGGCGCCGTCGAAGGCCACTGCGTAGGGGCTGTCAAGCTCCGCTGTGATTGCAGTGATGTTGTCGCCGTTATAGCCGGGCGTGCCGTCGCCGGCCACGCTGACGATATTGCCCGTTGACAGGGCCACTTCGCGAACGCGCGCATCGGCGGTGTCGGCAATGTAGAGATTTCCAGCCGGATCGAGAGTGACACCCTCGGGCTGATTCAAAGTAGCCTGAAGCGCCGGACAACCGTCGCCTACCGTATCGGTGGCCAAGCCGCAGACGGCGGTTGCGCCCCCGGCGACCGTAACGATCTGTCCGGTTGCCGCCACAATCTCGCGCACGATGTTATTGCCCGTGTCGGCAACGTAGAGGTTCCCCGCGCCATCGACGGCCAGACCGCTGGGCGTGTTCAGGACCGAGGTTGAGGCCGGTCCATCGGGAGAAGTACCCGCTGTGCCGTTGCCGGCAATCGTTGAGATGATGCCCGCGCCGGTGCACGACGTGCCGGAGATGGTCGCGGTGGCCGAGGCCCCGCACACCATGCGGATGCGGTTGTGGGCGCTGTCGGCGATGTACAGGTTGCCCGCGCCGTCGAGCACGATGCTGGTGGGCAGATACAGTTCAGCCTGCGTGGCAGGCTGGCCGTCGTTCACTGAACCCTGGAAGTTGTCGTTCCCGGCCGCCGTGCTTTCGTTGCCGGGTATGACCACGCCGAGCGAGCCCGTCCCGGTGCCGTAGAGGTATGCCGTGCCCAGCACTGCCGGATTGCCGCCTACCGTGCCGAGCAGCACCACCG
>Ga0335078_10019577_pt1 | contig 10066 bp, 9 predicted proteins | sample Lox_Sample_32_FD_206711 | JGI IMG/M metagenome (GOLD analysis project Ga0335078, IMG submission 206711) | Soil microbial communities from Loxahatchee National Wildlife Refuge, Florida, United States - Lox_Sample_3.2 | ecosystem: Environmental > Terrestrial > Soil > Wetlands | place: USA: Florida...
ATTCCAACATTCGCACACCGACTAACCGCAGCGGGATGCGAATGCTGGAATCGGACCACCGGCATCGCTCGCTTGGCCGGTTTGGCCGGCGAGCTATGCGTGCGGCAAAAAACAGTCATGCGCGATCCGCGGTGCCAGCGGCGGCCGTCCGCGGCAGCCGCCTGATTGCGTTCGCAAAAAGGTGCGGCCGGCTCTTGGGGGAGAGCCGGCCGCTGCGAACCCGGTCTGGGGACGGGGAGGGGTGGGGACGTGACCGGGGTCGCGAACTCGTCCTGCAATCAGCGTGCGGCGGCGGTGGCCGGCGCCGCGCGCGGATTGCCGAGCGCGAGCCACACATTGGGATCGGCCTGCGACTGGCGCTTGACGAAGCGGTAGCCGGTGTCCGACCAGAGCATGATTTCGTCGGTCTGGTTGTCGAGAACGAACTCGCCCTTGTCCGTCTTGATCGTGAGGATGGCGTGGCCGTCGCCATGCCGGTCGCGAACCACGGTTATCAGCAGCGCCTCGCGCGGCCAGCCCGACTGCATCAGCATGCGCCGCTTGAGCAGGACGTAGTCCTCGCAGTCGCCGTAGCCGTCAGTCGGATAAGCCCACTTCTCCACGACGCCGTAGTGGTCGAGATCGGTCATCGGCTTGACGTGGCCGTTCACCCAGAGGTTGACGCGCACCAGATCCTTCCAAGCGGCGGCGGAGAGCACGACGTCGCGCGGCGCGGTCGGGCGGCTGGAGCATTCCTTTGGGTTCTCCTCGCAGAACTCGATCCAGCCGATCGGCGGACGCGTGCTCTCGCCAAGCGAGATGAACAGCGGACGCTCGTCCGCGTCGCTCATGGCCGGCGTTATCAGCACGGCGAATCCGAAGAGACTCGCGGCTGCAATTCGCCGAAGAATTGTTTTGACGCCCGAACTCATATGACCCCCGTTCCCGTCTTGTCGGGGTCACGTTTCTCACAAAGCTTTTGCAGCGCCGCTAAGTTCAGTGCTTCAATTTGAAGTAAAGACGGATAAACAAACGCGAAAAACGGCCGCGAATTCTCGCGAAGCTTTTCTAAAATTCTATTGGTTGCAATTTTATTCAATATATCTGGGAATCGGGATGCAGCGGCGGTGCTGCTTTCGCGGCGTTTGACGGGGCGGCGGGATGCCCCGTCTCCGCGCCAAATTCGGCGAAAGGAGCGTGCCGCGCGGAGCCTCGGCGCCGCGCGCGCGGGCTGAAAGCGTTTACTTGGCGGTGACGCTTAACGATGAAATAAGCGCGGGTGGCTCCCGGCGGCCCGGGGCGCGTGTTCGCGCCGGTTATGGCGTTGCTGGAGAGTTGGGCCGGCTGTTATGCTTCCATCACAAGGGGACCGACACGGCCGGCTCAAGCGCGGCCGCGTCGCAGTCAGAACCGGATAAGGGAGGAGCGACCTATGAAGGTCACGATGTTTCATTTCATGCCGTACCGCGACCTGCCGGAGGAATTTCCGGGCAGCCTGCCATCGGCGTGGGTCGACGCGCCGTGGTGGGAGTATGGCGACGCCAATAAGGTAACCGATTACTACAACTGGTCGATCGACGAGCTCATGCTGGCGGCGAAGCTCGGCTTCGATGCGGTCGGCACCAACGAGCACCACCAGAACCCCTATGGGTTCATGTGCAACCCAAACCTGTTCGGCGCCATTCTGGCGCGGATGACGCGCGAGCAGGGTCTCGACCAGGTCGCGATCCTTCAGCTCGGCGCTACCATCTCGTCGTCGCCGCCAATCCGCCTCGCCGAGGAATATGCGGTCATCGACTGCCTCAGCGGGGGGCGCTTGATTGCCGGCCTGCCGACCGGGCTCGGCACCGACGTGTCGATCAGCAACGGCATCACGCCGATGGAGCACCGCGAGCGTTGGCGGGAGGGCATCGAGCTGATGCTCAAGGCCTGGACGGCGAAGGAGTTCTTCGCCTGGAACGGCAAATACACGCAGCTTGCGAGGGTCAATCTGTGGCCGCGGCCGGTGCAGGAGCCGCACCCCCCGGTTCTAATTCCGGGCGCGGCAAGCTCATCGACCTGGGATTTTTGCCACGACCGCGATTACCCGTACGCCTATCTAAGCTACTTCGGCGGCAAATCGGCGCACAACGTCATGGACCGGTTCTGGGAGCGCGCCGCCGCCAAGGGCAAGGACGCCAACCCCTACCGCGCGTCGTTTCTCCAGATCGTGGGCGTGGCGGAGACCGACCGCAAGGCGGAGGAGCTGTACTCGAAGCACATCGAATATTTCTATCACAAGCTCTTGCACATGCCGCTCGGCTACATCAGCCCGCCGGGCAACACCGACTACAGGAGCATGTTGAACGTGTTCATCTCCGGAAAGAATCTGCTCCAGATCAGCGACTTCACGACCGATCTCAAGCCGCTCAAGGCCAAGGACATGATCGAGAAGGAGTTCGTCGTGATCGGCAGCCCGGCGACGGTCCGCGACAAGCTTGAGGCTATGGCCAAGCGCATCAATGTCGGCCACCTCATGGTGGTGCTGCAATTCGGCTCGATGTCGCACGAGCTGACCCGCAAAAATATCGAGCTGTTCGCCCGCGATGTTCTCCCGCACCTGCAGAAGCTCTGGGAAGATCAGAACTGGGAAAACCATTGGTGGCCGAAGAAATTGCGCAACCGCCCGGCTCGCCAGCGCGAGATGGCGACGGCCTAACGGCCGCGAGCCCGTTCTCTTCACCGCCGCGGTTGTCGACCCGACCGCGCCGCCATGCCAATCCCGTCATTCATCGAGCGGATGTAACTCATGCCTACTGCAAGGATAAAGACGATCCCGGTCCGGCACTGCAATTTCGAGGCGAAGGTGAAGACAGCGGGCAACGGTCCGCCGCTCCTCTATCTGCATGCGGCGGGCGGGCCGATCTGGGACCCCTTCGTCGAGGGGCTCACCGAGCGCTATACGGTTTACGCGCCGCACCACCCCGGCACCGGCGAGACGGCGCGCGAGGCGATCTACGCCGTCGAGAGCCTGTGGGATCTCGTGCTCATCTACGACGAAATCCTGGACGCGCTTAACCTGAACTCCGTGCCGGTGATCGGGACGTCATTTGGCGGCATGATGGCGTGCGAGCTTGCCGCGCATCGGCCGGAGCGGGTGAGCAAGATGGTGGTGCTCGACCCGATCGGGCTGTGGCGCGAGGACGCGCCGGTCGCGCCGTACATGTTGGTGCCGCCGGAGAAGTTGGTCGCGATGCTCTACAAGCATCTCGATTCGCCGCCGGTGCAGAAGGCGCTGGAGATGCCGAGCGATCCGAAGGCCCTCGCACTAGCCACGGCCGATCTCGTCTGGGCGCTTGGCGCCACCGGCAAGTTCGTCTGGCCGATACCGGACAAGGGGCTGAAAAAACGCCTGCACCGCGTCAAGGCGCCGACGCTGATCGTGTGGGGCGAGGACGACGCCCTGGTCTCGGCGATCTACGCCAATGAGTTCGCTCAGCGCATTGCCAATTCTCGGGTCGAGATCATCAAGGATTGCGGCCACGTCCCGCAGGTCGAGCGGCTCGAAATTCTCAATCCGATGGTCGCCGGCTTCCTGAACGCGTGAGTTGCGGAGATTGCGGGCGTGGCTGACGGAATCGGTTGGCCGGTCCGCCGTTCGGGTGCGCCCGCGCGATCAGGAACCCTGGATCGAACGCAAATACGCGACCAGCGCAAGCGCGTCCTCGCGGGTAAAGCGGAACGTCGGCATGTCGGGATGACCGGACGTCAACCCGTTGCGCAAGCGGTCCACGAACGTATCGAGGTTCACGCGGCGGTCCAGGGCGCGGAAGGCCGGCGCGCCCGGGTGCGGACTTTGGCCGCTGCGACCGATGGCATGGCAGGATGAGCACATCTCTTCGGCCAGCGCGCGGCCGTGTTCGCGCAGCCGGTCACGCTCGGCCGCTACGCCGCCGCAGATGAGCCCGCCCAGCACCAGCATTGCGAGGACAAACCTCATCGTCATCATTCGCCGCGTTTCAGGCTGAGTATGTAAGCGATGATGTGGCTGAGATCGTCGCCTTTCAGCACCACGTTCGGCATCGTGCTGTGAGAGGTTTGCAGCGCGGCCGAAAGGGCCGTTTGCGTCATGCCCGGGGTGTTTGCGATGTCTTCGAAGCGCGGCGCCAATATGTTGGGCGAGCTGGCTACGCCCTTTTCGACGGCGTGGCATTCGGAGCAAATCCGCTTCGCCAAGATGAGCCCCAGCCCGGGTTGGCCGATTTGCTGTGCCGGCGCCCGACCGCCAGCGAGCAAAAACGCCATCAGAGATATCGACGTGACCGCAATCGCACGATGCTTCATCTGTTCCGTTCCCCGGTGAGTACGAACGCGCAAACGGATTCTTTCGAGCTTGGGCCGCCTCGGGCAAGTGCCGCCAACAACTAAATCGGCATACTGCGAAAGGTGCAATGGCCTGTCTAGCGATCCTCCGGCGCGATATCCCTGATTCGCGCCGATAGCGCGGCAATGTCGGTCTCGCCGTATGAGAGATGGATGCGTCTCGTCGAAGCCGGCCGCTTCGCCAGCGAAATCCCGGGGCGCCATTCCCGCGCCGGGCGGATCGGCCGCGGCGCAAATCCTCCGCCGCAATTGGGGCACACATTGTTCAGCCGGTTGTCCACACAGTCCGCGCAGAACGTGCACTCATAGGAGCAAATACGCGCGAGTTTCGAAGCAGGCGGAAGGTCGCGGTCGCAATACTCGCAATTCGGTCGCAGCTCCAAAGCCATGGCAAGGATTCTCCCGTGGAATGCAATTTCCGTCGCGGCTCACCCCTTGAGGCTCTTGCGCAACCTGTAGCGGATGATCTTGCCCGAACCGGTACGCGGTATCTCCGTGACGAAGCGGACGATGTGCGGGACCTTGTAGGCCGAGAGGGTGGCCCGGCAATGCTCCAGGAGCGCTTCGACGTCGAGGGATGGCTCGCCGCGCGGCACCACGAAGAGTGCCGGCACTTCACCCAGATGTTCGTGCGGGACGCCGACCACGGCGCAATCGAGCACGGCCGCGTGCGTGCTCGCCACCTCCTCGATTTCTGCTGGCGCGATGTTCTGCCCGCCGCGGATGATCAGCTCCTTGAGCCGGCCGGTGATGGTGAGGAAGCCGACCTCGTCGCTCTTTGCGAGATCGCCGGTGTAATACCAGCCGTCGCGGAGCGCGTTCGCCGTCTCCTCCGGCTTGTTGTGGTAGCCGGGCATGACGTTGGGACCGCGAACGATCAGTTCGCCCTCACGGCCGAACGGCACGTCGTCGCCGCTGACCGGATCGACGACACGGACCGCGAGCCCGGGCAACGGCAATCCGCAGGAGCCGAGCACGCGGCCGCCGACCGGCCAGTTCATGGTCACGAAGGTCGACGTCTCGGTGATGCCGTAGCCGTCGAGGAGCTTGACGCCGAAGCGCTCCTCGAAAGCCCGGTTGAGCGTCGCCGGCATGATCGCGCCCGCCGATACGCAGAGCCGGAGCTTGGGAAACCTCAGGTCCGCCGTGTCCGCCGCTTGCAGCAGGTAGTGAAACATGGTGGGGACGCCGGCGAAGAACGTGAACTCGCCGCTTTGCAGCAGCCTCACCGTTTCGCCAGTGGAGTAACGCTCCATGATGTATTCGCTGGCGCCGGTTGCGAGCACGCCCAGGACAGAGACATCGAGCGCGTAGGAATGGAACAGCGGCAGCGGCGACAGCACCACGTCGCGCTCGTTTAGGCCCATGATCGGGGCGCAGGCGGCGACCACCCACAGCAGGCCGTGCAGCGTCAGCAGAACGCCCTTGGCGCGGCCGGTCGTGCCCGATGTGTAGATGATGTACGCCGGGGCGTGAATGTCGGAGCCGTCCCGCGGCGCGGACTGGGCGCCTCTCGTCATGAGCTCGCCGTAGCTCAGGCCGGCGGCCGCGCTCCGGCCCCGGTCAGTGTGGATAACGGTGTGCAGGTTCGGCGCCTTGTCGCGCAGCTTCGCGATCAGATCGCCGCGCCCGGCTGCGGTCACGACCGCCTTGCAGTTCGCATCGGCAAGCCGGTACGCGATCTCCGGCTCGGTCGATTCGTAGGGAATGGGCACGTTCACCGCGCCCGCGCGGGTGATCGCCAAAGAAGTCTCGATCCAGGCGACGGAGTTCGGCAGCAGCACGGCGACGCTATCGCCGGGCGCGATGCCGAGGTCTGCAAGGTGGCCGGCAAGGCGCGCCGTTCGCGCCGCGAGCTCAGCATACGTCACCGCGCCTTGCGCGTCGCGGAAGGCAATCTTGCCGCCGCGGGCGGACGCGTGCCGCGCCAGCAGCTCTGGTATCGGGGCGATCAGCTCCGTCCGCAGCATCCCATCACACCATGCTGAACCCGCCGCTGATGCTGAGCACTTGTCCGGTGATCCATCCGGCATGCGGCGAGGCGAGCATCGTCACCATCGGCGCGATGTCCTCAGGCTTGCCGAGACGGCGCAGCGGATAGAGGCGCGTGAGCTTCTCGCGGTTGGCGTCAACGAAGGCGCGATCGTGTGGCGTCTCGACGAGCCCGAGCGCCACGGTGTTGGCGGTCGTTCCCGAGCGGCCGAACTCGCGGGCGAGCGACTTCATGAGGGCGATCACGCCGGCCCGCGCGGCGGCGACGATGGCGAGCCCGGACTCGCCGACGCGTGAGGAATCCCCGACCACGGCGACGATGCGGCCGTTCTTCGCGTTCTCGAGATGTGGCGCCGCCGCGTGGCAGCAGTGTATGGCGCCATACAGGCACGTATCGATCTGTCGGCGCCAGTCCTCGGGCTTGGTCTCGACGAAGCGCTGGCGCAGGGCAAGCCCGGCGTTGTTGATGAGGATGTTGAGCCCGCCGAAGTCCTTGACGATGGCATCGACCATCGAGCGAACCGCTGCGAGGTCGGCAACGTCCGCGCCATAAGCCTTGGCCTTGCCGCCGCCGGCCGTGATCTCCTTGACCACCGCTTGCGCCTCCTCGGCAGAGCTGCGGTAGTTCACGGCGACCGCGGCGCCTTCGGCGGCGAGAGCGAGCGCGATCTCCCGGCCGACATCGCGCCCCGCGCCGGTCACCAGCGCGACTTTGTCTTGCAGTTGCAGGTCCATACTTGCCCTTTCATGCTTCGGTCTTCGCCGAGTTGACCAGGCGGAAGATACGCTCCGGCGTGACCGGAAGCTCGTTGATCTCGATGCCAAGCGGCGCCAACGCATCGGCGACGGCGTTGGCGATCGCCGCCGGCGCGCCGATGGTGCCGCCTTCTCCCATGCCGCGGTAGCCGCCGAGCGTGGTCGGCGACGCGGCGTCGAGATGCAACACCTGCATCGCCGGAATTTCATTTGCCGCCGGAACGAGGTAGTCGACAAAACTCGCGCTATGGAGCTGCGCCTGCGCGTCGTAGACGATCTCCTCGTAGAGCGCCGCGCCGACGCCCTGCGCCACGCCGCCATGGACCTGGCCGTCGACGATCAGTGGGTTGATGATGCGCCCGCAATCCTCGGCGACGACGTAGCGGTCGATGCGGACCTCGTAGGTCTGCGGGTCGATCGCGACCGCTGCGATATGGGTCGCTGCGGTGGTGGTGCCGAACACGGGATCGTAGCTCCTGGTCGCAGCCAGTTCGTCGCGCGCCTCGGGCGGAAGTCTGCCCATCTGCGAATAGACCGCGCGCGCGACTTCGGCAAAGCTCACCAAGCGGTCCGTGCCGGTGACGGCGATTTTGCCGTCGCCGGCGATAAGGTCGGCCGGCGCCGCCTCGAGCAGGTGCGAGGCGACGGTGATCACCTTCTCGCGCAGCGCCTGCGCCGCGAGGGTACCGGCGCCACCGGCAAGCACGGTGCTGCGGCTCGCGTATGTCCCGGTGCTGCTCGCGACCGCGGCGCTGTCGCCTTGAACGATGCGAATGTCCTCGAAACGGGCGCCCAGATGCTCGGCGACGATTTGCGCCAATGTCGTTTCCAGTCCCTGGCCATGCGAGGCTATCCCGAACGAGGCGGTCACGGCACCGGTCGAATCGATGCGGATCGTCGCCGTCTCGGTGCCGGTGTTGATTGGCATTCCCGGCGCGACGGAGATGCGCGAACCGATTCCGGTCAGCTCTGCGTAACAGGCGATGCCGATGCCGAACCAGCCGCCGGCGGCGCGCTCCTGCGCCTGCCGCGTGCGCAGTGCCTCGTAATCCACCGCCGCGCAGGCGAGATCGAGGCACTCGCGGAATCCGGATCTGTCCCAAACGATTCCAGAGGCGACTTTGTAGGGAAATTCCTCGGAGGCGACGAGGTTGCGCATCCTAATTTCCTTGGCGTCGAGCCCGAGCTTGCGCGCCGCCATGTCCATGAGCCGTTCCATGACGAAGGTGGAGATCGGCCGGCCAACGCCGCGATAGGGACCTGTCGGCGCTTTCGGCGTCGCCACCGCCCGGACGCGGCCGCGGTAGTGCGGAGTTCGGTATGGACCGGGCAGGAAGCTTACGACCTGTACGGGCTCGAGCGCCGCGGTCCACGGATAGATCGAATAGGCGCCGACGTCGCCAGTGGTGTCGGCGGCAAGGCCAAGCACCTTGCCGTCAGGATCGACCGCCAGCTCGGCGTCCACGATCTCGTCGAAGGCTTGGCTCGTCGATGTCAAATCCTCGAGGCGATCGCTGATCCATTTGACCGTGCGTCCGAGCCGGCGCGCCGCCAGAGCGACGAAGAATTCCTCCGGATAAAGCGAACCCTTGCCGCCGAACCCGCCGCCCACGTCGGGCGCGACGACGCGCAGGCGGTGGCCGGGTAGATCCAGCGCCTGGGCGAGGGCGTCGCGGAGAATCCCTGGAATCTGCGTCGCCGAGTAGAGCGTGAGCGCGTCACGCCCGGCGTCGTATTCGGCGCGGCACGCGCGCGCCTCGATCGCCGCGGCGGTCTTTCGGCGCATGCGAAAGCGGCCGCCGACCTTGACCGCCGCGCCCGCCAGCGCAGCATCCACGTCGCCGCGCTTGAATTCACGGGCCACGATGACGTTGCTGCGGGCCTCCTCGTGCAGGAGCGGCGCGTCGGTGCGAGCCGCCATTTCCGGATCGACCGCCATCGGGAGCGGCTCGAAGTCGATGGCAACGAGTTCGACGCCGTCCTCGGCGAGGTAGCGGCTCTCGGCGACGACCGCTACGACCGGCTCGCCGACATAACGGACCTTGTCGCGGGCGAGCGGCAGCAGCGGCGTCGCGTAGTAGCCGGGCATGCGCGACGTCGCCCTGAGCGGCCGGAATAGGCCGTCGAGGTCGCGCGCGGTGAAGACCGCGACGACACCGGGCGCCACGTTCGCCTGCGTCGCATCGATCGCTACGATTCGCGCATGCGGATGATCGCTGCGGCGGAAGGCAACGTGCAGCGCGTGCGGCGCCGGCTGATCATCGACGAAGTTGCCGCGGCCGCGCAGGAGTCGCAGGTCCTCGCTGCGCTTGATACGCGCGCCGATGATCTTGGGCCGCAGATGCGTCGGATCAGTCATAGGCCTCGGCGCCCTTGCGCAGCGTGCGCCACTGGCGATCGTCGTGGCCGCAGAGAACGGTCGCTCCCTGCGCGGCGATGCGCCTGATCTCGGCGAGCGACCTTTCCAGCGCCTCCGCGTTCCAGGTGTTGCGGGGCACGATGTCCTGGTCGAGCGTCTCGCGCACGCTGACGGTGTCGGACGCGAGCAGGAACTGACCGCTGCGCTCAAGCGCGACGAGCGCGCCGAGCGTGCCCGGCGTGTGTCCGGGCAGCGGTAGCAGCACGATGCGGCCATCGCCGAACAGGTCGCGCTCGCCATCAATCGCGTCGGCCGGCAGTCCGTGGTCCCATTCAACGCGCAGATAGCCCTGCGCTTCTGCGCCGGCCGCCTGCACCGCTTCCAGCTCGCGCGCGTGCGCGAGCACGGTCGCCCGCGTAAAGAAGACGTTGCAGCCGCAATGATCGGGATGCAGATGCGAGCAAACAACGAGATCGACATCATCCGGCGTCAGGCCCAGGGAGGCGAGGCCGGTGAGGACATGATCGTCCTTCGCCATGACCGGCGTCATCACCTTGGTCAGAGGACCCCAGCGCGACACGGCGTCCGTGGCTACGCTCGGATGGCAGCCGGTGTCGA
>Ga0335078_10019578_pt1 | contig 10066 bp, 7 predicted proteins | sample Lox_Sample_32_FD_206711 | JGI IMG/M metagenome (GOLD analysis project Ga0335078, IMG submission 206711) | Soil microbial communities from Loxahatchee National Wildlife Refuge, Florida, United States - Lox_Sample_3.2 | ecosystem: Environmental > Terrestrial > Soil > Wetlands | place: USA: Florida...
CTTGAGATTTGAAGTGAAGGCATCGTAGAGGCTCTATGCCTCCCCTCGCTCAGGCCGTCCTTGCGTCGTGGTCATTCCCTCCGTGGGTCACAGCCCTCAATCTCCTGAGCGCGCTTCTTTACATTCGCGGCTGGTCCGCGCTTCACCATTCGCTCGTCGAGCGATTCCGGCCTTGGCGGCTCGTCTGTTTCTTGACTGCTATCGCCACTGTGCAAGTGGCGCTTGCTTCTCCCCTAGACGCGTTCGATCCATTCTTTCTCACCGATCACATGCTGCAGCACATGCTGCTGATGATGATCGTTCCTCCGCTAATGCTCCTCGGCGATCCCGTGATCCCGCTGCTCCACGGACTGCCACGCTGGGCCTCGCGATTCATCTTCGGGCCGATTTTCCGGTGGCGCCTAACACGCGCGATCGGTAGCGCTATCACGTATCCACCGTTCGCGCTGCTCCTGATGTCGATCGTCATGATCGGCTGGCATCTGACACGTCCTTATGAACTCGCTCTGCGTTCTCCCCGTTGGCACGAAGTCGAGCACGCTTCGTTTCTGATCTCGTCGCTGATCTTCTGGTGGCCCGTGGTTCAGCCGTGGCCCACCAAGCCGCGATGGAATCGATGGACGCTTCCCATCTATCTGCTTTTGGCCGATTTCGTGAATTCCGGACTTTCCGGCTTCCTTGCATTCTCGGGCCGCGTCTTTTATCCGTCCTACACCCTAATGCCAAGGCTCGGAGGAATCTCCGCACAGAACGACCAAGTCGCCGCCGGCGCGATGATGTGGGTCATTGGCTCCTTCGCATACTTGATCCCGGCCGTGCTGATCACAGCGAAGCTCTTGTCCCCCGCACGCCCCGGGCCCCAGCGGCGTACAGCGCAGCCCCAACCCGAATCTCGCACTCGATCCAGGATACTGCTCGGTCTTGCGGCGCTCCTGCCCATCGCGGCCGTCGCATTCGCCTTCCTCGTTCCAGACAAAATCGATATCGATAAAGATATCGTTAGGGCGCAAGCTGATTCAGGTCCTTTTCACATCACCGTTTTCACGCCACCCGATCCCGTTCCGTCTGACGATTTCGAAATTACCGTACTCACTCAGGATCGCGACACCGGCGCTATCGTTCTCGACGACGCCGTGAGCGTTCATCTCACTTCACAGCAAGGCGCAGGAAAATCCGTGACCGCAGAGGCATCGCGCGGCGAGGCCCAAAACAAGATTCTGGCAGCGACGTCGGTTGACCTGCCAAGTCCGGGTCCATGGAATTTGCAGCTCTCCGTAAGCCGCGGCAAAGACTCAGGCGCCGTGAGCGCCCCCCTCGATGTGCAACGGGGTCAAGAGAAGTAATCTCCGCCGAGAAATGGCCACAACCCGGCCACCTGGGTGACCCACCGCACGTGAAAACGTGACCTAGGTCACAGCCGCCCTAGCCGCCCGAGCGTATCTATAGGGAGGTAAAGCGATTCAAGCCGTTCGCTCGGGAGGTAGGACGATGGCCGTACTAACACACCACGAAGTAGACATACCCGGCACTTATGTCTTCGACGGTCACGCAGCGATGAAGGGCTACGCCCTGAATAAGATGTGCTACTCGTTCAATAGCGCAGCCGCCCGCGAGGAGTTCCTCAAAGACGAAGAAGCCTATTGCAGGAAGTTCGGCCTCAATGCCGAGCAAACGAAAGCGATTCGCGACCGCAACGTCCTCGAAATGATTCACGCCGGGGGCTGCATCTACTACCTGGCGAAATTTGCCGGAATCTTCCACCTCACGGTGCAGGACGTGGGCGCTCAGCAAACCGGCATGAGCGTCGAAGCCTTCAAGAAAATGATCAAGGCACAAGGAGAATAATCATGGCGCGAATCATCGGAGGCCTCACTACGTCCCACATTCCGGCGATCGGCAATGCCGTGCCCAAAGAGCAGCAGCTTCGCGACGATCCCTACTGGAAGCCGTTCTTCGATGCCTATCCTCCGGCTCGCGCATGGCTGGCGAAAGAAAAGCCCGATGTCGCCGTCGTTATTTACAACGACCACGGCCTGAACTTTTTCCTGGATAAAATGCCGACCTTCTCCGTTGGCGCGGCAGCCCAATATCAAAATGCGGATGAAGGCTGGGGCATTCCAACAATCCCGCCGTTTAAGGGCGATCCGGAATTGTCCTGGCACATCATTGAATCTCTCGTCGCCGATGAGTTCGACATCACCTCCTGTCAGGAGATGTTGGTCGATCACGGCTTTACCGTGCCCATGTCCCTTTTCTGGCAGGGCAACACCTACGGTGATGTGAAGACCATTCCCGTTTGCATCAATACCGTCCAGCATCCACTACCTTCTCCGCTGCGTTGCTTCAAGCTCGGGCAGGCGATCGGACGCGCAATCGAGTCGTATCCGAAGGATCTCAAGGTCGTCGTGCTCGGAACGGGCGGCATGTCCCACCAGTTGGATGGCGAGCGCGCCGGCTTCATCAACAAAAAGTTCGATCTGCTCTGCCTCGATAAGATCGTCAACGAGCCCGAAATCCTCACCCGGCTCTCGATTCACGATCTTGTGAAGGAGGCGGGTGCGCAGGGCGCGGAATTCATTCTGTGGCTCGCGATGCGCGGCGCTCTGCACCACAACGTGAAAAAGATTCACAGCAGCTACCACATCGCCGTTTCAAACACGGCAACGGGCTTGCTTGTGCTCGAGAACGCTGCGTAGGGGAGCAGCGTCGAGCCTAGAGCTCACCGGGCGTTTACCTCACCCGAATGCCCGGTGAGTCGTTTTCAGAGGCTTCCTGCAACTACCGCCACTTATCGATGGACTGGCTCGTCACGTAGCTGAAGTCGCCGCCGGCCCAGTACGTGTTTGTTTCCCCGCCCAGCACGATGACCTCAATGGAGGATTTCGGGTTTGGATCGGGCGGCGCGCCAAAACGGCCTCGCCGATAGAAGCGCTGGAATGGGAGGTCGGCGTCGCCCATCTTCAAATACGAGGCGTAGGGCTCGACGCCATCCTTAGCCTGCTTCAACTCCTTCTGGTGCTGGTCCCAGTAGAGCCACGCTGGGGTCTTCGACTCCTTCGACCAGTAGTCGCTTAACTCTTCCTTCGAGTTGAATCCCTTTTCCTTCGCCTCGCGAGCGATGGTTGGATCGAGCAACAAAGTTGCTGCGGTCGTCCCGAACGAGAAGAAATGGGTCAACCAGTTCTTGATCAGTTCGTGGTACGGCATGTTGGGGAACCAGGCGACGTTGTTCAGGCTCCAACCGCTGAATATGCTCACCACGCTCTCGTCGGCCTTGAACCCCTTCTGTACGTGGAACGGCTTCCAGCCATCTGGCAGCTTGTTTTCCGTTTCCGCGATGCACAAGTTGTTGTAATTGAAGTTGGATCCCAGAGTCCCCAAATACGTGAGCCCGGCCACGCCGCAGCCGCCGAGGTTCTTTGAAAGGATCGTCCACGCGCGGCCAATCACGGCATTGGGCTCGGCGAACGGGCCCATGGCGCCGATGCCGTAATTCATCTTGATCTGGTCGGAGATGGGACCGTTCAGCATCACCATCCGGGTGAAGGACGAAGTCGAGCTAAACAGCGATGGTTGGCCCGTGGCAGAGATCGCGAGAATTACAGGGAGATGCTCCGGACTCGCGCCGGCCATCACCGCGTTGATGGCCACGTGCCTGACCGTGAACGACCAGGAAAGTTGCGCGCCCGCGGCGGCGCTCAATTTGCCGACTACCTCGTCGGGTTTGTGGCTCGTGCCCTTCAGCATCGCATCCACTTTTTCCTCGGTGGGAAGGATGATGGGCATGAAATCGGTCAGGTTGTTGTCGCTGTACATACGCTGCAGCTCATCCTGAGTGCCCGTGTACGTGGGCGGGCCAATGTCCGGACTCACGGTGCCGGTTTTCTTTTCGTCGGCTGTAAGCGGCACGGTCAGGGCGGCGATGATTTCCGGCATCAACGGCTTATTCGTGACCGGATCGTTGCCCTCGAGGACCTTGTACATCTCCTCGTCCGTTTTGTTGGTCATCGGATGAGGCAGGAAGCAGATACGCTCCCCGGGCATGCCTCGATTGGCGGCGTTCGATTTCGCCAGATCCTTAAAGGCGATCGTGACCAGGGGGGCGGTCGGGAAACCCATCTTTTCAACTTGCATGCAGTGACCGACGGTCGCTGGTGTGCACGTGCTTCAATGCCCGTACGCCATGATCATGGCGTTGCCGTTGGCTTTGATTTCAGCCATGAGCTTCGGGTCATCATCGAAATACGATCCGGCTTTCAGGCGATACACCGTCTTCACGCCGGGCTTGTTCTTCTGGAACCAAATCGCGATCTGGTTTAGGAAGCGATCCGCCCCGGCGAAGCCGTCGGAAACGAGGTAAATCGTCTTTCCGTCGAGGGTGTCCAGACGCGGCGCCATCGGAACAAGCTGGATGGGAGGCGGATTGCCCTTCGGATTGACCGTGGTGATTTTCGCCTCGCCAGTCTTGACCGGTTCCTTTTTCGGACCGGCTAGCGCTTTAGAGCCCGCCAGAACTGCAGGAGAAACGCCGATCAGAGAAAGCAGCTTTCGACGATTGATCTTCATCTTTTGCCCTCGCCTCCGCTTATCCTCGATTGCCTGCGTGCATGGACTGAATCTATGTATGCATGAGACGGCTGTCTATTAAGACTCCTACCATCCAATTCAGGTTACGGCAAAGAGAAAACGTATATCGCATTGTGCCCGGTCGGAGTGTGCATCGCGGGCACCTCCGCGGCAAGCTCGGGCACTTTCAGATTGTAACCCGTCATCACGCACACATACTGCTTTCCGTTCACGGCGTACGTGATCGTACTCACCGAGATGTTGCCGCCAAGAATCGCTTCCCAGAGCTTTTGGCCCGTGTCGACATCGAACGCTCGGAATCTGCGGCTCATATCGCCGTGAAACACGAGTCCGCCCGCGGTCGTCAGCATCGCGCCGTTGCCGGGCGCGCGTCCGATATCGAACCGCAGCTGTTCGCCCGTCGAGAGATTCACTTTTGCCAGACCAGTGAGTTTGTTCGGATCGGACCCGGGGCGGGGAATTACGCTCCAGCCGCCGTGCCCGTTTGGTCCCGGTGTCGTGAGATCGCGGCAATTGTCGATGTATGGCACGTAGAGCGATTGGTTTGCTTCGTGATACGCCGTCGGCCAGTAGCTTCTCGTATTCCAATAGCAGGTGATGTGATGGTCACCCGGATGCTTGAAGACGAGATCCCAATTCAGCGTCGTCTGACCCGTCTTCGTATCGATATCGGACATGATGTAGTTCGGATCATCGTACGGAAACGGTGTGGCCCACAGGAATTGCCCGTTGTTCCGGTCGATCACAAAAATCGTCCCGCCCTCCGCGACCATCGCCGCGACATCGTGGATCGAGCCGCGCGGAACCGTTGCATTGATCCACTTCACAAATTTCGGATTGGGATTGAACGCGACCCGCGCGAGCGTGCGCTCGTGCGTGTGATCGGTGTCCCAGTCGTCGCCGGGCAGATGCTGGTAATACCAGATCAATTTTCCCGTCGCCGGATCAAGCGCGAGCGTGCAGTTGCTGTAGAGGTCGGCGGGCGTGGTGCGCGGCGTGCCATCGGGATCGCCACCGTGTCGCGCGGCGCGCTGATCCGGCATCGGGTTCGCGACGCCCCAATAAATAATGTTTCGAACGGGATCGAAGCTTCCTGGCATTCCCCACGTCGACGCCATGTTTTGTGAATTATCCGCCTCATGCCACGAAGCGAATCCCGGATCGTTTGGGTGCGCGACGGTAAAGAATCTCCAAAGCTTCTGCCCTGTCTCCGCGTCATCGGCTTCAATGAAGCAAGTGTCGCTCCCGCGACCGCACGTCCCGCCTGAAATCACCTTGCCGTCTACCACCAGCGCGCCCGACGTATTCTGGGTCTCGGTCTTGAACGTCTCCCAGCGCACCTTGCCCGTCTTCGCATCCAGCGCGATCACGTACCCGTCCGCAGCTGTGAAGTAAACCATGTCTTCATAAATCGCGAGCGCTTTCGTCCGCTCTTGTGTCGCCACTTGGGGGTTCTTGAACGGACGCTTGTACTCCCAGATCAAATCGCCATTCGTTGCGTCGATCGCATCGACGTATCCGCCGGGCGCGATCACGTACATCACGCCGTCATGGACGATCGGTATCGTTTCCGTGACGCCATCTTCCAGGTCGCGTACCCACGCCATCCGCAACTGGCTCACATTCTTCTTGTTGATCTGCTTGAGGGGGCTATCGCGAAACGCGTCGTAGGTACGGCTGTACATAAGCCAGTCGGCCGGGTCGGGATTGAGCAGCATTTCCTTCGTGACCGGCTTGTAATTCCTTACTTCGCCCTGCACCTCCTGTTTGCTGATGATCAGTGCTTGTGCGCTTGCGCTCGTTACCGCGCACAGCGCACACACCAGAAGAGCCCAAAATCTCATCATTACTTGCCCCCAATGATTCCTATCGAACTCGGCCCCTGAAATCGCTGCGTATCCTACCTCAACCGCGCCCAGTTGCGCGCAGCACGTGTGACGGATTGTATGCAATCACGGTTTCGAAGGCTTTACCTGCCTCGATCTTGCTGAATTCCACGACCTTGCTCCGACCACGACGTGTGCCGGCGAAGAGCAGCCTCCCTCGGTCACTTCACCCGATTCGCGCAAACCCAAGCTGTCACACACAATTAACATTCCAGTCAACCTCCATTCAAACACTCTGACGTAACGTGCGACTGCGTTTCGGGGACTCGTGGGGCCTCGTTTGCGGATCTGATCCGGGCCGAGTGTTGATGCTCTGTTCCGCTAGGCGGATTCTTAGAGGTGCGTGCGTTTGAGTCCAACAGGGCGGCAGTCTGCTCGAAAACTCACACAAGGGAGATGCGGGCAGGCCCAGATGTCGAGCGCCCTTTGCAGCGGCGGATGGTTTGTGTTAGCTTCTCGAACCAATGAGTTCGCAGAGGCACAACCGCCCCGGATTCACTTGAGTCTGATCCCCGAAAAACGCCAGGTTTGTCGTTTCCGCATCCATTGCAAGTTCAATTTGCTTTGATCGGCGCCTCACGTTAGGCGTCGGCGAAGACTACGTACGCACTCTCAAGGAGGAAGAATGCGAGTATTTGCTACATGTCTTTTAGCTCTCGGTTTGACTGCTTTACCTGTTTTCGCAGCGGGAACCGGGGACAACGACAGCTCTGCGGCCAGCGCGTCGAAGAGCTCTACCAGCACGCCGTCGAATGCGACGTCGTCTGCGGCCTCAACGAATGCGAGTCCTCGAAACGCGGAGCCGGCTCCATCGGGTTTGGAACTGGAGAGCGAGCTGCATCAGATGCGGGAGCTTCTGCAATCCCAGACCCGCGAGCTCGAAGAACAGCAGGAAAAAATGGAGGCTCTCGAAAGCGCGCTCAAGGCAGCGAAGATCGCGGCTGATCCGAATGCTGATCCCAATGCCGATCCGAACGCGGACCCAGCGCTCAGCAGCTCCCTGGCGAATAACAACTCAAATGCCGCTCAGGGCAATCCCGACGAGCCGGCTTCGTTACGCTTCAAGGGCATAACCCTCACCCCGGGCGGCTTTATGGCGGCAGAAACTGTGTGGCGTCAAAAGGCTCTTGGCTCGGATATCAATTCAAACCTCGGCGCGATCCCATTCAATGGTTCCTCGAACGCTCATCTTTCCGAGTTTCAGGCGAGCGGTCGGCAGTCGCGTATCAGCATGTTGGTTGAGGGCAAGTTGTCCGACGTCAAGATCGGCGGGTATTACGAGACCGATTTCCTCTCCGCTGGGACTACTTCCAACGATAACCAGAGCAATAGCTACACACTCCGCCAGCGTCAGTTCTGGGCGCAGGCCGCCTTCAACAACGGCATCACCTTCACCGGCGGTCAACAGTGGAGCTTGCTGACGGAAACCGCGCACGGCATGGACAACCGCACCGAAAACCTGCCGATGACGATCGACGCGCAATACCAGATCGGCTTCAGCTGGGCCCGTCAGTTCGGCGCGCGCATCACTAAAAACTTCGACAATAAGGTCTGGTTGGGCCTCTCGGTAGAAGAAGCGCAGGTCAACTCGATCGGCGTCCACGGCCAGCCCACAGCTCAGGCCGCGGGCACTTCGGTTTGCACAAACGCCGGTTGTACCACGACAGCGACGATCAATCTCAACCCGACTTTCAACAACTACCTCGTGGGCCAATTCGGCAACGGCGGCGGTCTCTACAACCCTATTGCGAACTACGGCTACAACATGATGCCCGATTTCGTCTTGAAGGCGGTCTTTGAGCCCGGCTTCGGCCACTACGAGGTCTTCGGCGTCGTCGGCGCGGTTCACGATCGTGTCTTCCCATGCGTCTTCACTCTTGACTGCAGCTCAACCACCTCTGGGCTGTTCGCTTTTAACTCCTCCGCCACGACAGGTGGCGTCGGCGGCAACGCACGCTGGAACTTGTTCGCCAAGAAAGTCGATCTCGGCGTCCACTTCCTCGGTGGCACGGGCATCGGTCGTTACGGCTCGGGTGGTTTGGCTGACGTCACGGTTCGCCCGGACGGCACCATCGTTCCCTTGCACAATTATCAGGCTCTCGGCACATTCCAGCTTCACCCGAACCCGAAACTCGACATCTACATGAACGTGGGTGGCGAGTATGAGGCCCGCGCAGAATACGCAAAGACCCTCGGTGGTACGCCAAACGAAGGCTATGGTGCGGTTGGTTTCTCCAACTCTGGCTGCTGGAACGAAACGCTTCCGATAACCGGGCCGTCGACTAGCACCAACCTTGGCGTCCCGTCCGGCGTCGGTGGCAGCACCGGCTACATTCCGGGCGCACTCGGTAGCTGCACGGCCGATACCCGCAGCTTGCTTGAAGGTACTCTCGGCTTCTGGTACCGCTTCTATAGCGGCCCCAGGGGAAAATTCCAGGCGGGGATGCAATACTCGAACGTTTACCGCAACACGTGGAGAGGGACAGCAGGAACGATCGCGGCGACAGACCTTCCCAACAACGGTCAGCCGCACGCGGACGAGAACATGGTCTTCACCTCGTTCCGCTACTACCTGCCTTAAACCGCTTTACGCTTCAACGGGGAGCTGGGCAACCAGCTCCCCCTTTTTTTCTTTTCCCCTCACCTTTCATCGACCTGATTTCCTGCCGTTTCGCGGCAAGTTCCTGTCTGGGACTCGTTCGTTCCCATAATTTGCAGCGATCCGTATTGACATATCTATTTTGGTCATATTAAATTACCGTTCCTTTTCTGGCGATTTTGAAAAATCCCACTCGTAACGTGGAATTCCATGCCAAAAGGATCGGAGGAATTCACATGCTCGGTGGCCCCCTCTGGCAATCGTTCTCAAAAACGATGTGGCTCGGATGGCCGACCCTCGCCTTGATCATGGCCCTCATCACGCCCGCTGCTTTGGCTCAAACCGGCCCGAGCCTTTCGGGCACGGTCACCGATTCGACAGGCGCTGCCGTTTCCGGCGCGAACGTAGTGATCACCGATCGGGACACGAGTGTTGCCCGCACGACCACCACCGACGGTGTCGGCCGCTACCACGCCGTCGATCTGCCTCTCGGCCGATTCGAAATCCGCGCCACCAAGCAGGGCTTTGCCGAGGAAGTTCGTAGGGGTATCACCCTCGTCGTCGGTCAGGAGGCGATCGTCGATCTCACCCTACAGCTCAGTTCCGTCAGCCAGCACATCGAGATCAACGCCGATGCGCCTCTGGTCAGCACAACCACCGCCGATATTTCCGGCCTCGTCGGCGAGCAGCAAATCAAGGACTTGCCGCTCAATGGACGCAGCTACGACGAACTGATGGAGCTTAATCCCGGCGTTCTGAACTTTACCTCGCAAAAAACGGGCGGCACCGGCATTTCGAATTCTTCCACCGCGAATAACTTTGCCGTGGCCGGCAATCGCCCCGAGCAAAATCTCTTTCTTCTCAATAGTGTCGAATTTACGGGCGCCGCTGAAAACAATATGACTCCCGGCGGCCCCAGCGGTCAGTTGCTCGGTGTCGAGGCCGTGCGTGAATTCAACATCATTCGCGATAGCTATGGAGCCGAGTACGGAAA
>Ga0335078_10019579_pt1 | contig 10066 bp, 9 predicted proteins | sample Lox_Sample_32_FD_206711 | JGI IMG/M metagenome (GOLD analysis project Ga0335078, IMG submission 206711) | Soil microbial communities from Loxahatchee National Wildlife Refuge, Florida, United States - Lox_Sample_3.2 | ecosystem: Environmental > Terrestrial > Soil > Wetlands | place: USA: Florida...
GTTTCCGCGGGCGTCAGGTTGGGACCCGGAAAGGTATAGGTGCTCACAATCTTCGCGGTCTTGGCGGCTTCGGTGTCGCTCGGCGGATCGATCAGGGGAATGGTCGCGGCTCCGGTCTCGCCGAAGTAGGGATTGCCGGGCGCGGGCTTGCCGTCAAGCGTCAGGCTCAGGATCTTGCCCTCGGGTTGGTTTGGATCCTGGGCGGGGGTGAAGCGCTGGCGGTCGCCAACCGTGAGGAACAAAAACTGGCCATCGGGCGAGAAGGCGATCTGCGCGCCTTCCTGGCCGCCCTTGCCCTTCGGCATTTGGCGCCACAGCACCTCGAAGTTTTCCAGTTTCGCCGATGTGGCGGTGGCGTTCAGCTTGGCGCGGGCCAGCGCCAGGCCGCCGCCATAGTCACCCGGCTCGGCATAGGTGAGATAGATACTTTGGTCGGTCGCGTAATGGGGAGAGAGGAAGACGCCCAGCATGCCGTTTTGATTCTGCCAGTAAACTGGGGGCGTGTTGGTCACCGTCGCGATCTTTTCTCCCTGCGCGGACACCAGCCACACGGGCCCGACCTTCTCGGTGATCAACATGCGGCCATCGGGCAGGAAAGCGATCCGCCAGGGCAATTCGAAGGTGCTCACCGTGGTCATTGTGAACGGCAAGCTGGCTTCGGGCTTCTGTTCACCCACGTTGACCTGGGCCCAGGCCGCAGGCGACGCCAGGCAGATCAGCAACGCCACTTTCGCCAATCTCATCATCATTTCTCCTAGAATCATCCGGTAAGTCACTAGCTCGGTATGACGTGATATACGGTAAATGTTTGACCCACTGGCGGGTACTTCTGCGAGTATTTTTTTGCTCTGGCCTGGAGCACGGCTTCTCTTTCGGCGGGATCGTTAACAACCGATAAGGTGCGATCGTACAATTGATTGCGGATTTTCAGGCGCACATGGGGATCGCGGGCCACATTTCGAGGCCATTCTCTGACTGCAGCGCCGGAAGTAGCCACATACAGCTGGCCGTTGTAAGCGATGCACCAAATCGTGACCGAGTGGGGAATCATATACCACGTGTTGGTTTGAAGCTTCACGGTTCGAACGTTGTCAGTAAAGGACCAGTCGTTAACCGGAGTCGTGACGAGATTCCCGGTGAGCCAAAGACCGGGATAACTCCCGGGGCCGGGCGTATCTCCGTGAGGATTGAGGCCGGTGATGCGCAGCGTCACCAGCAGTAAGACCAAGCAAATTACAACGGCTCCAAGAATTTTGAATGCTAATTTCATGCCTGGCTCCTTAATGACGTAGGCGAGATCGCAGGAATTCCCAAATCGCGTATTTGCGATCAGTAGCCTGCTTCCGTCACGGGCGCATGATGTGGCTGCGAGCTTAGCATTGGTATGGGTTCAATGGGAAGGCGCTCCTCAGCGTCCGGAGTCTCGAAAACTTTGCGGATTCCGTATGTCGTTGAGCGCTCGGCGGGGATTCGCCCGATGGTTCGGATCATGGCGCGGAATTCGCCGGGCGAGACATATTCGCCGAACGTGGCCCCAGCCATCTTCGAAATACTCTCCTCCATCAACGTGCCGCCGAAATCGTTTGCTCCCGCCTGCATGCACATCAAGGATTGCTCAAAACCGAGTTTCACCCATGACACTTGAATGTTGCGGATGTAGCCGTGCAAAAGCACGCGGGCCAGGGCATGAACGATCAAATCCTCGTGGCTCGAACGGCCCGCGCGGGCGGTGCCGCTCTGGAAGAGCTTGGTTTTGAAATGGACGAATCCGAGCGGAACGAATTCCGTAAATCCGCGAGTTTCCTTTTGAATGTCGCGAAGCAGAAGCATGTGCCTTACCCAGTGTTCGGGAAGCTCGGTGTGGCCGTACATCATTGTGGAGGTCGAAGGGATTCCAAGGCTGTGTGCCGTGCGGATCACGTCAATCCATTGCCGAACTTTCAATTTATTCGGGCTGAGAGACCGGCGCACATCGTCGTCGAGAATTTCCGCGGCCGTTCCTGGAATGCTGCCCAATCCGGATTCTTTCAACATGGCCAGATACTCGCGCAGGGGCAAGCGCGTTTTCTCGACGCCGTAGGTGATTTCCATGGGCGAGTAAGCGTGCACATGGAGTTCAGGCAAACGAGCCTTGATGGCGCGAAGAAGTTCAACGTAATAATAGCCGTTGAGGTCCTTTGGGAGGCCGCCTTGAATACACACTTCCGTGGCCCCGCGCTCGACCGCTTCGAGTGACTTGGCAATCAGCGTGTCCGTGGAATGAAAATAAGCTTCCGGCGAATCCGGCCCCCGGCTGAATCCGCAAAATGCGCAGCCGACGATGCAAACATTGGTGAAATTTAAATTCCTGTTCACAACGTATGTCACGCGGTCGCCGACTGCATCCCGGCGAAGTTCATCCGCGACCTTCAGCAGCGCCAGCAGGTCGTTCCCCTCAACCTTGGCCAGCGTCAATCCCTCATCGAGGCCCAAATCGTTTCCCGCGAGAACTTTTTCCAGCGCCTCGGCGACGTTTCGGCTCGCCGCCGAGATAGCTCGATCCAAGGGAATTGCGGTCCATTCGGCATTCACTGCTTTCAACATGGGTTACACTCCCCCCGAGCATAGCCATCCCCGCCCTGAAGCTTTCGAAGGTACGGTTGAAGCTGCTTGCTTACAAAATCCGGGCGCGAGGAAAATTCCGGATAGATGGCCAAGCGCTCGCGCAAGACGAATCCGGCCTTCGCGGTTCTCTCCGCCAGCGAAGAAATCTGCGGCCAGGCGGCTTCCGGGTTTATGAAATCCTTTGTCACTGGAGAAACTCCGCCCCAGTCGTTGATGCCGGCAGTCAGCAAGTCCGGATAGTTCTTCGAAAGCAGATTCGGCGGGGATTGAAGATTCATCTCGCCGCCTAGAATCAGGCGCGCGACGGCAATGGTGCGCAGTAAATCTTCATTCGAGGGTTCCGGCGCCAAAGCCATTCGAATATCCAGCTTGACGCGAAATGGCTGGATAATGACCTCCTGCACGTGGCCATACTTTTCATGGGCCGCGCGGATGGCCAGCAGCGCATCCACGCGTTCCTCGGAAGTTTCGCCGATGCCGATCAAGATGCCCGTCGTGAAGGCCATGGACAATTGGCCCGCATTTTCGATGGTTCGCAGGCGAAGGGAAGGAACTTTATCCGGCGCTCTCCAATGGGCGCCCCCGGGGCGTCCCAGACGAGGGCTGGCGCTTTCGAGCATGATGCCCACGCTTACATTTGTCTCGCGCAGGCGGCGGAGGTCTTTCTCGCCCATCAATCCCGGATTCGAATGCGGGAGCAAACCGGTCTTCGAAAGCACCAATTCGCTCATCGCCGCGAGGTATTCGAGCGTGGTGTCGAAGCCCAATGTTCGCAGAAACTCTTTCGCTTCCGGAAACACGCGCTCGGGCTGGTCGCCAAGGCTGAACAAAGCTTCTTTGCATCCTGCGCGGCGGCCGGCTTCGGCTACGGCAAGGACTTCATCCGGCGTCATGTACGCCGGCACGCCGGCTTGGGGATCGGCACGGAAGGTGCAATAGCCGCAATAATCGCGACACAAGTGAGTGAGTGGAATGAAGACTTTTCTGGAATAACTGACGGAATTCCCTTTGAAGCGGTCCCGGACAGCCCCGGCCGCTTGGACCAGGGCACTCAACGGGGCTTCCTCCATCAACGAAAGCGCATCTTGGCGGTCGAGACCGCGACCCTCTAATCCGCGCTCGAGAGCGGCATCCACATGGTAAGGAATCTCCACATTCGCCATTGGATGCCCCTGGAAGATATCTCCCCTTGAAACAAGCCCAAGAAAAGGATATGCGGCAACAATAACAGTGTCAACTTAAACGAAATTTGAAATTGAACGAACGCATCGCTGCATCGGCGATTTTGGCCAAGGGCCGATTGCTGTCTTGATATCGCGGCGTGTCCGCGATATGCGACAATCAAGAGCATGCTTTGGAAATTGCTTTCAGACCGTTCTTCTCATCGTACCGATCTCGTCATCGTTTGGACCCTCGATGGCTAATGCGCTGACGGCTCTTCGCCTGCTTCTTGTGATCCCCTTCGCCTTCTTTATGACAAAGGGCGACGTGCGCTCTGCAATTTTGGCGCTGATTGTATGGGCCGTGGCGCTGGCTACGGATTTTCTGGATGGACCGATCGCGCGGCGCAGAGGCACGGTGACTTCTTGGAGCGGCACATTCGATCACACCACCGATTTTCTTTTCGTGACGAGCGGCTTATTCGCGGGCGCGTATCGAGGCGTGTTTCCCTGGATTCTGCCGGTCTTGATCGTCGCGGCCTTTTCGCAATACGTCATCGATTCGTACTGGATTCACCGCCAGGCCAAGCTTCGCGGAAGCAAGCTGGGGCGCTATAACGGCATGCTCTATTTTGTCCCGCCCTGCATGGAGATTCTTGTTCGCCTGGGCGCAGTCTGGCTTCAGCCCTTGCTTACGATTTTGGTCTGGATGCTGGTTCTGAGCACGCTGGTGTCCATGGGCCAGCGTTTCATGCTCAGCCGATTACCCGAACATCTCCCGACTGGCTCGCCGCAGAAATAGCAACCCAATCCCGGCATTAAAGAAGATAAAGAAATTATGCATGACGAAACCAAACGCGGTCATCTGCCCGGGCTTGTCCGGAAACAGCAAAACCCAGAAGAGAATTGCGACGGAGTGCATCGGCCCCGGCATGGCCGCGCCGAAGAAGACGACCGGGAGATATCCCAGCATTTCCCCAAAGCTGACCGTGCCGCCAAAAAGTCTTAACGCTATCGTGTAAACAATCACGCCGGAGAGGACCAGCGGCGCGCGCATCGCAATCACCGCAGCGTACTCCCACACTTTTGCCAGCCGGAACGCGCGGAAGATTTGGCGTTCCCGCAGAGCGATCCCCGTGCCGATTTTTCCGGTAAAGAAAAGATGGAAAAACACAAAGAAAACGCAGGAGCCCAGGGCGATCCAGGGAATCACGTGAAAAACGCTCTGAATTGCATTCCACCGCAAGAGCACGCCGATGGATGCCCACAGCATCAAGCTGTAATACTCGCAAAACATAAGGAAGAGCATGCTGGAGCCGATTTCCCAGCCGGGCAAACCATCCCGCCGATTTAGATAGAGGGCGATGGCGCCCTTGCTGACTTGTTCGTTCACCAGGGAAAGAATGTAGGCGCTGGCTCGAATCGGCAGGATATCCGCGTAGCGTATTTTTGCGTTGAACCAGTTGATCACAGCCCAAACCACCAGGCTGTCAATCAGGAGATAGAGAAAACAATAGGGAATCACCAGCGCCAGCCAGTGAAGCCAGTTCACATTCTCGAAGCTTTTCAAGAGGTAGGCCAGCAGGCCGCTGCCTTCGGCGGCAGCGCCGCTGCGGAGGCGGGTATAAAGATACGCGAAACAAGCAGCTGTAATCGCGAATGGCAAAATTCGCTGCCATGGCTTGGCCTTTTTCGCGGCGGGGACGGAAGCAGTGCTGGTGGTTGGGGCGCTGTCACTCATTTTGTTGTCCTTGGCCTAAACTTTCTTGGATCATTTCGTCGATGGCGGTGAGCTGGATTCCGAGCGCGGCCGCGGCCGGCTGTGGATCGAGGCCTGTGTCCGCGGTGATGACGTCGAGAGCATCCCGCGAAAACCCGGGTTTGCCGATGCGCTGGCGGATGGCCAGGACCAGCGAAAACCAAGATTTGGGAATGGAGCCGATGCGGACCTCGCGGCCAAGCAAGCGGGCGGCGCGCTCGACGAGTTCCCGCTCCGGCAGGGAGACAGGGCCAACGAAGTCCAAAACAAGATTGTTCGCAACCGAAGGATTTGTGGCGGCCACCGCGGCCCGCGCCAGGTCATTTACACTGAGAGGCTGCTGAAGATTGCGGCCGCCGCCGATCAGCTTGGCCCGGCTGTGGCTTACGTGGCGTCCGAGCGCCGCTCCGCCTGCGGTTCCGGGGCCGAGCAAAAGCGGGGCGCGCAGCACCGTATAATTCAGTCCCGATCCGCGGACCAGAGCCTCCGCCTCCCCTTTGGTGCGGTAATACCGGTTGCGAGAGCTCTCATCGGCGCCCGTCGCGCTCACCAAGACGATTTTTTGCACTGCGCTGCGCTTCGCGGCATCCACGATGGCGCGGGTAGATGCAACGTTGGCCTTCTCATACGTCGAATCCGGACTCTCGACAAGAATTCCCGCCAGATGAATGACCGCGGAAGCTCCCTGAAATGCCGTATCGAGGCTGGCGGAATCATCGTAAGAGATTCGGACCACGCCGTTCTCATGGCCGGTTTGCGAACGGATTTGTTCGGCGGCGCGCGCCGAGCGGACCGCGGCAACAAACGTGTTTGTCGCGCCCTCCAGTTTCGGCCCCCATCGCAGGATGGCCTGACCGACAGCGCTATTGGCGCCGGTGATGACGATCTTCATGTAGGATTCCGATCAGCCCACCACGTGAAATACGCGCACGGTCGCATTCGCTGGAACTTTCAGCTGCGGATATTTTTTCTCTCTCGTCTGGATCACGCTTTCGATCTCCGCCGGATCGGTGACTGTCATCAGCGTGCGATCGTAGAGTTTATCTCCGATTTTTATTCGGACGTGGGGATCCCGCATCACATTTTCATTCCAGCTTCTCGGCGATCCTGCCGGATAAACGGAAGTAACATAAAGCTGGCCGTTGTAGGCGAGACAATTAATGGTTACCGAGTGAGGGAGCAGAAAGCGGCTCTGGGTCTGGATTTTGATGGTGGGAACTCGATCGGTGAACGACCAATCGGTGACCGGGGTGGTGACGAGATCGCCCGTCAGCCACAGACCGGGAATTCTGTTATGCGGGTTCAGTCCGGTGATGCGCAACACGGCTAACAATAAGGCCAAGCAAACGACGATTCCTCCTACGATCTTGAACAGCATCTTCATTGCCGGCTCCTCAATTTGACGATGCTCCTCGCACAAAGATCGGTCGACCGACAATATCTCAAAGACCTTCCGTGCGTTATGACCTCAATATAAACCATGATTCCTGATTTAGACCTCTTATTCGCGCATCGCAGCATTTCCCCCGCCTTCGAGACAACCAATTCGCCGCCTGAGCAGGTCCCTTCGTGATTTCGGAAAGCGCTCTTAAATGCTCACTCCACTTCTCATTGGCCGGCCTCTCGAAGCCGCACACCCCTTAGGCGAAACGAATTTTTTTACACACCGCCGATCGGTGGTGTAGCATCAGCCGGGACGAACCTTGCTCTTCAGGAAGCGTGAAATGAAAATTTTAAAAGTAGGAATCATCGTGATTGTAGCCGCCCTGGCGGTCGCGCTCGTGACGCTCCGTATAACCGGGCTCGAACCGGAATACCTTGACTTGGACCAACTTCGCGCTCACCACATGATTGCCCGCCCCGGCTTGTGGCTGAAGGGAGAAGTGGTCACCACACCCGTCACGGATTGGTCCTTCGTCGATCAAGTTCCTCACCCCGGACGCAGCCTCAACACCGTCCTCGTCCAGACGCGAACGCCCTATTTCATTCCCCATTCGGTCCGGACGATGCCTACCGTGCGCAACGGCGAGCTCTTCCTGCGATCGCACCAGGATCGAATGGACGTGCCGTTTCCGCATGACAAATCCTGGACATCCAACGTGGCTCGCGATCCGCGCGTGCGCATAAAAATCGGCGATAAAATTTACGAAGCGACCTTGGTGTTGGTTACGGATCGCGCCGAAGCCACCGCCTTTTTTGGCAGAAACCCTGAAGTTGTGGAGAAAGGGCCCGACGGGCAGGACCATGTCGTGGGCTATGATCATCTTTTTCGAGTTTTTCAAAGGAATATTCCGGAGTACGGCGGTAATCAGCCGATTCTGAGTTCGGCGGGCCTGGTCTCTGAGAACAGACCTTAGGAATGATGTCGGAGTCTCCTGACGGAACGGAGCAAGAAATACAGAGTCTAGGGAACTTTGGACAGCCGCGGGCGCATCAAGCGCACAAAAGAAAACGAGAGGACAACGCAAATGGCGACGATGAAGAAGAGTGGCCGGGCGCTCGCGACAGCAGCGGGCCTCGCGGTTCTGTTGGCAATCGCGTGCACGATGGGGACTGCCGCGCGGCCGCAGTTGGCGGATATTACGATCACTTTGGCGGGGCAGTCGATGGTCCGGTCGGACATGCGTGAGACTGTGCCGGCAGAGGTTCCCGTGATCCAGGGGCTGCTGAAGGGCGATGTAAAGTTCACCAACTTGGAGTCCGCTGTCGCCGAAAAAGGCCAGACAGTCCACGAGGGCAGGGGATTTCTCACTCCGCCGGGAGCGCTCGATGCGCTGACGACTTTCGGTTTTAACTTGGTGGCATTGTCCGGCAATCATGCATTCGATTTGAAAGTGACGGGCATTCAGAACACGATCCGGGAGGCGGACAGCCGGAAGATTGTTCACGCCGGAACCGGAAACAACGTAGCCGAAGCTGTAGCCCCGGGTTATCTGCATACGCCGAAGGGCACCATTGCTTTGATCGCGAGCGCGTCAGGGCTGATTGCGCCCGGTGCACGCGCCACGGCAGACAGGCCGGGCGTCAATGAACTTCGCGTCGAAGCCGGCGACAAAGAGAACGAGGCCACGGAAGATCTGCCCGGCGCGCCGGGGAACACGCCGAACGAGGAAGATTCGCAACGCATCCTTCAAAGCATCCATGACGCACGCCAGCACGCGGATCTCGTGATCGTGTATCAACATAATCACGTCTTCTCGAATCATTCGTTCGCGACGATTTTCACCGAAGGGATGCCAGAGCGGCTTGCCCCGAACGATTGGCTCAAGAAGTGGACGCACGCGGAGGTCGATGCAGGCGCGGACATCATCGTGATGCATGGGGCGCCTTTGCTGCACGGTGTGGAGATATATCACGGGCGGCCGATCTTCTACGATCTGGGCAACTTTATTTACAACCTGCCGCCGCCGATCACGTACATCGACGAACCGATAAATTGGGAGAGCGCCGTCGCGTATGTTCAATTCCAAGGGAAAAACCTGAAATCGGTTTCGTTCCGGCCGATCGCTATGAACAACGTGGGTGAGGGCCAGCCCGATGTCCACAATGAGTACACCAACAATCAATTCCTGGTCACTCGAGGCTTGCCCTCGCCGGTGACGGGTCCGAGAGCGGGTTATATCCTCCAGCGACTGGCCGACGCGTCAAAACCCTTTGGCACCACGATGGAGATAAAGGGAGACACGGCGGAAATTACGCTGCCGGCGAAAAACGACCGCTAACATTATTGCGAAGCCACTGATTTTGTCATTCCAAGCGAAGCGAGGAATCTCTCTTTTTTTCCATCGGGGTAACCTTCGGAGAGATTCCTCGCTTCGCTCGGAATGACAAAATCGTTTTGAGACTTTTTCCGTCGGCTGCGTAGTACGCGGCCGATCTGGGGTGGCCAAATCGGAAATGTCGATCGAGGCCATTGGGAGCATCCGGATGAACGACTTTCTGCAAGGAAAGAAAAGTAAGTCTGGCTTGCTTCGCAAGATGATCGCAGGCCGGGATACGATCGTCGCGCCGGGCGCTTATGACGCCTTGACGGCGCGCATTATCGAGCAAGCAGGTTTTCCCGCGGTGTACATGACCGGATTCGGCACCGCCGCGTCGCTCTCAGGGCGACCCGATGTGGGCCTGCTGACCATGTCGGAGATGGTTGGAAATGCCCGCCGAATCGCGCAGGCGATCGACGTTCCCCTCATCGCGGACGCCGATACGGGCTACGGCAATCCGCTGAACGTAATTCGCACGGTTCAGGAGTACGAGATGGCCGGCGTGTCCGCGATTCATATCGAAGATCAGATCACGCCCAAGAAGTGCGGCCACATGGAGAACAAGCAACTCGTTGCCGCTTCCGAGATGGTGGAAAAAATCCATGCGGCGAGCGAGGCGCGCTGCTCCCACGATTTCCTGATTATCGCGCGCACGGATGCACGCGCCGTGGAGGGCTTGGACGGCGCATTGCGCCGCGCGCGCGTCTATCGCGAGGCAGGCGCCGACATCCTCTTCGTGGAAGCGCCGCAAAGTGAACAGGAAGTCGCCCAGGTTGCGAGCG
>Ga0335078_10019580_pt1 | contig 10066 bp, 8 predicted proteins | sample Lox_Sample_32_FD_206711 | JGI IMG/M metagenome (GOLD analysis project Ga0335078, IMG submission 206711) | Soil microbial communities from Loxahatchee National Wildlife Refuge, Florida, United States - Lox_Sample_3.2 | ecosystem: Environmental > Terrestrial > Soil > Wetlands | place: USA: Florida...
CCTCGAATCGGGACGGCAAGTGAATTACGACACCCTGGTGCTGGCCCTGGGCGCGAGAAATCGTGCGCTGCCTTTGCTGGGGTCGGAGCTCAAGGGGGTCCGCTACCTGCGTACACTGGCCGAAGGCCTGGAATTGAAGCAGCGGCTGGAGCAGGCACGGCACGTCGCGGTGATCGGCGGAGGATTCGTCGGGATGGAGGTCGCGGCGTCCGCTCGTGCGATGGGAAAGCAGGTGACGGTCATGGAGGCGCTACCGCGCTTGATGGCGCGCGCCGTCGCTCCGGTAATCTCGGGGTTTCTCCATGCATCCCACACAGCCCAAGGAATCGAAATCATCCTCGACGCTCAGGTTCGTGAGGTTCGATGTCCCGGGAAATCGTATGAAATCCTGCTCGGCGATGGCAGGGCGATTCCGGCGGACTTAGTCATCGCCGGAGTCGGCGTGGTTCCCAATACCGAATTGGCAAGCGAAGCCGGCTTGCCGGTCGCGAACGGTATTCTCGCCGACGAATTCCTGCGTACGGAGGATCCGAGCATTTACGCCATTGGAGATTGCGCGGCGTACCCGAGCGTTTATTCCGGATCACGGGTGCGGCTGGAATCGGTGCAGAACGCCGCCGATCACGGTGTTAGCGTGGCGAGAACGATTACAGGGAAGCTTGCTCCCTACAACGCTGTTCCCTGGTTCTGGTCGGACCAGGCGGACATCCGATTGCAGATGGCCGGTCTCGCCATAGGCCATGAGCACCGCGTGCTTCGCGGCGATCCGCAGTCGGGCAAATTCTCGGTGTTCTATTTCCGCTCGGCGAGGCTCTGCGCGGTCGATTCCGTGAACCGGCCGGCCGATCATATGGCAGCTCGCAAGCTGCTGGGCTCGGGCAATTCCCTTACCCCGGAGCAGGCCGCCGATGAAAGTGTCAACCTGAAAATGCTATGAGCGGAGACGCGATGGTCATCTGCATTAAAAACCTGCGAGTGTCGAGCATCCTCGGCGTATACGAAGAGGAGCGGCGTAAAGAGCGCGACATCGTCATCAACATTCGTCTGGAATACGACGCGACCGAAGCCGTGGAAAGCGATGCTCTGGAAGACGCGCTCGATTACAAGCAGGTGCGCGACCGCATCGTGAATTTTGTCGAAGGCACCCAGTTCAAGCTACTCGAAAAGCTGGCCGACGGGATCATTCAAGAGCTGATCCGCGACCCTCGCATTCGCAAGTTGCATCTTGAGGTCGACAAACCGCACGCTCTGCGGCTGGCCGAATCCGTATCCGCGATCGTTGAATGGCAACGCTAACCATCGAGCACCGCTGAGCGTCACCAGCCGGGATCGTTCTCCCTGCCGAGCGCGCGGACGAAGGCAGCAGCCTTGTGTCGGCTCTCCTCGAATTCCGCAACCGGGTCGGAGCCGGCCGTGATGCCGCACCCGGCGTAATAGCGGACGACGCTATCAGCAACAAAGGCCGTGCGTATCGCGACGGAAAACTCCATGCGGGCGGGCGTCTCTTCATCACCCATGGCGATCCAGCCGATCGCGCCCATGCATGGCCCTCGCGGCTGATTCTCCTCGCGAGCGGCGATCCGCATCGCCTCGATCTTCGGAGCTCCGGAAATGGACGCGGCTGGAAAAGCAGCGCGCAACAGATCGGCGATTCCCATATCGTGCCGCAGCGTGCCTCGCACGGTGGAGAAGCTGTGATGCACGGTCGGCAGTGTCATGAGTTCCGCGTGCGCTATGACTTGAACGGATCCAGCTTTGCAGACCCTGGATAGATCGTTCCGAACCACATCGACGATCATGGCGAGCTCGGCGCGATCTTTTTCGCTCGCGAGGAGATCCTCGATCAGAGCGCGATCTTCCTCCTGGGTCCTACCGCGCGGCCGCGTGCCTTTAATCGGCGACGATTCGACGATCCCGCCGTCAGTCTTGAGGAATCGCTCCGGGCTGATGGAGAAGACCGATCGCTCGGCGTCGAGCCGGATGAACGCCTCATAACGCGCCGGATTGATCGAGCGCATTCGCTGAAACAGATCCCAGGAAGCAGCCGGATCGAGTGGCGTCTCAATCGAGCGGCACAGGTTCGTCTGAAAAATATCGCCGGCGTAAATGCTCGATACGATTCGGGCGACGGAGGTCTCGAATGCCGCGCGGTCCGGACGGCTGACGATCGGGCTCTCCGGCTGCGGAGGCGCTACGTCCGCACCTGATGGTTGTTCCGCGGCAGAGCCAAACAAACCGAACCAGAGCTGCGGGAATTGGAACGTCTGCGGTGGCTTCGCGCCGAGGTCCTCGATTTCTGACGCCAGATCGTAGGAAAGAAAGCCCGCAAGCGTCGCGCCGGAGATGCCGCGCCAAGCCGCGAGCATCGCTTCGAGAATCTCGAAGCCCTTGGCTTTGATTGTCACTTTGCCCCCCGGACCGGTTACGGTGACATGGCCGCTGCAATAACTCACCGTCGCCATCGGGGAGCGGAAGGTTCTCTTCCCCAGCACGACGAATCCTTCCGCTTTGGCTCCCTCGATCACCGGAACCGGCATCGCGGACTGCAGAGCTGCTACCAACTCACGCAACCGTTCTGGCGGCGTGCGATCGGACCACATCTACTGGATTCCCAGGAAATTTTCGAAAACGCGAACACCTTGCTCTGTCAGGAATGATTCGGGGTGAAAGAGCACGCCTTCAACGTTTCTACCGGGCATGCGGCAGCCCATGACGTGGCCGTCGTCGCTCCACGCGGAGATTTCAAGCTCTCCGGAATCGGTTGGCGGTTTAACAATTAGGGAGTGATACCGGCCTCCGGCAAACGGATTCGGCAATCCTCCCAGCAGTCCGCGGCCGTCATGGCGAATCTTCGAAGCCTTGCCGTGAACCGGCTGGCCCGAGGGCACAATCTCCGCGCCCGCGGCCTTCGCGATCACCTGCATACCCAAGCATACCCCCAGAATCGGAACGCGGCCCGCAAAGGCGCGCACTACATCAGGGCAGACACCGGTTTGCTGGGGTCCGAATGGTCCGGGCGAGAGAACGATCCGGTCTGGCTTGATCGAATCAATCTCATCGAGACTGATGGAATCGGATCGCCGGACGGTACAGCACCCTCCGGCGGCCTCGAGCCCATGAACCAGGTTCCAGGTGAAGGAATCGTAGTTATCGAGAACTAAAACCTTCACCCGGATATTGATGACTCACAACTTACTTTGGTTGCGCGCCTATTTCGGTTGAGCGGCCGTCCGCCAGCCTTCGGCGTAGCTTTCGCGGACCACCTTCGAATACGGCACGGGGCTCACGACCACTCGAACTTCCATCTGCTTGTGGCGCTCCACGGTGGTCTTCTTCGATCCGCCGCCCTCTTCGCCCCAAACCAGCGTCAGCTCGTCGCCGATCTGGATGTCGGGATTCACGCAACCGAGGGAAAGCATGGAACGTTCGTTGTAGCTATAGCCGCTGAACATCGACAGGCCAACGGTCTTTCCGCCCTTGGTCACCTTGTCATATGACGCTGAGGTGTAATTCGACAACGGCAGGTCGATGTACTTGTACATCTCGCCGCCGGGAATGAACATGGAGTTGAAGATCTTGGTCACGTCGTCGCCGTTCCAGGCAAAGGTCACCTTCTTGCGGTGGTCCTTCTTATCGATCTTTTCGAGAGCCTCGCGCCCGATGAAATCGTGATCGAACTTGACGAACGGCCCGTAGCCAAGCTCGTACGGCGTCATGTAGTAATCCTCGATGTTCTTCGAATCGAAGCTGCCGCCGATTGAACCCGTGCCCTCATAGCTGTTGGCCGGAAGCCACTGCCGGTAGGGCTTCATCTTCTCACCGGTATAGACGGCCGGTAGAGGCGAAGGAATCCAGCCGGACTCCAGGGTGTTCGTCGCATAAGCTCGCGAACCGACCTCGGCCAGCCCCCAATCCTTGCCCGCCTCTACAATCGCCGCGCGAATTTCGTCAGCCTCGGCGTAGGGTCCCCAAATCTCGAGCCCTGGAGCGCCCGCCATGCCATGGCGCAGAGCGCGAACCTTGCGGCCCTTGATGTTGATCGTGTCCATGTGGAAAAACTTGATGTCGGGGAACGGCCCGCCATTCAGCTTTTCGATCACGTGCTTCGCGTTCGGACCCTGAATCTGATAGCGGTAAACCTTCCGCACCACGGGCTTGCCGCCAGGACGCGAGGGTGACCGGTCGTCGCGGGTGTATTTGACGTTGAAGCCGCCCGTCTGTGCGTGGAACTCCATCCAATTCACTGTGGGCGCGCGTCCGACGAACACCACGTTGTTCGGTTCCAGGTGGAACAGGATTCCGTCGCCGATCACGAAGCCGTCGTAGCTGCACGGAACCATTTGCTTCGCCCGGTTCACCGGGAAGTTCTTGAATGTGTTGATAGTGAGGTGCGAAACCAGGTTGATCGCATCCGGACCCTCGATGTACAGCTCCGCCATGTGGTGGGATTGGTCGAAAAGAACGCAGGTCTCGCGCCACGCGCGCTGTTCATCGCGCCAATTGGTGTATTCGGTAGGGACCACCGGATAAACGTACGCTCCGATCTGCGAATTGCGGAGCATGTCGACCGGATTACCGGCCTTCGCTAACAGTCCCTCCAAACTCTCTTGACTCATCTGTTACTTACGCCTCCTATGGCATTTGAGCGGTCATCTTTGCTCAGCGATTTTTGCTCACCGATTGCATGCAAAATGCAACGGCCAACAAAAGAGAATACCACGACGCGGTTCTACTCAGGCGGTACGGAAAACGCGAGCAATGCGTTCCCAGGAATTCCGTTTTTCACCCCAACGTAGCCAGAAGCCACGAAGACGAACCCTCCGGCAACCACGGGGCCCGGAGCGCCCATCGACCCGCCCTTGGCCGCGACGCCGTTCACCGTCTGAAAATCCTGAACCGTGTTGTACTCCCACAGCACTTTCCCGTCGTTGGAGGAAAGCCCGCGCAGCACGCCATCCCATCCGCCGGAGAAGACCACCCCCGGAATCGCGGCTAACGGGCCGTCTTCGCCTGTATGCGATGCGACCGCAGCCGCTGGCGTGAGCATCGTGAACCACTGCTTCTCGCCGTCTCGAAGCTGTACAGCCGCGATGCCGCCAGTCCCTAGGCCAAAATAAGCGCTTCGATCGTCCGCCGCGCCGCCCCAGATGATCTTTCCGCCGAACTTCGTCGTATCCTCCACCAACGCCGTTTTCCAAACCACCGCGCCCTTCTTATCCGGATCGTGCGCCCAAACATTGCCGCTCTTTTGGCCCGCGATAAGGAGCGTCCGGCCGTCGGTCAGGGCCTTGAGAATCGGTGGAGATCCGAAATCGTGATCCGGTCCGACCTCGCTCGGGCAGTTTTCGGGCATCTTCGTTCCTGGCGTGCAGCCGGCCAACCAGGTATCGTTCGCGGTATCCTGCACCGACCAAAGAATCCTGCCCGTATCGAGATCCATCGCCATGATCGAGTCTGTAGTCGGCGCAGCAGGCGAAGTGTAAGCGTCGCCGGTTCCGATGTACAAGGCATGCCGCTTCTCATCGATGGTGGGCGAATTCCAAACACCTGCACCGGCAGGAGCCCATCGCGCAATTCCGTTCGAGTTCTTGCCAATCTGTTTCGGCTCCTCGGCGATGGTGTAGGTTTTCCAGATCTGCTTGCCGGTACCGGAGTCGAGTGCGACGACGCTGCCTCGGAAGGTGCAGCAGGCGTAGTTGGGATTAGGTCCCGCGCCCTCTTCACCGGACGCTACAGGAACATAGAGGCGGCGCTGGAAAAAAGTGGGCGCTCCCGTGATTAGTGCTCTTGGGTGATCGTCGACTTTGACCTTCCAGAGTAGGTCGCCCGAATAAGCCTTTACAGCGTAGACGTTGGCTTTCTGATCGCCGAAATAGGCCACCGGATTGGCCACCGGCCCGAATGTCACGTTGCGCACTCCAGCATCGGCTTTGAATGCCCAGTACTGGCATCCAGTCTTGGCATCCAACGCATAGACAGTTCCATTGTCGGTGCCAATGTAGACCCGGCCTCCGAAAACGGTCGGTGCGCCGATCAACGACCTCACGCCGGGAAATCCGAAGGCCCACTTCAGTTTCAAATTCGGGACCTGTGCCGCGGAAATTCCGGCATCAGGCGCAAATCGTGAGTTGGAAGAATCACTTCCCCAACTGGGCCAAAAGGCTACGATGCTGCTGCGCTCGGTTCCTGGGGGGCACTGAGCGAACAGGCACACGCCTGACGCTGCACACAACAAAAGTAATCGGCGCATGCGCCCAGTCTACTATGGTGTCATGCGCAATTTTGACGATCTTTCCGAGCGCGAAATGCTTGCTTTGGCGATCGAGCTCGAAGAGGAAGATGAGCGCGTCTATGCCGACTACGCGGAGGGGCTGCGCGAGGACTTCGCGGCCTCCGCGGCAGTGTTCGAAGGAATGCGCGAGGAGGAATCCGGCCACCGCCGCAGGTTGATCGAGCTATACCAGAAGAAATTCGGCACGCACATTCCTCTAATCCGGCGCCAGGATGTGCGCGGATTCGTGCAACGCAAACCGGTGTGGCTGATACGGCCGTTGAGGCTCGAAGAAGTGCGCAAGCAGGCCAGCACCATGGAGGTGGAAAGCCGCCAGTTCTATCTGCGCGCCGCTGCCCGGACCACCGATGCCAACATCCGCCAGCTTCTGGACGATCTGGCGCAGGAAGAGTATTCGCATGAAAACCGCGCGGAGGAACTGGAGCGCAAACTTCTGCCTCCGGACGCAAAACAAGCGGAAGACGAAGCCCGGCGGCGCTTATTCGTGCTCCAAATCGTTCAACCTGGTCTGGCGGGATTAATGGACGGCTCGGTTTCGACGCTCGCGCCTGTGTTCGCCGCCGCCCTCGCGACTCGCAACTCCTGGGCGGCATTTGTCGTCGGCTTGGCCGCGTCCTTGGGAGCTGGCATCAGCATGGGATTCGCCGAAGCTCTTTCCGACGACGGAAGCCTCACCGGCCGCGGACATCCGTGGATGCGCGGTGCGATCACCGGAATCATGACGGCACTCGGAGGAGTCGGGCACACGTTTCCGTTCCTCGTGCCGGATTTTCGAATCGCCATGGCCGCGGCGATAATCGTCGTGGTGATCGAGCTGGCCGTGATCTCCTGGATCCGCCATCGTTACATGGAGACTCCAGTATGGTCGGCGGCGATGCAGGTCGGCTTAGGCGGCGCGCTGGTATTTCTAACCGGCGTGTTGATTGGGAGCAGCTAGTCCCCGCGCCGAGACTCTTCAGAAAACGCTTGACATGCGACATATGTCGCGCTAATCTGTGACAGATGTCGCAGACACCGAAAGCCGACAGCGCACGGCTAACGCGCAGGGAACGGGAGATCATGAACGCGGTCTTCGCACTGGGAAACCGAGCCTCCGCCGAAGGCATTCGCGCGCGCCTTACCGACCCGCCCAGCGATTCCTCGGTCCGCGTGATGCTTGCCCGGCTCGAAAAGAAGGGTTTTCTCAAGCATCAGCAGGACGGCCTTCGTTACATCTACTCGGCCACGACGTCGCCCGCGGCGGCAAAGCGGTCCGCGCTGCAGCAGTACCTGCATACATTCTTCGGCGGCTCGCTCAAGCAAATGATGACCGCGCTTGTGACGGAAGCGTCGTGGACCGAGGAAGAGCTCGACACGCTGCAAGCCGAGATCGATCGCGCACGAGCCCAAAAGGATAAGGGAGCAAAGGTGTGAGATCAGCGATCGGAGCCCGCTTGCTGTTGACCAGTACGCTGCTACTATCGGCCGGTGTTTGTGCGCAAACAGCCCCTCAGTTTGAGGTCGCGTCCATCAGACCGTCCGCGCCGATGCCGCTTGGCGGCGGGCAAGGGAAGGGCGGGCGTAGTGGCGCCCCCGTCGACGCAGGAGGCTCGTGCGGAATTCCGCGGCTTACTCTAAACTCCAGCCACGTCACCTTTCTCTGCGTATCCCTTGCCGATATGATCGCTTACGCCTACGGAGTCCGCGCTGGCGACATCTCCGGCCCCGATTGGATGACTGGTCCGGGTGCCGCGAGGTTCGACGTGGTAGCGAAGTTGCCGCAGGGATCGGGCGAAACTCAGGCCCCCCCGATGTTCCAGAGCCTGTTGAAGCAGCGATTCATGCTCGCAGTTCATCTCGGTGACAAGCCGGAGCCAGGCTACGCGTTGGTAGCCGCTACAGGCGGAGTGAAACTGAAGCAAGCAGCGATCGGCGCGGACGCTTCACAGCCACCCGCCGATCCGGATCCTCTAGTCTGTCCGCCGCAGAACTTCAACTGCGCTCCCGCTATCCGCAACATAGGAGGTGCGCAAATCCGCGTTACGCCCGTTTCAGGCCAGGTGCGGAAGCTGAGCAACTCCCGCATCGGAGTGGCGACCGTAACCCGCCCCCCTGGCACGGGCAAGACCAAGATCGAGGCTCCCTCCATCACTTTGGGAGGATTGGCCGACGTGCTGACCTCCCAGCTTGGCCCTGTTGTGACGGACTCGACCGGAGTTCCGGGGCGATTCGAGGCGCAGCTCGAAATATCGCTGAACGTGGATCAATTGCGAGATCAGGCAGAGGCCGCGATTGCGGCGGCGCAGTCCGCCGGTCCAGCTCCCCTTCCCGCCGCGCCTGCGGGAGATCCCGTGCTGGCCGCATATCAGATCGCCCTGCAAAAAGTGGGGCTGCATTTAGAGTCCCGAAAGGTAACCGTCGAAACCCTGGTCGTCGACCACGCTGAAAAGATCCCAACCGAGAATTAAAGGTAACCGGCATGACCCAAAACATCGCGACCTGGACGAACATGATCCCAACGCTCGTTTCACTGATACTTTCGCTAGGCGACTCCTTGCCCGCCGCGATTGCTGTCAAAGCGACTATCGCCCTCGCGCTCGGACTCATCGCTGCGTGGCTCGCTCGGAAAAGCCGGGCCGCAGTGCGGCACGCAATGCTCGCCGCGGTCTTCGGTGTTCTCCTTCTGCTCCCGTTGACGGCGGCCTTCGCGCCACCTATCAGGATTGTCTTTCGCACGAAGCGAGAGATCGTGATTCCCACGGCAGCCGCAACTGTTGTCGCCACGCCCATCCCTGCCGCCCCCGCGAAGCCGCTGCCGCGGAATTCGCCGCCGTTCGATTTCTTCCTCGCCGCTTACCTCGCCGGCGCAGGACTGTTCTTGCTTCCCGTAGTCACCGGTCTCTGGCAAGTCAGAGGGTTGCGCCGTTCGGCCCTCCCGTGGGCGATTGGCCAGCAGGTAGCGAATCGTCTGTCCGCCCATCGCGACGTCGAGGTACTCCTTCATGAACGGGTCCCGGGACCGATGACCAGCGGGATTTTGCATCCGGTGATCGTTCTCCCATCCGACGTGGAGGCGTGGAGCGCCGAGGATCTCGAACGCGCTATTGTCCACGAGTTGGAGCACGTCCGGCGCGCCGATTGGGTCACTCGCTGCCTGGCCCGAATCGCATGCGCGATTTATTGGTTCCATCCGCTCGTATGGATCGCCTGGCGCAAGCTCGTACTCGATGCGGAACGATCGTGCGACGACGCCGTGCTCGGACGCTCTGACGCAGCCTCTTATGCCGACCAGCTCGTCGGACTCGCCAAGCGGCTTTCGGCCGCGCAACGGCCCGCTCTGCTAGCCATGGCCAATCGAGCCGACCTCGCCGCGCGCGTTGGCGCAGTGCTCGATTGCAATCAGAAGCGGGGCCGATTAGGCAAGGTGACGGTCGCCGTCGCATCCGCCACTGCGGCCTTGGCGCTCGCGCTTTCCCCGTTGAAGATAGTCGCCGCGCCAGCGCCTCAAGCCGCCGGGCCGGTAGCCGCCGCAGTTCAAGCTGTTACCGTGCCTGCCGCGACGGCGCCGCTCGCCGCCTTCGCCCCGCCCCAAGTCGTGGCGGCGCCCACTGCTACGATTCCGCACTACACGTCGAGCACGACGATGGTAGTGGTTACAGTCACCGTCTCCGAGCAGAACGGCAACGGAGTCGCCGGCCTCAACCCAACCGATTTCGCAATCATGGAGGACGGCAGGAGACAGGTTCTCGCGCTTTTCGAACCGCAGCCTGAGGTGTCCGCGTACGTGCTCGGATA
>Ga0335078_10019581_pt1 | contig 10066 bp, 9 predicted proteins | sample Lox_Sample_32_FD_206711 | JGI IMG/M metagenome (GOLD analysis project Ga0335078, IMG submission 206711) | Soil microbial communities from Loxahatchee National Wildlife Refuge, Florida, United States - Lox_Sample_3.2 | ecosystem: Environmental > Terrestrial > Soil > Wetlands | place: USA: Florida...
CGCGATCCGGCCGGCGAACACCGACACGATCGCCGCCGTGCGCCCCGACAGGCAGTCGCTCACCCGCGCGACCTGCTCCAGGGTCATGATCGCCGTCACGTTCACGACCACCCCGGCGTCGGCCAGACGCTTGATCACCGGGCCGCAGAACTCGCCTGTCGTCGTCGTCACCGGGATCTTCACGTTCACGTTGGCGCCCCAGCTCGCGATCTCGTGCGCCTGGCGCTCCATCTCGCCGAACTCGTCCGCGAACACCTCGAACGACACCGGCCGGTCCGGCACCGCGCGCAGCACCTCGTGCGCGAACGCCGCGTAGTCCGTCACCCCGGACTTCCGCATCAACGTCGGGTTCGTCGTGAAACCCTTGATCAACGGGTTCGCGTACAGCTTCGCGATCCCCGGCAGATCCGCCCCGTCCGCGAATATCTTCACCCGCAGGTCCGCAACCGTCCTCATCTCGCAATCCTTCCCGGCGCCGCGCCCACCGACCCTGCCGCCGCGCGCAGGATGATAGTGCACGCCTCGCCCAGCGAAGACACCGAAAAGTCCGGCTCGGAGCGCCGTTCCGCGTAGCCGGCCTCGATCAGCACGGTGCGGCAGCCGGCGGCGCGGCCGGCATCGACGTCGCGCCACCGGTCACCGACCATGAAGCTACGGCCGAGATCGATCCGCCAGTCACGTGCCGCCTCGAGCAGCAGGCCCGGCTTGGGCTTGCGGCAGGCGCATCCATCGGCATCGGCGTGGTAGCACACGCGAAAATCGTCGAGCCCCAGGGCGGCGCCGAGCCGCGCGTTGATCGCCTCGACGACCGCGCGACGCTGCTTGCCGTTCGCGACGTCGGGCTGGTTCGTCACCACGATGGCGCGGAAGCCGGCCTGCCGCAGCGCAGCGACCGTCTCGCGCGCGCCGGGTACGACCACGAGCTCTTCCAGCGACGCCGGCGGATAAGGCTTGCCGTCGCGCACGACGGCTTCGTTGAGCGTGCCGTCGCGATCGAGGAACACCGCTGGGGGTCCGCTCATCGGGGCGCGAGGCCTTCCCACTTCGCCTCCCGGATCGCCAGGCGCGGGTGCGACACCAGGCAGTGCCAAACCACCGCCTGGAACGCCTCCGACAGCGGTGTAACCGCCTTCGGGTCGACCGTCGGGATCAGCACCACCTCGTCGCCGACCTGTTTCGTGTAGCCGCCGTCGCGGCCCACCACGCCGAGGATCGTCAGACCCCGCGCCTTCGCCTCCTCCAGGCCCCGCACGATGTTGGCGCTGACGTTGCGCGCCGCGTCCCCGCCGCCCACCGAGAACACTAGCACCGCGTCGCGCTCGTTCGCCCGGCTGGTGCGCAGCCATGCGGCGAAAACCGTCTCCCAACCCTCGTCGTTGGTGCGCGCCGTCAGCTCCGACACGTTATCGACCGGCGTGTACGCCTCGATGCCGCACAGCTTGCGGAAGTCGTTCACCGCGTGGCTGCAGTTCGCCGCGCTGCCGCCCACCCCCAGCAGGAACAGCCGGCCCTGCCGCTCCCGCAGCGCCACCAGCGCATCGGCCAGTCGCTCGACCGCCGCACCGTCGATCGACCGCGCGACCGCCCCGACCTGCTCGAAATATCTCTCGGCGTGCGTCATTCCCGCGCCGTCTCGCCGCTACTCCGACGCGTCCGCCGGCGCGGCCGGATCAATATAGGCGATGTACGAGCGGCCCCACCATCCGATATCCAGGTGCCGCGCGAATCGGAACCGGCTACGCCCCCGGTACTCCCGGAACGCCCGCGCAACGCCCTTCGCCGGCGAACCCTTGTACCCGGCGAACAAGTCGTCGATGTACAATACCGAGCCCTCCTGCAGCAGCGGCTCGATGAACTCGAACACCGGGACCGCCGATTCGTAGAGATCGCAGTCGATCGTCGCCAGCGCGATCTTGTTCTCGGTATCGAGGAATTTCTGGCGCAGAGCCGGAGTCAGGCTGTCCTGGTAGAACCCCTTGATCGGCGTCACCCGGTCCACGTGGATCCCGTGCTCGCGCACCATCCCCATGAACTGGTCGACCGTCGTCGTCAGCGCCCCGCGTGTCCAGATCTCCACGCTGTGCCCGCTCGACGCCGGCAGCCCCTCGAAGCTGTCGAATGCGAAGAACTTCATCGACTCCACGTTGTGTCGCCGCGCCTCGGTGAGCGCCATCCGGAAGGTCCTACACCGGTGGCAGCCGTACTCGTGGTAGTCGCCGCGCACCCGGTTGTCGGTCAGGAAGTCGAACGTCTGGACGAAAAACCGGTACTTCTCGGTCTGCCGGTTCGCCTGGTTCCACGCGATCTCGTCGTCCTTCGACCACCCCGCCAACGCCGACCCATCCGCAAGCTCGACCCACGGCTCGCCCGCCAACGGGCGGACGCCAGGCACTTTCGGGTCTTGGCTGCTCATGGGGCTTCCGTTTTTGGCGAGAGTGGCCCGCCCGTGCTCGGGCGCCCGGGACAGGACGGCGACGGGCTCTTAGTCGGCCCCACCCGCGCTGTCAACCGGCGCGGGGCGCGGGGTGGTCCTGACCACGGATGATGATCTCCCGGATGGCCTCCCAGGTCCCCCTGTCCGCCGCCGCCAGCAGGGCCCCATCCAGCACGCGCGGCCGATAGGGCGAGCCGTCGATGAACCCGACGACGGCGCCCGCCTCCGCGACGATCAGCGCGCCCGCCGCGTGATCCCACGGTAGCGACCGCGAGGACAGTTGGAACTGGCTGCGCCCCAGCGCCAGCGAGAGATAATCGGTGCCGGACGACATCCCGTTGACCACCGCGCCGACGCGGCCGCTGGCGATCAGGAGATCGGCCGCGCGCGTCGGCGAGCCGATCCGGCCGTAGGCCGCGCCGACCATCGCGTCGAGCGGCATGCCGGCGGCGACCGCGAGGCGCTGCCCCGCGCTCCAGGCCCCGCGACCGCGCTCCGCCATCACGGTCGTGCCGCCGAGCGGATCGTGGATCCAGCCGGCGAGCACGCGGCCGGCGCGCACCCATGCGACGATCACGGCAAAGCCGGACCGGCCGTTGGCGAAGTTGATCGTGCCGTCGATCGGATCGACGACCCAGACCGGCGGCGCGGCGTCGAGCCGGTCGAACAGTGTCGGATCGACCGACGCGGCCTCCTCGCCAAGCACGACCGACCCGGACGCGAGTGCCAGCAGACGCCCGCTCAACGCCGCCTCGCAGGCCAAGTCCGCCGCAGTCACCAGATCGCCCGGGGCCTTCTCGCGGATCTCTCCGGCGCGCAGCGCCCGGAAGCGCGGCACGACCTCGGCCGCCGCGACGTCGCGGATGATCTCGGCGACCTGCTCGAGATCGGGCACGGCGCCGGTGTCGGCGTCGATCACGGGTCCGACCGCCGCAGCCAGCGCGTCATCATCGCGCGCAACGCCGCCCACAGCAGCCCAAGCCCGGAGAGCGGCGGCGACGGCGCATCATGCGAATTGGGAGCCGGGGTTGCGGCGGCGGGCTCCGACGCGACCACCGGCGCCGAGTCGATCTGGGTCCTCAGGTTCGCGGCGAACTGACCGACGATCTGATTGGCGACCTCCTTGATCAGTCCGGCGCCGCGGCCGTATTGCGCGACCGCGCCGTTGAGCTGCAGATCAGTCGTGATATCGACGCGCGTGACGGCGCCGTCGGGCAGCAGCACGAAGACCATGGTCGCCTGCGCGCCGCCGCGGCCCTTGGTGTCGTTGGCGCGCGCCGAGACGCGCACGCGATGCGCCGCGGGGTCCTGCTCCTCGATGTGCGCCTCGCCGGCGAAGGTCAGCTGCATCGGCCCGATCTTCACGCCGGCCGTGCCGCGAAAGGTCTGTGGATCGACGATCTCGGTCAGCCGCGCACCCGGCATGCAGGGCACGATACGCGGCACGTCGGTCAGGATCGCCCAGGCACGGTCGACCGGCGCCGGAACCGCGAAGCTGGTCTCGATCTGCATGCGCGCCGGTATAACAGCGGCTGCCGGCAGCTTCAATCCGGCCGCACCCCGCGTGTTTGACGCTCCCGACTCGGCGTGCCAACGTCGCGTGCCCTCGGGCAGCAGGAGTGCAGGATCGTGACGACGGTGCGCGTCCTCAGCGCGCAGAACGACATCCTGCGCGGCATCGTCTACATGACCTGCGCGGTCTCGATGTTCCCGTTCATCAATGCGTCGGCGAAGTACCTGAGCGCCGCATACCCGATCACCGAGATCGTGTGGGCGCGCTTCGCGGGGCATCTGGTGTTCGTCGTGCTGGCGTTCTTTCCCCGTCTGCGCTGGTCGCTGTTCACGACCGCGCGCCCGGCGATCCAGATCATGCGATCGATGCTGTTGCTCGCGTCGACCAGCCTGTTCGTGAGCGCGATCGGGCGCCTGCCGCTGGCGACCGCGTCGGCGATCGGCTTCGCCTCGCCCTTCATCGTGACGGCGCTGTCGGTGCCGGTGCTGCGCGAGCGGGTCGGGCCGCGCCGCTGGTCGGCTGTCGTCGTCGGCTTCATCGGCGTCCTGATCGTGATCCGCCCCGGCGCCGGCTTCGCCAACTGGGCGGCCCTGCTCGTGCTCGGCTCGACCAGCTGCTACGCGATCTACCAGGTGATCACGCGGCTGATCGCGCTGCTCGACAAGCCCGAGACCGGCATCGTCTACGCTGCGCTGGTCGGAACGATCGTGATGAGCGCGATCGCGCCGTTCGACTGGCGGCTGCCCGGCGCAGCGCTCGACTGGCTGCTGTTCGGCTGCCTCGGGTTCTTCGGCGGCTTCGGCCATTATTTCGTGATCAAGGCCTATCGCTGCGGACCAGCCGCCGTGATCGCGCCATTCAGCTATGGGGAGCTGGTCGGCTCGACGACCATCGGCTACTACGCCTTCGGCAACTTCCCGGACGCCTGGACCTGGCTCGGCGCGTCGATCATCGTCTCGTGCGGCGTCTACATCGCCTATCGCGAAGGCGTGCGGCGCCAGATGGCGGCGGCTCCGCGCTGAGCGCGCCCAACGTGCGCGCGGATTAATTCAAATTCATCCTAAAGCGTGTACACTTGCGCGGCGAGTCGACGCGGGGTGGGGATGTCGCTGCTCAACGAGTCCTGGCGCAAGCTGCGCCTGCTCTTCGAAGAGGAGGAGGAGGCCGCCGACGCCGAACCTGACGCGGCCCAGCCGGCAGCTGCGGTGGCCCCGGCGGCGGCTCCCAGCAGCGCGGCGCTGCGCGGAGAGGCCCGGCGCAAGCGCAAGCTCGACATGCGCGAGCGCTTGGCCGCCATGATCCAGCCGGACGGGTCGATCAAGGGCGGCATCGTCAAGTTCGTCAACCTGTTCCCGATCGCCGCCCACGTCGGCGACCGTTGGCCGATCCTCGTCCCCAAGGTCGAACTGATGTCGGAAGCGGTGATCCGGCGCGAGATCGACCCGTGGGACCTGTGGGCGGTCCACGGCGACAAGGGCTTCGCGTTGATCTTCACGGATCCCAACCTGACCGACGAGGAGGCCAACGCGCGCTGCTTGCGCATCTTCGAGGCGATCCGGGAGCACCTGCTGGGCCAGGTCCACATCGGCCGCCCGCGCTTCGACGTCGACCCGCGCATCATGCTGCGCGCGCTCGACGAGGACGGCGAGCCGCCCCTCGTGATGGACGACCCGCAACCGCCCGGCGCCTGGCTGCCTCCGGCCACCGAACTCGCCGCCCGCGCGATCTACGTCCCGCCCGGCGGCGGCGCGACCGCGGTGCGCACCGGGGGCGCCGCAATCCTACGCTCCGGGGAGGTCACCGAAACCGCCGCGCCGATCGACTGGCAGCCCGAATCCGAGCGCGCGAAGCGCGACATCGCCGTCGAGCAGACCCGCGACCGGCCGGAGCGAGACGTCGGCGTGGACCGCTCGCACGACCGCGTCGGCGGGACGGTCGACCTCGTGCACAGCCACGAGAAGGCCACGCGCGAGCCCGAATGGGTCTACGCCACCGTCGAGCAGCGCAAGGCCACGATCGCGGCGTGGGACGGGCGCTACGACGCGCCGGAGGAGTTCGACGCGGGCCGAGCGCGCGACAAACGCGCGCCCGAGCTCGTGCTCCTCGAGGGTGAGACCACGGAGCAGGCGATCGCCCGCTACGTGACGATGGGGCGTTTCAACACGATGTTCGATGCCATCGAGGTGCGCTTCCGCGGCTTCTGGGCACCGCGTCACCAGGCGGTCACGACCTACTTCGCCGACGCCCGCCTGCGCGCCGACGACGTCGACGTCGATCAACGGGCGCTGGCGGCGCGCGCCGACGAGGTGTCGGCGCTCGCGGCGCTCGACATCGCCGTGCTCGCCCGGACGCTGGAAGCCGTCGTTCCGCGCATCGAGGCCGGCGCGCGTTTCCTGTTCGCGCTGCCGGTCGCGTTCCCGACCTTGCTGCGACGCGCCGATCGCCACGCCTATTTCGACCGCTGGGCGGCGCTGCCCGAAGCGGTACGCAAGTTCGGTCGCTTCGCCTGCTACCAGTCGACGGCGGCGATCGGCGACCCGGCGCTCGCCGAGGTCGTCGGCATGCTGAGCCGGGCCGGCCGCACGCCGATCTTCGCCAACCCGATCTCGACCGCGAGCCTCGACCGCGCGCGCAGCCTGCGCATCAAGGCGATCGCCCTCGACTGCGGCAGCGTAGGCGACGACCACGCGTTCGACACGGTGCGCGGCGTCGCGTCGGTCGCGCACCGCTACGGCATCGTCACCCTGCTCGAGCGCGTGCCGCCGGGCGTGCGCCGACGCGTCCTCGCGACCGAGGCCAGCCTGATCGAGGGCGCGATGCTGCGCGGCGCGGACGCGCTTCCCGAACGTCCCGTGGTGCTGTCGCCCGAAGCGTTTGCGGCGGCGCCGTAGGCCGCCCGCCCCCGGCGGCCCTACTCGAAGCCCGCCTGCTTGAGCAGGCCGTAAAACGATTTCAGCGCCGGCGCATGCTCCGCGGGGTCGGTCAAGTCGGCGACGAAGTGCTGGTCGAAATTGGGCTGCCGCAGGTGGGCGACCACGCGATCGCGCGCAATCTTCGACGCCTTGGCGCGCGTCAGCGCGTCGGACGCGCAGAACTGCACCAGTCGGGTCGCCCGCAGGCGCAGGCTGGCGGACGGGTCGTCCAGCCGCTCGACGATCTTGCTCTGCTCGATGAAATTCGCGAGCAGCGTATCGACGCGATCCGCCAGCTCGGCGCGCTGCGGCTCGGGCAACGACGACGCGACGAGCGCCTTATGGAGCAGCGCGGTCTGCTGCATCTTGTCGCGCGGCGGCAGGCTCGGCGTCGTCAGCGCATTGACCGAGTCGGCGCGACGGATCAGGCTGTCGATCCGGCCGACGAACTCGTCCTTGTGCTCCGCGCCCAGCTCGCCTTCGAGCAGCGCCAGCATCATGCGGATCTGATCGGCCGACGTGTCGAGCGTCGAGGCGCAGCGCGCGGTCGCGTTGCGCCGGCCGGTCGCGCCGCCCTCCTCGACGAAGCGCTGGTAGCCGAGCGCGAGCGCGTCCGCCATCGAACCGCCGCCGAGAATCGTGCCGTTGCGCAGGAGGCGCAGCGCGACGTCGCGATAGGCCTTGCGCTGCTGCTCGCCTTCGCCGTGCGTCAGCGGCGCGGAGCCCTTCAGCTGGCGCTTGACGGAGCGCAGCAGCGCCAGGCGGGTCTCGACCAGGTCGCGGCTCGACAGATACCGGGCGAGCTGTCCGGTGACCTCGGGCGTCTCCTCGCCCTTCGGCGTGAAGCGGCCCTCGATGATGTCGATCAGCTGACACAGTGCGGTCGACAGGTCGGGCTGGCGGCCGAGCATGTCGCGCAAGCCGTTGGTGCTGCCGAAGATGTCGGACGCCACGCGGTCGACCAGCGACCTCGACCGCGGATTGCCGTCGTCTTTGAGCAGGCCCAGCAGCCGTTCGAGCTTGCCGAGCCAGCTGCGCGTCTGGGACAGGTCCTTGCTCAGGCACACGAGCGCGAAGAAGTCGATCTGCTCGGGTCCGACGAGCTTCTCGAGCCGCACCACCACGCCGTTCAGGTCGGTGCTCTGCGACAGCTCGGGCAGGTTCGGGCGCTCGGCGGCGAGCCGCGCCTGCTCGTGCAGGTCGTTGATCATCTCGAACAGCGCGCGATTGCGCTTGGCCGGCTCCTCGCCGGCCTCCTTGGCCTGCAACGCGGCGACACGGCTGACCGCCGCCGGCACCAGCGCCTCGAAATCGAGCACGCGCTTGAGCTCGCGGTGGTTGTGCATGATCTCGGTCGGCGTCAGCACCATCTTGTCGATGTACTGGCGCAGCACGCGCTGCATCGTGTTGCGCGCGTCGACCGTGTGGAGATCCGCCGCGACCCGGCACAGCGGCGCCTCGTCGATCGGCTGGGCCCGGATCAGCTCCTTGGTCGCCTCGCGCATCTGGGTGAAGATGACGACCGAGGACTCCTTGCCGCCGGCCCGCATGACGTCGCGGACGACGCGGACGCCGCCATAGTTCGGATTGGCGAGCAGCCCCTGCGCCTGCTTGCGGGCATCCCGCTCGTTGTTGGAGAATCCTTGGGTGACCCAGTGGTCCGACTGGAACACCTGGAGCTCAAAATTCTCCTGTCGAGCCATCTGCCGCCCCGCGCGAGCCAAGCCCTTTGAGGCTAATTTGCCTCAATTCCCTGGTGCAGGGGCACAAAATTCTTCGATTTAGCGGCGAATTTCGGCGACCGCCCTGATCGGCGACCCGATGGACGCCCGGTTCAGCGGCCGGTGAACATCGGCTTTCGCTTCTCCATGAAGGCCTTGCGACCCTCGGTATAGTCGGCGCTGTCGAAGCATTGCTGCATCAGCTTCCTGAGCAGCTCGTGGTCGCGCTCCGGATGGGACTTGGCGAGCTCGCGGATGGTCAGCTTGGAGGCGCGCATCGACAACGGCGCGTTGATCGCCAGGTTGGCGGCGTAGTCGCGCACGAAGCCCTCGAGCTCGCCGGCCGGCAGGACCTTGTTGATCAGACCGATGCCGACCGCCTCCTCGGCGGGCAGCCGGCGCGCCGAGAACAGGATGTCGAGCGCGGCCGACGGCCCGACCAGCGCGTGCAGCCGACTCAAACCGTCCGCCCCGTAGGCGATGCCGAGGCGCGCCGCCGGGATGCCGAACTGCGAGTCCGCCGAGGCGAAGCGCAGGTCGGCGGCCATCGCAATCGCCAGCCCACCGCCCAGGCAGAACCCGCGGATCATCGCGATCAGCGGCTTCTCCAGGGTGGCGAGGCGCTTGCGGCCGGCGTCCGAGATCTGGTTGTAGCGCTCGGCGGCGGCGGCGTCGGCACGTTCCTTCTCGAACTGCGAGATGTCGGCCCCCGACACGAACGCCTTGTCGCCCGCCCCCTTCATGACGATGACGCGGACCGCGTCGTCGGCCTCGTAGTCGTCGAGGATGGTGGCCAGCGCCGACCACATCTCGAGCGACATGGCGTTGCGCCGCTCGGGATTGTTGAAGGTCACCCAGCCGATCGCCCCATCCTTCTCGGCGATCATCTTGTCGGTTTCGAGCTTGAGCATGTTGGTCTCCGGTTAAACGATGCCGCGGGCACGCAGATCGGCGATCTGCGCGCTGTCATAGCCGAACTCCTTGAGCACCTCGTCGGTATGCTCGCCGAGATCGGGCGAATGACGGCGCAAGGTTGCGGGCTGCGGCGTCTTCGTCATGTTGATCGCCTGGCCGACCACTTTGAGGGGGCCGAGCTCGGGGTGGTTGACGCCGCGGGCAATGCCGAGATGCTTGACCTGCGGGTCGTTGAACGTCTGGTCGATGCTGTTGATCGGCCCGCACGGCACGCCGGCCTTGTAGAGCAGCTCGTCCCAGTGGGCGTTCGGCTTGGTCTTGGTGATCGCGGCAAGCGCCTCGTTGAGCGCCTTGCGGTTCTTGGAGCGTGCCGCCGGGGTCTTGTAGTCGGGATGGTTCGGCAGGTCCTCGGCGCCGATCGCGGTGCACAGCCGCTTGAACATATGGTCGCCCGAGGCCGCGATGTTGATGTGGCCGTCGGACGTCGGGAACACGCCGGTCGGGATGCCGGTCGGATGGTCGTTGCCGGCCTGCTTGGGCACCTCGCCCTTGATCAGCCAGCGCGAGCCCT
>Ga0335078_10019582_pt1 | contig 10066 bp, 6 predicted proteins | sample Lox_Sample_32_FD_206711 | JGI IMG/M metagenome (GOLD analysis project Ga0335078, IMG submission 206711) | Soil microbial communities from Loxahatchee National Wildlife Refuge, Florida, United States - Lox_Sample_3.2 | ecosystem: Environmental > Terrestrial > Soil > Wetlands | place: USA: Florida...
TCTATGCCGGCCGAATCTTCGGCTTGCTGGCGGGGAGCTTCGTCCTTCTGAGCTTGCTCTTGGAGACGGGAGCGCTCTACGCGCGGTCGGCACGCCGCAGCGCGGAGGAGGTCCAGGAGAAGGAGCTCGAGATCGTGCACGCGCGCGCCGAGCAGCAGGCGGCGGAGGCGCGTGCCGCTCTCGCCCAGGAGCTCGAGGCGCGAAATCGCGAGCTCGCCGCCGCGTACCGCGAGCTCCAGCACGCCCAGGCGCAGCTCGTCCATGGCGCGAAGATGGCGTCCCTCGGAGGTCTCGTTGCCGGCGTCGCCCACGAGATCAACAACCCGCTGGCCTTCCTGGCGAGCCACCTCGGCACGGTGACCCGCGGCCTCGAGCGCATCGCTCCCGAGATCGAGCCTCAGCTCTCGCCGGAGAGCGGCCAGATCCTCGGCAAGTTGCGCGAGCGCTTGAAGGATATGCGCCTCGGCATCGAGCGGGTCGAGGACCTCGTCGTCAAGTTGCGCACTTTCTCGCGCCTCGACGAGAGCGACGTGAAATACGTCAAGATCGAGGAGAATATCGAGTCCGTCCTGACGCTGCTGCAGCACAAATTGAAGGACCGCATTGCGATTGAGCGGCAATACGGCGAAATCAAGGTGATTTCCTGCTATCCCGGCCCGCTCAACCAAGTGATCATGAACCTCGTCTCCAACGCCATCGACGCCATCGAGGGGGAGGGGCGGATCACCATCGCAACCGACGGGTTCGATTCGACGTTCGTTCTATCCGTCGCCGACACGGGCAAGGGGGTTCCAGCGACGATCCGCGACCGGGTCTTCGAGCCCTTCTTCACCACCAAGCCGGTGGGTGCGGGCACAGGCCTCGGCCTTTCCATCTCCTACGGGATCATCCAGCGCCACAACGGCACCCTTGAGATCGAGAGCGAGGAGGGCAAGGGGGCCAAGTTCACGATCAGAATTCCGACCACGCAGGAGGGGCAACGCAAGAGCGCGTGAGACGCGGGCAGAATCGGGGCCAGCCATGGGACGGCTGGACATCGGGCGACGAGGAGAATGGCAATGATCGGCCGCAATGGAAACGGCAACGGGGCGGCTCAAATCGGGCGCAACGGACACGCAAACGAGGCAACTCGTCTCGCGGCGGAGAAGGGCGTTCTCGTCGTGGATGACGAACCGCAAATGCTGGTCGCGATCGAAGACGAGCTTTCAGATAAGTTTCGCGTCGTGGTCGAGACTTCGGCGCGGGCGGCGATCAAGCGGCTCGAGCAGGAGAAGGACCTCTCGGTCATCATCTCCGATCAGCGCATGCCGGGGATGAGCGGGTATGAGTTTCTGTCCCGCGCACAGGAAATCAGCAACGCAACGCGCATCCTGATCACCGGATATTCGGACATTGAAGCGGTCATCGCGGCGGTGAACAGGGGGCGCATCTTCGGCTACATCTCTAAGCCGTGGGACCCGGAGCAACTCAAGCTCATCGTCATGAAGGCGAACGAGCATTTCGGCTTGCTCAAGGAATTGAGCGACGAGAAGAACCTGCTGCACAACCTGATGGACAACATTCCGGACGGCATCGTCTTCAAGGACCGCGGACACCGGTATCTGCGCGTGAACAAGGTCGCCGCCGATCGGCTGGGCATCGCGTATCCGCATGACGCTGTCGGGAGAAAGGTCGGAGAGTTCCTGCCGCCGGAGCTCGCGCGGGAGATCGAGGAGGAGGAGCGGAAGATATTCGCCGCGGGCACGCCGATCACCGACAAGATCGTCCGCGTGAAGAGCGAGCGGGGCAAGGTCCGCTGGTTCTCGGTGACGCAGGCGCCGGTACGCGGCGAAAAGGAGCAGATCTCCAGCATCGTCGCCATCCAGCGCGACATCACGAAGCGAATGATTGCGGAGCAGGCGCTGCACGAGGCCCAGGAGCGGGCGCGCCTCATCGTGGAAGGCGCTCTCGACGCCTGCGTCGCCGTCAGTGCCGAGGGTGCCGTCATCGAGTGGAACAAGCAGGCGGAGCTCACCTTCGGCTGGAGTCGCGAGGAGGCCCTGGGCCGGAACATGGTCGAGACGATCATTCCGACGCGCTATCGCGACGCGCATCGTCGGGGCCTTGCGCGCCTGCTCGGCAAAGGCAAGGGGCGCATTCTCAACGAGCGGCTCGAGCTCTTTGCGTTGCACAAGGACAAGCGGGAGTTTCCCGTCGAGATCACGGTCAGCCCGATCAAGATGGGCGGCGGTCACATCTTCAACGCCTTCATCCGCGACATCAGCGAACGCAAGGCCCACGAAGAGGGGATTGCCAGGCTCACCCGGCTCTACGCGGTGCTGAGCGGCATCAACGTCCTCATCGTTCGCGTGCGCGATCGCCAGCAGCTCTTCGAGGAGGCCTGCCGAATCGCGGTAAGGGACGGCCGGCTCGGGATGGCATGGGTCGGCCTCTACGACCGGGAGGCGACGACCATAGCTCCGGTAGCGAGCCACGGCGAAGGCATGGAGCTCGTCGCGAGCCGGCCATTCGACATCAGCGAGACGCGGCCCGAGGGTCAGGGCACGGTCGGCCAGGCGATCCGCAGCAAAAAGCTCGCGGTCTGCAACGATATCGCGGCTGCTCCCGATTTGGGTACGGCAAGGCGCAAGGCGATCGGGATCGGCTACGGCTCGATCGTGTCGTTGCCGCTCGTGGTCAACAATGAGGTGTTCGGCGTTTTCGCCCTTTATGCGCACAAGGCGAACTTCTTCGACGAGACGGAAACACGTCTCTTGGAGGAGATGGCAGGCGACATCTCGTTTGCACTCGAGAATATCGGGAAGGAGGAGAAGCTCTCCTATTTGGCCCTCTACGACGCGCTTACCGGGCTCCCCAATCGTACCCTCTTCAGCGATCACCTGGCCCAGCACGTCGAGGCGGCCAGGCGAACCGAGAGCAGCGTCGCTCTGCTTCTTGTCGACGTCGAGAGATTCAGGCACTTCAACGAGGCACTTGGCCGGCATGCCGGCGACGCGCTCTTGAAGGGCATTGCCGGGCGTCTGATGCAAGCGGCCGTGGTCAAGGACGGCGTCAGCCGCATCAGCTCGGATTGCTTTGCCCTGGTTCTGCCGGGCGTGCGCGGGGTGGCGGAGGTCGCGCATTTCGTCAACGAAACCCTCCTTCCGCCTCTGCATCAGGCCTTCGAGATGCGGGACGAGGAGATTCGCATCGCCACGAAGGTGGGTATAGCGCTCTTTCCGGACGACGCGGGAAGCGCCGACGCGCTGTTCGCCAACGCCGAATCCGCCCTCGAGAAGGCGAAGAGCTCCGGCGATCGCTATGTCTTCTACGCGGCCGAGATGAACGCGAAGGTGGCCGACACGCTCAGGCTCGAGACCAAGCTGAGGAAGGCGTTGGAGGCCGAGCAGTTCATCCTTTATTACCAGCCCAAGGTCGACCTCAAGACCAACAAGATCATGGGGCTCGAGGCCCTCATCCGGTGGAACGACCCGGAGACGGGGCTCGTGCGCCCGGATATGTTCATCCCGATCCTGGAAGAGACCGGATTGATCGTCGAGGCCGGGGGGTGGGCGCTCAAGAAGGTCCTCTTGGATTATGGCGTCTGGGTCGAGCGGGGCTTGCTGCCGCCGCGCATCTCCGTCAACGCGTCATCCATTCAGCTGCGGCGCGACGACTTCGTCGACACCGTGGCCAATGCGCTCGAGGGCAATCGCGATGCGGCTCAGCTCATCGATCTCGAGATCACCGAGAGTGCGATCATGGAGGACGTCGAGTCGCACATTCCGAAGCTGCGGGCGCTCAAGGACATGGGCATCCGGATCGCGATCGACGATTTCGGCACCGGCTATTCCTCGCTCGCCTATATCGCCAAGCTCCCGGTGCATGAATTGAAGATCGACCGCACCTTCATCGTCAACATGACGAGCAATCCCGACGACATGTCGATCGTCTCGACCGTCATCTCGTTAGCGCACGCCCTGGAGCTCACGGTGATTGCCGAAGGGGTCGAGACCGAGGAGCAGGCGAAGCTCCTGCGCCTGCTGAAATGCGACCAGATGCAGGGTTTCCTCTTCTGCAAGCCGCGGCCGCCGGAGGAAATCCAGATGATGCTCGCGAAGCGGCCGGCATAGCCGCGGCCCTCGGCGGCGGGCGTTCCCTCGGCCGCTTTTCCGTGCTATGCGACTGGACGCCGGGGCCGTCCTTGGCCCGTCGCCGGCACCTTGCCCAGTCTTTTGCCGACCATGAACGCGCGCAGCAGCCAACTCGATCCTCTCGCCATCGGCCTGGTCGTCATGTGCTGCGCGAGCTGGGGCTTGCAGCAAGTCGCGATCAAGGTCGCAAACGCGGGCATCTCGCCCATTCTTCAGGCCGGGCTGCGCTCGGCCGGTGCGGCCCTGCTCGTCTGGGCCTGGTCGGAAGCGCGGGGCGTCAAGCTCTTCGAGCGCGACGGCTCGCTCTGGCTCGGAATCGCGATCGCGGCCCTCTTCGGCAGCGAGTTCGCGTTCATCTACTTGAGCCTCGAGTTCACCACGGCCGCACGCGGCGCCATCTTCCTTTATACGGCGCCCTTTTTCGTGGCCCTTGGCGCGCATTTTCTCATTCCGGGCGAGCGGTTGCACGGTGCCAAGGCGGGCGGTCTGCTCGCGGCCTTCACAGGCGTCGGGATCGCCTTCTCCGACAGTCTCGGCCTGCCCTCGCATCGCGAGCTCATCGGCGACGCCATGATGGTGTTCGCGGGCTTTCTTTGGGCGGCGACGACGGTCGTGATCAAGGCGACGCGGCTGGCGCGGTTGAGCCCGCACAAGATGCTCATCTACCAGCTCGCGGGCTCCGCCCTTCTCCTCCTCCCGCTCTCGCCCCTTCTCGGCGAGCGGGGGATCATCGAGCCGAGCACGAGCGTCCTCCTGCTCCTCGCCTACCAGGTCGTCGTCGTCGCCTTCGCGAGCTACATCGCCTGGTTTTGGCTGGTCGCGCATTATCCGGCGGCAGCGCTCTCGTCTTTCACCTTTCTGACCCCGATCTTCGGCATGCTCGGGGGCGGGCTGCTGCTGGGCGAGCCCATCACGCCGCGCCTGGCCATCGCGATCGTGCTGGTGGGGAGCGGCATCTACTTCGTGAGCCGACCAGCGCGGGTGCCGGGGCCGGAGCACCGGCGCGCGCCGTAATTGCGCAAGCGCGCCGGCACGGCACCACTTCGCCCGGAAAATAGCAATATTCGGCGCGCCGGCGATTTGTTAGTCTCGTGCGAACAATTGGCGAAGAAAGCGGACGGCTTTGGCAAGGCCGGCTCTCGGGAGCGGGCAGGCCGCCGGGGATTGGGACGGGTGCGATCGATGTCGCTGGCGACAACGCGGCAAGTCTCCGCCGAACGGGTTCCCCTGATCGACTTCGCATCCTTTGACGGTGCGAGCGGGGAGGAGCGCCGCCGTGTGGTCGGGGAGATCGCCGAGGCCTGCGAGACGGTCGGCTTTCTCTACCTGAAAAATCACGATGTCCCGCAAGCCAAGATCGATGCCACGTTCGAGGCAGCCCGCTTCTTTTTTGCACTCCCCCTCGCCCTGCGCATGGAGGAGCGGCTCCTCTGCACCCCGACCAGCACGCGCGGCTACATGCCGCTCATGGCGCGCCACTATCCGGGCACGGGTGCCCCCGATCTGATGGAGGCCTTCAAGATCCAGGCCGAGCTGCCGGCCGAGGACCCCGATATCGTCGCGCGCAACCGCGTGCACCAGCTCAACCGCTGGCCGGAGGGCTATCCCGATTTCCGCGCCACGCTGCTCGATTATTTCGGCGCACTGACGACCCTGTCCGAGCGGCTGCTGCGCGCCTTCGCCCTCGCCCTCGAGCTCGAGGAGGATTACTTCCTCGCCTTCTACCGCAAGCCGCTCACCCAGGTCTCGCTCCTGCATTACCCCGCCCAGCCGCCGACGGCACCCGAGGACGAGTACGGCATCCGCCCTCATGCGGATGCGACCGCCTTCACCATCCTCGCGCAGGACGAGGTCGGCGGACTGCAGGTGCTGAGCAGGGCCGGCGGCTGGATCGACGTGCCGTCGATTCCGGGCACCTTCGTCATCAATATCGGCGACATGATGGCGCGCTGGACCAACGATCGCTTTGCCTCGACCAAGCATCGGGTCTTCAACCGTTCGGGTCGCGAGCGCTACTCCGTGCCGTTCTTCGGCATTCCCGATTTCGACGCCATGGTGACGTGTCTGCCGACCTGCCACGGCCCTGGAAATCCGCCGAAATACCAGCCGCTTAAGGTCGGCGACTTCATGAACCGCAAGAACTCGACGGATTGGACGGGGGCGGCCAAGGGAAGCCAGCCTTGAGCCGGCCCTAGGGGGGCGCGCGTTGACGACGCAACGGCGAATCGAAAGGGAGGGGAAATGCGCAGCTTGAAAGCATGGAAGGGGACGGCAGGCAGGTTCCTCGCGGCGAGCCTCGTCGCGAGCGGCGCTTGGTTCGCCACGACCGGCAGTGCTGCCGCGGAGGACACCACGATCGTCTTCTCCGGCTGGGGCGGCAGTTGGCAGACCGCCGAGCGCAAGCTCTATTTCGACACCTTCGAGAAAGCGACCGGCATCAAGGTGGTCGACGTGCCGGACGTCAATCTCACCAAGATCAAGGCGATGGTGGGTGCTAAGAACGTCGAATGGGACGTGGTGCAGGCGATCGGCATGTGGCTGCCGCAGCGCGCGGGTACCGAGGAGCTGTGGGAGCCGCTCGACTACGCTGCGATCAAGACCGACGGCATACCCAAGGAGATGATCGCACCCAACGGCGTGGGAGTCGCGACCTTCGCCCAAATCCTGGCCTACAACACCGACGCCTTTCCCGCCGGCAAGGCGCCGACCTCGTGGGCGGATTTTTGGGACGTGAAGAAATTCCCCGGCAAGCGCGGCTTTTTGAACCAGCCGCGCTACGCGCTCGAGGCGGCACTCATGGCGCACGGGGTCGCCATGAAGGACCTTTATCCCCTCGACGTCGAGCGCGGGCTCAAGCTGTGGGAGCCGCTCAAGAGCGACGTGCTGTGGTGGGAGCAGTGGCCGCAGGCGCCGAGCCTCCTGGCTTCGGGCGAGCTCGTCATGACGCTCTCCTCGCAGGCGCGCATCCTCGGCCTGCTGCAGTCGGAGAAGACGGCGCCCGTCGCCATGGTATGGAACCAAGGCATCATGACGGTCGATTTCCTGGCAGTGCCCAAGGGCAGCAAGCACAAGGAAGCCGCCTTCAAGCTCATCTCCTGGATGCTCGATCCCGAGCATCAGGCGGAATATGCGAAGGCGACCGACGTGGGCCCCTCCAACACGAAGGCCCTTGCCTTGATCGACGAGAAGACCAAGGAGCGGCTTCCGAGCTATCACTATCAGAAGGGGGAGCTGGTCGCGCTCGACAACGCCTGGTGGGCTGCCAATCTCGACAAGCTGACCGAGCGCTGGAACCAGTGGAAGCTCACCAACTGAGGATGCAGCAACGGTGGGAAGAGGCGGGGGCGGCCGGGAGCCGCCTCAGCGCTCGCTCGCGCGAGCGGTGCCGCGCGTGGGTTTAGAGGCCGAGACGTCCGATCGGTTGATGCGGCGCTTCGGACCCGCGGCGCTCGCCTTCCCCGGCTTGGCACTCATGGTGCTGTTTTTCACACTACCCGTGGGCGTGATCCTCGCCCAGAGCTTCTTCGATCCCGGCTTCACGCTCAAATTCTACGCGCGCATGGCGGCGGGTCCCGAATACGCCCTCGTCTTCTGGATCAGCATCAAGATCGCGCTCCTCTCCGCCTTTTTCAGCATGATTGCCGGCTACCCTGTCGCCTACTTGCTGGTCAAGGCGGCACCCACCCTGCGCGCGATCATGATGGCCTTCATCCTGCTGCCGTTCTGGACCAACATCCTCGTCCGCTGCTATGCCTGGATGCTGGTGCTGCAGACCAAGGGGCTGCTCAATTCGATCCTGGTGGGCTGGCTCCATCTCCTCGCCACGCCGCTCCCGCTCGTCTTCAACCTGACGGGCGTCATCATCGGCATGGTGCACTACCTGCTGCCGATCAACATTCTCATCCTCTATAGCGCCATGAAGGGGATCGACCTCAAGCTGGTCCAGGCCGCCCAGGGCTTGGGGGCGAACCCGCTCCGCGCTTTCCTCACGGTCTTCGTCCCGCTCAGCCTTCCCGCCGTGCGCGCGGCGGCCCTTCTGACCTTCGTGCTCGCCCTCGGCTTCTTCGTGACCCCGGCCCTCCTGGGCGGGCGCGGCGAGATCACGGTTGCGATGCTGGTCAGCACCTATTTCTCCGAGGTGCTCGACTGGGGCTTCGGCTCGGCCCTCGCGACCGTGCTGCTCGCCATCACCACCCTCGGCCTCTGTCTCCATTTCGCGCTGGAGCGCCGGCGCGCGGGCCTGGTGCTGCAATGAGCCGCCGCCTCGATCCCTTCGCCGCGACGCGCTTCGTGCCGTGGCTTCTGGTCGGCCTCGTGCTGTTCTTTTTGGCGGCCCCCCTTCTCGTCGTCATCCCGGCCGCCTTCAACGACTCCTCGCTCCTCCAGTTCCCGCCCAGGGCGTGGTCGCTGCGCTGGTTCGAGGCCTATTTCAACGATGCGCGCTGGATTGCCGCGACCAAGGTGAGCTTCGAAGCGGCGCTCGTGGTCGCCGTGCTCTCGACGGTCTTCGGGCTGGGCACTGCCGTCGTCCTCGACCGCTTCATTTTCCCGGGGCGCACGCTCGTGCGCGCCCTCGTCCTCGCACCCCTCATCGCACCCGTCGTGGTGACCGCCGTCGGGCTCTATGTCCTCTTTCTCCACATCGGCCTGAGCGGCTCGTTCGCGGCCCTCGTGATCGGCCACACGGTGATGACCTTTCCCTACGCGACCGTCGTGATCGGCACCTCGCTCGCCGAGGTGGACCGCCGGCTCGAGAACGCCGCCGTGGGCCTGGGTGCGAGCTGGCCGCGGGCCTTCTGCGAGGTCACCCTGCCGCTCATCCGTCCGGGCCTGGTCGTGGCCGCCCTCTTCGGTTTCCTCATCTCCTTCGACGAGGTGGTGGTCGCGATCTTCGTGACCGGCCCCGCCACCTTCACCCTGCCGCGCCGCATCTGGGAGGGCATCCGCTTCGACCTCAATCCGACCATCGCGGCGGTCGCCACGATGCTGGTCTTCCTCTCCGCCGTCGTCCTCTTGTCGAGCGAGCTCCTGCGCCGGATGCTCGAGCGCCGAAGCGGGGCAAGCGGGCGCGCCCCATGACGGGAGCCGCGCCGAGCGGCGGAGGAGGGGGCTCGGGTGTCGCCCGTCCCGGCGCCCCGCTGGCACTCCAGGCGATCGCCAAGCGCTACGGCGGCGTCACCGCCGTCGAGGACGTCTCGCTCGAGGTCGCGAGCGGGGAGTTCGTGAGCCTCCTCGGCCCGAGCGGATCCGGCAAGACGACCACCCTCATGATGATCGCCGGCTTCATCCTGCCGAGTGCCGGAACCATCCTCCTCGACGGCAAGGACATCACGCGGCTCGCGCCCTATCGGCGCAACATCGGCATGGTCTATCAGAACTACGCGCTCTTCCCGCACATGACGGTCGGGCGCAACGTGGCATTTCCCTTGCGCATGCGGGGGGCTGGCCGCGACGAGATCGCGGAGCGCGTCGGACGCGCGCTCGAGCTCGTGCAACTCCGAGGCCTGGCCGAGCGCAAGCCCGGCGAGCTCTCGGGCGGGCAGCAGCAGCGCGTGGCCTTGGCGCGCGCCCTCGTCTTCGAGCCCCCGCTTCTCTTGATGGACGAGCCGCTCGGTGCGCTCGACAAGAAGCTGCGCGAGGAGCTCCAGGGCGAGATCAAGCGCATCCAGCGCCAGACGCGGGGTACGGTGATCTACGTCACCCACGATCAGGAGGAGGCCCTCAGCCTCTCCGACCGGGTGGTCGTGCTCAACCACGGCCGCATCGAGCAGGCGGGCCCGCCGGGCGAGCTCTACGAGCGGCCGCGCACGCGCTTCGTCGCGGAGTTCCTCGGCGCCGCGAATTTTCTCGAAGCTACGGTCACGGATGCGGGCGATCATTTGCGCGCGCGGAGTGCGGGCGGCCTCGAGCTCGCGCTCGCGCGGACCGCCCAA
>Ga0335078_10019584_pt1 | contig 10065 bp, 8 predicted proteins | sample Lox_Sample_32_FD_206711 | JGI IMG/M metagenome (GOLD analysis project Ga0335078, IMG submission 206711) | Soil microbial communities from Loxahatchee National Wildlife Refuge, Florida, United States - Lox_Sample_3.2 | ecosystem: Environmental > Terrestrial > Soil > Wetlands | place: USA: Florida...
ACGATCAGGCTGGAGAGCCGCTCTCCGAAACTCGATATGGCGTCGATGGAGCGCGGCGTCAGTTCGCCCAGCACCGCCAGACCTTTTACCAGTTCAGAAAGTTCCTGAAAATGTTCGTCGACGGTGCGCTCCATGCCGGACTCACGCAGATGAAAATCGCGCAAGGCCATCAATTCGCCGAGCGCTTCGTCGCGCTTGCCTCCGACGGCGAGGTTGGCGATGTGAAGCAGGCGGTTGGTGGTCTTGCCCATAGCGGACACTACAACCACCGGCCGCCGTTCGAGGCGAGACTTCACGATTCCGGTAACGCGCTGGATGGCTTCTGCGGACTCGACGGAGGTCCCGCCGAATTTCATGACGATCATTAGTCGAGAAGTCCTTCGGAGTACATCAATTCGGCGTTCAAAACCGCCGCGCCGGCCGCGCCGCGGATGGTGTTGTGTCCCAGCGCGATGAACTTGTAGTCCAGCACCGGACATTCGCGAAGACGTCCGACGAACACGGCCATGCCGCGTTCGCGCTCCACGTCGCGCCGGGGCTGCGGACGGTCCTTCTCAAATGTGTAAATGACAGGCTGGGGCGGCGCGCTAGGAAGCTTGCGCTCCTGCGGCACGCTGCGGAAACTTTCAATCGCGCGGATCATTTCATCCAGCGTCGGTTTGCGCTCGAACTCGACGCTGATGGTGACGGTGTGTCCGTCCACCACGGGCACACGATTGCAATGCGCGCTCACCTTCGCGGCCAACGGCTGGAAGCCCTCGCCGGTGAAGTCGCCCAGAATTTTCTGCGTCTCCTGCTGCATCTTTTCCTCTTCGCCGCCGATGAACGGAATCACGTTGGCGTTGATGTCCATCGACGCTACGCCCGGATAACCAGCGCCTGAGATGGCCTGCATGGTGGTGGCGACCACGCGCGTGATTCCGAACTGCTTGAGCGGCGCGAGCGCCATGGTCAGGACAATCGTGGAGCAATTCGGATTGGTCGCGATCTGGCCCTTCCAGCCGCGCCGCCGCTGCTGCAGCGGAATCATCTTCAAGTGATCCGGATTGATCTCGGGAACCAGCAGCGGAACGTCCGGCTCCATGCGATGATTGCGCGAGTTGGAGACGACGACGTGGCCGGCCTGCGCGAACTCCCGCTCAATCTCGGTGGCGACCGAAGCATCCATCGCGGAGAACATCAGACGCGGCGCATTGCCCGGCTTGCACTCGTCCACCTTCAGATGCTGCACACCCGCGGGCATTGAGCCATCCAGCCGCCAGGCAGTGGCTTCACGATACGGCTTGCCGGCCGAGCGATCGCTCGCGCCCACCCAGGCGATATCAAACCAAGGATGGTTCTGTAGAAACTTTACGAAGTGCTGGCCGACCATTCCGGTCGCGCCCAGAATTCCAACAGGGATACGTGTTTCGTTCATTGGAGTTGCCTGACCATTTTTTTGTAAATCTGCACTGCTTCAAGGAGCTGCTTCTTCGGGATTCGTTCATCGGCCGTGTGCGCGACATGGATTGATCCAGGACCGATCAGGAACGGCTGGCCCCAAGCGCCGCCGAAGGCCGGGATGTCGGTGGTATAGGCGACGATCGTCGTATCGAAGCCCGGCAGCGACCCCAGATGCACCGCCGGAATCGTGAGCACTTCGCGGACGTCCGCTTTACCATTTGCGGCCTGCTGCACAGCGGCCAATGTCGCCGCGCCATCGTCCACCAGCCGGATAAAGAGTTCCGCTTGCGCGTTGTCGGCGATGACGTTGGGCGCGCGGCCGCCGGAGAGTGTGCCAATGTTTAACGTGCTGGCGCCTAAAATCTTGTCCACGGGCAGCCTGATGTGGCGAACCGATTCCAGCACGTCGAGCAGCTTTTCGATGGCCGATTCGCCCAGCTCCGGGTAAGCCGAATGCGCCATGCGCCCGCTCGCCACCAGTTCCAACCGCAGTGCGCCTTTGGAGCCGAGCGCCAGTTTGTTCTCCGTCGGCTCACCGTTGATCAGGAATTTCGAGCCACGCGGCGTCTTGGCGGCTGCGATCGCGCCAGCGCTGTTGCGCTCTTCGCCCACAACGAAGAGCATTCCAATGTTGCGCCGGCCTTCTTCCAACAATTCGCGCACCGCGAAGAGCATCGCCGCAATAATGCCCTTGGTGTCGCACGCGCCGCGTCCCCAGATGTGATCGCTGTCTTCGCGCGATGGATAGAATGGCGGGACGGTGTCGATGTGCGTGGAGAGCGTGACAACCGGGTCGCCCCAGCAGGCAAACAGGTTCGAGCGGCGCGGCTCTACGGGCACGAGTTCGGCGTGACCGCCATGCCGCGCGGCAAGCTCGGAGAGATGCGCGAACAGCGCCTGGCCCATGCGCTCTTCGTTTCCCGTGATGGACTCGATGTCCACCAGTGACCGTGTTAGCTCGAACAAATCCATAGCAATCAAAAATGGGATGGAACGGAGGAGGGACGCGAACACTGCGCTCGCGTGCTTCCCGGTAGCGCTCCATCCGATCCCTAGTCCAGGCGATCCGGATGACAGTGGGCAGGTATTAGCCTGGCCCCCCAACCGTGCCGGGCGGGAGCTGCCGCGGCCGATTTCGGCGGAAGATGTTACCGACCCCTTTCACCGGCCGCTCCGAAACTCCCGGAACCGCGCCGCCGGTTACTGATGGTCTCCGCGCCTCTACGAGGACAGAACCAGAATAGCAGGTTCGGCGCTATGTTTAAAGCAGATGCTTGGAATTGATCCCGAACCGGGGGACAAGCCGGCGGCATCAAAGGGCCCGCATTGGATCTTATGGGTGATCATTTTCCTGATACCGATCCCGTTCAGCCCGTGGTGGCTCGGTATCATCTGCGCGGCGGTCTGCGGCTTACTGATTTACGCGGCAATGCGTTGACGCAGGCACGCTCCGCCTTGTAGCACCGCCGCAAACTCTGGGACAATGCAGGCAGAAGGCTCTCTCCCATGAAACAACTCCTCCTTGTGCTGGCCGGTGCGGCTCTAACCCTGTGCAGCCAGTCGGCCGCGACGTTCCACTATCCGCTCGCGCCAAAGGGCAACCAGGTGGACACGTACCACGGCGTCAAGATCGCGGACCCATACCGCCAGCTCGAAGATGCCGACTCGCCGGCTACGGAAAAGTGGGTCAAGGAGGAGAACGAACTGACCTTCTCCTATCTCCACAAGTTGCCCGGCCGCGACGCCATTCGGAAGCACCTCACCGAACTGTGGAATTACGAGAAGTTCTCCGATTTGCACGAAGCCGGCGGCCATTACTTTTACCGGCACAATACGGGACTACAAAACCAATCCGTGGTCTTCGTGGAGGATTCTCTCGCGGGTCCTGCGCGCGAGCTGATCGATCCAAATACGTATCGCAAAGACGGCACAGCGGCGTTGAACGGCGAATCGATCAGTTGGAACGGCAAGCTCTTCGGCTACGGCGTGGCACAGGCCGGATCGGACTGGACCGACTGGCATGTGCGCGAGGTCGCCACCGGCAAGGACCTGCCGGACCTGATTCACTGGACCAAGTCCACCATGCCGGCCTGGACCGCCGACGATCGCGGATTCTACTATTCGCGTTTTCCCGAGCCGCCGCCCGACAAGATCCTCACGGTCGCCGCCCTGAACCAGAAGGTCTATTTCCACAAGCTCGGCGAATCGCAGTCGGCCGACAAGCTGGTGTATGAGCGCCCGGACCATCCTTCCTGGGGACTCGACTCGATCCTTCTGGAAGGCAGTCATTACCTGTTCTTCTACATCTATCCCGGCGTGGAAGGCACCAACCTGCTGTCGTATCAGGACCTGAGCACGGTAAACCCGCACACTGTCGATCTCATTACCACGCCCCAGTACAGCTATGTCCCGATTGCGGCCGTGGGATCCCTCGTGTACGTGCAAACGAACGACAATGCTCCGCGCGGCAGAGTGATCGCGATGGATCTCGATCGTCCCCAGCGCGCGAATTGGAGAGAGATTGTCCCGCAACGCGAAGAAACGCTGCAAGGCGTGCAAATGGCGGACAACAAGCTGCTGTTGGATTACATGAAGGACGCGCACTCCGTGGCTCGCCTGGTGACGCTCGAGGGGAAACCGATCTCCGAAATCACGATGCCCGGGATCGGCACGGCGAATTGGTCGGCGGCGCGACTGCACGACAAGGAAATGTTCTATCGGTTCGAAAGCTTCACGGTGCCTCCCAGCACCTACCGCCTGGACCTGGAAACCGACAAGAGCACGTTGGTGTGGCAAAGCAAAGTGGCGTTCGATCCGGCCCGGTATGAGACGAAGCAGGTCTTCTATCACAGCAAGGACGGCACGCGCGTGCCCATGTTTCTCAGCTATCGCAAAGGGCTGAAGCTCGACGGTGAAAATCCGACGCTGCTCTACGGCTACGGTGGATTCGATATTGCCGAAAATCCGGCCTTCCGGCCCAGGATCATGGAATGGCTCGAAATGGGCGGAATCTACGCGTCAGCCAATCTGCGCGGTGGATCGGAGTACGGCGAGGCCTGGCATCACGGCGGATGGCGAGCCAACAAGCAGAATGTCTTCGACGATTTCATTTCGGCGGCGGAGTGGCTGATCGCCAACAAGTACACGTCTACACCTAAGCTCGCAATCTACGGCGCGAGCAATGGCGGTCTGCTGATCGGCGCCGTGTTGAATCAGCGCCCGGATCTGTTTGGCGCGGCGATGCCCGCCGTCGGCGTGATGGACATGCTGCGCTTCGACAAGTTTGGGTTCGGCACGCAATGGGTGGGCGAATACGGACGGCCGGAAAATCCCGCGGATTTCAAGGTGCTGATCAAATATTCGCCGCTGCAGAACATCCGCAAGGGCGTGGCGTATCCGCCCACGCTGATCACCACAGCAGATCACGACGACCGCGTCATGCCGGGACACAGCCTGAAGTACGCAGCCACGCTGCAGCAGGCGCAGGAAGGCCCCGCGCCGATTCTGATCCGCATCGAAACGCGCGCCGGGCATGGCGCCGGGTCGCCGACGGCCAAGCAAATTGATGAATGGACGGACCGGTTCGCGTTTCTCGCGTCCGCGCTGAAGATGCACGTGGGCTCGTAGCTTGGCGGTCAACCGGGTGTAACGCACTTGCTCGTGCGTGAGAACTAAAATAGGGTCGATGCGCCTCGGCCTGCTCGTCACCGCGCTTCTTGTCGTCGCGATGGCCGCCATGGCGCAGCGCTTCCGCTTCGGCATCCCCGAACAAGCAGAAGGCCCCCGGCCGGTCTTCCCCACTCAAGCTGAATTCCACTTCATTCGCCTTGAATACACCGATTTGCCGCAGTTTCATAGATTCTTCGGTTACGCTTCGCGCGGCGCCACGGGCGAGGGCTGGTGGCTGGTCGACTGGCCTGACGCCGACGATCATTTCTCGCAAGGCCTCCAGCGGCTCACCCGCATCAGCACCGGCGATCCACGCCACCTGCGCCTCACCGACGACCGCCTCTTCGACTATCCCTGGATCTACGCGACGCAAACCGGCTGGTGGGGCTTGAGCGACGCCGAAACTGCGCGTCTGCGCGAGTACCTGCTGCGCGGCGGATTCCTGGTGGTGGACGACTTCTGGGGCGAGGAGCAGTGGGAGGTTTTCCGCGAAACGATGAATCGCGTACTCGGCAGCCGGCCGATCCCCGACATCGCCGAATCCGATTCGGTCATGCACACGCTGTACGATATTCGCGACAAAGACCGCACCTTCATTCCCGGCACGCGCCATCTGCGCATCGGGCCTGGCGGAGCGGTCACCGTTTACCAGCCTGAAGGCACATCGCCGGCCTGGCGCGCGATGTACGACGACAAAGGCCACATGGTGGTAGCCGTGAACTTCAACACCGATGTAGGCGATGCCTGGGAATACGCCGATTCGCCGCTCTATCCCGAGCAGATGACCGCGCTCGCCTATCGCTACGGCATCAACTATGTCATATACTCGATGACGCACTAGATTGGCCCGGGAATCAGCACCAAGGAGAAGAGTATGAATCGCAGGTACATTGTGGATGGCGTTCTGTCGCTGTTTGTGTTCGGCTCGGCGCTCGCGATGGCGCAGCAGGGGCAGCAGAAAGGTCCGCCGCCGCCCATGTCGTTCTTCGTCACCAGCACCGGCGCGGGCAAAGGCGCGAACCTCGGCGGATTGTCAGGAGCGGACGCGCACTGCCAGAAGCTCGCCGAAGCAGCAGGCGCGGGCAATCGCACCTGGCACGCGTACTTGAGCACCAGCCCGTCGGGCGATAAACCGGGGGTGAACGCGCGCGACCGCATCGGCCAAGGCCCCTGGTTCAACGCCAAAGGCCAACGCGTGGCCAAGAATCTTTCGGATCTACATGGCGACTCGCTGGAAGAAGCCCGCGTCGGCAATACGCTGACCAAGGCCACGGCGCTCACGGAAAAAGGCGATCGCGTGAATGGTTTTGGCGACACGCCGAACCAGCACGATATTCTCACCGGATCCCAGCCCGACGGCACAGCCTACCCCGATAGCGCCGACCATACCTGCGGCAACTGGACCAGCGAAGGCACGGGCAGCGCGCAACTCGGCCACTTCGACCGCACCGGAGGACCGAATACCTCGTGGAACTCCGCGCATCCCAGCCGCGGCTGTAGCCAGGAAAATCTGGTGAGCACGGGCGGCGCGGGCTTGCTGTACTGCTTCGCCGTACAGCCCTAATTCAAGCGAGTTTCACGCTGGGGAGAAATTTCGGTGCACGGCGCGCCTTGGTGGCTTGCTCGAATGCGAACGCGTAGCGGATGAGCTTCGCCTCGCTGCGCGCCGCCCCGAAGAAAGACAATCCTACGGGAAGCCCAGATACCTCGCCCGCAGGCACGGTGACGTGCGGGTACCCGGCAACGGCCGCAGGCGTCGAGCAGCCGCCGGTGAAATGGTCGCCATCCACATAGTCGGTCAGCCAAGCCGGGCCATCGGTAGGCGCGACTAAAGCATCGAGTTTCCGTTTCGAAAGAATGGCATCGATGCCGTCCTGGCGAGCGATGCGATTCAGACGCGCCACCAAATCCGCATACGCTTTGCTATTGATATCGCCCTTGGTTTCCGCTTTGAGCATCTGATCCTGGCCGAAGTAAGGCATCTCGCGGGCGCGGTTGCGCTCATTGAAGTCGATGATGTCCTTCAGGCTGCGCACCGCCGCCCCACGAGTCTTCAAATAGGCATTTAGGTCGGCTTTGAATTCCCAGAGCAGCGCCTCGCCTTCCGGCTCGCCGAACTGTGAGTAAGTCGGGATGTCGGCGGGGTCAATCACCTCGGCGCCCAAATGCTTCAACGCTCCAATCGCGTCGTTGATCACCTTGTCGACATGGTCGTTGAAGCCGAACACCTGACGCGCCACGCCGATTCGCGCGCCTTTGAGGCCATGGGCATCAAGAGAAGATCGAAAATCTGCACCGGCCAGCACACCGAGCAGCAGCGCGGCATCCGTCACCGTCCGCGCCATCGGCCCGGCGGTATCCTGCCGGTGCGAAATCGGAACAATGCCCGCGCCGGGGATCAAACCAACCGTCGGCTTGATGCCAACCAGACCGTTCAACGAAGAGGGCGAGACCACTGATCCGTCGGTCTCGGTGCCAACGGCCACAGCGCACAGGCTCGCGGATGTGCCGGCGCCGGATCCCGAACTCGACCCCGAAGGATTGCGATCCAACGCGTACGGATTACGCGTCTGGCCGCCGCGCCCGCTCCATCCACTGATGGAATGTGTCGAACGGAAGTTGGCCCACTCGCTGAGATTCGTTTTGCCCAGGATCACCGCGCCCGCGGCCCGCAACCTCGTCACCAGTGCAGCGTCCTTGGGCGCAGGCGCGCCGGCCAGCGCGAGCGACCCGGCTGTTGTCATCATCTTGTCGCCGGTATCGATGTTGTCCTTAATCAACACCGGAATACCGTGCAACGGACCGCGCGAGCCTTTCTGCTTGCGCTCGGCGTCCAGAGCGGCCGCGATCGCCGACGCGTCCGCATTCAGTTCGATCACCGCGTTGATCGCCGGTCCGTGCTTGTCGATCTGATCGATGCGCGTCAGATATTTTTCAACGAGCTGCACCGAGGTCCAGCGCGAACTGTCGAGCCCCTGCTGCAACTGCGCGACCGTAATTTCCTCCAGCTCGGGTGAGGGTGCCGCCGCCTGCAGCGCCATCGCAGCGGTGAGTTGAAGAAGTTGCCGCCGGGTTTGCATAGTACTACGCAGCGTAGCACTTGCTGATTCCGGCCGTGGCCGCTATCGTTAAACCATGGTATCCGCACAAAACGAAACGCTGGCCTCGAACTACGTAGGGGGTGCTTGGATTCCCGGCAAGTCCGGCGAGTCCATGGAGGTCACGAATCCCGCCACATCCGAGGTCCTTGCGACCTTCCAACTCGCCCAGGCCGAAGAAGTGGATCAGGCTGTCACGGCTGCGGTCGCGGCTTTTCCCGCTTGGCGCCGTACACCGCCTCAAGATCGTATCCAGTTTCTCTTCCGCCTGAAGCAACTGTTGGAAAAGAATTTCGAGGACATCGCGCGAATCACCACGCTCGAAAACGGAAAGACGCTCGTGGAGGCGCGCGCCGAGCTGCAGCGTGGCATCGAGAACGTCGAAGTTGCCTGCGGCATTCCGACCATGATGCAGGGCTACAACCTGGAAGATGTCGCCAGCGGCATCGACGAGATCATGATCCGGCAGCCGCTTGGCGTTGTGGCGGCTATCACGCCGTTCAATTTCCCGGCGATGATTCCGCTGTGGTTTCTGCCGTACGCCATTGCTTGCGGAAATACGTTCATCCTCAAGCCATCGGAACGCGTGCCGCTGACAGCGCTCAAGATTTTTGAACTTCTGCACGAGACCGGATTACCGGCGGGCGTAGTCAACCTGGTTGCGGGCGCGAAGCCTGCCGTCGACGCTCTGCTGCATCACCCCGCCGTGCGGGCCATTAGCTTTGTCGGCTCCACTCCCGTGGCGAGGTACATTTACGCCGAAGGGTCCGCGCACGGCAAGCGCGTTCAGTGCCAGGGCGGCGCGAAGAACCACGTCGTCGTCATGCCGGATGCGGACTTGGAGATGGCAGCGAAAATCGTGAGCGACAGCGCGTTTGGCTGCGCCGGACAACGCTGCCTGGCCGTTTCCACCGCGGTCACCGTGGGCGATGCGAGCAAGCCCTTTACAGAAACCATCAGCGGCATTGCCGCGGGCCTGCACGTTGGCAACGGCCTGGATGCCGCTGTACAAATGGGCCCGGTGATTACTCCCGCCAGCAAGCAGCGCATTGAACGATCCATCGAAACCGGTTTGCAAGGCGGCGCGAAGATCTTGCTGGATGGCCGCGGCGCCAAAATTCCGCAAGGCGAGAAGGGCAATTTCCTGAAGCCCACTCTGCTTACCGGCGTCGGCTCGGAGCATTCCTTGGCAACCACCGAAATCTTCGGACCCGTGCTTACGCTCGAAGCAGTCGACGACCTGGATCAGGCGATCGCCATGATCGCGCGCAACCCCTACGGCAACGCCGCATCCATCTTTACCTCCAGCGGCCCGGCGGCGCGCAAGTTCCGCTATGAGGTGCCCACCGGTAACATTGGCGTGAACATCGGCGTGGCCGCGCCCATGGCTTACTTCCCCTTTAGCGGGTGGAAGGACAGCTTTCTCGGCGTCCTGCACGGCCAGGGCCGCGACGCGATCGAATTCTACACGGACAAAAAAGTCGTGGTCGAGCGTTGGCCCAAGGAGTGGTCGCGCAAGTTCTAGCGGTCCGCCTTCATTTGGCGTGCTCCGTGTTGTACGCCTTCCAGGACACCTCGATCACGTACGCGTGAATCGCCTCGGATTCCTGCGCACTCATTTTCCCAACCACGACTGGGAATCCGGGCGGATTGGCGAAGCCCGGCATCCCGTTCTTGCGATGCGACCCGCCGAGCACGGTCGCGCTCCACAACCGGTGCGATTCGGCGGGCAGGTAGCGCAGATCGGGAATGGCGCCGTCCTCGGTGAACGCGCCGCTGCCGTCCGCCTCTGGCCCGTGGCAATCGAAGCAGAAGTCTTTCGCGAAAAGAGCGCGGCCTTTCTCGATGGTTGCCT
>Ga0335078_10019585_pt1 | contig 10065 bp, 10 predicted proteins | sample Lox_Sample_32_FD_206711 | JGI IMG/M metagenome (GOLD analysis project Ga0335078, IMG submission 206711) | Soil microbial communities from Loxahatchee National Wildlife Refuge, Florida, United States - Lox_Sample_3.2 | ecosystem: Environmental > Terrestrial > Soil > Wetlands | place: USA...
CGAGACCCACCCCTCTTTCGAAGGGGGCCCACCCGGGGAAAAATTTTTCCGTTCAAAAAAAGCCCTTTACAACAAATCCGTTACACTATATAAATATGTCGCGTAAGGATCGTATATAAAGGAACGCAGAGGAGGGCTCTTCCCCTCACCCCTTGGCGCGCGCGACCTCACCAAAACGGCGTCGCGCTCGCTCGCGCCCACGAGGCGTCATGGGAGGGGGCCAAGAGAAGGGGGCCTATTCCCAGCCCTCCCGAAGACGTGTCCTCGAGTCACAATCATTAAGGAGGCAGACATATGCGGACGAGCCATGGCCGAGCTTTCAGTTCCATCCTATTCTTCCTGGTGTTGACTTTCCTCGTGCCCCTTTCCTTCTCAGCCGCACAGCTGCAGAACGAGGGGACGACGAATGGGGAACCGGAGCGCGCCATCTCGATATTCACGGAATACTCGGGCGTTACGGTGCGCGTGGGCGAGCCGGTGAGGATGGATCTTATCGTGGCCAACAAGGGGAGAAGCGATGAGACCATCAACGTGAAGCTCACCAAGGTCCCAAAAGGGTGGAAGACGAGCATAAAGGGAGGCGAGTACATCGTCTCCGGCCTGTGGGTACCCGCCGGGAAGACGAAAAACGTCTCCCTCGTCCTGGAGCCGGAGAAGTCCACCGGCCCCGGCACGTACGTCTTCGGGTTCGATGCGAAAACCGCCGATGGAGCGTTCTCCGCGACCCACAGCCTCACCGTTACGGTCGAGCCCAGGGCCGCGGTGGGGGCCGACATCCAGATCAACACGGCGTATCCCATATTGAGGGGATCTACTGACGCGAAGTTCGAGTTTTCTCTGGAAGTGGCGAACAAGAGTGAGGTCGACCGGATGTTCAACGTCTTCGCTTCGGGCCCCAAGGATTGGGATTTCAACATCAAGCCCGCGTACGAGGAGAAGCAGGTATCGACCTTCAGAATCAAAGCCGGACAGAGCCAGACCGTTTCGCTCCAGGTTACTCCAGCCAGAGACGCAAGCCCGGGTGAGTACCCCATCCTGGTGCAGGCGGCGGCAGGAGAGAGCAAGGTCGAAATGAAGCTCACCGTCGTGCTCACGGGCATCTACAAACTCGATGCGGGCACGCCGAGCGGTCTCCTCTCCCTCGAAGCCATGCCGGGGCAGCCCTCGAAATTCTCCTTCTTCGTGAAGAACACGGGCTCCGCGGTCAACCACAACATCTCGTTCGATTCCTTCAAGCCCGAGAACTGGACGGTAGAGTTTAAGCCTGACAAGATCGAGGCCCTCCAGCCGGGCGACATGAAACAGGTCGAGGTCACGGTGAAGCCGGGCGCCCAGGCCCTCGTGGGGGACTATTCGGTTGGAGTCTCGATCACCGGCGAAAAGGCCGACAAAACCCTGGAGATGCGGGTCACCGTGAAATCCTCCGCAGCGTGGGGCTGGATCAGCATAATCATCATCCTCATCGTCATCGCGGGGCTCTGCGCGCTCTTCATATGGCTCGGGAGAAGATAGCATGGGAGGAGAGTACGTTATAGAAACCGAGGGTCTCACAAAGACGTACGGCTCTCAGGTTGCAGTCAACAATCTCACCATGACCATCAAGGAGGGAGAGATCTTCGGGTTTCTCGGCCCTAACGGCGCGGGAAAGACGACGACCATCCTCATGCTCCTCGGGCTCACCGAGCCTACATCGGGGAAAGCAAGGGTGTGCGGCTTCGACCCGAAGAGGGACCCCATAAGAGTCAAGGAGAGGGTCGGATACCTGCCTGAGAACGTGGGATTCTATGACGATATGAATGCGAAGGAGAACCTGCGCTTCGTTGCGCGGCTCAACCGCATCCCGGACAGGGTCTCCGGGCCGAAGATCGATGCCCTTCTCGCAACCGTGGGGCTCGAAGACGAGGCGGCCAAGAAGGTGCGGGCCTTCTCCAAGGGCATGAGGCAGCGCCTCGGCATCGCCGAAGTGCTCGTCAAGGAGCCCAAGATCGTCTTTCTCGACGAGCCCACGGTCGGCCTCGATCCGGACGGGACCAACCGGATGCTCGAGATGATCCACTCCCTCAGCAGGGACAAAGGCATCACCGTCTTTCTCTCTTCCCACCTTCTCGACCAGGTGCAGCGCATCTCCGACAGGGTGGGTATCATGATCAAGGGAAATCTCGTGGCAGCCGGTCCCATGGATGAGCTGGCCAGGGAGAAGCTGGGAGTCGAGACGGCGGAGTTCACCCTGGAGGAGATCTATATGAAGTACTTCAAGGAGGCTTGACCGTGCAGGGCATCTTTACTATATTCAGGAAGGAGATGGAGGACTACTTCTCCAGCACCAGGTTCCTTCTCATTCTGGCCTTGATCGCGATGGTGGGGATCGTCATCGCCTCCATGGTGGGCATGGGGATTAGGGAAGAAGTGAAAGGCATGGCCAAGCCGACCCTCCTTTTCCTCTATCTCTTCACCTCGACGGGGAAGCTCTTCTCCCTCATCCAGTTCATCGGCTTTTTCGGTCCCCTCATAGGGATCGTCCTCGGATTCGATGTCATCAACCGGGAGAGGGCCCAAAGGACCCTGAGCAAGCTCGCCTCCCAGCCTATCTATAGGGACGCCATCATCAACGGAAAGTTCCTCGCCGGGGTCGCCACGATCACCATTATGCTTGTCGCCATCACGGCCATGATCTCCGCCTTGGGGATCAGGATGCTCGGCATCGTCCCCGGCTCCGAGGAAGTGCTGCGCCTTCTCTTGTATCTCGTGTTGAGCGTGCTCTACATCTCATTCTGGCTGGGCCTCTCCATACTCTTCTCCGTCGTCTTCAAGAGCACCTCCACTTCGGCCCTGGCAGCCCTCGCGGTATGGATATTTTCCTCATTCCTCGTGCCCCTGAGTGCAGGATTCATCTCCGATGCCATCGCGCCCGTTCCCACCCAGCAGGCCCAGAATGCCACTGATGTCGAGGCGGTGCTGAGGCACGCTGAGGTGCAGAGGGTCGTCTATCTCTTCTCGCCGACGACGCTCTACACAGAGTCAACGTCGACAATACTCGACCCCATGCGAAATACGACCAGCGCCCTCGTGCTCGTGGGACCCATGGAGAGGCTCTCTCTGCAGCGTTTTCAGGGTCCCCTGCCCGTGGGTCAAAGCCTTGCCATCGTGGCGCCCCACATGATCTCTCTCTTTGCGCTCACGTTTCTCTGCTTCGGTATCTGTTACTGGGCCTTCATGCGGCAGGAGATAAGAACGGTGTAGGCGGGCGAGGCGTCTCTACCCCAGGAATGCCTTTCTCACGGAGTCGTTGGCCATGAGGTCGCTCACCTCACCCTCGAGGACCATCCTCCCCACCTCGATCACGTAGCACCTGCGCGATACCCTGGTCACGAGGCCGGCATTCTGCTCCACCAGGAGGACGCTGATGCCGCTTCTGTTAATGTCTGTGATCGCCTCGGCGAGGTTATCGATGACCACAGGGGCAAGGCCTAATGAAGGCTCGTCCATCATGAGAAGCCTGGGCCTCGCCATGAGCGCCCGGGCAATGGCGAGCATCTGCTGCTCCCCGCCGCTCAGGGAGCCCGCCTTCTGGGCACGCCTCTCCTTGAGCCTGGGGAAGAGCGTAAATACTCTCTCCTCGTCGGCAGCAATGCCTTTGGCGTCGCGCCTCAGGTAAGCACCGGCCTTGATGTTGGCCATGACGCTCATGTGGGGGAAGAGCTTCCTCCCTTCGGGAACGTGGGCGATGCCGAGTCCGACGATCTTACTGACCTCCATGCCCCCTATCTCGATGCCTGCGAACTCGATTGTGCCGGCAGCGAGCTTCACGAGACCCGAGATAGCCCTCAGTACGGTACTCTTTCCGGCGCCGTTGGCCCCGATGATGCTCGCCACAGCCCCTTCTTCGAGGCCCAGCGAGATGTCCTTCACGGCCACAGCCGATCCGTAATGGACCGTCACGTTGGAAAGCTCAAGCAGCATGTCCGCCCGCTCCGAGGTATGCCCTTATGACATCGGGGTTCGCCTTTATCTCATCAGGCGTGCCTTCCGCGATCTTTCTGCCGAAGTTGAGCACGACGATCCTCTGGCACAGGTTCATGGTCGCCCTCATGTTGTGCTCAATCAAGAGGATGGTAATCCCGCCATGCCACAACCTGTCGATGAGCGCCATCGTTTCGGAGACCTCGCCCGCGTTCATTCCGCCCAGGGGCTCATCGAGGAGGAGCAGCTTCGGCTCTGCGGCAAGGGCAACGGCGATGCCGAGAATCCGCTTGTGACCGTGGGCGAGGCTTTGGGCGACAGCGTCGGCGAGCTTGTCGAGCCCAACCAGCTCCAGGATCGCCCGGGAGCGCTCGAGGATGGCCCTCTCCTTTCGCCTGCTGCCCCGGGTCCTGAGAACCGTCTCAACGAGACCGATCCCCGGTTTCAGGTGACACGACAGCACCACGTTCTCAAGGACCGTGAAGTCGGGGAAGATGTTGATGCCCTGGAATGTTCGGACAATGCCCTTATCTGCGATATAGTGGGGGCTCTTGCCGGTGATGTCCCGTCCTTCGAAGGTGACCTTCCCCCTCGTGGGTTTGAGGGTCCCGCTCACGAGGTTGAAAAACGTGGTCTTCCCCGCGCCGTTGGGCCCTATCAGCCCAAGCTTCTCCCCCGCATTCACCCTCATGTCCACCGAGGAGACCGCTTCCAGGCCACCGAAGAATTTGCTCAGGCCCTCTATCTCAAGCATGCGTAGGCTCCTTCTCTGAAGACCGAAGGGCCCTATTCAGCATTTTCGGAAGGCCCACCATACCTTCCGGGACGAAGAAAATGACGGCTATGAGGACCGCGGCAAAGACGAAAGGCTCAAATGCTTTCAGCGGCCGGGAGACCTCAGGCAATATGGTGAGCACTGCGGCGCCGAGGATGGGGCCGAAGAACCGATTTTCCCCGCCCACGGTCATGTAGATGAGTATATAGATGGTAAAGAGGAAGGCGAAGGCGTCAGGATTTATCGCCGATATGTAGTGGCTGTAGAATGCGCCCAGAACGCCTGGGAAGAAGGAGCCCACCGCAAAGGCGAGCACCTTGAAGCCCGTGGTGTCGATGCCGACGCTTTCCGCGAGGGAGTCTGCCTGCTGGACTCCGCGCAGGATCATGCCTATCCGTGATTTCTCCACCGCGTAGAGGATGATGAGGCAAATGAGCATAAGCACCAACGCGAGGTAGTAGAAATCCACTTTGGAAGAGAAGTTCACGTGTAAGATCCCGAAGAGCGACACGGGGTTGGGCCGGGGAATGCCGAAGATTCCTGCTGCCCCCTGGGTGAGGCTCTGCCACTGCTGGGCGGTGAGCACAACCACTTCGCTGAAAAAGATGGTAACTATTGAGAAGTAGATGCCTTTCAGCCTCACAAAAGGATAGCCGATGATGTAGGCGATGAGGGCGGTCACGAAGCCCGAGATGGGCATGGCCACCCAGAAAGAAAGGCCGGCCTTCATGACGAGCAGGGCCGACGTGTAGGCGCCTATCGTCATCATTCCGCCGTGGGCAAGGGACATCTGGCCGGAGAGGTTGATGAGACGAAGGCTCGCCGCCAGCACAATATTCAGCATGGTGAGGATGAACACGTGGATGTAGTACGGACCGGAAAGGAGAAGGGGGAGCAAAAACAGACAGACGGTGGTGATGCCTGCGAGGGAAGGAATCATCCTGCGTGTCCCCCGATACCCTGAGGCCGGAATATGAGGATCATGATGATAGCGGCAAACCCCACGAGGCCCGCGATGTGCGTCGTTGTGAGGGCAGGAAGAACACCATCCACAAGACCCAGGATCAGGCCGCCCACAACGGCCCCGGGGATGCTGCCCAGGCCCCCGAGTATGACGACCGCGATGCCTTTCATAAGGGCAAAGCTGCCCATGGTCGGGCTAATGCTGAAGAGTGAGCCGATGAACCCGCCCGCCACAGCGGCAAGGCCACAGCCGAGGAACATGGCCGTCGCCGAGATGCGATCGATGTTCATTCCCTGTAATGCCGCCCCTTCCCTCTCCTGCGAGATGGCGAGCATGGCCTGGCCGGTCCTCGTCAACTTGATGAAGAGGAAAAGAGCCACGAGAAGCCCGAGGCCAACGATGACGATGATGAGCCTCTTCCAGGAGATGGCGATACCAAGAACGTGGACAACCCCGGTAATGGGGCTGGAAAAACTCCGGGGATTGCCGCCGGCCAGCGCCAGCACCACGTTCTGAAGGATCAGGATGAGGGCGATGGAGACGGTAAAGGCACGGTCGGCCCGCCCCCGGAAAGGGCGGAAACATAAGCGCTCGAGGACCACTCCGAGGCCTCCGACAAAGAGGGCGGATGCGACGATCCCGAGGAAGAAGTTGCCCCCCAGCACGGCAACCACATAGTAGACCGAGTAAGCCCCGATCATGTATATCTCACCGTGGGCCACCTGAACGATCCCCATGATGCTCATCACGAGGGTCAGGCCCAGGGCTATGAGGATATAGATGCCCGAGAGCGCGAGCCCGTTCAGCACGCTTTGAGACAGGGCGGCTGTGCTCATCGTACCCCTCCGGAGCGCTTACTTGTTAATCTCGGTCCATGAACCCGAACTCTAATCAGCCTGTTCACGAAAGGGGTGAAGACAATCAAACACTCGACATGCCGAAGCGTATGCTTGATCATTATCGCACGATCCGGACTTTTTCTTACTATGATCTGGATCATACTTTTCCTTTTCGCCGGCGAGAATGACAACGAAAGACCATCGCGGCAGGGCCTCTCTCCCTTTCTTTACCTGTCGGTTGCCGTCTGATATAATCCTCTCGGGCCGTGCCCCCGGATTGGTCTCGGTACGGGGAGAGGCAAGGCCGGTTTCGAGGGGGCGACGTGTCTGAACGTATCCTCAAGCTCGTAGTGAACAACAAGCCTTGTGAGGTGCTTGTCGAGCCGCACTGGACGCTCCAGCGGACGCTCCTTTACCGGCTCGGCCTCCCAGGCTCGGCCAAGACATTCTGCGACCACGGAGAATGCGGCGCCTGCACCGTGATCGTAGACGGAAGGCCCGTGCTCTCGTGCGTGACCCTCGCAGTAGAGTGCGAAGGCAGATCGATAGAGACCATCGAAGGGATAGCCGCATCCGGTCACCCACTCATCCACGCTTACATGAAGTGGGATGCTATGCAGTGCGGCTACTGTACCCCCGGCTTCATCGTCACGGCCAAGGCCCTCCTCGACAGGAACCCCGACCCCACGGAAGAAGAGGTGCGTCAGGCCCTCGCGGGAAACCTGTGCCGCTGCGGGACCTACCCTCGCCACACCAAAGCAGTGCTCGAGGCAGCCCGGGAACTCAGAGGGGAAACGACGTGATGGAGGAGTTCAAAGGGAGGAACCAGGACAGACAGGAATTCAAGGTGGTGGGAAGGAAAGACATCCCTGGCCGACTCTCCTATGCCCTCGCCGCCGGCGCGGCAAAGTATGCAAGGGAAGTGGTCGTCCCGGGAATGATCCACGGCAAGATCCTGAGAAGCCCGTACGGGCGGGCGAGGATCAAAGGCATGGATACGTCGAGGGCAAAGGCACTCCCCGGCGTGAAAGCCGTGATCACATGGGAGGACGAGCAGATCAGGGCGATGCCTTCCATTTCCGCCCTCGACCCACCCCTCTTCTCAGGACCGCCAACGCTTGCGTTCCAAAGCATCGGAATTCCCGTGCTGGGCAACGAGGCAGACAGAGAGGGGGACGAGATAGGCGTCTGCGTGGCTGCGGAGAGTGAGGAGCTGTGCGACGAAGCCCTCAAGCTGGTGGACATTGAATGGGAGGTCCTTCCTCACCTGCTCGACCCGCGGGAGGCCCTTCGTGGAGACGCGCCCATCCTCCACCCGGAGCTTAACCTTCCTTCGAACTGTGTCCGACGATGGAGTTGGGAGGACGGCGACGTGGAGGCGGCCTTTAGGGAGGCCGACCACGTCGTCGAATACGACCGTTTCTTCCCCTTCTTCAATACCCATAAGCCCAATCCCTTTGCGATCGTCGCCTGGTGGGAGCAGGATCATGTGGGCGGGGAGGGTAAGACCCTCTTCATCGAAAGCGATTCGTACACCTTCGCCCTCAGGGCCGTCATGACCGCGTTCAACCTCCCCGAGGACAAAATCCGCTGGCTCACCATATGCAGCGGAGGCCAGTACTGCGATCTCGTCTCCCGGAGGCTCGTCATCCTGGGGCCCCTTCTCGCCGAACGGACGGGCATGCCCGTGAGGATCGCCAACACGAGGCGGGACAGCTTCGACCTCGGAGGGGGAGGCGCGGACTATACTCACGTAAAAATAGGTTTCACAAACGACGGCATGCTGACTGCTGTCCACGCATCGGTGGTGTCGAGCATCGGCACAAGGGCCGGAATCATCTCGGATCACTCCATCGAGTTCTTCAGGATGACGAGGTGCCCCAATATCAAGAGCGATTGTGTGTCAGTCTTCACCAACACGGCCCGGCAGTCGGCGGACCCGGGGCTTCCCTACAACTGGGAGGTCTTCACGACCGCCATGTGGAGGATAGCCGATGAGCTTGCCAAGGATCCGGCCGAGGTGATGCTGAAGAACTGCCACACACCGCAACCGAGTCTGAAGCTGTGCATCGACAAAGGCAAAGAGGCGATAGGGTGGGACAGGAAAAGGCACGCCCCCGGCGCACTGAAGCTGCCGAACGGGAAGATGCACGGCATGAGCTTCAGGTACCACGACGCCCCCCGCCACCCGCACGCGATCTATACGTGCACCCTCATCCTCCGATCGGACGGCAAGGTCTACGTTCCGCACCGGGGCTCCTGGCGGGGAGTATTCTGTGAGGACGCATGCGCCCTGGTCGTGGCCGAAGAGCTCGGGGCCCGGCCGGAGGACGTGGTCATCCAGTTCGATGCGAACGCCTCGGCCACTGCGGTCGGCGGCGGCTCCGACGGCGGAGGGGCGGCGACGTGGGTAGCCAAGGAGGCGGCCATCGACCTCAAGGCCCTACTCCTTAGGAGTGCCGCGGCCGTGCTCAAGGTCGCGCCCGAGGAGATCGACACAAGGGACTCCACGGTCTTTATCAAGGCAGATCCCCAAAAAAGCTACGCCTTCGGCATGTTCGCCGCGGACCCCGTGTTCGGCTGGCCCCGGGACCTTACGACGAGCTACACAGGCAGGCCTCCCCTCTCCTCATGGAAGAGGGATACGCGCTATAGGATTCTCGACACGATGAACGCCCTCTTCTGCGAGGTGGAGGTAGACACCGAGACGGGGGACGTGGAGATAACGAACTATGTGGCGGCATGCGACGTGGGAAAGGCCATAAGGCCCTCGTCCGTGGAGGGGCAGATAGAGGGGCAGCTCGTCATGAACACGGCGTCCGCCAAGCTGGAAGAGTACGTGTGGGACGAGAAGACGGGAGTGCTCCTCAACGGCAACGATCTGGAATATAAAGTGCCTACGATCCTCGACGTGCCCCCCATCGAACCCGTCGTCGTGGAGACGCGCCTGGGCAATGGGTGCTACGGCGCCACAGGCATCAGCCATCAGATCGTGGACAAGGGCATCGTTGCCTGCGCCGTCCACAACGCCATAGGCAAGTGGATCGACAGCGTCCCCATCACGCCGGACAAAGTCCTCGAAGCCCTCGGAAAAATATAGGGACTGGCCATGAGGAAATTCGAGCACATAAACGCGTCGACTCTTGATGAGGCTGTCCTCGCGCTCTCCACAGGGAAGGCGCGAATCATCGCGGGCGGGACTGACCTTCTGCCTTCGCTCAAGGACGAGATACTCCCCGGCTACCCGGAGACCCTCGTCAACATAAAGAGCGTGCCGGGCATGGCCTTCGTCGAGGAGGAAGCGGGAGTGCTCCGCATAGGCGCAGCCACCCTCCTCTGCGACGTGGCGCTCGCGAGGATCGTCAGGGACCGGTACCCGGCCCTCGCCGAAGCCGCAGGCAGGGTGGGCCATCCTGCCATCAGGGAGATGGGCACCCTGGGGGGTAATCTCTGCCAGCTCACGAGGTGCTGGTACTTCCGCGTGCAGGCCAACAGGTTCTTTTGCCGCAGAAAGGGCGGCGATACGA